>Ga0123342_1000036_pt1 | contig 125273 bp, 76 predicted proteins | sample Turbeawhitnodule_FD_89960 | JGI IMG/M metagenome (GOLD analysis project Ga0123342, IMG submission 89960) | Root nodule microbial communities of legume samples collected from Mexico - Turtle bean Mexico white nodule | ecosystem: Host-associated > Plants > Roots > Nodule | place: Mexico: Nepantla... | reverse complement strand
TGAAATTATCCATCATTGTACAGACCTGCAACTGCCGCTTTTATGCAATCTCTAGTAGACTGTAATCCTGTGAACAATAACCTTTATTGATTCTTATTTTTGAACCATAACATTACTAGTAATCTGAAAATTTCTATTTTGAGAACAGCTACTGAAGTTTGCCCTGTTTCAATTTGTAGTTGTTAATATCACCTCTCTTTTTTTGTATACAGCTGTTTAAATTCCTCCCCCGTTTGTCCCCAAGGGTGACAAATATATTTCAGGAAATGAGACGTCACTAGTCTGGGTAAGTTGGTGTTCTTCAGTCATGAATGTGTTCTTAAGTCATGAATATTTAAAAGAAAATGTCTATCATGCTGATTGGCTTTCTTTGATTATATGGTAGACTACAGCAGCTGGAGAAGTTTCAATGCGGCCGGCAAAATCATCACTTAAATACAAGCCTTAAATATCATTGTGATTTTGAAATTCGACTCTTATTTGATTAGATCCTGAGAATTGATTTGTTTGACATGGATCTTTAAAAGTTGATTGGTGTATTCATGAGCACCAAGAATTTAAATCGTACACATTGTAAAAAGGTATGAAAAATAAATTTGAATGTTGGTTTCATAGTTAGGAATGGAAATATGTTATACACCATAAGCTTATGATTTCGATAACATAGGTCGAAATTAGTATATCCCATTTAAGGTTTTTAAAAAAAATCTATTTGATTAAAAAAAATAAGGTTTTAGATGTTTAAAAAGTTTTTTAAGGTTTAACAAGTCAACTTAAGCAAATGTAAATAATATTTTTTACTATAACAATTTATATTAAAATTTGACTTATTTAAATTTTAAGTCTCTCTATAAAGTAGGATATTTTTAATTAGATTTTATTAAAAAAAATCTATTGAATATTCAAAATATTTATAATTTTTTATTTGGGGTGCTTGTTGTTTAATTTTTTGTTAAATGAATAACATGATTATTATTTTGTATGTAAGTGATATTGTTATTAATTTAATTGTTATAAGAATAAATAAACTTATAAAATTGTTATAAGAAGGTGTTATTACAAAATATTGTTGTAAATAAATAATTTATTATGGTATATTACTTACATAAATATATATAAATAAATATCAGAATACTTCTTTCTATTATTTATAAATTTGATGCACTATACTTTCCAACTAAACTGATATTCCAATTCGTGCTTATCATGTACGTTATAATTTATTAAAAAAAAATAAGCACAAATACATTGAGAACCAATACACATATTACATAATAAGTTGTAATTCCTAGTAGACTCATTTATATTAAAAAAACTCACTAATGTTTTAAAAATTATATTGTAAGATAGATTACAATGAAATGAAGGTTGTGTATTCTTCCATGATATAAGTGAGATGGAGTAGAGATTTCAACTCACTATATAGATTTTTTATTTAGTAAATATTATTTTGTAAATAAACAATTAATCACGGTAAAATCCATGTATTAATTTAAGGTAAAAAAAATAGCATCTCTTATAAAACAAAAGAAAAAGTCAAATTTTGAATGCAATACAAATTATAAAAGATTAAATTGAAATTAGTTTCGAAATAAAAAAACAGAAATGATTTAAATAAAAATGTAATTATTTTAATGGGACCGAATCTATAATTTTTGTTTTTGCAGAGAGATGATTGTAAAATGAGGAAGAATGTGCTTTAGAATGTCAAAAGAAATAATAGAAAACACGGCTTAGACAAAATTAAAAAGAAAAAAAAAACTGAAAAGAAAAAAGTCATCAGTTTCGTTGTCTAGTGTTCTTCTTTGGTTTCAACCTCAATCTACTCAATTTGATTTCTATTTTTGGCTTTACCCTATTCGATCTCCTCTTCTGCTGTTGCATAGAAAATCATACTCTCCATCCAGGTACCACTCGCCAGCTCTTGTTACGCTGCCCAGATTTTAGGGTTCTTCCAGATTTTTGCTCTTTTTCATCTTTCCACTTTTTTATTTCTAAGATCACTCTGCTGTCATTCATGTCATGAACAACCACTTCGTTCCTATTCATTTGATTCCTAGTTTATACCAAAACCATGATATTCTATTAATTTGATTTGTGGAAACAATCTCTTGATTTAGACGTAGTGTTAGTTTTTCTTTTGCTTAAGTTAACTACATCAGTTTGTGTTTCTTCTGTATGGTTGGAAGCTACAATTTGCATTAATTATAGGTAAATTCAAAGATGGAGTTGCCTTTGTTGTTGAAGATTATAAATTCTTTTGTGGGTATGTTTTGGTTTCAGAGTTGTTTTTTCAGGTGGCTTAATTTACAATTTCTGATGCTGAGGAAATAACAAGACTTGAAACTTTTCTTCACCGATAAAGATGCTGGAAGGTGGAGCAAAATTCCCTGGAATAATAGACCTCAACAAACACAATGATGACTACTATGATTTCTCTAAGGGATTTTACCATAAGCTTGAGGAGGGCACGGATATGTTAATTGACAGCACTGGGAGCTTGCGAACAAGTAACGGTGGAGGTTCTGTTGCAATGTCCATCGATAATGGCAGTGTTGGCTCCAATGATTCCCATACTCGTATATTGAACCACCAAGGGTTGCGGAGACGTGCCAATGATAATTACTCCATTGCACACAGTGTCAATCATCGAGGAAGAGTCACACATGCTTTGAGTGATGATGCTTTGGCTCAAGCACTAATGGACAGTAGTTCTCCAACTGAAGGGCTTGACAATTTTGATGAGTGGACAATTGATTTGAGGAATCTTAGTATGGGTGAGGCTTTTGCTCAAGGGGCTTTTGGGAAACTCTACAGAGGCACTTACAATAATGAAGATGTTGCTATCAAAATCTTGGAGAGGCCTGAAAATGATTCAGCTAAGGCTCAGTTGATGGAACAACAGTTTCAGCAGGAGGTGATGATGCTGGCTACACTAAATCATCCTAACATAGTTCGTTTTATTGGTGCATGCCATAAGCCTATGGTATGGTGTATTGTTACAGAATATGCCAAAGGGGGTTCAGTTCGACAATTTTTAATGAAGCGACAAAACCGATCAGTGCCCCTCAAATTGGCTGTTAAACAAGCTTTGGATGTTGCACGGGGGATGGCATATGTTCATGGCCTTGGGTTGATCCACAGGGACTTGAAATCTGATAATCTTTTGATTTTTGGTGACAAATCAATTAAAATTGCTGATTTTGGAGTTGCGCGGATTGAGGTGCTAACTGAAGGAATGACACCTGAGACTGGAACGTACCGTTGGATGGCTCCGTAAGATTCTTTTGTTTCCTTTCTTCTTTTGTTACCCATATATATACCTGTGGCTGATATGAACTGCTTTTTTTGAATTGCTCATGTATAATTGGTTTCACTGTTTTATATCTTTTTAATTAAAAATATACATGTTGACATGTACTTAAAACTGATGTTTTATGATCTGCTGCAGGGAGATGATCCAGCATAGGCCTTACACACAAAAGGTGGATGTATATAGCTTTGGGATTGTTTTATGGGAGCTCATCACTGGAATGCTTCCATTTCAGAACATGACCGCAGTACAGGCAGCATTTGCAGTTGTGACAAAAAACGTTCGCCCAATCATACCCAATGACTGCTTACCTGTTCTCCGTGAGATCATGACAAGATGCTGGGATCCCAACCCTGATGTTAGGCCACCGTTTACTGAAATTGTAGGAATGCTTGAGAACGCAGAGACTGAGATCTTGACAACTGTTCGGAAGGCCCGATTTAGGTGTTGCATGACACAACCAATGACTGCTGACTGATTCTGGGAAAACAAATGAGAGTCGAAGGGAACATGGGACTCAGGTAGTTAAAGGTGACTATGTAATAACTGTGTGTGTGCGCTTAATTTCTTAAGAAGAAAAAGTATTAACTAGAGACCTGTCAATTGTTTGGTTCGTATTTACTGTGTGTTTTTAGTTTTAAGAGGATTGTGTATGTAATACTTGCATGCACTACAGTTATGTATAGCTGAGAAAGCAAAATGGAATGAGATAATAGATGAAAACTTTGCTCTGTGTAACTGGTTACAGTACAAACAAATTAAGCTTTGTTTGTTGTGGTTTATTTACTGGGAAGAGATTTAGGGTGAAGGGATTTAGGATATTTCTTTTGTTTGTTTAGAAGAGAATTAATAAGGATTTAAGATAAAAATGTGGGTTCCACAAAATTTAATTTCCTTGCTTTCATACCCATGATTTTAAACAGAAATGAAGAATTTCATCTTTTTTTTCATGTCACTTGTATTTTCATACATGCATATTTCACAATTTTAGTCATGTGGGCAGTGACTGGTTTATGTTAGTCAACAATGTCCAGTTTAATTTATATAAAATAAATTAGATCATAAAACTAATTTTATTTGAAACATAAAACAATCAAATATGTATAATTATTATATATATTTTATTAGATTTTCAATCAAAATTATGTTTTTAATATAAAAATATATATTTGACTTAAATTGAATATATTTTTTCACTTTTATATAATAAAAAACGATAATAAATCACCTTGTGTAATTTTTTATTTCATCGATCCAAAAAATATTATTTTTTACTAAAAAATTACTTAGTAATATTATTCCTATTTCATTCCTCTCCAGTTCATTTTTGCTTGTTATTTACACTCCCTTCTTATTATAAACACTTCCCTTATTTCTTTTATTTCAAATTCTATATTATGTCTTCTTCTTTTCGAAACACCTTCAATGTTATTTCTTCTTCTTTTTTTTCCTTGGAAAGCTTCAGTTAAAAATACCTCTTCTCAATTTTGTGCTGTAAGCCTAAGCGATTGAAGTGTTACTTATTGATGAAGCATTTTTGTTAAGTGTCCTAAAAAAAAAAATTAAGAAGAAAAAGTATAAGTATTCAAGAAAATACTTTTTGAAACATGTAACTGTTTTCTAAACATTATAAAAATTACTTTTAAAAACATTTTTTTAATCTTCATTCTTTAGAAAATATTTTCCAAGTGTTGGAAAAGCAAATATGTTTTGGGAGAAGTACATTTGGAAATTTAAAAGGAAAAAATGTTCGAAAAAGTACTTTTCATAACATTTCTTCATATTTGGGAATGTAAATCTTGGAAAATATTTTTTTATAACATTTTAAAAAACACTCTTTCTATTTTTTATATTTTAGAAAGTACTTTTTGGAATAGTAAGATACAAAACTAAAATATACTTTGGAATTTGAGAAGAGTGTTGCACATTATTATTTTAGAACACTCTTTACAATCCCAAATATACTTTTTGAAAATAATTTAACTATTATTGTTTTACCATATTATAGTATGAAGAAGGAAGTTAAATATAAAGACAATAATTTACTGAGCATAATCAATTTTAGATAAGTAAATCATTCTTTATTAAGAATAAAGAGCGTGTTATTTTCTTCTCTTTTGTGGGTGGTGATTGATACCTATTTAGATTTGGTTGTTAAAAAGAAACCTATTTAGATTTGAATGTTAAAAGGTAATGTCACTCATAAATCTATCTAGATTTGGTTGTTAAGAGGAAATGCCACTCATAAGCCTATTTGAATTTGTTTGTTAAGAGGCCACTCATAAACCTATTTAGATTTGGTTGATAATAAGAATTGTTACTAATAAACCTATTTAGATTTTTTATTGACTTTCTAGAAGTGTCAAAAAAAGCTTTTAAGCGAGTAAGCACAACTTACTTAGATGAGTGATATTGTGATAATTGAGTTAAATTATATATTAATTTTTTGTTAAAATTTGTAAGAAGAATTATTATTTAGTCGATAGAAGTAGTTACTCGAGGTATTTGTACACACTTTCAAGAAATTAAAGAATTGTGTTTAATTTTTACTAAATCTTTGGTTACAAGTTAATAAAAATAATGTGATATTTTTTTTGGTAAAAAAAATATTTTATCTTAAGAAAGTTGGATTCTCACATTCTATACGAATATTTTCATGAAATTTTTTTAAACGACCATTATCAGAAAAACATTAGTTGCTCATAAGGTTGTATTTTTAAATGTAAACTAAACATGAAAAAGAAAATCAAGTGGATGATAAACCAAAAGGTTTTCTTTATTATTTTTTTAATTTAAAATTTAAAATGAATTATTTATTATCATAGATTTGTTGGTCTCCTCTTAAAAGGCATTAATAAATTACTCCAACTGCTCAGAAGGCTTCTTTCATCAAAACAGAGTCCCTGTTTTTTTTTTTTTGTCTCGTGTTTCCTATGCCTTGTTAAATCACTGCTTCTTCTCATCAACCAATAAATGCTAGGTTCTAATAATTTAAAACCAGAATTGTAACTTTAACTAATTTGCAATCTTATAAATTTACAAGATTATTAACTCATAATTATGTGATAAACATGTCAACAATTAATAATAATAATTGATTTAAAATTTTAAAATAATAAACGAAAAAACTAAAATACTAAAGAATTCAATTTAAAATCTCCTTCTATTATTAAATTTTAAAAAGATTCACTTAACACTAAAAAAAACAGTATTTAAAAGATATATAATCTATATTTACATTATAATGATAATAACAAATGCTATCATTATTATCTTATTATTATTATTATTATTACTTTAATTACTATTAATATTATCACGAAATAGCAATTATTACGATAGTATTATAATAATAATAATATATTATTATTATGATTATTATGAATATGTTATTAAATCTTTAACAAAGTATTTTTATTGAAAGTATTTACAAATTTAATATTCACATAATGTTTATTTTTTATTTTTTAAATGTTTTAATCTCAATAATATATCATTTTTAATTTTAATTCAGTGATTCTCATTAATGGGTCACATATATTTTTTAAAGTAAATAAGTGTCCCCGCTATATCTTCTCACTTTTATAAATTTTCTGTTTACAGGGTTTGATCATAGTTTTCAATAATTATTACTCTAATTCTCAAGGAGATATACAAATAAATTTAGTGAAGGATATTTTTATTTGTTCAATTAATAACTAACAATCTTTTGCTCCACCTTTTTACTACACACCTGCCAACTGTTGTCCTCTCTCACCTTTTCTTTCACTTCATAATATCCCCTTTTTCTTATTCTAACTATCACAACATCCCTTTATTGCAAACCTCCACTGCCCCTCATTTCTAGTTTGTAGCTTCATTATAGAAAGTCATAATATTCAATAATAGTTCTTCCTAATTTTTCTGCTCCATAAATTTCTAAAGTTTCTTTGATACTTCTTCCTAATTTTACTCCTCCATAAATTTCTAAAGTTTCTTTAGCTCTTCATCAATTATTATTATCATTTATATGTCAACTAGAGATAAAGACATTTCATAATATATAAGTGGGTTCAAATATTATTTTATAAATCAATTTTTATAAAATTAATTAGGTTTAAAGTCCGCTTTTTAATATATTATTAGAGTCATTCGTAGTATATTTTAGTGCGAGTTTGTTGAGCTTATCTGGTCATTTAGTGTCGGATCGCTCTCAAACCACTCATAAATATATAGTTCCACACACAAGTTGACCGTCTCAACGTGTAAAAAAGTGTGTTAAAGATCTCACTTTAACTAGAAATAAAGAGATTTTATAGTAACTAATAAAGTGTTTGCTGAAGAAGATGTTGACTCATATGGTCTCTATACCGTTGCTACCTTGTGGCTTAACCTCTTTCACTTGCAAAATATTGTTTTTCTGTCAATTTCTGTCAAAATAATAACAATATTCAATTTATTTTGCATGCTAGACTAGTTCATCCTAATGTTTATGTAATGAAAATAATTTTTCAAGAATGTAATATTGTTTTTTCAATAAGAAAAATGTTTCTTTTTTTTAAAGTATGTTGTATTGGCAAAGTTCACATAATTCTTCTTTTTTTTTTTGTCTCAAACTGTTTACAATTATCATCTTAAACTTCTTTAGGTTGAATTATGAGACCTTGTTCAATATGATTTTAAACCCAACAAATATGATCTTTCTATTTTGTTTATCAATATCAAATTAATATTGTTTATTTGTTAGTTTATGTTGATGATATAATAATAATAGCAAGTAGTTTTTTCACTTTTATTTAAACGATTATCAATCAAAATTTAATTCTGTCTTCTGTCTTATGCAGTTAGTTGACCTTGATTATTTTTTTAGGAATAAATGTTTCACGTTTTAAAATGATTCCTTTATTTTAATCCAAAACAAATATATTTGAGATCTTTTACATTGATCTAATATGTTGGAAGCTAAGTCCATTTGTTCTCACATGGTCGAATTCAAAAGTATGAAAAGAAGGTTTTATTCCTTCCTAATAAAACTATGTATAGTTTATTGTAGGTGTTCTTCAATATACTATTTCGACTCTCAGAATCTCACTAAACTACTATGAAACAGATTGTTTGATATCTTAAAAGAAGACTTTTACATGGTCTTCATCTTATTCCTCTATCTTTGGTCTCTCCCACAAGCTTTCTGTGATGCAAATTACGCTACAGAACCTGTTGGGGAACATAGATCCATCTTTGGTGCCGTCATTATTCTTTAATAAAATCTGATTTAGTTGTAATGGTAAGGTGTATTGTTTGGAATTGTATGAATTGAAAGTGTTAAAGAAGTAGGCATATGATACATGCATATACAGCTAAATTAGAAGGCATATATTATATTGGGAACAAGAGGACAGTTAGTTAATAAATTGCTAGAACTGGAAATTTCCACCTGTCTTATCATTATTGATAAGGCTAGTTTTGAAGTGTGTGAAAAGCAAGAGTTGTGATGATATATAAGTGCATGTAGTTTCTGGTTTGGGAGGTGGGAATAGGAAAAGAATTGGTAAGATGTGGAAGTTGAAGATAGGAGAAGGAGGAAAAGGAGTGATATCGGTGAATAACAATGTGGGGCGTCAACATTGGGTGTTTGATCCAAACGCAGGAAGTGTTGAAGAACGAGAAGAGGTTGAAAGGCTACGACACCAATTCACACTAAACCGATTTTCCATCAAACAAAGCGCAGATCTCTTCCTCAGAATGCAGGTATCGTATCGTATCCTGCTTTTACAGCAGAGAAGAAAAAACCACTTCACGCCTGAGCAAATACAAAGACTCGTACAGTTCTTAGAAAGATCCACATCAAATCATAACATCGATAAAACAAAATTCAAAGTGTAACAATTAATTTAATATCATGAAATAGTTGTTATATCTTTATATCTAACTATCAAAAGTATGTTTGGAATTCGTTGAATTTACGTTCCAAAGAAAGTAGATTTATAATTGTTGTTTGTAAATTGAAAGGCATGCAAAAAAAAGTAATATTGATAGTGTGGAATTATGAGTTTTGAGTAATATGCAGCTGAGAAAAGAGAACGAGTGTGGGGTGATTCCAGCAGCAGTGAAAGTGAGAGATGGAGAAAATGTTACGACGGAAGCAGTGATTACAACAATCAGAAGAGCAGTGAGTTTTTATTCATCCATTCAAGGCAGTGACGGGCACTGGCCGGCAGAATCAGCTGGGCCTTTGTTTTTCCTTCAACCGTTGGTGATGGCATTATACATCACAGGTTCCCTTGATGCTGTTTTAGGTCCTGAACACAAGAAGGAAATAATCCGATATCTGTATAACCATCAGGTATATTAATTCATCACCTTCTGCATTTTTTTTAGCCTGAATAACATCCATCTCTGATTGCCTTTCAGAATGAAGATGGGGGTTGGGGATTCCATATAGAGGGTCATAGTACGATGTTTGGATCAGCGCTGAGCTACATTGCCTTGAGGATACTTGGTGAAGGGGTTGAAGATGGCATGGAGCAGGCAATGTACAGAGGAAGAAAGTGGATCCTGGACCATGGTGGTTTAGTGGGTATTCCCTCATGGGGAAAGTTCTGGGTCACGGTAATCAATGGATGAATAATGTATTCATTGATTTTCACATTTGAGTGGAGTCACTCACGTAATATTGTTTTTGTGTATAGGTTCTGGGTGTCTATGAATGGTCTGGCTGTAATCCACTTCCACCGGAGTTTTGGCTTCTGCCCAAAGCCTTCCCCATTCATCCAGGTTAGTCACTGAGACATGCATAATTTACAATGGAAGTGTGAAGAAAAGTTGTATGAGTTAGATAATTGTAAAATGATTAATTAAACATGCAGGGAAAATGTTGAGCTACTGTCGCTTGGTTTACATGCCCATGTCATACTTATATGGGAAGAGGTTCGTAGGTCCCATCACTGCCTTAATCAGATCACTGAGAGAAGAACTCTATAATGAGCCTTATGAAGCAATCAACTGGAATAAAGCCCGGAACACTGTTGCTAAGGTCAATAAAAATCATATTATTGTTGTTATTTACTGAGATAAGAACTAAGATTTTAAGTTTCATAATAAAATTTTATATATAAAAAAAAAAAGTAACTAAAAGTACGCAAGTGTATGAATGATATTTAGGAGGACCTGTACTATCCACATCCTGTGATCCAAGACATGTTATGGGGATTTCTTCATCATGTGGGAGAGCGTTTGGTGAATTGGTGGCCCTTTTCTATGGTGAGAGAGAAGGCATTAGAAATAGCAATTGAGCATGTACGTTACGAGGATGAGAACAGTAGATACCTTTGCATTGGAAGTGTAGAGAAGGTAAATTAATTATTACAAATAATTGATTAATTAATTACTTGCTTAGGTTCCTTAATGGAAATTAAGTACAGGTGTTGTGCTTGATTGCGCGTTGGGTTGAGGACCCTAACTCAGAGGCATACAAACTTCATTTAGCCCGAATCCCTGATTACTTCTGGCTCGCAGAAGACGGCTTGAAAATCCAGGTACCATTATCCTTTTTTCTGTGCTTCTGTTCATACTTTTCATTCAAAATAATGTTTTTTTTAATATCACTTTCTCTAAACTTCGGAAACAGCACTTAAATAAAAACAAAGATTTTTTTAAAAAGAAAATTCCTACAAAAAGAAACAGAGTATTTGTTATTGTTTTTAATACATGTGATAATTAAGGGTGCTCAATACAAAACTATTTTCAAGAGACAGGAAGAGTAGTTGAAAGATTGAGGAATCTTTTGTTCAATTTGTGTTGATTGAATATATATTTTATTGTGTTATATATAACAAGGAGTATTAATTTAGTTAGTGGTGTGCTTGTAACATATCGTTAATATGCATACTTTATTAATTTAGTGTTTTGACTCTTCTCTAAAATCTAAATCAAATGGCTTCATAGTAAATATGATAGTTATTAAAATCAGAGGATATTGCTGGTTTGATTAATTGGTCAAAACTGTCTCAATTAGTTAATTCTAAAAAATTGAAGGACATAATAATCGGTATAACAATTACTATTTATTTTTATTAATTTTTATTTTTTTTAAATAAATAAAATCACACATTTAATAAAAATTACAAATAAGTGTGTGTAAGTTATTTTCATAAAACATTAATGCACTCTTTTATATTATTAACTAACAATCTGTCTATAAACATCACTTTCTATTTTCATAAAAGTGAGACTCTTTTAAGTGAAACTTCTTAATTTCCTTAAAATTAATTATTTTATTTGTCAAAGTAATGCGTTTCTATTCTTCTAAATTACCCACATTTTGTATCTACAACTGCGTTTTTCCTTGCACGCTCCTTTCACCGTTAACAAATGTTAAAAGAAAGTGGAAGATTTTTTAAAAAACATTTGACTATTTTAATGTTATCAAATATTTATATTCTTATGACCACTGGGTGGATGAAGAAGTGAATATTCTAAATGAGTGAAGCTGTTGAAGAATGTAACTGAATTTAGCACTGCAGAGTTTTGGGAGCCAAATGTGGGATGCTGCATTTGCTATTCAAGCAATACTTAGTTGTGATGTGAGTGAAGAGTATTGGCCTACACTTCGGAAAGCGCACGAGTTCGTGAAGGCTTCACAGGTAGTAACTTGAGGAGTGATGATACATTGATAATCATGCACAAGATTAGAATTGGAAAGAACAACAACTTTGTAGTAGAATGAAACAATTTTGAAGTAACATTTTCCTTTATTTAAAGGTTGCTGAAAACCCATCTGGTGACTTCAAAGCAATGTACAGACACATATCCAAAGGAAGCTGGACATTCTCAATGCATGATCAAGGTTGGCAAGTCTCCGACTGCACAGGAGAAGGACTCAAGGCAAGATTCATCAAAATCAATCCCTTAGACATCAACATCAACATCAACATAACATACTTTCTTTCTTTCTTATCTTATCATACATATATATATTTGTATATGCACAGGCTGCACTGCTTCTGTCAGAAATGCCAGCTGATCTAGTTGGGGAAAAAATGGATACACAGCGATTTTTTGATGCTGTTAATGTCATCCTCTCTCTACAGAGCAGTAATGGCGGTTTCCCTGCTTGGGAACCTCAAAGAGCCTATCGTTGGTTAGAGGTAAGAAAATACAGTAATCAATGCCAGATTTTGCCTTTAACTAAGTCACGACTTGCATCTTATGTTAACTGTGGTGCAGAAATTCAATCCAACTGAATTCTTTGAAGACACTCTCATTGAGATGGAGTAAGATTACAATATGTGACAATGAATTCCTAAACAAACCTGATGGTGCTTTGCACTTACTAATTAACTTACTATGTTCCCTGATGTGTAATAGGTATGTGGAATGCACTGGATCAGCAGTGCAAGGCCTGGCTCTCTTCAGAAAGCTATACCCAAAGCACAGAAGAAAGGAAATAGATAGCTGTATTTCCAAAGCAATCCATTTCCTTGAAAACAAGCAAAATCCTGATGGCTCATGGTATTGCATATTACGTTGTGTTGTGTTGTGTGTGTACTTAATTTGTGTCTTCAACTCTGGTAATCTAGTGATGCACTTGAACTGAACAGGTACGGTTGTTGGGGTATTTGCTACACGTATGGTACTTGGTTTGGTGTAGAGGGACTAAGAGCCTCTGGAAGGAACTACCATAACAGTCCTTCCCTACGCAAGGCTTGTCAATTTTTGTTGTCAAAGCAGCTTCCTAATGGTGGATGGGGAGAGAGTTATTTGTCCAGCCAAAACAAGGTCATCATCCATTTAGCTTTCATTGTGTATGCCCACATAATAAAATAAACTAGTTGGAGTATAATTAAGAATTATACATTTTCTCTGTCATTTAGGTTTATACAAACCTAGAAGGCAACCGTGCAAACTTAGTTCAAACTTCGTGGGCTCTATTGTCCCTTATCCGTGCAGGACAGGTTAGTAATAAAGTGTTACTAGATTTTTATAGCGTATGTTAGTGTGCTGATTGTGAATGTTTTTCTGAAAAAACAGGCAGAGATAGATCCCACACCCATACACCGTGGAATAAAGTTACTTATCAATTCACAAATGGAAGATGGAGATTTCCCACAGCAGGTAAATTGATTTCAGCATTTCATACACAGAAAAAGAAACAGATCATAAGATGTAATAATCGATCATGAATGTGTATTATTTTGTATTTTGACAGGAGATCACAGGAGTGTTCATGAGGAACTGTACCCTGAACTACTCATCTTATCGAAACATCTTTCCCATATGGGCTTTGGGAGAGTATCGTCGCCAAGTATTGTATGGTATGGTTAAGGCTGAGGACCCAAAACCTTAACTTTCCTTGCATCAATTTGAGTGCTTTCCAATTACTTTGTTTCTGCACTACATATCATTCAACTCCTACATGTGTAATATAGTTTACAATTTATATTTCAACTGTTTGGGTGCAGCATATAAAATAAATCGGTGAAACTGTGATTGTGATATTCAATTAGTCTTTTCTGGACAACCTTCTAGGTAACACTAACCATACTTTACAACAATACTAAATTTCAAGTTAATTTCCTTCTCAGTACACAAATGCATTCATCTCTTTCAGCTTGATTACCACTTTAGATCAAGACATTATAATATATTAATCCCTGGGGCATAATCCACAAGAAGCAACTGTTCTTGATTTAAAAAATTATCAAAAAATATGTTGGAGTTTTGTAATTTTAGTGGAAGGAATATGCTCGACTGTATCCATATTCATCCCATAGCATTGATTGAGTTTGAATTAGAAGACTAATTCTTTCTTCAAGATCATAAAAATCAATGACAATCTTGCTAAAATCTCCTGTCAATAACTTTTAACTAGTGTTCAGAAAATGAGAGGAGAATAACAAATTTCAGGTTAAATTTTATTGTTTTGGGATTCATTTAAAACGTAGGAGGAAAATAGTTCACATAGACCCTCCAAAACTAACTTCAACATTATTTCCGTGTCCTCTTGGATTGAGGATTTTAAGGGATGAAAAATGTTGACCCTCCAAGACAAACTAATTTTTTTATGTATACATAAATATAATATAATATAATATAATATAATATTTATGACAATTGATTATGTTATTATCATGTAAAATCATTTATTTTAATATATTGTTTTTAAACATAACGTTTTATATATTAAAAATTTATAACAATGTTTTCTTTTAATTTTCAAAAATTTAGTTTTACATTAAATTACTTTTTAAATGTATTTATATACATCCAAATTTATTCTATTACCCTAATCAAATCTACTACAGAATTTTCGTTCTATTAGTATTCTCACTTACTCTTCTTTTAATCTAATCAACCTTACTCTCTAATTTTTTTTTCTTTTCTTTTTTACTCTTCCTGAACCGAAGGAAAGCAGTAAGCAGAATAAAGTTATCAAGTATCTTTTTCCTTACTTTCTTTCTTTTTTAATCTAGAGTGGCAGGCATTTGAAAATAATATTTATGTTTAGTGTTTAGCGATTTCGGTATTAATGAACTGCAAAAAAGTCTACAATGAGCACTAAAAAAATGAACATAATGACATCCATTCTGAACGATGGAATACTCTTACTCCGATCAGAGTACAAATAGCTACCAATCCAAAAGAAAGAAAAAAAACAACACTCCACAAATCAATAATTCCAGAAATACTTGCAGATTATTCGCCAAACCCAACTCTTTAACGAAATACATACAAGAACTGGCTGAGTTCAACCAGGGACGACATCCGAGCCCCAACAGAAAATGGCTACATTGATGATTTTTGGTCAGCTACACAAATATCAATGTTCAGCTGTCTTCCCCCATACATGATGTAATTTCATTGCTAATTCAGCAGCACGCCTTCTTTCTGAATGACTGAAAATGCTCAGGTTCAAGGCCTCCTGAATTGCCGATAAAAGTTGTTCCTTGGTTTCAATAGAGATAGCAATGCAATTTGGTCCATGGATAGTACTCATTTCAACAATCTAAAATAAGATTACCATAAATGTTCAGATTTCACAAAGTTACTTGGTAGCACAGAGTAGTAAACAGCATATAAATTCAAAGACAGAAGTGCCCCACTTTTACCATCAACATTTTTTCACATGGCATAAAAAGCATAAATAACCATCAAAAGAACACTGAGATCTGTATAGATTTTAAAGATACAGTCATTTATTCCAAGGATGCAACTTAATGAAAGGAGCGCAGAATTCAAAATGATAATAATAGATCGATGTGCAATACATAATAAGAGTGAGTGAACTTGCCTGTTGAATCCAGGGGATTACCATACTAAATAATTTTCCTTCCAGAAGATGTGATGCTAAAATGCTAAGAAGAGCATTGATTGTCTTCACTGATAAACTTTCGACAACTGGACCAGTAGTATTCAGAAGCTCAACGAGAATAAGCTCATCATTAAAACACAAAGCTTCCATATATGCAGTATTTAGATCCCCTTCACATACAAGACGTTTTACATGCTTCCAGCAGTTGCTGTTACTCTCAGAAGAGCCATTTCTGGCATTGGTTGTTCTGGTAGCCGAGAAGATACCATCATTTTTTACCAAGCCCATTCTTATTGTATCCTTCGCTGAGATGTTCAAAACATCCTTCTCTGTACCTTTTCTGGTAGGCTTGACCTTATAACTTTTCCACATATCTGAACTATCTTCAGAATGAATCCAGGGTTGGCTTCTTGAAATTGTCTTTTTCTCCCAGCTTTCAGAATTTTTAACTGACATAGTGCCTGATTGCTTATTATTAATTTCTACAGAGGGCCTTGGAGTGCAGATGGAGAACCTGGGAGAGGCAACATTTTCACTCTGCCTCCCTAATTTGGAGGTTTCAGAATAAGAATGCCTTCCTCCTTGAAAAGATTCTCTACTTAATTTATCAAAGACATTCTCTAAGCCTGTCATTCTTGACTGGATTGTTGAAAGGGCATCCATTATGCCAGTTGTAAACATCTGAAAAAGATTTGACAGTATGCTAAATAAAAGGTGTTCCATATACTGTGTGATGCATGACAAAAAATACAAAAAGTCCAGTAGAACAATAGTATGCCTATTTGTGTGTGCCAGAAGTTACAGAATTCATATTCTTTACGCAGGGTTCAGTTCATTGCCTTCGTTATTGGTATACGAGTAAGAGAAACATGCAAAACTAACTTAGGCACCAGTTAAACACTGTTAAAAAACAACGAAGCCTATGCTCAAGAAACCATCGGATAAAGGAAAATGACTAGCAACACCAGAGCAAAGAATTTAGAATCACGTGCTGTGAGTATACGTATCTATAATACCTGTAATTGGTGCATCATGTTAGCTTGTTTGATTTCAATATCTGAAAGTTGATTCTGAATACAAATCATTTCATTTGCCATTTGCATACAGCATTCATGTGTAGTTTGGCCACTTGGCTCTGTGACTGTAGAATCAGAACTACTAGGGTGTTGCCTCTTTACCGAGTAAACTTGTTCATCAGAACTTATTTCTTCACTATACCGTTGGCTTCTTGCAATTGGCTTCTGTACTCCACTATTTATAAAGCAGTCATGAGAAGCGGATAAAAACTTGGTCTCAAAGTTATCGGTTGCAAGATTAGAGACAGATGAACACTCCTGCTTGTCATCCATAGGCACATATTCATAACCAACATCTTGCATGCTTGTAACGTCGGCACTCATTGTTTCCAATGGCTTACTGGCAGAACAACTCTCTGATTCTTCATTCTGGAATTCCACCGCAGACTGGGGTCTGGGGAGTGCTACTTCAACATGCCAATCATCAGGTTTATGGTGAGGGTCCCTGGTATAACTTTGACATGTATTTTTAACAGACAAAGGAATCCTTCCCATAGTTGATTTCATATTAACTTTTTGGAGCCTGACATCTTTCTTTCTGGATTCAGTCGCACTGCTAAGATCAGAGGAGTCACCTCGGAAGATGTTTTCTGTGAAAAGCATGAGCAGAACAAAACATAAACCAGAAGCAATGGAAAGCATGTCGATGAATAGAAGGATAACTATCAGAAGGGCGCATCACAATTTCACAATATAGATAATGATGATGCCAAGGTGAGCAAAAGAAATTGGGTGCGAAGAAGTAGAAAAATGGTGTCTATTTTGCAGACATAAAATATCAAGTATTGTTGTCCAAGGAAGAGACACCATAGGTAAACCTTTTAAGGAGGATCCAGTTTCAGAAGGGTCGGGAGTATCGGGGGCCGGAAGACTTGTCCAATACTTTAGCGCTTGCAAAACGGCATCTCTAACTGGTTTTACCTATAATACAACCAAGGATGAATAAGAACGTAATGAATGAGTCACAAGAAAGATGAATGTCAAAAAATTAGAAAAGCACCTTGTCAAATCGACACGACTCAAGGGACTGAACACAGGAAGCCCTGAAACATCCCAAGAAAGAAGCACCGCCCAGAGCAATTTCTGCCAGTGCCACAGACGCGGCTTTGCGTGTCGTCCAGTCACTGTGCTTTAGAGCGTCTTGGATACTGCCAATAGCAGCGGAGAGAATATTTTGGGTTGGAGCACCCCCAGCCTGAAAAATGAAAAAAGCTTGTAATTTTGCAGGCAATCTGGTGGGATAAAATTTAGATACAATTTCTTAGGTGTTTATTTGGTAATGTGAGTAATTAGTGGTAACTTGAAACCTAGAGTCAAAACTGAGATGACTCGTTAGGCTGAAATATCCTAGTGGCGATGGTGCACCCTGTAATTGCTTTAAGAGCTTATGGTAGAGTTTTGTTATCAGAAGTAGAGTTGTTAAGAAGTAGACTTCAAACCTAAATTCTAAACTTAACTCAACTTCATAAAACCACAGTGAGATTCACAATGATAAAGAATCAAATATCCTTATTTCTAGTCAAATGTAGGATCTCCAACAAGAATTTCAGTAGAGAAGTTGAATGCAAATATTGAATGCGGATATTATGGTGTATATGAATGAATGAAGGTAAAAGGAAAGGAAACCTGGATAAGGGTCTTGGTGAGGTCAAGGAGCGCAGGTTTAGCCATGAAATGAGGGTTTTTAAGAAACTTGAGAGTCCTGAGAAGCAACTTGTGGAGGAGCGAAAGAGGAGGATGGCGGGTGTTGTGAATGATACGGGCGAGGCAGAGAGCAGAGGCGGACTGAACATGCCGGTTCTGTTCGCCGAGAGCCTCGAAAATGGGTCTGACGAGAAGGAGAAAGACCTTGTCCTTGTGGGAGAGGGCGAGGCCCAACTTGGAGGCGAGAAGAGCAACGGTGTTGACGCAGACATCTCTGACGACAGAGTCAGGGTCCCTGAGGCGCTTAACGATGCTGGCGACCATCTTGGGAAGGTGCGGAAGGAGGAGGATGTCGTAGTGAGTGGCCAAGGTTCCCATCAGCCTCACGCACTCCTTTCTTATGGAAGCCTTCTGCTCCCACTCCGTCTCCAGAATGCAAGACAGGAACGGCCATATCCCTTCAGGCCTCAAACCCTGCGCCACACGATCTAGCTCCTCCGTTCCAATTTGCTGGGTGTCGCGATCCCCCACCTTGTTCAGCGCACACACTATTCTCTGCTTCAGCTCCAAACCACCACCACCGCCGCCACCACCACCCTGTCCCTTCTTCATCTTCCTCTCCTTCGCTTCAGATCAGCATTCCATAAGGATACTTGAGATATTATTCAAATTTCAAATCGGAGCGAATCTCCAAATTCACCTCGGGTTGGGCAAAATCTGTCCCCCGCACGCCGACAGAGAAGGAGAAGATGAAGAAGAAGGCACGCTCATGCTCATTTCTATTTTACTATCAGAGATGATAGAGAAAAAGTGAAATACAGAAGGAAATTCAATTTTTGTTACTGCAATTCTCTTTAAAATTCTCTTTATCTCCTTGTCCTTTCAATTACTAATTCATTTTTGTCTCACTACTTCAAATTTCGCGCCCTGCCCATCAATTCGAATTTCTGCCTTAGAAGAACCCTAGGGAATTTCTTTATACACCCCATAATTTTTTCCTGCACCCCTATAATTCTGTAAATCCTAAAAATACTCTTCTAAATTCATTATTTTTATTTTTATTTTCAATTTTGGATGGTAAAATCCAGAAATTTTTCAGATTACAAAATCTAGAATATAACATTTGTAATTTTGTGAACTCTGAATTGAGCAATCCAAAATATAATATAAAAATTGTACTCCAAATCATGAAGCTTAAAGGCATGACTCTCTTTGGTTCCATGGAAAGAAGAAAAATTTCAGTTAGAGGCCTTACGAGTACGAGAGTATGCCTTATTAGTACGAGAATAATTGTTTTGTAAGTATTTTTGCATACCTTTGAAGTATGTGTTTTGAAATAGTTTTCCATTACCTTATGAACTTGATGTTCTTGGTTATTAATCAGAAGTGAGTTTTTTCTTCTTCTAGATTTTGCAATCTAAAACACTCTCCCATGATACAATACATTATTGAATCCACAATGTAAATTGTCGCTTTAGGAATGCATATTTCACAATGTTGAAAATCTGCACTTAATATATTTTTATATGGACCTTTCTCGATAATATACTTAGATCACGAATTCTGAAAGAAATTTCTAACACGATTCTAAATATCTACAATAAGTATTTTCAATATGAAAACACATGAGCCAACTCTGCTCACCATAGGTTTGAGTCGGGTTGGGTTGGAAAAAATACATTTTTTTTTAATGTAGGTCAAACTGTACCCAACTCACTTAACTCACAAGTTAAAAGGGTTTGAGCTGGTTTGGAGGTGGATTGGCCTATAACCCACCATCAACAACTTTTAATGAGAGGCGTTTAACAGTGAGTAATAGAAAAAACTTACAGGCATTCTCCACCAGTTTGCTCTGCTTTCTTTTTTTAGCTATAATTGAACTCGTTAGTTACAAGCATTTCAAGAGAGACATGGAAATAAAAGAAAAATAGGTCGAAACAATAATATTATTTATTATTTTTTCTTTTAGTGTCTACAGATCGAAATAATTGGGACAACACCTAATTAAGTCGATATTAACGGGCTTGTAATACATGGGATCGATATTCTCCCAACGCCCAAATGGGGAATATGTTTCTGTATGCCGAGTATGAGATCATGCAATTCTTGTTGAACACTCCCATTATTTCCTGAAATCATCATGATAAAGTAAGATCAAAATTGTTTAAACACCTGACGAAGTCAACTATACATTTTTTTCTTAAAGTGAATAAAAAAATATGCATCATCTACTATTGATTTCAATTAAAATCACTTGAATTTTAAATAACTTTAAATCAGGAGTAGATGCATGCTTACTTTCTCACTCGCTTACTTTACACATTTAAACACTTTATGTAAACAATACACAGTGTGTGTAAATAATAAATAAAAACAAAGTAAACCTTCATACCTGTTGGGGAAAGTCACCGTCCTCCATTTGGGTATTTATCAAGTATGCAGCTGCCCGGTGCAGTGGAGTCGGATCTCTCTTGGCCTGTTTCATTATTAACAAAGCAGTAGAACAATATAAGTACAATCTTGACATCATTTTTATTTACTACTTCTCCGGCACAATATGGAAGGGTCAGGTATAAGTATGTAAAGCAGAATGCATTGACAAAGTATCCAATTATTTGGGAAAATGTCAAACGTTCAATTATTCGATTAGGATAGAATTTAGAAACCCACTTCACCTACAACATTGCTTGAATCTTATGATTTACATCTTCATCTTGTATGACCTCCAATTTCACTTGTAAGCTAGGATTAATGTGCCTCTTGCTAAATTTATATTTCATATACTCCTTCTTACTCTTACTACGGAAAAACCTGCTATATGGCTCACCCTCCATGATAGCAACATTGGCCCAGCTCTTATTGGTCCAAGCGTAACACCAAACACCCCTTTGGGTAGGAGGACTTTGTGCACTAAAAGGATGAGCTATGCACCGGATTCCGCAATCTGTCAGAGATTCCCATTAATGAGCTTTCATAAGTTTATTACGAATATGTTATTTTTCTTCTCTCACCTTTCTGCTGCAATTGCTGGTAATTACTTTTCGTACATATATCCATGTATGGCAATCTTGAATGATATGAGAAGTATTATCCAGAATTTCCTTTTTCATAGGAGGCTCGTTTTCCTTTGCACTCTCCCCTTTTCAGCTCATATAACTATCTACCTTGCAGGCCGGATCTGAGGATAGTCTAAAGGTGTTTTGGTAATGGACTCATAAATGGAATGGACCTAAAAAATTATTAGCTTTGTCATTTGAAAAAAAATGATTTTATTGAAGAAAGTACCTTTATTATAGAGAATCAAATTTTGTATGCGTAGGGTTGTTATTTTTTTTTTTAAAAAAAAGAGAGGTTAAGTTTCATATTTTAATTTTTTTACATGTTTACATATTAAAATTAAAATTGATATACATGGAAGTCTTTTATTTATTATTTTGTCATGAGTTCACAAAATATCGGGACCGGTCCTGCACCTTGTTGTCTGAGATCTTCTCACCTCATGCTCATGCATATCCTTTATTTCTCTAACATAACCAAACATGCACTCCTTTCTTCTCTTGGCCATTCCACAATACCTCGCTAGACACCCTATCCCTATCATATGTCTTTTAATAAATATTAAATATATTTTTCTGGTTACTCGTGATACTTAGCAAGTGTCTTCATATTTTTCTATGTTTCAACTAAAAAAACAACGGTATTGGACCTAGCCACCTAGCCCTCTCCCTAAACTTTGCCTCCCTCCACCAACAAGCAATGAGGCACGATTGAGTTTTGACATCACATTTGGCATGTACATAATTATAAGCACATCAACTACCAACTGAAGGTAGAGGAAGATAGCTGATCATTCTTATACATTATCTTTAAGCTCCAATCAAGCTGTTATCACACATCACAGAAAGGAAATAAAGAATGAAAAACTAAATAGCATATTAACATGATATATAATATTATATGACAATATTAGTACGATTAATTATATTATATTATAAATTTATTCAGCCATGTGCATATCTATATCTAAGCTTAAAGGGTGGATGAGTACAAGAGTCTTCCACCTAATTAGGTCTGGGGAGAGTAGATGTAAGCAGCCTAACCCTAGCCAGCAGAGATGCTATTTCCAAGATTCAAACCTGTACAGGGCAGCAACCTTACACCCAGCACAACCCTTGTAGCTGTCTCTAAACTACTTAACTAAAAAGCAGAATCGTCCTTTCTAAAACTAATGATTAATTGTCCTACTATAATTGAAAAATGGGAGCTATGCAACAAACTCATCAATGGCTGCATTACAAAAGTGGTAAACTTTGCATCATACCTGTCCAGCATCAATAAGAGCCAACATAGCCCACCCAGTGTTTACCGCATGAGACCTGTTGCCTTCTAGATTTGAATACACCTGAACAAAGACAAATTGCTAGAAAGATTACTCAAGAAATCTCATCAATTAAATTGCAAAAAGTATCCAGCTCGGTGTTAATTTAAAATCTTGATGCAAAGTACATTTCTACAACCACCTGTAATAATTATGTTCATTATTTCATCTTCTTGAAGTGCGTTTTCCTTTTATATTATTTTACAGGTAACTACTACATTCCACTTCTCTAAGGACAAATATATGAAATTTATGTTTTACACAGAAATTGAGATAGTACTGCATTTCCCTCGGTGTTTAAAACAAATTGTGAAATTCTGAATCCACTAATGCTATTAATTTCATTGTACAGTTAACTACCCAGAACGCATTTGATGCCACCCATGCCAACAGTTGGCACGGACATCCAAAGGTACTGTAGGAATCGAGTTAATTGGGACATAGGGAGTGAGTTAGTAAACTACGGGCATCACTTGGGAAGTTGAATTCGATACCCGCTGTTATGAAATTCATTCTGCCATGATCAATAGCAGAACCAAAATTTGGTTTTAGAGGGAAACCCTTGAGGTTGTGGAATTTCTAATATCTCTTGCTCTGTTTGTTATTATTTCTCTTCTCTCCTTGTTTTTGCAGTTCTCTCTCTTTCTCTACTTTTCATCTCGGGGACCCAAACAAAATATCAACACTTTATTAACCACTTATACTACGTTTAGTAGAGAGGAAAGAAATAAAGAGAAGGAAAGCGAAAAGAAAGAGAAAGAGCTGAATATGAGTGAAAATAAAATAGGTGTGAAAAATAAAATCAAAATACGTATGTTTTAGGCTACATAGATGCACCTTTCTTACCTATGAAAGAGAGATGTTAATGTTTAGGTTTATCTTCTTTATAGCTTTATTAATGGTAGTGAATTTGAGAGCTGAGTAAGCTGATAAAAACGCCACTTGATAGGAAGCAAATAACTGTCTATGGAAAATACCCTAAAATTCTACCATTAAAGCTATAAAGCGTAAACATTGATATTCTTCATTCAATTTGTTTTGGTCGGCAATATTCTTCATTCATTGATTCATAGATAAGAAGGGTACATTTATACAGCCTAAAAATATACCAACAACTAAATGATGGTCCTGCAAGTGTCATCATCTCATTTTAGGGAATTAAACTATAAACTAAATATCATAAATAATATTCTAATATTTTGATTGTATCCTATAAAATCATTTAACCACAAGACAATGGTCATAGAAATATTGACTAGTTGGTGCTTGCCATTGAGCAGAGTGAAAAAAAAAACTGATATTGACATTAGAAACAACAAAGTTGACCTTATTTTGACAGGACAGATAACTCTCTCCCCAGCCACCGGAAGGCAGCTGCTTGGACAGCAGAAATTCACAAGCTTTCCTGATGCTTGAGCAATTACTGAAAGTCTTTCCAGCAGCAATCAATCCTTTTATACCAAACCAAGCACCATAAGTGAAGCAAACACCCCAAGAACCATACCTATTTAGCAGTTTGAGTGATTAGAGATAAACTTAACAAAGAAAGTTCAAAACAAATCCATGCAGAAATAGAAGCAGACAGGAAAAAAAAGAGTATACCAAATATGAGATGTATGCATACCCCAAAAAACACACTTCACCACTATACACAATATGAATAGAAAATTCCCAAATGGGAGGAGCATACCATGAACCATCTGAAGTTTGTATTTTTTCAATGAAGGCAGCAGCTTTCTCTATACAACGTTGTATTTCTTCTCGGCGATGTCCGGGATATAATTTCCTAAATGATGCCAAAGCTTGAATTGCTGCTGATGAGCATTCCACATAACTACAGAGAACATAAGGAGCCATCAAAAAGTTAAAATAAAAAATTAAAATGGTGGAGGAGGAATGCAAAAACTGATATTTAACAAGAATTTGATAGCTTACGGATAATCAATAACGATGTCACCAAATGTTTCAGCAGGATTGATTAACTGACAACGGAGAAAGCATTACCAATATCAACATTTTGAGCTTATATATTAAAATTAATCCAAAAAACAACCACCCAAATTCTCAGGACCAGTTATTGAGCCATAATTCTGAAACCTAAGGGTAAATCCAGTGAAACCAGAAAAAGGTTTGTTCATAAACTATTATTTAACTTGTATTTTCTTTCATAGCATCAATCCAAAATTGTGCTTTACAACCTGACAAAATGAATTGAAAAAATGCAGTCGTGATACTAAGTTATACGATTTTACTTGGAAGGATTAATCTGAAAGAAAGAAAATTTGTATGCAATTGATTGATTTGAAATAGTACATCAGTCTCTATATATAGAAAACTCTTAACACCTAAAGTAATAATTACATAGAGCTCTCTAGAATCTTCTAACAACTTTTAGTAGTACCCTTAATAACCTACTAACAACAATTTTAAAGTAATCTAGCTGTTTATTTCCAATTTTCAATCATAATTCATTTGTATAGAAAGGAGAATACCGGTAAACTTTTAGTAAAATTAAAGGATAATATATTATAATTGAAATTTATCTACAAGGTAACATATTTCATAACATACAAAGGGAACTCAAGGAACACTGCCTCTAAATTAGAAGCTTTAAAACAAGAAAGATGGATATTGTTATTCTTGTATAGGAAGATAAACATGCATAGCCTGCCATCACAATTTTCACATTTCGAAGAAGATATACTAAAATCTAATGAGAATAGGTTAAATGATGATAGAGGAGTACCTCCAACCAATTATAAGATCGTTTAAGCTCATATGTTGCAAAACCACCATCTTCGTTCTGCAAAGATAGGGAAAATGCTTTTGAATTTCAAAAACTGAAAATAAATACAGTAAATATATGTAAAAAATTAACTCAATTTCACCTCTTGTATATATAGTAATACTAAAATTGGTCAAATCACCAAGCTAAAATAATGTGTGTGAATAATTAAAAACTGAAAACAAACACATAAAATATATATAAAAAATAAATTCATGTTTATCTCTTCTACTACATTCTTGTATATATCATAACTCAAGTAGTAATAAAATTGACCAAATGACCAAGCTAAAAGAATCAATTCACTGGACTCAATGCATGAACAGATGTTACAACTTACAAAGGCAAATATACACATATAAACTCCATCCAAATTATTAGTCAAAATGGTGAGCAGCTATGTAAATGATAGCGAAAGCTCTCATCAAAGCAATGGAAACTAAGTTTAGTTCATTCTCAAACCAAAGGCTAATAGCATCTCACCATACGTTTAGGCTTGTGGAAATGAATGAGAAAGTACATATGTACACACACCACTGTACCCTAGTGGGTTTTTACTAGAAAAAATAATATTTCTGAAACTTAGGCATTATATATCAGGAATAAGTTTAACAAAAGACTACTATCATAACCGGTTAGCTAATCCACATCTAGCCCTTTTGCTGTTTCAAATTATGTTACAACTGAAGCTTCATCAATGTTTTAGAGAAAAAATGCATTTCATTTTCAAAATTAATAGTTAAGCAATATAAGAAACAATTTGCAGCAAAATATTACATGGTCAGGGACTTTAAAAGATCAGTGAAAAACTTAGTAATCTTATTGATATTAACATCATAAGTATTAGGGGTGGCAAACCAATCCATTTAATCCATCCATTATAAAAATATAAAAAAAAAAGATTGATTGGATCAAATCCATCCATTTTATTTTGTGGACAAGTAATGATCCATCCATTATTCATCAAAATTCAATGGATCCTCCTATCAATTCTTAATTAATCCAACCAATTTTCTCATAACTAAATCTTAAATTTACCTTTCTAAGAAGTTTTCAAAACCATTTTTTAAATTTTGTTTTAAAAAAGTTTATTTTTGAATCTTATTAAAATATAATTTTAATCTTTTTTAAATATTACATTTATGGATGGATTGGAAACTCATCCATGAAAACATTGTTAATAGATGGATTGAATTAGATTTTTTATTAAATGCATCAGATTTTTAATGGATCAAAATGGATTAATAAAATTTCTTTTATCCGATCCATACAATTTGACACTCCTAATAAATATGAAAGGAACCAATAGTAACAAGTAATAGCATAAAATGATATACATGGTATACTTTCTCAAACTATTCAGATTATCTGGTTCGAATCATGATAAGTTTAGCTACCTGTAGTGAGAGAATGACATTTACTGAATCATATAATCGCTTCACCTCCAATGGCTCACCAACTACTTCTGGTGCAATTTTGGATAATGATAGAACAGCCTGAAAAAAAACACATGAATAAAGAGAGAAGAATCAAATAAGAAAGTCTAACTTGTTTTTATTAATAATTACTTTCAGTCCTTCAGCTGTGCAATCAGAAATTGGCCATCCATGATCTGCAGTTGAAAAAGGCCAAGCACCTTTTGAAATGTGACGATACCATTTATTAAGATCACCTGGACAATCTTCTAAAACCTTTCAAATGAGAAAAATTCTTATCAACAAGGGCAAATCAATGCGACTTATAAAGATAAATTCAAAAGAACACCTGTGAGTTCTTAATATAGGTATGGGCTTTTCTTATAGTTGGACCAAATTCTTCAATGAGGTTAGTTGAAATAATAGCTTGGACAGCAAAAGCAGTATCCCATAGTTGACTTCCATTGTAGCCCTGCAACAAAAAAATGGTTAAAAGTTAAACTTGTAACTCTGTTTTAATAGACTCTAACATATGACATTAAGAAAAGCTCATTTCTGCAGTAACATTGGTTCCACATATTACATTATAAGGAGACAGCATTATAGTATAGGATGTCTATATTATTCCCAATCATCTGTGAATATGTCCAATAGAATAAAAAAATCACTTAATCATTTTGACAAGGGGAAAATAAGTTGATTTATATGTTCACCTGCATTTTCATTCCATCTTCAGCAATCCATAGATAATCATAAATTCTTGGAAGATGCAACTTGAAGGCCTCAGAATTTGGATCTTCCACCCAGCAGCAAAGCATATTTAACACCTGAATAATAACCATTAAGAATAATAATAACTAGGTAGTTAGTATTCCTAAGCATTTACTGGTTTAGATGGAAATATAAATTAATCTTTATAAGTGGAGAATGGAAGGGAACGCAATGAAAATAAATTGAGGTAGAGGACATAAATGGTCATCCCAGCAGAAGAAAACTACGAATAGTTTATTAGAATGTCAGTATTCTCACGCTCCTACTAACAGCTGGAAATTTAAAGAACAATCAACATTTTGAAGGGAGGCCCTAGCTGCCTGACTCCTTTCAACAATTACCTTATTTACAGGACCTATGCAAATGTATCGTGTATTCTCATCTTCATAATGTATATGTTCCATTGTTGAAGTAATAGCCTTTTCCCTTAACTTTTTGCCAGGCCAATGCATCAGAATTGGCTCAAGGAACTTGTGTAGAGATCCCCAAAGAATATCCTGCACGAGTGGGTGAGGATAGTACAAGTCTTCCTGCACAAGAGCAAAGTCAATCCATCTCTAATTCTTATCTACAGCACTATTAAATTGGTAGGTGGAAGTTAGAGATATCAAATGCCAAAATTTATTTGTAGAGAAATAAAACCATTCATGTAACTTCACCCATAACCAAGTAGTGATAAAGAGTTCAATTATTGCTAACCCATTTAGCACATCATTGCCCAACTTTCAAGTACAAATGGTTCATCCCCAAAGATATAAAAATCATTATTGACACTGGATAAGATAGCCCATAGCAAGGGGTTATAGAGGGAGCAAAGTTTGTCCTTAGGATATGGTTGGCATTGTGATAAAATAGAATTCTAGAAACAAATTGGTTATGAAGTGACAAAAGAAGTAGAATGTAGTAATAGTAACATCATGATTGACATTATTATGACAAGATTTGGTGATGGTGATGACATAAAAGTAATACTTAATGCTCAGGCAAGTTCCAGCATCAAATGAACAGGAAACCTGACATATGGTTCCAGCAGAAAAAGAAGCCAAAGAGAGAGGGGTAATGTCCGAATGCTACTTTCGATGCAATGATTAGTATGATTAGATCAAGGATATTCTATTGTGGGCCTCAAATTAAAAAAGCTAGTGAAACAATTGTACAATAATTTCAAAGACCCAGTTTAGCAGTTTCACTAACCTTTGCACACAAATTGCGAGCTTGATCCCAGTCAATATCATGATATGGTACAGTATAAAGCTCTTTTCTCAAAGATAATATTGTCGGTGTGATTGGGCCAACAAACCTCTTTCCATATAAGTAGGACATTGGCAAATAGACCATCCGGCAGTGACACCACATCTTTCCTGTAAGAAAAAAAATTATTTATTTCCAAGCTTACAAAAGAATGAATGGAACATCAAACTATGTTCAAGATGACAGAAAACAACCAATTTAATAATGAAAGCATTTCACAAAAATTCATGAATATCAAGTTTTTCTCAGGAACACAATATACGACAAGAAATCATGAACAAATGCTTTCTTTGAAAAAATCCGGATACAATATGCCAAGAACCAACTTAAGCTTTGAGGTGAAGGCAGGCATATAAATGATTTTACATTACATCTCAATGCATGCCCTCATGCAAGAGTGCTTTTGGACTTGAAAGCATGGATAGTGCACAGGCCCACCTACCTTGTGCCAAAGCTCCACCTTTTATAAGAAGAATGAAGATGGCAAGGAGCGGACTTCAGACAATGCCATGCCAGGAACCAACCAACAACTCCATAAACTTAAGCTTTAGGTGAATGCATATGAACAGTTTTACATTAAATTTCTAGCATAGTATGTAGGTTCTTTATCGCTGAATATTATTATTTGTGCAATAGCTTTCTTTTTTCTTCCAAAACTAAAATTCATACAGCAGAACTAGACCACGAAAGGTCTCTGAGAGACTGAACAACAAAACAAAATTTCCAGTATAAACATTGGATAATAAATCTTCTATACAAATTTAAGAGAGCGTGTTCAACCCAAACTAAACTTATTTCTATAACAACAAACTCAGGTTTTTCAATTAATTTGGCAGGATTCTACAGCCATTATTATTCTATAAAATATTCATTCCTCTTAACTTGACCACATTAGGGGGGCGGGAGGTGGAATAATTTGACAAAGAGACAAAGGTTAGTCTTATTGATCAGAACACACTAATACATTTGTAGGGATTATTGACAAAAGCATTGCTAGTTTTAGAAACAGTTCATATTAACATTGTTAACCAGTTAAGTGGCTGGTTGTTCCTACCCCGTAAATATTTTTGTCACATTTCCTTTTTGTAGATTTCCCCAATGTGTCTTCTCTGTGAACAAATTAAAGCATATGCAAATGGAATAAAGAGCAAGAACCTGGATGAAATGGCAGAATGTATGGAAGGAGCCATATCTCAGGGGGCAGGGGATTATTTCCAGACCATTCGTACACTCCAAGTACCTATCCCACAAAAAATTTAGACATAAATACACCACAACAACAAATCTATCATCATAATAAGGTTAACATCTTAACTGAAAGCCACATCTTCCCCCATGACGTAATTAACGTAGCACCGCCATGCCCTAGAATCCAGTCACGTGCCTTCTCCATCTCCCCCTGTCCATCATTAGGACCCTCACCAAGCAATCTCAGAGTAACATAACTCAAGACAGAGCCAAACATGGTGCTTGGACCTTCAATATGCAAACCCCATCCACCATCCTTATTCTGCAGTTACATTTAAAATTAGGAGAACTACAGGGAGAAGCTCATAGATTAAGGGGCAAAATGATGTGAAGTCCTTACTTGATGGTTATAGAGGTAACGACATATTTCCTTTTTATGCTCTTCAGTTAAGACTGCATTGAGTGCCCCAGTAATTGACAGAGTAATCACCTGTTTAATTGTGTACCCCACAGAGTATAGGGATCTCATCATGGTTATCAACGGGGACAGAAGAAAAAAAGTCTAAATACCAAACCAAATGAAAACAGAAAATGTAGTAGGCAATGGCTAAGTGTTGTCCAGAATATTGGTAATTGACAAATAAGATGAAGTGTTGAACACATGACTTACCAAGCCAGGCATCAGAAACATGGGACCTCCATAATCTCCCGGCCAGTGTCCGTCATGACACTGGAGAGTTGAATGGAAAGTTACAGCCCTTCTTAAAGTTTTAGTCACAACCTCTTCGGTCACATCCTGAATATCTTCAACCCCGACTTTGGGTAAGACTTCCTGAATTGGGTTCTCTCTTGCAAACTACGTTGTTTTAGACGGAAGAAAGATGGTTTTAAAACACTTAAACAGTGAAAAGAGTTTATACGAGAAATGAAACAAGTTTGACAGCATAGTAAATGAGTAAAAAATGATACGAAATAAAATCCAATGGGATAAGTTTAACAAATTATTAAAATGAAGAAGCGCATGCAGAGGTATTGTGAGAGAGAAATTGAACGAAGGAGAAGAGAGACCTGCAAGCGCATGAGTAGATCAGAGCTGTGTTTGTTGGTAAAGCGATTATCGTGGAAATTCTGGCGAGCTTTCTCAATCTCGAGGAGATCTTGCGGTGATCCGAGCTTAGGGTCGAACTCCCAGACCTGTCTTCCGACGTGATTGTTGAGCGAGCGAAGCCATGGACTTCCTCCCTCCGCAAACTTGAGCTTCCACATTGCTGATTCTGAAAAGGGGAAGAAACGAATTCATTGCAATTCGCAACTGAATGGAAAAAACAGATTACAGTAATTGAGAGTGAAGTGGCAATTGGAACAGCATGAACCTGTGTTTGCTGGGAAGATTCAAATCGAATCAAATGAAATCAAATTGGGGAAGGAGAAATGCAATGCAATGCAATCCAATGCAGTGGTTATTGACTCAGTATTTGCTTCCACTGCAAAAATATAGCATCTGCGAGAAATGCATTACGGAACGAACATTGGAAGCGTTCAAATCCCTGCGATTGATTTATAAGAAACAAGAAGTGGCACTGAGGCGGGGGCGGAGGTAGCAAGGCACCCACAAAACAACTGCCACTGGGGTCAATGAAGTTCCCGTGCGTGGGTTTTGCAACTTTTTTTTTATTTTATTTTTTCTACGCGTCTTAACACTTGTACACGGGTAGGTAGATGACAATTTCCGTGCTTCCAAGTGTTGGACACTTACATTTCATCCGTAAAAGTAAAAATGTTAATCAAATCTTCCTTAAAATGTAAAATTAATTTCAATCTCATCCAATTTTTTTGTGCTTTGGGGTTATTCCTATGCTTATCTGCCTAATATGTAATTAAAATAATTAAAATTGGAGTTATGTGTTAGTTATACATTAATTTTGTGTGTTATTTTTACAACGAGTTGGAGACACTAATAATAATTGATTTTTTTATACACGTTTTTTCTTGTATTTTTAAACGTTCGAATTTTAGCTCTCAATCGAACATATATATGTAAAAGGTTATTGTTCTCGGTCAAGGGTTGAGACCTAAAGAATCATTGAGAAAATTCGCCTTATTCTTTCCTATCGGACGGTTGTACTTTTTTTGGCTACCTCCCTTGTTCCTTTTTGTCCTCGGCTTCCTATTTCCTGATGATTCCTAAATGGAGGTATTTGCAGAAGACACTCCGACGCTCAAGTCAGTAAAAAGGTTCGGCATTCGGTTGTCAGGGTACTGTAGATAATGATGTACCTGCTTTTTGGAATATGTGTTATTTATATTACCTTTGGTGGGCTTTCCTTATTGAGCCAATTTAAGGGGTTGGATCGTGATTAGGGTTGCATTACCTATCTCTTAATCACGAATTAGCTTTGTTGACCTAGTTGAGCGTAATTGGGTTTGAGTTATTGGTCGGTCCATCGGACGTGGGTTTTGACTATATTCGGTCGACCCAATGATGGGGTTTGAGACGTTACATTTGTTGTACGACCCTCACCAGTACAATTATCTTACGCTGAGGTGAGTATTTAGTATTCAGGTAGGTACAATTAATGATATAATAATAACATACATTTGTTTTGTCTGTGTATGTCTATTTATACTTGTGATGGATACTTACTATTTATTATTGAATCGTGATTAGCATGCATAATTGTGATTAAGAACGTATTACTTAATTCTTCATATGATTTAGCTTGTGCTAATTATCATTTTTATCTTAACGCATTCCCACAAGTCGTCATCTGATACTGGAATTATGGGAATTGTCGGATCCAAACCGATACACTTTCTCATTCCCTTATATGGACCGGTGAGCATCCAATACTAGAATTGTGGGAATTGTCGGACCTAGACTGATACACTTTCTCATTCCCTTATAACGATCGGTCGACATCCCATACTGGAATTGTAGGAATTATCGGACCCAGACCGATACACTTTCTCATTCCCTTAAAATTATAGTATTTTATAAAAAAAATATAAAAAATTGAAAGAAATAAAAAAAAACAAGCAATGTTATTGAGAAATTAAACAAAAACATTAAAATAAATTGTTACATAAATCTAAAATTGGTTTCCTTAATTAGTTTCCTACTCGTTGTGCTTGTAAAAGGAAAAACTAAAGGCAATTATTCTGTGCTTAATTCAGAACAAGTACATTCAAGTGGATCCCTCCATGAAACAAGGTACGATTAGATTCAACCCTTTTACTCAGCTGCAAGAAGTTAGACCCTATATTTCCAAAACAGTTCATTTTTTAACCATTAAATGTAATTTATTAATGACTAAAGAATGTTCTCATAATATAATGATTTATTTTAGTTCCTATTTTTTAATTCTCAACTTTAATTAATGTATAAATTATACTCAATTAATCACTTTCCAAATATAATGCTATGTGTGCACAATAACTAACATGAGAATAAATGAATAATAAAACAACTATTCCTGCCAATCAAATTGCACTCAATTAATTTAATTTATGTAAGCAATTAAAAGAAGATAAAAGTTACTATTATAGAAGGGAAATAAAAATAGTAATTATAAAATGACACAATAGGAATAAACTTTTCTCTTGAATAAAAGTTCATGAGTTGAAATCTAAAGTAGAAGGAAAATAAAAAAGAATTAAAAATTCTGAAATTTTCAAACAATTACACGTGAAAATATTACAATTTCTTACAAAAAAGAGATTACTAAAACAAAAAGGTTTATCTTTTTATTTTAAAATAAAATTTAGTACTCATATTAGTCATATATAGTACACTAAAAGAAATAATTGTGAATCTTTGTACAGATTAATTTAAAACATTCAAAGAAATTTTGAAACAGGAAGTATTACTATTGAAATTGGATTTTCTTTTATAAACTTATGATAAAAATTAAATTAAATAAATTCATTTTAATTTTTTACAATTTTAAAATATTTGAAATTACATAAGTCAATTATCCTTTAACTATAATGGTCTAATTTTAAATTTTAATAATATTTTTTTGCCAAGATAATAATAATTAATATTTTTATTATTTTTAGCAGTTTACTCAAATTATTCTATTCAATTAATCTCTTGCAAACATACTGATGCTACATGTATCCATATCGTATCGAATCCAAATTGATAAGTTATTTTTTCATTCAATAAAATAAACCTAATTTTAAATAGTTTTAAAACAGTAACAAATATCATATGGATGGTTATAGTAATTTGAAGATTGAATTGACCTCTTGTTTATATAGAACTTCTTTCTATATATTATATTTTCTTTTTGTTTGATTGGTTTGAGATACATTCTCAAATAAATTCAAGCTATTTTATAGTATGCAAATAAATCTTAACCGTCATAATATAAAGAGTGATATAAATACTTCTAAATGTTTTTAATAACTATTTAATGTGCATTCAACCTCCGTTTAAAAAAAACACATTTTTATTATTTTTTTTATAAAGCTTTCGTGTTTGATTTTATTATACAACTTAACATTTCAGTGCTGACATCTCAAGTAACAAAACTCATGTTAACAAAAACATTACATAAATAGATTATATCTATTCATAAAGAATTATTAAAAAAAAATTAAAAAAAAATCTATCATACCAATAAAATGATTTTTTAAATTAAATCAACTTATTATACACATCTCTTCCTTGTACATTTTTGTTATTTAAGAATAAAATGTAATATATAAAATGAGAGTCTTTGTTTATGTTATTAGAGCATGTGATTATTTATATATGAATGATTATGTTAGAGCATGTGATTATTTATATACGAATGATTGAGATTAAAAAAATCAATAAAATCCTTCATAATGTGATATGCCTTTGCAATCTAATATAAATAAATAAATTAAGATTGATATATGTCCCATACATGTGAAAATTGAAATGATTGGGCTGTTCAAAATGGAGACTTGGTACAAACAAAAAACAGTGCAGAGAGAGACAGTTTTGTTTTTCCCTTTGTTTTGAATGTTGTTCATATTATTTCTCATTACTATTATACATAAATATCAGAATTATTGTCCTCTGAGATGAATTAATTAAAAGAGTGGAGATGTTTAAAAAGAGAAGAGAGTGAATACACAGAGAGAGAAAGAGAGTAAGATGTGGAAGCTGAAGGTGTCAGAGAAGAAGGAGGAGGAGACAGTGAGAAGCATGAACAACCACATGGGAAGACAGTTCTGGGAGTTCGATCCACAACTTGGAAGCGAAGAAGAGCGAGCTGAAGTGGAACGAGTTCGCCAAGAATTTAGCAAGAACCGTTTCAGATATAAACACAGTTCTGATCTCTTGATGAGACTCCAGGTGCATGCATATATATATATATATATATATATATAGTAGTGTATGGTGATGTTCCTAGGTAGCTGGGTTTCTGTGTTTGATTTACATGCATGTACACGTGTGTGTGTTTGTCAGTTTGAAAGGGAAAAGGGAGTGACAGAGAAGAAAAAAGTAGAAAGGGAGGAAGATATGAATGAGGAAGTTGTGGGAAGAAGACTGAGGAAAGCCTTGAGAAGTGTCTCAACCCTGCAAGCTGAGGATGGTTTCTGGCCATCTGACTATGGCGGCCCTTTGTTTCTTTTACCTGGATTGGTAGGTATAACATTAAGTTTTGATGCAAATGTCTCTTCTTTAATATTAATATATTAACCTTAATTCAAGTTCATAAAATCAGTTTATTCGTATACTTTAAGTTTAATTCATCATCTAACTTGTAAGGTTATGAGATTCAAACACTTATTTTAAATTATGTGTCCGTGTTGGATACATGTATCGAACACCGACACTCGTATGACACTTGTAAGATACGTATCGGTGAAGTGTCTAATTTAAAAAGTATTTGTTAGATTTCTAACAATTTTATCATGGATCTAACACAATTTAAAAAAAAGAGAAATCCATTAATTTTCTAAAAACTCAAATTTATTATATAAATTTTTATTATGATTATAAAAATAAGAAACAAATCATTTTTAACCAGCTATGAAAAACATGTTTATGCTCCAACAAATTGTCAATTTATATAATTCATAATTATATAATATATATCTCCGTGTCCCGTGTCCTACATTTTAGATATTATATGTAAGTATTTTCGTGTCCGTGTCGTATCAGTATCCGTTTGAGTGTCTGTGTTACATAGTTATAAAGTGAGGTTTGCACCCACTTATACACTATGAAATGCTCTAATTTCTAATCAGTGTGAGATCTCCAACACACTCTCTCACGCCGAGAGTGACAGTTCGTGCGTGAGACAATACATTATGGGTGATCCGATAATAGCCCAATAGTGAATGACTTGTCTAACGAACAATCACAAGTTCAAAATAGTTCTTATATCATATTAAGAATTAAATTTTAAGTCTAACTAACCTAATAAAACCGGTTTGTGAGGTGAGATTTACATCCATTTTAAATATTATAAAATGCTATAATCTCGAATCGATGTGTGATCTCCAACAACTTCATAGAACTGGTTTATGAAATGAGGTTGGAATCATTTATATATTACAAAATCTCATAATCTCTTACATGATCCAACACTTTAACTATATGTGCATGTAGGTAATTGGATTGTGGGTGACTGGGACCCTTAATGCAGTGTTGAGGAGGGAGCATCAAAGCGAGATGCGGCGGTATCTGCTGAATCACCAGGCATATATTTATATTATATGATCAACATTAATCAATGTGATGATATTTATATATAAGATGGATGAGTTTTTGTGTTGGTATGCGTATAGAACGAAGATGGAGGGTGGGGGTTGCATATAGAAGGGCACAGCATAATGTTTTCGACAGCTCTGAACTATGTGACCCTGAGATTGCTTGGAGAAGAGGTGGATGGTGGAGAAGGCAGCATGAAGAAAGCAAGGGCATGGATTATTGATCGTGGTGGAGTCACTCATATTCCTTCATGGGGCAAACTCTGGCTCTCAGTAACTCTCCATGCACTGCTTTTTCATAACCATTTTATTCATTCTTCACCCATAAAAATGTAAGCACAGTGATGAAAATGATAGGTGCTTGGTGTCTACGAATGGAGTGGCATGAAGGCAGTTCCACCGGAGATTTGGCTGCTTCCGTACTCTGTTCCTTTCCACCCAGGAAGAATGTGGTGTCACACTCGATTAGTGTATCTACCAATGTCGTACTTGTACGGAAGAAGATTTGTTGGACCAATGAACCCACTTATTTTATCCCTCAGAAAAGAGCTCTACACCCTTCCCTATCACATTCTTGACTGGGATCAGGCTAAGAATTTATGTGCCAAGGTATTCTCTTGTGTTATTTATGATTGGTGTCAAGGTATACTTAGTTATTCTCTTAATGTTTTCTTGAACTTTATGGATGTCTTAATTAAAAGTGGATGTATTCAATTAAAAAGTTGTTGATACCACATTAGAGTTGATATTTGAAATTTAAGTTGTTTTTAGTAAGTTTTGGCAGAGTAGACCATTAGGGTTATTTTTTAGTTCTATATCTCTTTTATTCTCTATGAGGGTTAGATCATCTCTTAACTGGGTCACATTTTTTTAATTAGGTCACATTTATTCTATTTGTATTGTGTTGTGTTGTCTCTTATTAGTGTCAAAGTGTATAGTTCCCATTCTCTGATTAGGGTCCTGAACATCTGATATGTATGTATTCAGTTAAAAGTTGTTGATAGAGCGACATGATAAGTCTTTGAAATTTAGGTTACTTTTAGCTAGTTTTGTCAGGATAGACAGTTAGGGTTTATGAAAGTTTGATCACTACTTAATTGGACCACATTTGTTCTATCTTTTATTGTTGATAAAAAAAAATTGTATTGTGTTATGTTATTGTGTGTAAACCATTTCAATACTTAATTAAGATTATGATATGTTTTGTTGTTGGAATTATGGCAGGAAGATATGTACCATCGGTGTCCAATGATTCAAAATATTTTATGGAGTTTTGTTGAGAATGTAGGGGAACCTCTTCTTATGCATTGGCCATACTCCAAGCTAAGGAAGAAAGCACTCCATTGTGTAATGCAACACATACACTATGAAGATCAAACCACAAATTATGTTTGTATTGGACCCATTAATAAGGTTATTAACCATCTTACTTTTTTCATCATCTTCTTTATCATTGCTCATCTTATTAATTCTATATAAAATTATAAATTCAACTAATACTTAATAATGATAAAATGCAGTCCCACATATGAATATCAAAATTATTTTAACACAATATAAAACATCTAATTCTCTAAAGATAATTAAGGACGATACAATAGGTCATATTTTAGTTGCCATCAATTCACCATAAATACACTAAGCTGGATTCACCCTTAATCTTCACTCGTTTCGTTTAGGAGTGGATTTAGCTCGTTAAAAAATAGAACAAAAATTATTTATTTTATAAAATTAATATAAACAATAAATTATTTAAATGGTGTAAGATATCTTAAGAATTTAATTTAAAATGTATTTGAATGTTAATTTTTTTTATCAATATTAGAGAAATTAATTTTATAAAATAATTTGACTATTTTATCACTCTTATCTAAAGACATAAACAGGTGAAGAATAATTTTCTTTAGAAAAAAAGACACTTACTTTGTCTTTCTTCTTTACATAATGAATTTCTTTCCCTGTGTTGATTTGAACATTAATTTAGTGGGGAGTTTTAAAGAACATTATTAAACCATTGATATGAATATTTTAAAGATGTAAACTTGATATATAACATATGTTAATTTTCTTAGTAATTTGAATAAAGATAACCAAAGAGGGTAGCCTTATGAAACAGGTATTAAACATGGTTTGCTGTTGGGTGGAGAACCCCAATTCTGAAGCATTTAAGTGTCACATTTCAAGAATCAAAGATTATCTCTGGGTGGCTGAGGATGGAATGAAAATGCAGGTTCTACATGCTTATATTATTCTTTCTGCACAACTTCACAAATGCATTTAAATTAATAACTTAAACTTTTGTTTTAGTACAGTGATTGACAATTCTAATGAAGGTAGCTCATGAATGTCAGGGATATAATGGTTCTCAATTTTGGGATGTTGCTTTGTCTGTTCAAGCAATCTTAGCTACCAATCTTGAAGATGAATATGGTTCAATGCTTAAGAAAGCAAATAATTTCATAAAAGGCTCACAGGTATATATAGTAGTACATTGATTAAATGTTGTTGTAAGTAAACTAAGTGTGAAATATACATTGACCATAATAATTAATTACACTTGATCTTGGGTGTGAAGATTACAGCAAACAGCTCTGGTAATCCAAGTTATTGGTATCGCCACATTTCTAAAGGTGGATGGCCTTTCTCCACTACAGACAATGGCTGGCCTTCCATAGATTGCACTGCAGAAGGCTTGAAGGTGATAATCAATGGATTTGCCATTTGAAATTCTTAAACATTAGTGCTATAACTTTGAAAAGATAAAGTAGGAAGTGAAAGTTCTTAGATTCGTGAGTAATTTTTCCTTTGAAACATAGCCACAATGATCTGTATATATTTTGACATAAAATTAATTAGATGATGTTAGAATTTTTTATCGAACTGTTATCCGACCACCCATAATATATTGTCTGGTCTGATGCACGAGTTGTCACTCTCGACGTGTGAGAGTGTATCGGAGATCTCATATTGATTAGAGATTAGAACATTTCATAATATATAAGTGGGTGCAAACCTCACTTCATAAGTCAGATTTATAAAGTTGAATTAAATTTAAAGTCCACTCCATAATAATATGGATCTACTTCATAATTCTTTTCAATTATATTTCATCAATCTATTAGTTTCTTAAGTGGTTTGTTTAACATGTTTGTATGTATCTTTTTCTCAGGCAGCAATTCTGTTATCAAATTTGCCACATGAGACAGTGGGAAAAGCAGTGGAAATAGAACAACTATACGACGCTGTTAATTTAATACTATCCCTACAGGTACATATTAATCATAGCCAATATATATATAGTATCTGATGCACTAAAAATCATGGAAGAATAGTTATGCAAACTTGCAACAAAGAACCCACACATTTCTTTTTTCATTCTTTCTCTTTCTTGACTTAGATTTAGTGAAAAATTTATAGGATAAGGGAACTTCAGAATGGTAGTGAGTTAGTGGGATGAGATTTTGGAATGTCAGATAAAATATGTTCTTAATCTTTTAGTCTTTCCAAATATTTTGTTAATTGTTTATGTCCAACTTTAAAATGTTCATTTGTAGTCATTAAAGTAATTTAACTAGCACTTTACAAACACAAGACAATTTTCTTACTCATAATATTACAGAATAGAAATGGAGGATTTGCATCCTATGAGCTCACCAGATCTTATGCATGGTTGGAGGTAAAACTATTACTTTCTCTTAAATGAAAAGGTATAGATACAATTTTTTAACACTCCTGATTTTTGTCACAGAAAATGAATCCAGCTGAAACATTTGAAGATATCATGATCGATTATCAGTATGTTTAACATGGTTCCTTATAATTTTTAGTTGAAATATGATTTCTCAGAATTGTGTCAAATAAATGAGTTCATAATTTTGATATAGGTGTGTAGAATGCACATCATCAGCAATTCAAGGTCTTGCCTTGTTCACACAACGATATCCAACTTATAGAAGGAAGGAAATAGAAACTTGTATTGCTAAGGCAGCAAGCTACATTGAAAGTGTACAATTAGCTGATGGTTCATGGTTTGCTCTATTTGTCCTCAAACTCATTTCTTTTGAAATGTCGTTAGAAATAAATTCATATGATATTTGAAATGCAAAATGCTTATGATGAATTAACTAGGTATGGATCATGGGGAATCTGTTATACCTATGGAACATGGTTTGGAATAAAGGGACTTGTAGCTGCAGGTAAAAGGTACCAAGATGATGACAGCATTAGAAGAGGATGTGAATTTTTGCTTTCCAATCAACAACTTTCTGGTGGGTGGGGAGAGAGCTATGTTGCATGTCAGAAAATGGTAACTTGTATACATTCTCTGTCTCATTGTTTAAATAATGAACTCAGAATTGTTTTTTGTAATCTTGTGCTTTTCTCAATATAGATACTCTTCTTTGATTTTGCATGTTCTACTTTTCTGTCAAAGACAATTACACTAACTAAAAGTACAACTAAAACAGGTTTACACGAATCTGAAAGGAAACAAGTCTCATGCAGTGAACACTGCATGGGCTATGTTGGCGCTTATTGAAGCAGAACAGGTATAACAAAGTTCAATGAGCAGAACATATTCTTTTATAGAATCAATCATGAGGTGAATTCAGAGAACAAACTTCTATAAAGTCTGTTTATTTCATTGTAGGGTCAAAGAGATCCAATCCCATTGCATCGTGCAGCCAAGGTTTTGATCAATTCACAAATGGAAAATGGGGAGTTTCCTCAACAGGTAACTAACTATCACTGTAGTATAAAATTATGAATGAAAATTTCTGCTAATCTTATAACTTTATGCAAAACTCATTTTAGATTTATTAGTTCATACTAAACACATTAAATGAGAGAAGGAATTAACTGTGAATTCAACTTTGCAATGTTATGAATTCAATTATTTGAGAAACAATGAAACCATATATATTACTGAAGAAATATTAACGACCATCAAAAAGACTAAAATAGTTTATTTTGAGAAGGCATTTTCATCAAATATGTGTAAGTGTATTTATGAAATACATAACATGATGTTTTGTAGGAAATCATGGGAGTGTTCAATAAGAATTGTACTATCAGTTACTCTGCGTATAGAAACATATTTCCAATATGGGCCCTTGGAGAATATCGAAGTCGCATATTGTCTTGTCCAAAAAAGTAACCAAGGGTGGAGAGTTTTATTTTATGCTTCTGTATATCATTTCAATACTTTTCTACCTTGTTTGTTGGCAAACCAAAGTGTGTAATTGTTGCAAAATTTCTGTCAAATAAGTCACGGATAGAAAATGTAAATTGCTTTGTCCCATCAAAGGATTAAGAGTAACACCATCATGGGATATGAATAGTTTCATGTTCTTGGCATTCCATTTTCACATTTTCTCATTTGATACACATTTTCCTTTCCATGAAACACTGCTAAGGAGATAGAAGGAAGTAAAAATCATAGAATAGAATAGAAAGTAAAAATCTTTCGTATAAAGAATAAAATTCGTTGCTTTAAAATATTTTTTCTAGAATACTTTAAAATAATATTCTAAATAAAATTTCCTCTACAAAAAAACATTCATTCTATAATATTATTAATGTTTCCAACATATTTTAGAACAAGGTAGTTAAGTACCATTTCAACTATTAATAATAAATTGTATTTTTATCAGCTATTAATAATAAATGGTTCGTGCCTCTAATTACATCATTAGAATGAAAACATTAATAATAAATAAAAATAATATATATATATATATATATCTTTTAACTCTTTCAAGTCTCATCTCTTTTAAATTTTACACATTTAAAATAAAAGAAATTAATTGTTTTTTGTAAAATTAAGTATATTAAGATTTTAATGATTTTAATTTTATATTCTTTTCTTAGAAAGTTTTTAAGTAGCATACATTCTTAAAGCACTTAAAATATTTGATTTTCATTTCATTCTTTTGTTGCATGGGTTTCCATGCATTCTTGGATGAAATCATTTCATTAGTATTAGTTATAAAACTGCAAAAAGAGGCAAAAGGGGAAGCATAATTTGATGCAAATTTTCAATTAAATAGAGCACTAATGGAACATTTAAATCGTAATTCGGCTGATACAAAATGTAAGTTACAAAATTGCTTTAGTATGATGTACGATACTAGTTTATCCCGATACAAGAATATCTTGTTATGATCACCGTCAAAACTTGACAACGATGATAAGAAACCTCATCCACCAGCTTTTAACAAATTTTCTGCCCTCACTTTTCTATAAATCGAACTAAAAAGATGGCTCAAATGCATGTCCACACACAGTGGCTTAACTATCACTAGAGGGTTGGCATTGCAAGTTGAAATTTTGTCACCTAAATTTGGGAATTACTAAGAAAGGCGACCACACATCTCGAACTTTGAAATAATTTATCTACCCTTTGCCATACCATGCATTGAATATCAAGAAGTTTTCTTGCCTTTTCTTGTAAGCAAGACTGCTGCCGAATTGTCTCACCATGAATCTGACAAGATGAAGAAACATTGTAAACATACAATCAGCAAAAAATAAAATCACATTCATTTGAGATCAATAAACACTAACTGACCGACAATGAGTGAAGTCCCTAACCTTTAAAGATAATCTGATGACAGCTTGTAGAAACTCGAAATTATTTCTGCGGGAAAGCTCATGAATAAAATAATCCAGAAGCCATTCAATAGATACCAACTCAGAACTCTTCTCTGCTTCTTGTTGATCATCATCATCAATAATGATCTGAAACATTCGAAGCTCCATATCCAGAGTTGACGGAGATAATCCTTTAATATAATCAGTGAACGCTGCGTCTACAATGTGAAATGTTAAATCTTAGAAATGCTTCCATTACAGATATTCAGAGAAAATAAATTATAATTAATCGACCACAATGTACATGTCATGCACATAAAAATAAAATAGCCAAGGTCTTACAGTCGTCCGTCTCTTTTGAGCATTGAAGAAGATACAGAAAACGTGATTGTGGCATATCTGATATTGTCTTCATTTGTTTCCCACCCTCTGTTCCATCATTCTCCTTTAATGACAACTTCTCAGACTCGAACAATATTTCCCCAGAGAGGGATGGAACAGAAGGCAAGAAGAATGGAGCCTTTTCAGGTTTTTTTGGAGGCTCAATAGGCTTATTGCGAACCTGGAATTTAGTAGTTTGTAATTCAACAAGCAGGACAAAATACATGTCATTTATTATAACCATGACAGAAAATATAAATGAAATTCAAGGAAATAAGGGGATGTTTGATTTGGAAAAGTTGTTTTCATTTCTTTACTTCTAATTACAAAAAATGTCACCATTTTTGTCAATTTGTTACATATTTTTAAATTGTTTTCCATGATTCATATATAAACTTTTGAAAATAGGAAACCAAGTGAAAACAATGACATTTTTTGTAACTAAAAGTAAAAATAGAGAACATTTTCTCAAACCAAGGTTTCAAAAAGCTCATATCATGAGAAGCAATACTGCTGAGAAATGAAGACCTTTATAATGTCTAAGTTGATCAAGTTCTGCCACTGGCTCTTAGGCAGCAATGAAAGTGTAACCAATTCGGGTATTTGCTTATCTTGAGTTGGGAAATCCAGATCATCTTTAGGTTGAGATGCATTCACTAGCTCTTCAGAATGCTCATCTTGAGAACGTTCTACAGAGGAGATAGATGGCAATTTGACACTAACAACCTCTTTTCCACTTGCATACGAATCAACGTTTGAAGTACTAGAGAACATTGCCTGGTTTACCCTGATAAAATTTCTCACTATCAAAACGGGTTTCTTATTCAATGTCATTAAATAGCAGAGTAACAACTTTCCCATTCAGTATTGTTTGCACCTTTCAGAATCATAACAAAATCAGTCTTTTTGTTATTCTAAAGAAATATGATAGTAAATGTCTTATACGGAGAATGTTACTTCAGATAATCATACATATCTAGCAATTCTAGAAAATGATATTCACTTCAGAGAAAATCAGTATTCTCGTCTTATAATTTAATTACAAACCCAAGCCCAGAAAAGAATATCAATAAGATGCAATAAACATTTGCAAAAGTAGAAAATGTTTTCACCAAAATTATGTTCCATGAACCAAGAAAATAAATTTGGAAACTCACCACAAGTATACCCCATTTTGATCAACATGGGTAGTTGCTAATATATCCATGTTTGAGGACAGAGATAATGCTGTGATAGGTACATCAACATGTATTGCATCTATCTGTCTTGCTAATATTACATCCCAAATTCTAAGACTTCCATCCATACTAGACGACAGAAGCCACTTCCCATCCTCACTGAAGCACAAATCTGTTATTCGATCTGTGTGACCTTCGAATTTACGCACAAGTCTAAGTGCCACAACATCAAACAATCGAATTGTTAAATCATCTGCTACTGTAGCCAGGAGACCTAAAAATCAATAAAACTCTAATCACTTCATGAGCCTATACAGTAGGAATTTCTTTCCCCATACATTTACATTAAATTTTTAACCAGACATAAGAATTAGGAAAGAAACAAACATGGAAAATGGAATAAGAAAAGTAATAAAAAAAATTCTATTTACCGTTATAACGATGATAAACAATCTTAGCAACTGAACAACCAATCTCCCATCTGGATTTAAGATGACGTTCTTTGAAATCCCAAACCTGCAATTATATATATTATGAGAATTTCCAGTATAATGTAGCTACGCTTACGCTAACCAAAGTGATTATGATTTCTTTCTATGAACTTTAACAAGTGGAAGTTGGAAGTTAGAGTATCTTCAAACAGCAAACACAAACCTTTATATCTCCTTGGTATCCTGCACTAATCAGGAGCGTATTTGTTGAGTCACACGCAACTCCAACTACTTCACCATCATGAGCACAACTTCTTGATTCTGACATGTCAATGTAAGAACCTCTGCGAATTCCAGATTGAAGGTTAAACCTCTCAATCCAACCACCTTCTGTCCCTAGAAAGGCAAAATTGCCACAGGCACTGATAGCACAAGACTGTTACCATATGAAAACAGTAGTCAGCTAGAATCGACCCATTTGTCAACAGACTTTTAAATATTGACACCCTAGCCTAAGAGAACGCCACACACTTTGTAACATTATTATGCCACACATCTAATCAGTTTGTTATTAGAAAAAAGAATTCAAAGCAACAAAACATGTACTAAAAAATAAGCATAATAAATTGCACATACTTCTTTGAAAGCAAAGATTTCCAAGAAACAGAAAATATTGAATAAAGTGGAATTCCTAACCTTTACAGGTGTTGGATTTTCAGGACATGGATTCAATATATGCTCACCAAGAACAAAATTTTGAAGCCTCCAAACATATGCCTTGGCAGTATCCATATGACATGTAATCACATTGCACCAATCACGTTCTCTAATTTCAGCTGAAGTTTACACAAGAAAAGAAGTGATGCTTCTGACAGTAGAGTAAATTCATTGAAAAAAAAAATCTGGAACTGCAACAGTAGATAAACTACATGTGTATATGTGTCAATTTAATCACAAGATTTAGTGACTTGTCTTTCACAAAAACAAGAAATTAGGGACTATATTTGGCGATTAGGGTCTATTTGGTTGTACAACACAAGATCTTCTATGATGGTTTCCTTAAGCACAGACATGCAGAGAGAATTCGCAGCATTATCCCATTCCATCAATGTTTTCTCTTTTTCTTTATTATTTATTTGTAACCTGCTTTTCTTACGGAGGATCCTTTATCCTCCAAATTCAGAGTAACTTTCTGCTCTCTATCTCAATAAATTTGTTCTTTTATTGAAAAAGAAGAAAACAACAGTTTTAATTCCAAATTGTGACAATTGCTAAATCTTAATCAAACTGACTAGAAGACAACACACATAATCTTAATTCCAAATTGTGACAATTACTAAATCTTAATCAAACTGACCAGAAAACAACACACATAATCATTACCACAAACTTTTTTGTAAGCCTATGACCACATAACCCTGAATCATTTTATCAGTTCAGCTGCACTTTTAGTAAATGAAAAGAATCAATTCATATAAACGTCAAGCCAATAGATGAAGTTCCATTAGCCATTTATTTATAAGGTTTGGCCTTCAGAATAATTACACCTGAATGAAAAAAATGCCAGAAAGAACTTACCACAATCAAATGCAATCACAGGCTTCAATTTTATTTCTTCCTCCTGAGCAACAAACATACACACAAAATAAAAGAGGATAAGTAAATAATTTGAAATAAAGTGTGTAAAACACAAGTTGCAAATTTAGTGTTCACACAAGAAGCAGTTATTCAGTAATTAAAACACAAATATAATTAAATGCACCATAATCATTAAATTGAATAAAGTTGGGTTACCAACTGCCACGACTTCCAATAACATATGAATTGTTCACAAACAAAAGAAAAATAAAAAATAGAAGAATCAGAGTACCATACACTTCTTACTCCCCTCTCCCTACCCATGTTGACATTTACCTTAAGCTCAACTGAGGTATTACCACCTATATACATTTACAAAGTTGATTGGGATAAAACATATAAATGATTTAATAACTAGGTATTAAAGAATAAAAATAACTACAATCTTAATTTTGCTGATATTCAAGTTTCAACATGGCATACAGGAACCATGATTTACTGCACTTAGCATAAACAAGTTCTCAAAATCATGTGCATTTGAATCTTAAGTTTGAAACATTTAAAAATTCCAATGTTTACTCTTCTCTTACAAGTTTGTTGAAAAATTAGAGTCAGCAGGTAGAAAGCTTAAACATATTTTAACTAGAGGGAAATAGGAAATCCAAAACTCACAGAAAACAAAGGAAAGAAAAACACGAAACATAAACCACAAGAGAATTTAGGCAACCAGAACTCCCCAAACTAACATAAACCACAGTAAAATCTGCTGTAATCAGTCCCAAAAGTACTTATGCACAGTTAAGCAACAATAGGCCAGGATGAGAACCCCCAGTCATACCTTCAATTTCAGTTTCTTAGCACGTTTAGACACATGCCTTTGAGAAAGCTCCCTGCTTTGTTGATCCTGTCAAAATTTTAATAAATACATCAATGTTGTAAATACTAGGAATTGAATAGATAATGCACAGTAAAGAGGCAAAAAAGATTAAGCCATGAAGTATAGGCATTACAATGGGCGGGAAAAATAAATGTATATGAGAAACAGCTTAGAAAAGTTAAAAGCTGAAGAATTAAAATACAAGTATACATTTAATGATATCTGAATGCACAGTGGCACTGGCTTCATCAGAACTAGCAAATCAGACAAGGAGAAACTAGAGGGAATACTAGTATTTTAATGCATATTATTAGTAGAGCTGTCGAATTGGGCATTGCATGGTGACTGTGCAGGGGATTGCATGCAGCAACACTGCTATGGTTCATGGTTTTCTTTTGGTTCAAGTGAGAGAGGATGCGCGAGTCTAAGTGCGAGAGCAAGTTCGGGGAGGACAGGAGGAGTGAGTTTGAGAGAGATTTCGTTTGGGCTAGACTGCTACTCACAGGGGTGCTACTGAGTCAAGGGGGCTGTTCATAGTTAAACACGAGACTGTGATTACTTTTTGGGTTAGATAGGTGTGTAAAATTTGACCTATTGTAAGATTTAACTGTGATCCGACCAGACCCGAAAACATGGTGGACCGGATTGATCCATGGGTTGTGACCCACTTTCACAGCTCTAGTAACTGTTAGGAAATTGCCTGTCAACATTGGCAGTGTTATGCATATTATTTTTACCAACAGTATTAGTAATGAAAGAAAACTTTTTTTTCCAAAGCAAATAGCAACTAATATGGTGGGGGGGAGTCATAGATAGAACAAAAAATTATTTTCCAACAAATACATCTTATAAATGAAATATAACCAACCTGAACTACAGAGAAAAGGCGAAAAGCACGATCCTGACCAGCTGAAAGAATATGTCTTCCATTGGCATAAAACCTGCCATATAATTAGCAGGTGTAAGTAACAAGGATGCATCCCAAATTAAATTGTGAAAAATCGCAATCATTATGTAGCAAGTTCACAATATATACAAAATGCAGAATAGCTTAATGTAATTCATATGATTAACATTATAATGAATCCTCCTTTCAAAAATAATAAAATAGCCAATCACAGAAAAGGAAAAAAAAAATCCCAAAAGAGCTATCAATAGAAAGTAACTCTATTCTCTCAGCAAAATAGCTGTCCACATAAGAATCCACACGCTGAACATCATGGAGAGGTCTAGTAAACAATATTGTTCCAAAGCACAATTAAAAATCAATTCCTTCAAAAACTAAGTGTATAATAATTACTTTCTAAGTATGAAACAAAGTTAAACGTTTCCTGTATAAATTAACACCTGAAGAAGAATTATTACTTTATACAAAGAGGAGGAGCGCTATGCCCACTTCGGAAGCGCAAAAGGCGAGGATCACCATCACTTGTATCAAATATCCACATCTGAGAAAATAATAAAACAGACATTTTCTTAGATCATAAGGAAAAATGGGTACGTAAAATTAATTAAAAGTAGAAACCAAGATGAAAATTGAAAAACTGTCTTCGGGCTTAACTAGAACAAATTCACTTATCTATAGAACAAAAAATTGCACAGAAAAACATTGTTTCGTTAAATAAAATATGAAACAAAATGGACAATGATATGAACACAAGCTTCAATCATGATAATAACAAGAAAAGCACAAAAGCCTAAACAAAGTCCGGTCTAAATTCATCATACTGAAAACCAATAACCATGGTCAATCAGTAAAAATTACTGATATAGCTTAGGTGATTCTAGTCACTATAAATTAAAAGTTTACTATTAAAAAGAAAACCATTATCATTAAGAAAGATAATGTCAAGTTGCTAGTACTTAGTATTATATTGTGAATATCCAAGTTTACGTGCTATGTCACAAATATCTTACAAATACACAAACAACTTCCTTTCTTTTTTCTATAATAAACTTTGAACAGAATCAACAGACAACTATCTAAAGTTACATTAAAAAATAATATTCTCCCAAATATAAGGTCAAAATTTAATCACATGTATGCATGGGTGCATCTGCAGAATACTTCTTACTTTAATAGAGTTGTCTGCTGATGAACTCATTAGCACTGGTTCATTAGCAAAAAAATGTAGTGATGTGATCACACTATCATGAGCCTCTCTTATAACTGACTGGAGTCTTTTCTTTTCCAGATTCCATATGCTTATAACACCAGATGAACCTCCAGAAGCTAGAAGAGGTTGCCCGTCTGAAACAAGTAAAATAAATAAATTGTTAAAAATAATAACTACAAACCTCAAAATAATACAGAAAGATTGTAGAATGACATTATTCAATTCAATATATTTTGATTGGAAGAAGACAATAGATTATTGTTTCCCCGGCAGAGAAGTGGAACACATACTGACACTCATTGAATATAATTCATAAGCCAATTAATTACGTTGATTAATACAACAACACCTTTCTTAGAACCTCAAGCTGGGCATATTTAATTTAAGGGGGATCAAACACATTCTGAGACAATGGATGGTAAATTATCAATTAAGTTTACTAGGACGCTTAAAAAATACATGAATTAACAGTTATAAAGTAAATACGTGTTTCGTTCAATTTTACAGAAAATTATCAAGTAGTAACAAAAAGTACTAGATGAGTTAATAGAAATTCTTGAAGTTATTAATCTTTTCAATTCCAAAAATCATATAATAAAAAGGACAAGATGAAATTATATGTTGCTCAGGACAGATGGAAACCAAACAGATGATTTGATGAGTAGCATGATATCTACAATAAAAGCACTACAGCAAGTGCAATGAATTAATAACAGCTTCCTGCTCCTACCAGTACTGAAAGATAAGGCAGTCACTGAACCACGAGTAGAATGTGTAAATGAAACCAACTCTTCATCATAACGAATGTTGTGAACATGAATCCTTCCATCTGAACAACCAATTGCAACAACGTCTAAGGCAGGGGATGAAACACAACAAGATATGGGTGAATTCCATCCGTTAAACTCAAAAATCTTTTTCTTTGTGCTAATGTTCCAAAGTTGCAAAGGACCTTGCTCACTTCCAATAAGAACCTGCTTATATGCAAATAATCACAAAGGGACCAATATAATTTTCTACAAATCTTCCAAAGGGAGAGGGATGATTACCTTATTCAGGTACGTATCTGGATGCATTATACAGCTGGGGTTAAATTTCTCCTGTAGCACAATGTGCCCAAACGGAGCAAGGTTATCTTCAACTCCCTTAAATGCCCACAAGAACATGTTGCCACACACATCGACACTGACGATATGTTCTCCAAACAACAGGAGCAACTTAACCTTAGCATTATGGCTGCTCCAAGTTGCAACCTGGAAAAGCATCCAATGTTAAGAATCCTCAAATGCTAAAAATAAAAATAAAAGGGACTGCATAGTATTGAGGAGCTTCTCCATAAGTCATACTAAGAGAGAAAAAATAAATCCATGTCAAAAATAATAAAAAAAATTAAAGATGTACGTGAGAGAACTCTACAAATTCTAATTTGTCTTATTTTTTTATTGAAAAGAATTGATGTAGAAGCTCGTCTAAACAGGACTTTATGTAGAGAACCTGGTGTGCACGCCTGAAAACTGCAATGTTGTTTCCATACGCAGCAAAAGTGTAGTCGCGATAAGATGCAAGTGCACTAATCTTCTTCGGCAGTTGAGGACCTTCACGGAAAATGACAAATTAAACGATAACTCAACATTATGAAGAAGAACAAGAAAAAACCAGATGCTTACCAACGAGAACTAAAGTGAGCTTCGCACACTGCAGAGAAAATTCCACGTCCAAGGTGAAGTTGATTAAAAGTAAAACAAACAAAATATCAAGTTAATAACACAGTTGAATCTGGAATACGAAAAAAAAAACAGAGAAAGCAGAAGAAGAAAAAGGATGTGCATATGGCAGTGGTTGATAAATTACGTTAAAAATCTGAAAAGCCTTTCCAACGCTGACAGTAACGAAAGTTTCAGTGCCGAGTCTCTGAACAGAGAATGGGACGCTGGTTGTGATGCATCCAATTGCTCTGTAAGGTTCAAATATACCCATTCTCTTCTTCTTCGTCTTCGTCTTCTTCTTCTTCTTCTTCTTCTTCTCCTTCTCCTTCTTCTCACCGCCCTCGCTTCTTCTGTGTAACGAGGGAGGGTTTTGGCGTTAGGGTTTTAGGTTATTGGCTGATTGAAATGAAGGCCAACACGCACAGTTTCATACACCTGTTAAATTAATTTAAAAATAAATAAATAATTTTTGCAAAAAGTTATTAATTTAAACTTATGGGGGTATAAGTGTAATTATCATTTGAATCTGGTAATTTTTTTTATTTCATGATTACCAGAATTAGGCCTTTTAAAGTATCTGCTCTTACCATAATTATTTTGCATACAATCAGTTTTATACTTGATTACCAGATAATTATACATAATTATAAATATTTTGAAGTTTTCATTTTATATAATTAATTTTTTTATTATAATATAGCTTTACAACATTATATAATTAATAATATATTTAACTATGAATTTTGCAAATTTACTTACATAATGTAAAGAATAATTGGATTCAGTTATATCTTTTTTCAGTACTTTGAAAATTAATAAATACACCAAAAACATTGCTATAAAATTGTTTTACCTAAATTGTTAAATAACTTTTTGTGCTGGAAATAATGTTATAATCCTTGACGAAGAATAACATTTGACAAAATGTTATTTAAAATGTACATAAATTGTGAGGAATTTTCTAATTAAAATCTTCAGAGAATAAATAGAGTGAATTAATTAATTTCTTAATTGATTTTAATAAAATAAAGAAAAACAGTACAATCAAACAAACAGAAGAAAGGATTAATACAAATTTATTCTAAAAACAAATTTAATAATTAAAGTTAAATTCATAAGATTATTTCTGCATTCATGCTAGTAATATTATTTTATAAAATATGTGCTAGTAATATATATATATATATATATAAAGGTGTTATTGATTTTCCCCTTTCTGTGTTTTGGACTGGTGAGTTGAGGTGAGGAGGAGCCGATGCAAATTACGACGGAGACGGGGGCGGAGTTGGAGTCCGACTCAGACTCCGACGGTGCTGCGATATGGAAAGAAATTGAGGCTTCAGAGAGGTAATGGAATGAGTGAATCAATTGTAGAACTATGAAAAACGAGATTCTGTGTGATGATGTATTTTTTCCGATGCAGCTTCCTTGTTTGTTCTATGTACCAAGAAGCCGCATCGTTAGCATCCTCTATTTTGGAACGTTTGCGTCATGAATCCCTTGCAACTCTGGATATGCTGGAATCAACTGCCATGGTGCTGCTCCAGGCATTTATCCACCTTCCCAGGTTTTTTCTTACACTCCCATTTCCATCCTTCTCCGCATTTCGTTCTAAAACTGAATCATCGTTGCTTTGCTTTGCTGCAGGACTCAACAAATTCTCGATCAACTTACAGTGCATTTCATTTCAGTCAAAGCTATTCCTCCCCGTGTTCTTCTTACTGGGTGGGTATGCTTGCTTTCTTTAACATCTTCTCTCGTTGATAACAATTTCACTTACCGTAACAGTTTCCTTCAGCTAAACTCATGTTCAACGTCAATATGATATTCACCTTGTCCATTCATGCCTTACATAGTGTAATACTTCAGTTCACTGTTGATTGAACAGGTTTCCAAACACACCATATGTCATGTATGATTGTCATTTTTTATTTTATTCTTCATGTGAACATTTCATTCCTGATCCCTGAATACCCGAGATAGCTTATTCGTCCCGAGTATGATTCTGCGGGATCTCTGTTCTTTCTATGTAGTGTTTGACAACGGGGGTCATACTGTTTTTATGTTTTCCATATCGATATGTCTGCAGAAAAGGTATTAGAGAATGACCATGTCTATTTTATTTTTTTTACTTTTGGTTCAGAGCTTGTTTTCAAATTGCACAAGGTTCTGGACTTGGTGTTCAAAAATTTGTCGAGGATTTTCTTAATGGATGGAGTCTTGAAGATGCAAGATATTGTGCAGTCATTACAGAGACGAATGTAGAGGATGGAAGTAAAGAAGAAAGACGCTTTGTTCTTGAAATTCATGAATATTTGGAAGTTGTCGAGCTCTATGCTGTCACACTTCTTGCAACAGTTCGGAAAGACGTAGATCTTGCAATCTCCTGGGTTGAGAATGCTTTATTGCCTGAGGAAAATCGACAGGTATGAATGTTCTCCACTGATCAAGTTTTCATGTGTCATAAGGCAAGATTGATGGTTTTGTATTTAGGCATTTTAGTTAGAAATGAGAAACCAAGTTATGGTGTAATTTTGATTAATTGAAATAGCTTATATGTAAGGAGTCCTCTTTATAGATTTAAGTATTAGACTCATACAAAACCAAAGGTACACAATACAAGTATACCCTCAAAAGGATCTCTCCCTTTTTCACACCGGAAAACTCCACTTAGAATAATTATCTCAAAAGCTCCTCCCAAATCAATAGAGGGCTTATTTATAGCCAATACAACAACTAAAACCAAACTCATTTAACTAAGTTAGTTTCCTACATCAAAATTATCAGTTGACCTTTTTTCTCCTTCTATATTAAACCTGCAGAGGTTTATAATACTCCCTAAAATTATTCCTAACATAGCCACTCTATTTGGTCCTTTACTGTAAATTAGAATAAATAAACTCTTCTAGTCTTTTTCTAAGTATTGGCTTGTTTGTTCTTAGGAAGTGTGATTTCCTCATTCATTTGCTAACTATTTGTATGACATTATATTTTGTAGGGACTTCTGAGAAGGTTACGTTCCATGCATTCTCCTGAAAGTACTATTCTGTCACAAATTCCTTTTCCTCGGTCACCTACTAATAGCAATGAAGATTATTCTTTGAAAGAACAAAATATGTCTGAAGGATTACCACAAGCCTTCAAAACCAAACATCTAAATAATGAAAAGGATAGGTCCAAGAATTCTCTTATAAAATTGTCTGAACGAATAGAAGCATGTTTCTGTTTCTTCCGTGGTATCCATTTGAAGATTGGCTCTACTAAGTTTGTCATTACTAGTGGGAAGATCATGCTTGGCTGTTTACTAGTGTTCATCTACTATGTTTTCAGAAAGAAGCAAGCCACTGTAAAAAGGTACTCACTTAAATTTATGGCTCCATAGTAGAATGTATATCTAGTATCTGTTTTTTGCATCCTCTCCTCTCACCTTAGAGGATACAATCACCGTTGCATATCAAAATCATCTTTGGTTTATATTAATCATCTTTAGTTTAACCATCTAATGCTGAGATTTTCCAATAAATTGTATCTACGTTCTTATGGAATCTGTTATAATCATGAGTAAAATCCATTTCACTTTCTGCTGTCTCATGGTGAAGAAACTGCATTTTATTTTTTATTCTGGAGTTGAGGCACCCTTGGTTTACAAGCGAGTGTATTATACTGAACGCTAAATTAATAATATGTATTTTTTACTGTAACCAAACTCCGTGGAATGGATTTATAAGGGTTATATCAAATTCTGCAATATAGATTTGCTCGCTCTTTGTGCTTCAGAGGGATTACATGGTTCTGAATGACTGAGACTATCCATTGTTTAGGAGTGTAAGAAGACAGGCTATCTCCATAAAGAGGGCTTTGGTAGATTTGTGGCAGCTTGCATTTTCGTACCAAGTAAATCCTCTTGCAGCTGTTCAACCACCTTCTGCTGCAACACGTCAAGGTCAGTGAGGCCATGATGGAATTGTTGCCCGAGCATTTCCTTACTCAGAAGCTTGTCATAACATAACTGATCCTCGACCAAAGTTTCATTCAGGCAAATAATGTTTTGAATATGCGCTTCATTATGCTGATCAGTTGCACCGTTGGATAAGCATCCAGTGTCCCTCAATATATGTAACAATGTAACGCCACCTAACCTTCTATTAGTGCAAACTTTTCTTCATTTATCATGCTGTAGCTATATGTTATGTCAGAAAAAAGTGAAGTATTGTGTATAATTGCATTAGATGTCAGGAAATGTTGGCATGATTTGTCCTAAAACTTTGTACATTTTGCCGTGGCCAACAAGTTATTATTTCAACACAATATTTTGCCACCCGTAGAAAAGTGGACAAAATTACATAACCCGGTAAAAAAATGATAATTTACCAAATCAATGTACTAGTGAAATTTTTTCAGAAAGGCCTGATTTGGATGGAGACCACACTGTTACGCCTTCACCATTAAATTCTAAATTCTGGCTAGGTTGTGGCCTCTATTATACTTTCCAAATATACTTATTTTGATATATTAATTTTTTAATCTATTTAAAAAAAAAGAATAACATAAAAAATCCAGTAGAGAATCCATAATTTGACACGTGAGTTGGTGTAATTAAAATAGATGTGCAAGTGATCTTACATGCCAACACCAAAATATAAAAACAATTTAAAATTAGAATTTGTTGAGGTTTCAGTGGTTGTATAACTTATATTTTCAAAAAGGGAAATATAATTTTAATTTTATACAATGTATCGAAGAAATTAAAACAAAAAGTGAAGTTTAAGAAATAGTTTTGAAATGAACAAGAATATGAGAGAATTTAAACTAATGAATATGGATATAACTCTTAAAATTATTGTTTTTTGAATATGAATATGAGCAAAAAAAAAAAGAATAATGAAGACTCGTAGTTATACTATAGAAAAAAAAATAGTATCATTACTTGTTAATCTATATTTATCATGGATAACCGATGCCAGAAACAAGTTACACTCTTATCTTTTTTTTCTTGACATAAAATTGGGATGGATGAGGGTATATAATGTTTGAAAGGTAAGTTAGTTTAGTTGGTAGAACAGTTATATGTTGGAAGAGAGAAAGATGTGTTAGTGTGAAATAAAAGAGAATTGGAGTAAAGTGAGTAAAATAAGTTAATTGAAGGGCATAATGTTAGAGTGGAATGAGGTCTAAAAAACAGGGAATAGTTAGCAGAAGAAGGAGAAGATGGTGTGATGTATTCAAAGGCTGGCCGTGATTTTCTGATACCAAAACAAATAAAGGACTTGGTCAACCTTGTACCTTGTTCCTTCTACCTTCATCATCATCATTATTACTACAATACAATGAAAGATATTATTATTATTATCATTATGAAAAACATAATCATTATGATTATTATTACCATGAAAAGATTATTATTATTATTATTTGTTGAGAGAAAGGAAAAGAAGGAGGAACATGACCTGATCTGTGAAGCTATTGGGTGTGTTTCTCTCTCCTTAATATGTGTTTGAATGGAATAATGTGATCTAAAGTTGTGCATCTTCCATCTCCAACTCTTGTCTTCCTCACCCGTTTGAAACAGATAGGCCTGTCTGGAGGGTGTGCCAACCCCACCCCTTCACTATGGCACTCCCCACTTCTTTGACTCCATGGCCATTTACATTTCTCCTATCATCATCATTGTTATTCTTATCCCACATTCTCCTCATTGTCACTGCTTCTTCAGACAAAGAATTGCTCCTCAAATTCAAAAGCTCCATTGAAAACAACCATGTATTGTCTTTGTGGAATGAATCTGTGCATCCATGTTCAGGTCAAGCACCTAACTGGCCTTACGTTCAGTGTTACAAGGGACATGTGTGGGGGTTGACGCTCGAAAACATGGGCCTCAAAGGGGTCCTTGATGTCCAAGCCCTGGAGGAGTTACCCTTTCTCCGAACCCTAAGCCTCATGAACAATGATTTTGACACTGAATGGCCTGACATGAACGATATACTGGGTTTGAAGACCCTTTATCTTTCAAATAACAAGTTTTATGGAGAGGTTCCTGCTCAGGCTTTTCAGGGCATGAAATGGTTGAAGAAAATCCATTTGTCCCACAACCAGTTTACAGGTCTTATTCCAATTTCCCTCACCGCCATGCCTAGGCTTGTGGAGTTGAGGCTCAATGCAAACAATTTCTCCGGCTCCATACCCGATTTTCCTCATTCATTGCAATCTTTTAGTGTAGCTGATAATCAATTAGAGGGAGAAATACCAAACAGCCTCCGTGACATGCCTCTTTCAGCTTTCTCTGGTACACGACTACGCATTTCATTTCCTTTCCAAACATATTAAGTTCAAAACTACGTATCAAAGACTGAGTTTAATTCTTGGACTTTTGTGTCTTGTCTTGAGAATGTATTCCTTTGAGGGTTGATGTAATTGTATATTGATGTAATTGTATATTGATGTGCTATTTTGTCTTGTTAAGTTAAACTTCATTTTTTATTACATAACATGACAAAAAAGCACAAAGATTTGCATGCAAGTTTTAAACCCTTGTATTATGGTTCCTAAATCAATAACCAACCACTTGTTTGTTTGTTCCAAATGAGGATGTAGGTAATGAAGGGCTATGTGGAGCACCGTTAGGAGCATGCTCCTCCAAAAGGAAATCTCCTCTGAGTATTATTGTGGCTGTGGTTCTTGTTATTGTAGCACTGGGTGTTATTGGAGCAGTAGTATTGTTAGTCCTTCGTCGGAGAAGGGAGCAGGAGCCAGATATGTCTGCGGAAAATCCATCACCAATGTCCCACAAGAAAGAAAGAAGTAGGGAACCATCAGATGAAGGAAGTCACAGGTCCCAAACCTCGAGCCGCAACAGTGGAAGAGACATCACGAGGCTATCGTTTGTGAGGGATTACAGAGATCAGTTTGATTTGCATGAACTACTTAGAGCCTCAGCTGAGATACTGGGCAGTGGCTATTACAGCTCTTCCTACAAGGCTTCTCTGTTAAATGGAGCAGTGATGGTGGTGAAGAGATTCAAGAAAATGAACAATTTGGGGAGGGAAGAGTTTCAGGAGCACATGCGACGCATTGGACGGTTAAATCATCCTAATCTGCTTCCTCTCGTTGCCTACTACTACAGAAAGGAGGAGAAACTCTTCGTTACTGACTTTGTTCACAATGGCAGCTTGGCTATTCGCCTCCACGGTATACTACATATATATCAACTTCATCAGCCCATTAAACACTAGTTTTATTACTTCTTCTAGGTTTAATATAATAATGTGTAAATTCTCTAGATGTTATCTTTTTATAGGACAAAACAAATGAATAAATAGATGCAACAATAAGATAAACCATTACAATCAAATCATAAATGCCCCTCTACTCATTAGTTAGACCTCCTAGACTTCATACAAATCAGAAGTTCAAAACACCAATCAGAATAGGAAAAACATAACCAAATACTTTGGACTTTACTCATGACCAAGCTTTCACCATTAACACTCATTGTCTAAATGTATTCTCTGAATGCAGAGGGAGAGTTACACATATAACTTCAACAAAAATGTTTTATAAATGCTCTACATCATTTAACACCGAGAGAAAACTGAAGAGAGAAACCTATGTATGATGATAGGTAATGTGCACTCTAATAACTAGAGAGCTTGAGAAAAATTGTAGTGAAATGTATAGGTAGAAATGTTTACATATATATCATCATTGGTATAGACATACTGATTATCAATGATGATGTGATAGAATTGCAACTACCTAAACTAAATTAAACCTAAGCTATACTAAGACTAATAAAAATAGGGTTATCAAATTCTTTTCTCCCTATTCAGAGAAACCCAGTCACTTAAATAGGTGATTGAGTTTGAAGTTGTCTATGGTATTGGGTATGTCCTAACAATATGTATATACCTTCATATATCATAAATTTTCATTATATCCTTCTATACCTGTGATATTGATGCAAGACAGTACCAATGAAAACACCAATGATAGAACAGTTGCTACCTATACTAAGATTAACTGCTACCTATTCTAAGATTTATCCTAAGCTATAGTAAGACTAATAGACTAGGGTTATCAAATTTTTCTATTCTCTTCATTCAGAGAAATCCTGTTACTTTAATAAATGATTGAGTTTGAGTCTATCTATGGTATTGGGTCTGTCCTAACAATAGTTATTTGTTTCAGGATACGAATCTCTAGGGCAACCAAGCCTGGACTGGGCAAGTAGGCTGAAGATAGTGAAAGGCATAGCAAAAGGACTTGAATATCTTTACTCGGAGATGCCAAGGTTAATTGCGCCCCATGGACATCTAAAGTCCTCCAACGTTCTTCTGAATGAATCTTTGGAGGCCGTTCTGACGGACTATGGGTTGGTACCAGTGATAAACCAAGACCTTGCTCCTGACATCAATGTGATCTATAAGTCCCCAGAGTATTTGCAGCATGGTCGCATTACAAAGAAGACTGATGTGTGGTGTCTTGGGATACTTATTTTGGAGATTCTAACGGGAAACCTTCCTGCTAACTTTCTACAAGGGAAAGGAAGTGAGTTGAGTTTGATAAACTGGGTCCATAATGTTGCCTCAGAAAGCACTGATGAGGTGTTTGATAAGAACATGGAGGTAACAAAAAACAGTGAGAGGGAGATGATAAAGCTTTTGAAGATTGCATTGGCTTGTTGTGAATGGGATGTGGACAAGAGATGGGACCTTCAAGAAGTTGTAGATAGAATTCATCAAGTTAAGGAAAGAGATAATGAGGATGATAATCCTTCTTCTAATGCTAGTGAAGTTGATGTGAAGCAGAGTGAGTCAGGTGAAGCTAGTTTCTCCATAGATGGTTGAATGAGGTTGCCAAGGCATCATCATTCATTCAACTCATTTCTTTAGCTGATTGCTTAAATCTTGGCATCACTTAGTACTTAGTACTTATATCTCAGTTTCATTTTATTCCAACTTATACCAAGGCCATCATCATCAGTTTTGGAGCTTCTGATAATTTGATGCTTGGTTCAATATTTTCTTCAATTCTTTTCTAGAAGAGAACACATGTACATTCATTTAGGAAGGAAAATAGAATAGCCTTTTTCAATTTTAGTGAGCCTTCTTGTGCACAAGAAATGTATTGTCATCATCTTGGCTTCAATATAAATATCTTCTTATTGTGTATTTTTACCAATCCAAATTACAAAGATTTGTTGCTTTATCAACAACTGAAACAGAATACATTGTCGCATCTGAATCTGAAGCATGCAAAAAGCTAAAATATATGAAAAATCTCTGACATGAATTAGGTCATGTTCAAGAAAGATATGTTATCGATGGTGACAACCAAAGTGTAATACACCTAGTTAAGAATCCTACATTTCATTGTATATACAAAATTTATATACTCAAATGGATGATTGGTTCAAGTTGCAAAGGAATCTCAATGCCAGTGTTGTTTTCTACATTGCAGTTTTCTAAATACCAATGCCTTGATTACATGCATATTTTGAAATTATTTTTATTATTTAACTGAGAACATAATTCAAAATTAAAGTTCAGTTCTTCTTCCTTTCAAGTTTTATGAACATCTTTCTCATCAGTTCTTCATCCCATCACAACCATCTTTTTACTATTTAACTGAAAACTTAATTCAACTATTTAAAAGTTATAATTGAAAATAATTTTTTAAAATTTTCAGTTATGAATAATTATTTAAAATGATGTGTAACATATTATTTATTCACATTAGAAGTTTAATTTTTTTTCAAGACATGAATGAAGAGTTAATTTAAATAATGTATAAATAATTTCAAGACTTTTTTATAATAAAAAAAAGTAGAAAAACATTGTCTATTTTATTATTTAAATGTGAGTCACACAACGGATATATTTTCAGTGTTGTCAATAATAGAGGGTTAAACACCATTTAACTAACCAAACAGCTGCAAATAATAGATTGCTGAAATCTATACTTAGGTTTTTCATAAGTTACAACTAAATATTATCTTAAAATATACTTATGACAAAATTTATTAATATATTTTATCTAAAAGTCAAATTGTGTATATTAATAAATTTAACTCTTGTATTACATACGTTAACAAATTCATAATTTAATCTCAATCCACTCGGAAAATAAATAACTTTTTAAAAAAGACAATGAAGGGTGAAAAAAAATGAAGATATATGAAGCATTTAAACTGAAAAAACTATTAAAAAAATCCAAATATATTTATATAAATTGCAATCGATATCATGTATCATATAAAGTTATATTTATAAGGGGAACCAGTCATTTAAAACAAACAAACCCTAAACAAGTTGCTTAATTTAACATGAAATTTGTATTTATAACCATAAACCTCTCAATAGAAAGTAATTGTAATCTGCAAGTTTCTCATATAACTTATTTTATATAAAATTGTTAATCACTTAATATGTGAGAGAAGATACACCTTGCAGCCAAACTGTACATTCCAAAAATGGAGGTTCCTGCATTAAAGCTCCCACAAAAACCACTAATTTTGGAAACTGTGAACAAATTGCAAACGAATCTGCAACACCATTTCCAACTGACAGCATATCTGCTAAAAATGCATGCAGAATTCTGAACTGTTATTGTTATATTTATGTGATGAAACCACAATGCTGCTTCTCAAACCTAACATCCTATCAATTCTCTGAGACATCATTCCTCGAGAAATCAAAGATGTCGAGGATGAATTCAGAGAAGAAGCTTGGTGCAGGACGTGTGGTGGCTGTGGCCATTGAGAACAACAAGACCAGCCAACACGCTGCCAAGTGGGCAGTGGACAATCTTCTCCCCAAGGACCAATGTCTCTTACTCATCCATGTCAGACAAAGATCATCTTCAGGTTCCATTTTCTAGCTTTAGTTTCAACTGCTACCTTAACATTTCTATACCATGTTTAATCCATGTTATCTTCTTGTTTTAGAGTAGTTTTGTTGATATTTTGTTAGTTAGCTGTTTTCGGTAAATTGTATAAAAGTTTATTTATGCTGAAGTGTTACATGTTTATTTATTCGTTCCTGACTTGAATGGCTGAGTGCAGGGAATTCTGCGAACGAACTTGTGGGCGACAACGAATCCAAGGAACTATTTGAATCATTTAGAGTTTTCTGCAACAGGAAAAGTGTTAGTTCTCATGAAAACTTGTAATATCTCAGAAGTGCACTGCATTATTTGTTCATGAACAAGATACTAAAAGTGTTTATTTCCAACAGATACAATGCAGAGAAATGTTGTTGGAGGACGTGGATATAGCAAAGGCATTAGGAGAAAGCATTGTCATGAATTCTATCGAGCTTCTTGTACTTGGGGCGCCATCAAGGGGTGGCCTTGTTAGGTAAAGAACAATTTTGTCTTTATCATTAACAATCTTCTTAATCTTGAAATTAAAAAACACTAGAGAATTTTAGTTTTAGTTTTCGTTTCTGGAGTAACAAAACTAACAGATGCGTTGAAATGAATATATATCAGAAGATTTAGAACAACGGATATTCCAAGCACTGTGTCAAAGGCAGCACCACCATTCTGCACTGTGTATATAATTTCTAAAGGAAAAATCTCAAGTGTGAAAACAGCTACTGCTCCATTGGCTCCTAAACCTGCCGCAGCACGTAACCCATTGCAGCCACAGCAACAGCCACAGCCACAGCCACAGCCACAGCCACGCCACCAATCACTGATGCGAAGTCCTGAAAGATTGTTGGAAGCTCATCCAACCCGCAGCACCTACCCACCACGACGTATGTCAATTCCTCTTTCTTTTTGTCATATCCAATCACCCCATTCACACATTCACTAGAGATTAAGAATATAACTGGTAAAAACTTCATCTTATTGATTTGAATTACTTAAAATTGCAGCTTCATTTGGGAGTGGGACACGCCAGATGGCGTTGGATGATGATGATATCATGTAAGTTATGATCAAGATTAAACGCACGTCAAATATATAAGTTGTTGTAGAAATAACATTTCACCATTTATGGTACATGTGATCATGCAGATCACCATTCACAAGGGCTGGCAGAACATACGAGTCTTCAAAACTTCCCGATTCTGACATATCATTTGTGAGCAGCGGAAGGCCAAGTATTGATCGAATATTCCCAACAATGTACGACGATTTGGACAGTGCTAGCAGTGGAATGGCCACGGGTAGGTATTCGTGTGTGTCAGATTCTGACGCCAGAAGCTTCGCTTCTTCATTGTCCTCGCAAGGATACAATAGCAATGATGACTACTCCTTCACCTCCTCGCAACCAAGGCTATCAGACTGCACGGTACGTACAAGATTGCATGCATGCATGCATGTACGTGTAAGAAAACGAATTAAAAGTTGTACATTTTGATTGTCTATAATTATAGGATGACGTTGAAATGGAGATGAGGAGACTGAAGCTGGAACTGAAGCAGACGATGGATATGTACAACTCAGCCTGCAAGGAAGCTATGAGTGCAAAGCAGAGGGCAATGGAGGTTCAACGTTGGAAAGCGGAAGAACAGAAGAAATTGGAAGATTCGCAAACGGGTGATGCCTCAACCACACGACTGATGGAGATGGAGCAGAATAGGATCAGAGAAGAAATTGCCGCATTGGAAGCACAGAAGAGAATGAGCCACGTGGAGAGGAAGAAACCAAGTGAAGGCTTCGGCACTGCCATGTACAGAAGGTACAGCATTGAGGAAATCGAAAAGGCAACAAATATGTTTTCTGACTCTGTCAAGATCGGCGAAGGAGGTTATGGTCCAGTCTACAGGGGTGAACTGGACTGCACCCAGGTCGCCATCAAGGTCTTGAAGCCAGATGCAGATCAAGGACGCGAGCAGTTTCAGCAGGAAGTATGGTTTCTTCCACTTTAACAACACCAAAAACATATCACAAACAAGTTTTGAAATAATAATTTGGTTTGGTTTATGCAGGTAGAAGTGTTGAGTTGCATAAGGCATCCAAACATGGTTCTGTTGGTGGGGGCATGTCCAGAGTATGGTTGTCTTGTGTATGAGTACATGGCCAATGGAAGCTTGGATGATTGCTTGTTCAGGAAGGGAAGTTCTCGTCCAGCTCTTCCATGGCAGCTAAGGTTCCAAATTGCCGCAGAGATAGCAACAGGTCTGCTTTTCCTTCACCAGACAAAACCAGAGCCACTGGTGCACCGCGATCTGAAACCGGGCAACATTCTCCTTGACCGGAACTACGTGAGCAAGATCAGCGACGTGGGGTTGGCGAGGCTGGTGCCTCCTTCGGTTGCTGACACCGTGACTCAGTATCGCATGACTTCCACTGCCGGAACCTTCTGCTACATCGACCCGGAGTACCAGCAAACGGGCATGCTGGGAATCAAATCTGACATATACTCTCTGGGGATCATGCTTCTGCAACTGGTGACGGCGAAGCCTCCGATGGGTTTGACTCATCATGTTGGGAGAGCCATCGAGAAGGGAAATTTTGCTGAGATGCTTGACCCTGCTGTTGAGGACTGGCCTGTTGAACATGCCATGCATTTCGCAAAGCTTTGTCTGGGATGTGCCGAAATGAGGAGAAAAGATAGGCCTGATCTTGGAAAAGTTGTCTTGCCTGAGCTCAACAAGCTCAGGATATTTGCAGAAGAAAGCATGTCACCGATGATGATGTTTGGACTTCGAAGTGGTGGTGGTGCAGGGTATCTTCCAAGAACCAGTAATTCCTCATCCACATTTTCTGTCAGTTACTCCACTTTTTCTTCTCAAACATGATAAAAATAATCTCAATACTGAATGAACATGTTTTGAATTGCAGGAGACGAGTGAAACGTTGTCTGGGTTCTCAGGATATGAAAGCCGTTCAAGTTCATCATCAGTGGGGAGAATGTAATGAGTTATTTAGGGGGAAAGTATTCATGCTCACACGTAGCTCCAACGCTTTTCTGTGACTCCTCAACCCTTGGAACCGACATGATATGAGGCAGCATGAGCATCATTCACGACACTCAATCGTCCTTTTCATATCATAGATCATTCACAACACTCACTGATTCAACAACGTGAGAACATCCTTGGAGAAAATGTTGCAATCCTTCGTTCTGTTCCACGACACAAGTTTATGTGAAGAACAAACACAATCCCCGGGACTTCATTAATATACCTTGTCTTTGTTTCTGAACATACATATTGTTTTACTCAACCAAATAATACAAGGACACCCATATTTGCAACTCTCTTTCGACTCACTCCTTCACTTTATATATAGTGACATACACACGAAAATACCTATAATCTACGACTATGTATTATATAATTTTATAATTATGAATTATATAAATTAACTAGAAATATGTTTTTTAATAGTTAAAATGATTGATTCCTTAATTTTAATCATAATATAAAAATTTATAAGTTTTAATTTTAAAAAACTAATGTATTTTTTCTTTTTAAAATTATGTTAGAACGGTGTTAGACACTTATCTAATCCTTGTTATAAATGTCAATATCTAATACTAGTATCAAATACCGATACACACGTACCATTTAAAAAACAAGTACAAAACTCAATACAAAAGTACTACTTTAATTCTATGTATGGTTAGTTTCGATATAAATGATCTGGGTGTAAATGTATTAATCTGGGAGTAAATGGTATTAATATATAAAATAAACAGTATTATTTACTTAGTCAGTAAATAAATTAAAAATTAATTATTTATTCGTCATTATTGTTTTTATTGTGTGTATTTATTGAAAAATAGACAGTGGTGGCGTAGAAAACACAAGTTTTTTTTTATAAATATAGTGTCTTAATCGATCGATTAGCGTGTTTGATATTTTTTTGAAATACGTAGAGCTGGGATAAAGGCACGTACCATCTATTCAATTTTGGAAAATGATATCCTTAGATCATTTTCACCAATAAGTTTCATAACTTCAAAGAAAATTAGGAAAATTAAAAATTTATATGCATTAGGACTGTCTTAGTCCATAAACAATAATAACATTATATATCCCAATGCTTCTAACTCTTTCTGCTGTACTTTGCACTTGAATATCATTGAGAATTAATGGAGAATTCTAAGTCTAAATCCAACAAATCATCAAGGAACAGGAATAGGATGATTTTGGAGAGAGGGGTTGTTGGGCTTGGAATAGTAGCAGCCATGAACATCAGCAACTTTTCTGATGTTGTTTCCTCTGCTAAACCTGCTGCCAACTTTCGTGGAACCACAATCTATGGCCTTTTCCATGCTTCCCCTCTCAACACTGGAACCCAATTTTTGTTTCCCACCCCTCATTTTCTCAATTCCTGCAACCTTTGCCACAAACATCTTCATGGGGTCGACATCTTCATTTACAGGTTCTAATACCACATGACTCTATGCAGTATAAACACATTTTTTTGCAGAATCTGAGTTCTTTTCTTCTTACCATTTTCCTCTATTAGACTTTTGCTTTTGTTTCTAATTGTAGATACAGCAGTTTTAATTATCTTCTGAACCAATTAATGACTTCTGGTTTAGTGGCCTGATTTTGTGATTAAGTCTGTAATAATTGAATTGGACTTGTATTTGATAACATATCATAAAATAAGATACTAAGGACTAATGTCTTAATGCAGAGGGGAGAAAGCATTTTGTAGTGCAGAATGCCGTGAGACTCACATTACAAACTATGAACATCACCAAGACAACTATGATTACTACTACACTTCTCTCATCAAACCAATTCTACAGCACAATAATGCCCTCAGACCCACCTCATCTACTGTGTCTGTGCCTATTCTTGCAGCATGAACCAACCAACGAACAAACCATTATAATGCATCATGCTGCTTTATTTTATTACATACTGCTACTACTGTGTATGTGTGATTCAAAGATGAAATTAAGAATTAGCACTATCAACCTCAATAAATGCCTTATGAGCTAAGCTAAGCTGAGCTATTGCCACGAAAATCGAAGCAATTGTTTCATATCCAATGGAATATTATAAAACTTACAAGTATATTCCCCTAGTGATTTCTCCCATGTCCTTTTCAACTCTGCATTATCGTCCACATTTTTTGGATTTATCTTCTTCAGTGTATGCCGAATTCACCAAACATGTGTCTTTCAATTTCACTGGATTCTTTCTATTTCATTTCAACTCTGCATATCACTTTTATACTCTTTCAATCAAGATAATAAGTTTGATGATTTTTCTTTTAGTTCAAAATTTATATTAATTATAATTTTTAGTAATATAAATTTTTACACTGAAAGTACGAAGAAACTAAAAACAACATGTGTCATGTTTTCTCATGATAAGGTAGTAGTAATCAAACATTGACAAAAGCAAAGTAGTCTATACTTAGTAAACTAATTATTGAGGTGTCTAATTTGTCTTCATCGTCTACCTTGAATATAGATTAGAAAATGAAGTTGGATAATATATAAAATTTGATTCTTGGGGGAAATAAACAAAATTCAGAATTTATATAGTTAAAAATAAAACGTAAAGAATTGCAATTGATTGAACTTCTTTACATAAGTCTGAACCATTTTTAGTCCTTACGGTTGAAGGAAACAAAGCAACAGTATCTACTTGAGCTTACAAGAATTGAAGTTTGTGTAGTAGAAGAGTGCCTCGAAGAATGGAAGATGGTGAAAGCTTCCTCAAAATCTAGATGCCTACCGTTTACAAAGCAATTCCTCCTAGAGGCCCAATAAACCTTCAACTTTGTACATTCAAAACCATTGCCTAATACCAAACCTTTCTTTCTACAATACACAGAATTTGCCAACTTACAACAACACATCTATCATCTATGGCCTCAATAACTTAATTCAATTTGTAGCTCTAGCAACATTTTGCATGTCCAGAACAGAGCTGGAACTTCTCCTTTCAAACTGCAAAACATTGCTTCCAACAACTTGTGTAGGAGAATTATGTATCTCCAGAAATAATCTAAGTTACCAATATGCAAGAATTGTTAGTGTACTATTGGACTCTCATCTAAGTATTCCCTCCATCAGAGCTGCTACACGCTTGATTTGGAAGGCCTCCATTGCCAAAATCTCCATCCAAGCTCATTTGTTGCACTTCTTGAGGAGAAAGTATCTTAATACAGCGGACACAGTTCACAAACTCCCTGAAATACCCATCACAAACCATTAGGATACCAAATCTAAAATTTTTATCTTTTCCATCCTAAAATATGATGGATTATTTGCCTTTCCTCTTGGAGCTAAGAAACATTATGGCTTGGCAGGAAGGAATATGCACATGCAAAAACACAAACCAATGAGAAAAGGGAACAATTGGACTTACTCCCAAGGGTCATCTCCCACCAGTAGAACATCACTCTCGTGATCTACATAGACAAGCTTCCAACCTATCCTCTGCCGATCCTCCAGCTGTCCCTCTATTCCAAATCTACGAGCTAGATCCTGTTTCAGCTCCTCATAACCTGAATACCGTGTTATGTCTATGGACCTTCCCACAGCTCCACGTTTATATACCTGAAAGGCCAAAAGAAGAAAAGGTCATTTAGAACAACAGAAAAAAGCATACACACATACCTTCAAGACATATATCCTCATCCCCCTGAAACTGTATTATTAAAATAACCATAAATAAACCTTGGTATATGTCCTCATCCGCTGAAACTGTGTTGGTGGCAGAGGTGGCGGAGGCGGTGCTGGTGGTGGAGCCCATGTACCCCTATTCAAGAAGCTACTATCATCTATTGTGGAATCAATTGAATTGAAGGCCATATCAGGGACTCCAAATGTCTGTGAAACCATTGAAGATGAAAGCTCCTGCTGAGCATCTCTGTTATTTTCATAATTACCAAGCAGACCTTCTGAAGAGAAATTATTAGACAAATCCTTCCCCAACCCCAATGTGCCCTTGGTTAAAAGGGAATCTGGATTCAGTTGCATTCCCATTTGGCTATCCATGTTGTTGGCATATGGAATATTGCCCCTAGCATCTGCCTGAACTTCCCCATCTTGACTATTGTCTCTAAACAACATAGAATGTGGATTATAAGCTAATGGATTATTATTCTGATGCATATGAGCGTCACTCTGAGAAAGGCAGACTGATGTTGTAGAAGATGATGTGTCCAAACAATCAGTATGGGCAGCACTACCATTCAAGTATGACTGAAGGCCAAAATGCCCTTGATTCTGATTTTTAGAAATATTCAGAGAAGGTTTAACATCACACTTTGGCTGTAAATCTTTCAACAAGTTTGCATTTGATGACATAGTTTCTAACGCACTTGAACTCAAGATTGTTGAAGCAGACTGAGCCATGTCATCCCCTACTATTGTGTTTCTCTGCAATCGAGAATTTATCAACGGTGCAAGTGCACTGGCACAGTTATTTGTAGAAGGTGAGGTGGAGCAAGATGGAATATCATCAGTAATTACAGATTGCCCTGCCCCAGCTGCTCCATTCAGTATACTACTTCCGGCAGCAGAAAGTTGGTTAGTTGTATGGGTAGGGAGAAGTGCCATGTGGCCAGACATTTCAGACAGCAAGCCGGGTTGCTGCTGTTGAAGCTTGGGCTGCTGAGGGAATTGAATATTGTTCTGGAAATTAGCCTTTGTGATCTGATTAGAGATAGAATTAGCCTCAGGCAGTGAATTTTTAAGCAAAGGAGGAATTTCCAGAACTTGACCAGGTGTTACTGCTCTAGACAAGTTATGTGTCTTATCTAAAATCTGTCTCTGCTGATCCTGGATTTGAGTAAGTTGAGTAGGCTGCTGCAACACTGTTTGCTGTGCCAAGTGCGTTTGTTTTTGTTGTTGTTGTTGAAACTTTTGTAACAAGTGCAACTGAATCTGATTGTCAGACATCTGTAATTGTTGAAGATGATCAGGGATAGGACTCTGACCTATAATTGTCTGCTGCTGTGATGGATTCTGAGAGAGGCTTCTATGCATTTGATGGTTTTGAATGGATGGTTGCTGCTGTTGAATATTGTTGGTTTGGACAATGTTTTGGGGATGCAAGAGTTGGGCCTGAACTTGACCCTGTGGCATAGTTTGATTTGCCAAGTTTTGCCTTGATTGTTGAGTGATATCACCCAACTGTTGCTGTGGTGTCATGACTGTTCCCAATGTGCTAGATGTAGATGGTAGCTTCTGAAGGTGATCCAGCTGTTGAGCAGTCTGAAGTAGTCTCTGAGTATTGAAGGCTACATTGTTTGACGGAGAAATTTGTGGAGCAGAAAATCCCAGCTGCCGAGATATATCAGCCCCAGGAATATTTTGCAAAATAGATCCGGATAAAGAAGGTGCAAAATTTGGCTGCAACGAGCTAGCCAGTGCCGGATTTTGCTGCATGTTCATCCATTGAGCTAAGCTCAGACCAGGGAGACCTTGGGGATCCTTCATGCACATATCATCACCAAGCCAAGGCATTGTCCGCTTGAAAATGTTATCAAAATCAGATAATTCATCATCTGCAAAAGCAAACAAAAGTATGCCCAATGAACTATATATTTCCAATCATCCAACCAAATTCAAATTTTCCTCCCTTCAGAAATTTGTTAAAATGAAAGCAAGTGAGAAGCTCAAGAATGAATAATCAATTCTGAATCTCGACGATGTGGTTTAGAGGAACCCATACATTTCAATTTTGCATCTAAAGGGTATGAAATATAACTATTTACCCGGCATTCCAGGTTGTCTTGGCCTCTTGGATCTAAAGAATGGAGGTGGGCAGAGGAAAAATGGAGCAGTTACTGGTTCAATTTCCCAGATAGAGACCCTGCTACGCTTTTCTCCAGCAGTTGACTCATCCCAACCAACCTGACCAATGATATGTAAAACTAAACAACCATTACTTACACAGATTAAAGAAAGGAAAGACAATACGAAAATATGAATCTCCTGGGGGGAATTTAGATTCAGTGAAATGTTAAAGGATGTTGGTAATGGTACCTGCAAATTTCGCCATTGAGAATTTTTCCATCGCACAGGATCCAGATCACTGATACCTGTAATTGTACCCATATATCTGCAATACAATTGAATTGATTAATTCAACTTTTTATTGTCAACCATTTCCAAGCATAATATCTATTTTCAGCAAAGTATCTCCTGCTTCAATGCTACATAAGTTGTCAATTCTAATTAATCTGGATTGAGAAATAAACAGTTATTCAAGCACAAACTAATTACATCTCTCAATCATGATATTTGAAAACCATGTTTCCATGTTTACTTCATGAAGACATTGCTTTCAACTTGATCATTTACACATTTAAGGTAAAAGCTTTCATATATGGACTTAATTAAAGTGGCGCACCTCCTAGTTCCCGAGTCTTCAGTTTCAAACATCATTCGAAAACGCATGCCAAGTGATGGTTGGTGGCTGTACACGGACTTGTAGTACTTGGCTAAAGGAATAACAAATTCTGAGGGACTAGCCCTGCAAGCAAAAGAAACACACAAGTTCAAAACTTTACAATTGAGAAGAAGGGACTCAAGACAAAATAGTTAATCTATGCCTTTGAAATCTGATTAGACAGACAAGTAAGGAAAGTGGAAATCAAAGAAATTATACATTGATATAAATACTGTGAAATGAAAACAAAGGATGTGAAAAATGCATCACCTAGGATTATAAAAGACGGTGAAGGGGCTATTGTTTGCGGCTGCATGAGCCGCTGCAGCAAGAATTCCAATGTGCATACTATCACTCGATAGTACTGACGAAGATATATTGGTGGGTTGCCTGTTAGCTCGTCTGATACCCAAAAGAAGCTGCTGCTTTTCATCTCTGCGAGACAGAAACACTAAAAATGATGAATGTGAAAAAAATAAGTTGTTTGCTTAAAAGGATCATATTTGCAGAGAAATTTGAAATGTGGAAGAGGCCTGAATTTACAACCCCGACCTTATAAACAAAACAGAGTCTCCGGCAAAAAGCCTCTTTCCACTGACAAATAGACTCCATCCAGTGGTAAGCAAGTGACGCTTTGGTTGTCCTGGCGAAGGAGCATGATGATATGAGATTTATCTGAAGGGGACACAGAAATAAGAGGATAAGCGAGTGGAGTGTGAAGCATACATACCACGGTATATGTGGCGGAATGTCCAAACATTGTCGTGCAAATCCCTGGCGACGAGTTCTTGCGCAGGGGGTTGCATAGAGTAATCCTACAGGGAAAGGGAATGGAATGAGATGAAGAAAGGGTGAAGAAGTAGTGATGAAGAGGTTGGAAAAAGCAAGTGGGGAGTACAAGATGAGGGAAAATCTTCTCGGCGGCACGACGGGGCACAGAGAAACCTCCGTGAGTGCTGGTGTCACTTGCGGTGAGCTGTTTACAGAAGAAGTCGGGTTGTGGCTTGGTGGACTTGAGAGCAAGATCTGACCTCAGCAGAGCATCCTTGTCGAACTGCAATGCGAAGAGATGATTAGGAGAGTGTGGAAGAGAAGAGAAGAGAAGAAGCATGGAGTGAATGAGGAGTAAATGATTACAGAAGGAACTGGTTGAAGAGTCATCTGAGCGTATACTTCATCTGTTTCGGGATCAGCCTGAAAATGGAGAAATCAATGAGAAAAAGGGAAAGCGAAGAAAAGGGAAAGAGAAAGAGAGGGACATACATGCAAAGTGAGATTGTGAAGGAGACAGAGCAACTTGGAGGGGAGATTGGGATAGTTCGGAATTTGCGAGTCGACATCTTTCTTGAGCGATGCAGCAACCTGAAGAAGACAAGGATGAGGAACAGCGAGGGTCTAGAAATAGAGAGAGAGAACGATAGGGTGTACCTGTTCGCTGTGACCCTGAGGGAAGTATATGACGTGTGTGGCGGAGGGAGGAAGATTCACCAAAGGCCCTGCACAAGCTTGCCACAGCTCCGGGTTTATGCTCCTCTTCTCTGCAACCAAACTCATCGTTATCAGGAAGAAACCAAAGTAACAACAGACACTTGAGTTGTTCTGTTTTGCCTCGTTTCGTTGCAGAAACAAACAGACAGAGAGAGAGAGAGAGAGAGAAAGAGAGAAACCTTGGGTGGGATTGGGCGCGGCGGAGCCACCCTCTGGCTGCGGCGGATGCGTCTTCATCGGGAATCCTTGTTGAATGAATATGTATGTGTCAATAGCAATTCATGGATGTGGTGTTGTGTTGGAAGAGAATAGAATGGAAGAAGAATGTTGGATTGTGAAAGCGATGAGTGTGTGTGTGTGAGAGAGAGAGAAAGAGAGAGAGAGCGATGGTGAATTTGGTTGTGCTGCCCCCAAAGTTCCCCTACAATGCCCAGACACAAACATAGGCACAACCTTAGCTTTGGTTTGGTTTCTCTTTCTCTTTCTTTGTTTGTGTTTTGTTTTCTGCAATCCCAAATGGCTGACCAATGGAGCATCCCATTAGACGCGCTATCTCTCTCTCACTTAACTTCAGTTGACTTTCTTAAGCATAACACTAATAATTACTTTTTTATTTTCTTATTTTTTTATTTCCTCAGATTAAAAAAAATTGAAAAAGAGAATAAAACTGTTTAATTCGCTTAATCATTATTAATAAACTAACTAACTACCAATAAAAACGCATTTAATTAAAAGAATGTGATAGTTGGCATTTTAATGATAAAATATAAAGCAAAGGAAACTGCAATAAAACTCTTAGTTTTAATTATGAAATCTTCTTGTTTGGTACTTCTAATATGAAACTTGGTCTTTGTCTCAAAAATAGATATTAATTATGAGCCTCATAATTAGTAGCCATTAATAATTAATAATTTATTACAATAACATCTGGCAGTGCACACTCTTTAAAGTCTTGTTTGTTAGGTCAATGTCTTCTTCTACAAAACCTGTTTCTCAAAGTTTTATATGCATAACAATCTCATGCTGCAAGTAATTTGTTTCACATTACCTAATAGAGAAATGTAGAAATTGCATTATCATTAACATAATATCGAATTAATTAGTTAATTAATTAATTGGTGTTTTGTAATTAAAGAAAAAGGATGAACAGTTGAATGAAAATCATGTGACATTCTATTATTGGAGTGATCTCAAATGAGCTTACCAGCACATGGCTGCTGTACACCCTCTTCATTTATTTATTTATTTATTTATTAATTATTCATTATTTATATTTATATCTCTCTTTCTCCTCTTTATTAACACTGTCATAAAAACTATAAATAGATATTTATTTAAAATTAATTTTTTTTATCCCACATATGATTAAAAACAACTGTTTCATTAAGACTTGTAAAAGTAGTTAAATTGGTTATTTTTAGTTAATAATAACATGACTTCATATTTCATCCAAAACATGGCACTAGTATTAAATAAAGCATTTGAGTGATGAAAGTTATTGAGTAAAAATTATGAAGTATTATTATTATTATGATTTTGAGAAGGTGTGCTATGTGTGGGTTGTTGATGAGGATGAGTGGGGTTTGGAACATGGAAAGAAGAGAGGGTCCCAATTCCAAAGGCCATGTTCCCTCCACAGGTGAGTTGTAGGTCCCAATGCTTTGACCATCCACTTTCAAATGTCTCCTCTCCCAATTCTTCATTTCTTTCAAAACATTCGTCAAAACAAAATCCTTTCATTGAGAAATCATCAACAAATTCACACTTATTGTTATTCACAAAACAATTCTTTCCCACACAAAGTTGCTGAAATATCCAAACAACTATTAAACAAAAATTAGAACCTTAAAGAAAATACTAATAAATTTTTCATTCTTATGGATGAAAAATGTTGGATTTAAATATATATTTTTTGTTTTTTTACTATAATATAAAATTTGGTTTTCGTTTTTTTATTTAAACTTTATACTATTAAGATCTTTGTTGTATAAAAATATTAGAATTGATTCTTTTATATGTGAAATGATGGTTAGTTTTCTTTCAAAATTGATAGTTTTTTAAAAAAAAATTATGTTTTAATTGCAGACTAATAGTCAATATAATTATTTTCAAGAGATAGATGAATTGGAGTCTCAAATTGAATCAATTTTATCTATAAAATAACTAATTTCAATCATTTACATGGTAAAAACATTTGAATTGTCTAAAATTTTAGATTGTGAAGAAAAAACAAATTTATGTTATAGTACATGGATGAACAATAAAGATATTTAACTCAAAAATATTAAAATTTCTAATTGTTAAAATGGGAGAGTTTGATTACGTTAACATCTAAGAAAATGATATGTGAACATTTAGGTACAAGATAACATACCTATTATGAAAATACAGTTTCTCTTTCCTTGAGGTGTGTGACTTGTAATTTGATTTTGATAAAAGTTGAGACAAGAAGGGTTAAATAGTTGGGTCAAGTTGTACTTGGAAAAACATCTTCCACACTCGATTTGATTAAATATGTAAAGTAATGAAAAATTATTTTTATCTAAACGACTTATTAGCATGAGTTTTGGACATTCTCATGTTATTTAATAACGTGTTATACGTTTTTCAATAAAAAAATACAAAACAAATAAATCTCAATTGTTATTGGAGAGTATTGTATGAACATCTCTAGTTAAAGTTATTTAATCTTATTATCATATTTAACTAGTTGTGTTTGATTGTACTTTTATTAATAATAGTATTCTCGTCAACAATTGTGGGTCGGATTCTCAAGGTGGTTTTCAGGTAAATTTTTTTAAGATCGCAACTTTGGGGTGCTTGAAGATTACACTGAGAGGAGCTATAGTTGTTGATAAAACTTCAACGATCAAGCAATAAGAACATTCAACATTCAAAAATATAAGTGTAGTGTGTATTGCATGAAACAATGTTTACCTTTTGTTCGGGATCTTAAAACCCTTTTATAACAATCCTTCTTCCGGAGTTAGTATCCACATAGTAATTTCTTAATATATATTTCATTTAATTTATTTTAGGAATGTTGATATATAAAGTATCTCGTCTTACTATTTACTTTTGTTGAGCTTGTGCTAAGAAAGAACCAATTTAACTTATATTTTAAATACTTAAGTTGTTTTCCATTTTTCGTTACTTTAGTCCATAACGTTAATGTATCCGCTATCTGTAAAAATTGACCTCTTTCAGGATTATTGGGTCTGTCTTTATTTGGGTCGATTATTTGGGTCGAAAACTATCTGTTGGATCCGAATTAAGTGAGCTGAGAAGACATGCTTTAAATGATCAGGTCATGACCCGATCACCATCGAAAGGTACAATTAATTTTTCTAATTTATTAAATTTAATTTAATGTATTTATAGTGATTTCATTGTATTAGTATGTATCACTTTTTAATATAGAAGAAAAAAATAATGATTAAAAAATAATATAATGAATTTAAAAATTATAGTTACCATGCCATTTTTAAAAAATGCGATTACATACATTAAATATATTAAAAGTTGCTTTTGAATTTAAAATTATATAATAAGAACAAAAATATTTTGAAAAGGTAAAACAAACAAATATTAAGTAGAAAAATATAAATATTGTGGCCGGTGAGCGTGCACCGTAAAGTAGCCGAAATTGAGGCTGGTTTGACGGAATTGAGCTGAGTTTCGGGCATTTCACTTTTTTTATTTTATTATTATATTATTGCTATGGTGCACTTTTTAAAACATAAAAATAACAACGATAATCTTTTTAAATAGTTATCAAAAGTTTGTGATAAAGATAAAAGTACATAAGCATGTCATGTTAAACTCAGCCTATTAAATCCAATATAAGAATAATTGATATTTTAGAATATGTCAAAAAATATTACACAATAAAATGTAAATAAAAGACTTATTCGATACCCATTCTTAATTTTTTTTTAATTATATTTTAAAATGAATAAAAAAAATTATCAAAATATTAAAACAGTTACACACATTTTAACAATAAAACATATTATAAATCACTCATCTTTTTAAATATTTTTTTAAATATATAAATACATGTTTTTCCTACTAGTTTTAGAATAAATAAAATAGATTGCCAAACATGCATATAGAAGCTTAAAATTCATTTGTAACATCCATTTAATACATATTCATTTTATATAACTAAAATTGTATTGGATAAATTTACTTGAATTAATAATGTTATATTAAATGATACTCTCTTTCAACAAACACAAAAACGATTAGACTCAATGAATTAGTTTATACAAAGATACACATTTAAAAAGTCTAAGCCATGTAATAATTCTACAATTTTAGAAAAAAATAAAATGAACAGATATTTGGTAAGATTTGAAGAATTTTATTAGTTATGAAACTAGGATATGAAGAGGGAGAAATCTAAGAATTTTTTAAATTTGATGTCAAGAGATTATTTAATTTAGTAACACTGGTTTAAAAATACTTTTAACAATTATTTTTTATTATGGTGTAACATTTTTAAAGTTTAAATTAATTGTACAAGAAGATTGTTTTGGGATTATTGTTAAAAATATTATACAAAAGGGTTCCTCAAAAAATCATTGTCATATTTTTTATAATAATTCTAAAGTAATTGGTGTATATTTTGTACAACTTAAGAGTACTATATCTATTTTTCTTCTTTTATTTCTCCTTTCACTCATTTTTGTCTTTTCCTTCTTCTTTTTCCTTTGTCTTCTCCTTCGTTTTCTTCTCTAGGTTTTCTCATGCTTTCTCTGTAGCTTTTACTTTACTAATTATTCAAATACTCTAAGGTAGTTGAGAACATACTTTACAATTCTATTAAATGAAAAACGTTAATTAATTTCCCTATTATAATCTTTTATTTAAAGGGATAATGTTTCTCAGATGTGTTAAAAATATATAAAAATAAATAGTTTTTTATCCTAATTAATCTTCAATGAACAGAGAAGTAAAAGGGAGATATTTTTTGGTTCTGTGAGATGAGATTGAGATCTTTGATTCCATTCGCGTCCCACCAAAGAAGAACCAGATTCATATATAACACTGTTCTTTATTTAACTAACCATGTCTAAACATCAATTTTAATTTAGCAAAGTCAATGTTCTACTTTCTCCTATATCTTATATGAATAAGTGTATTGATATCTCATTTTCACTTGTGATAAGGGTGCAGTGTGAATTGTGACGTTTGGTTTGCATGCACATAATGTTTAAGACTTGTCACCTCAAAATTATCACACCATTTGTAGATAAGAACAATATATTTCTATATTTTTTACTTGAAAATTAAGAGAATGTTAATGAACTGTATCAAAGTGATTAAAAACATTTCATTAATCCTTAAAGAAAAAAAAGTGTAAGGATTGTGTTATTAGAAGGTCGGTTCCTCCTAGAGTGATTTATATTGTTTTTTGTTTCCGGTTTTCACGATCTTTAGGTATGACGGTTTCCAATTAGTTATTTCTTTTTGCCAAATGAATGGGGAATCTGCAAAGACACTCCGTCAATGAAGTTAGTTAGTCCGAAGACAATATTTAGGTGAGTTGAGAGAGAAATATTACCTCAGACGCTTGGCTTCTTCTGGTACTTATACTTTTTGGATGAACCTCATGTTGGGTATGAAGTCAGGACCAATTAGGTTGGGTTGAGGAGACACCATATTTTAGTGAGTGGGCTTAATCATTGTGTTCCTTTATTATCTCTATTTAAATAGATCATTGTACTTGTAATTTGTGTACAACAGGATATAATGAAAACCTAATAGTTTCCCGTGTGGATGTATGTTGCAGTTGGCGACCGAACCACGTTAAATCTTGTGTTGTTTATTTTTCTGCAGTTGATTCGTGATTGTGTGTTGTTTCTGCGTGCGTTTTTCCCATCACCTCAACTGTCATGAATCCGCTCGTGCATCCAAAAGAGGCCTAATCGTACTTTAATCATGTTTTACAGATAAACTGTCTTAGTTACAGTTAGTTTTACGAATTCTGTTTAAATTAGGTAAGTTATTCAGTCTTCTCGACTATTCGACCATTGACTATCCAGTAATACATATTGAGTTATTATGTGTGTGTTTTTGCAATAATTAGGACATCTAATAAAAAAAACTAGGTAGAGATTTGGTTGTGAATGAAGTTAGGAGAGTTTTGACATTACTAATTTGTTTATTATTTTTGTTAAAGAGAAGCAAGAAATAGTTGAGTTGAGGAAGAATAAAGTGTGTATTATACATTCCTGATTTCACGGTGGAACCAAAATCTCTTCTTCACCACTCCATGTGACATTCTTCTTATTCTATTCCTATAGGCTGCAACTCTTCTTTAATTATTATTATTGTTTGGACATCATCCTTAATTTAATCTAGTTTTTCACAAAATCACAAGGATGAAGTGGGATGTTTCACATTGGTGCATCTGCATTTGCATCTGCATTTGCATTTGCATTTGGCGATAGGATTCATTCTCCCCGGACATTCCTTTTGGTCCATTCGACCCCATCTGTTTGACAGGTAGGTTTAGCTTCCATCCTTTTCCAAATTTTCTTTTTCCTCTCATTTATCACTCTCACCTTCACTTTTCCATCATTCATTTTTCTTCATCTTTTTTTCAACAAAAACATCAACATCCTATTAAATCGTAACAACATTTACGTACCATTCTTTATTTTTAATCAACTTTTGGGGGAGGGAAAAGGGTTCATCTCTCCCATTTTCTATTATAAACCTTTTTTCGATAATAATATTTTTATAAAGATATTGTTCAATCAAGACAAATATCTATCGATTAGAATGTTTAGTTTAGTAAAAAATAGGGTGTCTCTCTTCTTATACTAGATCTTCTTCTCCTTTCTATATTTAGTTTGGTTTATAGTTCTATCTCATAATAATTTTATGTTTCTTGCGCGTATCCAGCCAATTATCGTAACTAACGCGATAAGTAACTATATATTTTTTATTAATTTTTTGGATTGATAATAAGACTGTTTTGTCCTATTAACGAGTTTGACACATGACCTCACAGTCTCTTGCGTTAAACATAAGCCAATGAGACTAATGAGCTTCAAAGATCGATAATTTTTCACCACATGCGCTCGATCCATGATCTCAGAAGTATTTATAGAAAAAATAAAATAATAGTTATTGAATTTTATTACTAGTTAAAACCAATTTAAGTAGTAGGTGCATGTAGGAAGGAAGGGATATGGAGTGGGAGGAGATAAGAGGGAAAGGGCATTTAATAGAGAGCACATGGTGTGTGTTAAGAGTGTGACAATGGAATTTCTTGAGATTCATGATATCATATCCCACAACCAACCACAAAGACACAACACTTGAGTCTTCCAAATTTCCAATAATTGAAGCCGAAAGTGACCCCAAAATAAGGTTTACTCAATAACATATGCTCAAGTTCCTCATCATTGCATCTACCATCCGTGGCCACTAAATGTAAACCAACCACTCTACTTATCTACTCAACATTTTTTTGGGCCTTCTTACACTTCTACTCCTCCACAACCTTTTCTTCTCATTCTCCAATGCTGGCCCAATTAAATTCTTTCCATCTCATGCACACCCATAGCTTCTACCTTTCCCAATCAAATTTATTGTCATACTATATATTACACATCTCAATTTTTCAAATGCAGTTGTGTTTGACAGGAGTGAAAAAGAAAAGAAACAATCAACATAAATCACCTAATTTCCTGAGTCGATTGTAGGGTTTAGGGTTTAGGGTTTAGGGTTTAGAGTTTAAAGTTTAAAGTTTAAAGTAGAGCAAGTAACATCATACTTTTAAATAATTATATTAATTATTTTTTATTTTATTTTTATTTTAAAATTAAAATTAAAAAATTTCTACCTGATAACATATATGACTAATTCATGTGATAATGTAAAGCCAAAAATTACTCATTTGTGAATTATTTAGCATAGATATTCACATAGACACTGATACGATACGGATATGAAAATATGTATAATTTCTAAAAGGTAGAATATGGGAACATGAATCTATATATTATATAATTATGAATTATATAAATTGACAATAAAAATTTACGTGCATAAATATGTTTCAATTTTTTTTAGCAGAAAGATGTTTCTTATGATTTTTTCAAAAGAATTTGTTCTTTATTTTTATAACCATAACAAATTTTTATACAATAAGTTCGAATTTTTAGAAAATTAATGTATTTCTTTTTTTAAAAATTATGTTAAAACTGTGTTAAAATGGTCAGAAATTCAATAAATATTTTTTAAATTGAACATTTAATCGATACATATTTTATAAGTGGCTCGATGTCTCACATGTATGCGAAACCAACACATTATTTATTTAAGATGCGTGTACAAGGCTGACACAAGATTCATACTCTCATCATTTAATTCAGTGGCCCTCACCAACTCCGAGTGCTTGTTTTGGCCTTCAATGCACCCACATGTGTCTTAAAACTTCTGAAAGCACACACCCCAATTTCAATCCCAACGTTAACTAGCCTTGGATCGACCAACTTTTGGGTGCCTCTCCCAAGTCTCAACCTGTTCACTCCACAGAGTACCATGTTGCAAATGCCAGTTGAAACCATCATGACAGGGCCACAAACTGCCAAGGGACTTAAATCTTCATGTCAAAATCATGACATACCCTTTTTTTTGCCAATACAAGACTCACTACAGAACGCATGTTCTTCTAAGGTTTCATGACTGGTCCTCAAAATGATCATCATCATGTGCCCATGTTATTATTATCATCCTTATTATTGCTATCCTTTTTCACTACACCAAGTGCATCATCATTATATAAGACAACACTTTTCCCTTATTGCTTAAGATCTCAACCAAACAATAGGCGTGAAAAAAAGAAAAATCATAAAAGAAGCTTAAATGACGAACAAACACCATCAACTTACTAACAAATAACCCTCTTGCAGAATCGCCATATTTTCACATCAGAATGTTACTCAAGTCTTAAATGTTCTATAAATGTTCAAGTCTTCCCACACTTGAAGAAAATTCCACATACAAAATACAATTTTACTATGAATATGCCAAGATCTTGATCTCCTCAGTAGCTAATTCTAGGAGACTTGAATCGCTAGGACCAGTGGTCCTTCTCTGGACTGTTATCCACATGATTTGGCAAGCTCATATTACACCTTGAATGCTGTATCCAAAAACATGTTGAGATTTCATGAGGGTCCTTCTGTTTTAACCACCGAGAAGACAATCTTCTAACTACAGGTCCTCTTTTTGAAAGGAGCTCTGAGTTGCTTGCCTCTTTGCAGGACGACTGATACTGATAGGGTCAAGATCATGGGATCCCGTGAAAGGAGAAGAAAGCCTCAGTCTTCCAGCATCAAAATCAGCATGGCCTTCTGGGTCTATCCATGCTAAAGGACTCACTGCACCATACATCTCACCATTATAATTTATAACAATGCATTGAAATCCTTAGTATTCACATGTTTCATTCATAAAAGGGTTGCTAGATTCACAGTTTTTTTTGGCTACATTCTAACCATTCGAGAAGTTCATGTCTTTCATATCCATTAGAATACAATATAAACCATAAAACAGAATACTTCCTCGCGTGAGGCCATAAAGATAACTTGAAAAATAAATTACACATTTTCTACTTTTTATCCATATAAATTTTGGTGCATCATGTTTAAAACCTCACATTTGAATTTCCTACACATAATTCATTATAAATTGTATGTACCTTGCTCATGTTCAACAGGTCCAGGGACTTCATATGAAGAGGTAAGTCTAGCGGGGCGCTTCCTGACATAGTTTTCTTGTAATGGCTTTGGTATTTGAAATGAGAACTGTGAAAGTGTAACCCCATCTCTTGCATACTCAGGATGTTCTGACAAGAACCTAAAAATACAGAGGCGCCATGAGAAAATTATAAGAAGAATGGAAATGTTAATAATAATAATAATTCAGAAAAGGCAAGGTAATTTTCAACGTAACATTGCAAATACAGTAAAACAAAAGCAACAAGAAACATACTTCTGTATCTCTATCATTGAGCGTAATCTCTTGCCTGATGGTGCCACATAATATCTGAAATGTTAAAATATTACAATAACAAGTTAAAGTTTACATCAAAGCATATTTCCTAACCCAAAAGAACAAGTATTGCATCATTCCACACAAGGGTGTTTCTTTCTATTCCAATAACCAGTCAAAGTAAAGGGTCTATAACGGAAGCATACATATCTGCAAATTTGGAGCTTCCTTCAGCTCTAATCCTTAGCAGTCGCTCCCATCCAGCCGGTGGCTGTGCAATATTTGGCTTATCGATAGCCCAAATCCTGCTGCCATCCTGAGAAATATCCTCTGGATCATCACAAGATACATCTGATCGCCACTCACGAGCTTTTTCACAAACAAAAGGCTGTTCAAGGATATGTTCACGGATTTCTTCATATTTTTCCTTCGTTGGAACCAACCTCCATTTAAAGCAGAATGCACATTGAACAGTGAAAGCACCAACTGAAGGCAAAATTCTAGGAACTGAATGTGAAGGTTTTCTTGTAAGCATTGGAGGTTCACACTGGAGAGGATCAGGTGCAAGTTCAATTGCATCGTTTCCATTCGCAACAGGATCATAAACGACTAATTGATTAGACACATCATCAATAGAAAGGTCCTTTTCATCATCCGAAGATGAAGAAACTTCTATGGGATCCAGAAGACTGCTTTGCTTGTAACTGTGAAAACTTGAACCTGTCAAGTCCTTCACTTCATTCTTGGGTGTAAGCGAAAATTTACCACGATGCATCTGATTTTCCTAGAACATATATTTAAATAACTAATGAAGCAAATAACAATACAGAATAATCTTAATGTTGTTACAGAATAAGCTTTATGAAATTCTTAATCACACAGAAAACCATTATTGAATATATCCAATAGTGGAAGGGACTTCTCATTGTCATATTTATTGACTGTTACATTAATCCCCCTAAAGAGCTATGCATTTAATACCTTCATTACACTAGCTTAACATCCAGGGTCCTATTAGAAGGAGGATGAATGCATTAAGAAGAGGTTAGGAAGCCTAATATAGCTATGCAAACAGGGAGGCAAATTAAAACAATCTAAAGGCTAACCTAATGTCAGACAAAATTCCATGTAAAAAAAACATAAAGCTATGGTTGCAATACGTTCTTTGACACACTTTTTTCAACATTCTTTCTTAATAGCATAGTTATCAATCCCGGGTAGTGGCTGACTCTAAAACTGCTACAGTGCATAGATAGTGCGGTTGACCACTGTTTTGAAACTAGTTATATAGTTTACATAATTAACACTAAACAGATAAAGATTTGCATATTGCGAAATGTACATAATTAACAATAAAAAGTTATAGGTCTCAGGTCTTATGTTGACGTACAAGTAAATTGTAATAAACGGTATCATGTCCAACCAAAGAGATATAGAGGACCAAAATGAGACCTGAGAGTCATAGACTACAGAGAGAACATAGACTTATTGAACAAAGTGAACACGAGAAAATAGAAAAAAAAAATCACAATAGAGAAACACAAACAGAAAAAAAAAACACGGATTTATGAGAACAAGATTACAAGAGAAATCCTGAAAATGAGAACAAGAGAGAAGTGAAAAAAGCTGCAATACAGATTGCCAGAGAGACACACAAATTAATGGTAACCGGAGGATCGCATAGGATCGTGTATTAGCTGCAAGGTAGGATAGGATGCACGTGAGGCATGATAGTTATGAAATTTGAAAGGATTTATACCAGCTGAGAACCATTTTACCCAAAATTATGTCAGACAATGCCCTCCTGAAGTAGCACAGATATGGATACGGACACTGACATACGAATACGGAGATGCGTATAATCTCTAAAATGTAGGACACGGGACACGGATCTATATATTATATAATTTTGAATTATATAAATTGAAAATAAATATTTATGTGCAAAAGTATGTTTGAGATTTCTTTGGGAGCATGAAGATATTTGTCATGACTGGTTCAAAAGGATTTGTTCCTTATTTTTATAATCATAATAAAATTTTATACAATAAATTTGAATTTTTAGAAAATTATTGTATTTATATCTTTTAAAATTGTGTTAGAACCGTGCTAGAATTTTCAAAAATCCAACAAATATTTTTTGAATTGAACACCTTCACTCATAAGTGTCGTACGAGTGTCGACACCGATACGTGTGTCCGAAACGGATACGCTATTTAAGATAAGTGTCTAAACCTCATAGCTCCTAACATTAATATTGGATGGTATTCTCAGGATTTTGGACACCATCGGATGCTACTGCGGCCACTATAACCACTCCAGTGAAGTGTGGCGCTATACCAGTGCATAAAGAGTGTGTGAAGTTAGAATTTCTCAATTAGCTAGAATTTAAGTTCTGTGTTTTGGACTGTATATTTTGATCCTTTCAGTATGCTGGTTTCATTTGAAGAGAGAGGCAAACGTCCTTACAATCTCATAAACAATGATCAACAGCAAAGGTTTGGTACTAAAATTTTTTTTTTTAATTTGATTCATACATGGCTCAAAAGTGTAAGGGGAGAAAACATCCAACAAAATTAAAAGTGAACCCCATGAATCCCATAATGGACATGAGGGAACAACTAATAAGATCTACTCTGGTTAAAGTTTAACCCTTTAACCCCAATACTCGAGGCTATTGTCTCATCCCATGTAACCCACACAGCTAATTTTTTTTTTGACTTGGCTATAAACCAAAGGAACTAAACACAGCTAAGGGAGCTTCACGTGCACAGGTATGGAGTCTTATGTGTGTCGAATCCGTAGAACAGAAGACATAGTATTGGCAATCAAATCACGGAGGTTGAAAGACGCATAATATGCAATCAGAACAGAAGAAATACTAATGGGGGTCTGTGTTTGTTTGCAACATACAAGAACTGAGGAAATAGATGTGAAGAAAAGTAAGAAACAGAGGTAGGTAGAATTCGAAATTAAAGAGAAAATGATGGAAATGGAAATGTTGAAAGGCGAACCTGAAGGGCAGGGGAGGAAGAACAGAGGAGCTTGGAAGAAGATGAAGATGAAGATGTTTCCACAGGTAGTAGCTCTGCGAAGGAAAGTCAAAACGTTAAATAAAAAGAGGAGGCAAGGAAGATAAAGGAAAAGAAGAAGATTTTGTGGTCCGTTGATTGAAGAAGCTTCCGATTTGAAGTTCCAGAGGAGAAGGAACAAGAAAAAAAACATACATAGAATTTGGAAGAGGTTGTTTGACGTGCGGAAGCAGCAAGACAGAAACAAAACAATGAATCAACCACTCATCCTCTTTTCTTCCTTAAAATCTATTAACTTCTACCACTTCATCTTTACATTATTATAATAATAACTAAAACATGTTACAATTAACTTTACATTACCATCACTTCACATCTTGCAACAGACTCCATATTATCTTTTCCCATCTTTATATAACTTATTATTCAATATTATATCTTTATTTTTCCATTTATCAAACGAACTCGCTATATATAAATTGGATAGTAATGCTACAAGGAGCAGAAGCATTAAAGATAAGATTTATTATATATTGTGCAATTTAAACATAAAATTGTATTTCAAGATTATATAATTTAAAATATATTTAAACATTTTCAACATAAAGAGGTGTTGGAAGAAAGGTGAAAAAAAAATTGATTCTCAAATCGAGCTCAGATATTTTTAGCATGATCGCAATTTTTTTTTCACCATATCATTTTTTAACCTGCATCTTATATTTTTAAAATTTTCAAAATTATTTTTATTCCGAATTTAAAAATTTAAAATAATAAATATAATTCAAAATTTTAAAAATAATTCCAAAAAAAAAATCTAGAACAAAAAATAAAAAATACATTTTAAATAAAAAAATTCGAAATTCAAAAATATGTTCCAAAAATTCAAATTCAGAATATTTTTGAAAAAAGAGTTTTGAAAGTAATTTTTCTCCGCACCTTTTTTATTTAATATTATTTTCGTCATTTTGGAGGGATAGTTTTGTCATTTTCAATAGTTAATAGGGTAGATGTTAGAATTAATATGGTGCAGGGAGAATTTGGCTGAGATAAATGAAGAAGGGAGTGGGCCTAGGCCCATGGATGTAAAGCGTGGTAAGTGAGGGAGAGGGGAGAAAGGAAGGAGGAAGAAGAGAAGAGGGATTGGATCTGAAGAGAAGAGAAAGAGAAGAGAGAGAGAAGAGAGAGAAAGATGGGAGGAGGAATGGAAGCAAACAAGAACAAATTCATAGAGGATTGGGGCACTGCTAGAGAGAATCTGGAGCACAATTTCCGCTGGACTCGCCGCAACCTCGCCCTTGTTGGCATCTTCGGCATCGCCATTCCCGTCCTTGTTTACAAGGGCATTGTTCGTGAATTCGTCAGTCCCCTTTACCCTTTCTCTTTCAATTCCAATTTCAATTTCAATTTCAATTTCAATGTATGTATGTATGTATTTGTGTGCACAGAGGACACTGCCCCTACAAATTTCCAATTCATCCATTCACCAATTTCCAATTCACAATTAGGGTTTTAGGAATATCATCCTTTTATTTTCAGAGTTTAAGCTCTCCTGTGTCTTGAACCATCCTCAATCACTTCTGTCCAACCAACATTGTTTCGTTTCATTTTGAAAACTAAGAAAATTTTCGAAAATAGAAATTAAACGCCCTAATTTTGTGTGCTTAATTTAATTTGTTGCATTATTTAAATTTTCGAGAAAATGGAGATGGATCATAGGCGGTAACTAAACTGTTTACAAATATTGTCTCAGTGGAGCTACCTTGAAATTTTTTGCCTTACACCACTCATCATATCAAATGTTATTTTTGTGTTGAAGTAGTTTTGACTCTGTTCGATCTTTCAGTTGTAATCTACTTTCAACTGTGCTATTGTTAAATTTTCTTTTCACTCTTATTTTTTTAACCAGCCTTTTGGGTGTACTTCTGAATGCTTTTCTTTGCAGTTAACCATATGATTTAGTGCAAATTTGAACTGTTATTGTTACAGCATATGCAAGATGAAGATAATGGTAGGCCGTACAGGAAGTTCATGTGAGACTGTGGAGGTTGGTTTTGTAATAATTCGGGGTTATAAAAGTTAGACCTTGATACCAGGCTACACATGTGTTTTCTTCTTAATTGCCACAGGCTTATAAAACCTCTCCATTGGCTGTTTTCATTTCAAAATTGTGTTATGTTACCATGTTTTAAAATTAATAGTATCCTGAATATACCTCAAATTAGTGATAAAAGTTGCATCAAATAATTTGATAATATTAGACTTTGTAAAGAGTATTTGGTTAATTTGTGAGATAAACTGACCGAAATAAGGGTTCTATATTTGTTGTCTGCATAAACAAGTCATGGTTCTTTTATTTGTCTTCATGAAAATTGACACTGGGACAATGTTATAGAAGTGTCTAGTAAAATCTTTTTTATATGCAACATATTCTTTAGCCCAACCTCTTTTCAAAAAGTAATAGGACTCGACAAGTTAGATAAAAGAATAAAAATAATCTTTTGAGGTGAAACTGTAAAAGCACATATGATGAGCAAGGTTGTAAACCTCGTGAGTCAACTCGTTGACTTGTACGAGTTTACGTGTCCACATACCCTTACCGAGTTAACTCGGTAGTAGACTTGGTTTTTGAGTAAACTCGACAGACTCAGAGTGAACTCGGTGAAATCGTTCAAACTCGCGAGTCTGCTCCAAGTTGGCGAGTTTAACTCGGTTTTTGTTTTAACCCAAAATGGTGTCTTTAGGGTTCACGTTTTGTTTGACGTTCGTTTTGGTGGTGTTATGTCTTCTCTGGAGTGCGGAGGTCATGCGTCTTCTCTGAACAAGTGCGGCAGTGGTTGCAACCGAGCGGAGCAGGTGCGGTATACGATGGTCACGAGTGGTAGGTTGACGGTGGTGCTGGAATTAGGGTTGCATTCTTTTGTGGTGTGATTTAGGGAATTAGGGTTTTTTCTTTTATTGGGTTGCACTAAATTGGGTCTTTTTATTTAAATAAGGTGCAGATATTTTTTTTAATTAGGAAATTTTGATGTAAATATTTTTTTTCATGTGAAAGTAAACTCCTAAGAGTTTACGAGTCGACTCTACGAGTCGAGTCTAATGGGCTCTCACCTACGTACACTCTCGAGTTTGACAACCTTGGTGATTAGGATGTCAAAGTTGGGAAAGAAAGTAAAGATTGAGGTAGATGCAGTCTAATGTTGTATTCCGACTTTTTTTATTGATTTGGTTATTTAACACTTATTTGGTATTTTTGGGTAGCCTTTGTATTTTGTTACCAAATTTATTGAAGGCAAACTGGTTTAAGTTGAAAAAAAGAAAACATTTCTGATTGGGAAATAAAGATATCATCTTGGTTGGTTTCCCCAATTTTAAAATAAACGTTGAATTCAATGATATACTGGGAAAATTGTTTTGAAAAATATGAGGCCAATTATTTGACCTCTTTGTTGTAACGCAATTGGAATCATCCAGATAGTGGTAACATTCACTCCTTGACTGTTTCTTTGTGCACCTCCATAGGTTCTTTCTTCTGTCGTCTTCCCATACACAACAAGAAAATACATTTTTATCCTTCTTGTGATCCGGACACGTATTTGAAAAAAGACTTTCGAATTATGTAATCCGGAAGTTATAAGGATTACATAATTCGGAAACTAATCATGCATCTGAAAACAAAACTTCCAGATTATGTAATTCGGAAGCTAATTACGAATTTGAAAAAAAGACTTCTGGATTATGTAACCTGGAGTATTACAGAGGGGTATTTTTGGAAATATGAAAATTTATGGAGGTGCATTAAAAACTATGAAAGTCTTTGTTATTCCTCAATTGATTATTTATATTTTACATTTCTAATATTACTTACTGTTCTTGTCAATTGGCTTTGTTGTTGGTTGATCTGTTAATCTGGGTGGAAAGCTCTGCTTTTATCCTGTCTTCTCCATATTCAATTTTGCATCTTTTCGTTGCACTGGAATGTGATTCTGTTAGGATAGAGAGGTCTTTCAGTCTAGTATTCGGAAAGAGTGTACCTTTATCTAGGGTCTCAAGTTCCTTTTTATAGCTTACTCGTTTAACAACTTTTACTCACAAGAATATAATATCTACTAAAAGCATAAAATAATAACAGAAAACCACCTGCACCAACATTTTGTTTAACATGCGCACCATTATTCTTTGGTGCTCCTCTTTTATTCTCAACAACTATTAATTAATATGTAACTAACATGTATTAATTAATATATAACTAACTTGCATATTATCATAAGAGATAAAATATCTCTTTATCTTCCGAATAATATGATAATAGATTTAAACAATAACAATTATATCAATCATTTTCAGAATAATATCACAACGGATAAAATATATATAACTAACTTGCATACTACTCGGTTAGGATAGAGAGGTATTTCAGTCTAGTATTCAGAAAGAGTGTACCTTTATCTAGGGTCTCAAGTTCATTTTATAGCTTACTCGTTTAACAACTTTCACTCACGAGAATATAATATCTACTAAAAGCATAAAATAATAACAGAAAACCACATGCACCAACATTTTGTTTAACATGCGCACCATTATTCTCGGGTGTTCCTCTTTTATTCTCAACAACTATTAATTAATACATAACTAACATGTATTAATTAATATATAACTAACTTACATATTATCATAAGAGATAAAATATTTCTTTTTCTTCCGAATAATATGATAATAGATTTAAACAATAACCATCATATCTTTCATTTTGAGAATAATATCACAATGGATAAAATATATATAACTAACTTGCATACTATCACAAGAGATAAAATATCTCTTTATTTTCATAATAATATGATAACAAATTTAAACAATAACAATTATATCTTTCATCTTCATAATAATATCACAACAGATAGAATATATTTTTATCTTAATTACCTTTTTTGGGTCAATCCTTATTTGGACCACTCTTACCTGGCCAAGGTCTCCAACATTTCTGTCCATTACATTTATTTCATTTCTTCTATTTTTTTTTTCATTATTATTTACATTTTAAACTCATATACTACCATGTAAGTTAACTTTCAATTTATTTATATAATTTTTTATTAGTTTCTTTATCACTTATTCAAACAATTATGCTTAGAAAGCTTCAACAACTTCATGTGATTGAATTTCTTTTTTACACACCGTAGAAGTAACAATGTTGATAGTTTGGATTACAATAATATGAATATTTTCTTTGGAAAAGAGACACCATTTTTCTCGCGTATAGCATAAACCTCTTATCGAAGTCACGAATTAAAATGATTAATATCACCAATAAGACAATATACCAAGAAACCCGAAGAACACAAGAGATACTTCACCAATGACTAATGAACAACACAATTAACCTGCTTTAAGACTCAATTTCCCCATCTTTGATTAAGTGTTCATTTTTTGGTTAATCTAAAAATATCAAGAGTCTATAAACTTTGCATTGAGGAAATATCAAATTTCACCAATGTAATGTTTGCCAAATGTCATCCCATTCAATACTGGATCATGAAGTTCTTTCAATGTATATCATATGTAAAATGCTGGTATATAATTTCTTCGTAGTTTTTCTTTCATGTAAGCTATAAAATCAAATTTAATCATTTGACATGATTTTAATAATTGGTTATTTGATATGGTTTTAATAACAATATTGTCATCAAATAGTGATATATTTGAAAAAATAAAATAAAACCAATGAGACTTGAAATTTATAATATAGTACATCAATAATTTTGAAATAAAAAAATATTGAAACGTTAATAATTGAAAATGAACGACTACTTAGATTAAACAAAGGACATTATTTTAGGTTAAAAAAGTGTTTTTATAAATCAATAACGAATAATGTCGCATTACGTAAACTTGAATGAAGACATTTTGTATTGTAAATGACTAATTATTGGTCCGATTCTATCTCTTTGATTTAATTATACTTTGGTCTAATTAATTTATATATTATTAAACAGTTTTAGTCATATTTTATATAAATACGCCAGCTGGTTGTTTATGATCATATCATTACTCTTTCATGGGTACGAGGTACTTACTAAATAATATTTATACGTTAGTATTTATAATCATACCATTTTTAAGGATAGTGATAGTTATTAAGTATATATACTCAATACTCATCTTTGGTACTATTCATGTGTTCTAATTTGTATATATTTATTTATATAATTCTTTTTTTTCTAATAAAAAAAATATTAATGTTTTGAATTTTGTATGATCACAATAATCCATCCATTTGTGGTAGATTTATATTAGGTAGAGAAGTAGCCATTTTTGTGGTAGATTTATATTAGGTAGAGAAGGAGAATATTAGATAATGATACGTTGACAATTCATATTTTTTATATAATCAGATTATAACTTTCAATAATATTATTTTATATCATTTAATTTCAAACATATTATTTATTATATATATTTATTTTTAAACTCATCACATCAAGAGTTATATACAACTCTAAAGATTATCAAAGTATTATTTTCCGAAAATATTATATCATAAACCTTTTATATTAGTTATGTTGTTTAGATGTTTTATATTGATTATTAAGTGATATCTAAAGCGAATTTCAATATAATTTATAGACTTTAAATGTAAAAAGTTACATTATATCTTAGTTGGGAATACAATTCAATTATGATTTTTTAAAAGAAATGATTTTGTTTAGGTATTTTCTTACTTGTAAATAATATCTATTTGATACTTTCTCACTGTTATTTTGTTTTTTAGTCTTGTGACTTTACTAAACTTTTCTTTGAGTTTGCTTGCTACTTCACTAATCATCAACTTAATAGGTTATGAATTCACTCCTATTTGAAAGACATTGTTTTGTCTATTGCAAATATACTGCTATGCAGTTTTGGAATCTTCTGGAACTCATTTTTTGGCATCTGTCACAATTTTTCTAGAACAAAAGGGGAAAAGTGGAGAATGACTTATTAAAAATTCTCAAGATAACACTGGGAGGTGAGTCTGCATGATGTAATATGTTGTTATTATTATCATTTGTTGCTATTTGCTTTGCCTAGATGCACCATTTTTGTACACACCTTATTTGTGTATGACCTTATATGGTTAAGTAAGGTCTTTCTCAGGGTGTTTAGTAGATTCATATAGGTTTGTGACCTGTTTTTTGCTGCTGAACAGGCATGTTGGATTCTGAATGAATTATAACAATAATAATCTGCACATGTCTTACGTTTGTATAAATGTTAACATTTCAACACTTGTAGTAAGGTGTTTTTTAGGGAGTAATGATTGGGAGAAGTCAATAAACAGTGATTTTAATAAGATGAATCAGTGTTGTTTTTTTATATGTAAGTAGCGGCACCACCCACTCCTTTTTGTATGAATATGACGTTGGCTTGTTTTCAAAACATTATTCAAGATCAATGATTAAGCATTTTCTTTCTCTTCTTTTGCACAATCTCAGCATTCTGTTCCTATATAATGCCTTCCATTTTCAAGGATAATTATCCACACCAAACTATCGTACTTGTTGTACTTTCAACATAGTACAATCATGCACAAAACACTCTTCTTTTTTTCCACTTTTTTCCCACGCACCCTTCGGTTCTTGCCTCCTTTTCTAGCCTTCCATTTCAACCCTTTCCTTTTTCAACTCTGCTACTTCCTCATCCTTTCTGTGGTAGGTTTTCTGGGTCTCAAGCTTTCAAAGCCAAGGACCCCTTCTATGCCTAATAACTTGGATCTCTTCTACACCTCAGTTTCTGCTTCCACAACTTCTAGCATGGTAGCCTTGGAAATGGAGGTTTTCTCCAATTCTCAACTAATTCTCCTCACCCTTCTCATGTTTCTTGGAGGGGAAGTTTTCACTTCCATGCTCGACCTTCTACTTGCTAGGAATAAACTATTTCACACTACCATCAATCCTTTTTCACACTCACACCAGTCCCCAACCAATGCCACTCAAATTGAGCTTGGTTTAGTTTCTATTCCTCACTCAAAATCAGAAAACCACACACCTTCTCATAATGTTGCATGCATTAGACTTAAGTATAACTCTCTTCGTTATCTGACTTACGTGGTGTTTGGTTATCTTGTGATGGTTCAATTGGTTGGCTTTAGTATGGTGTCTTTCTATATGACTGTGGTAGCAAGTGCAAGACAAGTACTGAAAAATAAAGGCATTAAGATTGCAACATTTTCTTTGTTTACCATAGTGTCCACTTTTGCTAGTTGTGGTTTTGTCCCCACTAACGAGAACATGATGGTTTTCAAGAAGAACTCGGGGCTTCTCCTCCTTATCCTACCACATGTGTTTCTAGGTAACACCCTGTATCCACCCTGTCTCACACTTGTGCTAATGGTTTTGGAGAAAGTTACCAGAAAAGAGGAATTCTCACACTTGCTAAAGAATTCCAAAAACTTGGGCTATAGACACTTGTTCTCTGTTTCTGGTTGTTGCCTTCTGGTTTGTACAGTGTTTGGTTTGAATGTTGTACAGTTTGTGATGTTTTGGTCTGTGGAATGGAACTCCGAGATCATGGAGGGTATGAATTTGTATGAGAAAGTGGTAGCATCATTGTTTCAAGTAACAAACGCCAGACACACTGGTGAATCTGTTTTTGATCTCTCCTCCATCTCTTCTGCCATATTAGTACTGTTCATTGTGATGATGTAAGTCACTAATATCTCTACTAGGATCATCAAGACCAAATATTATTTTCAAGGCCAAATAAAACCTTTTCAAACTATTTACTTTAAAAAGTTATTTCTTTTATCAAAATCTGTAACAAATGGGTCTTCTACTTGTTTTTTTAACATCAAATTATACACATTTTGACACCAGTAAACGTTTTCTCTTTTCTTTTCTTTTCTTTTTTTAATATAAAAGGGAAGAGGGTAAAAATAATATACCAAATTAAGAAGAAAAATAGGTTATACATTTATTTATAGTGTAATTTGTTTATGTGTGTTTCTATTTCTTTGAGTTGTATGCTAAAACTTTATATACACAATCTAAACAAAAGAGACAAACTTCTATAACAAAGAGAACAATATAATTAAAAACAAACTACTTTATCATAGCTTTTATTATTGATGAGAATCTATAAAACACAATAGGAAATTCCTACCACCCTAAACCTAAACCAGCAGTTCAAGGCACCAATCCCAATAAAAAAAACATGTTACACGTACTTTTCATGTTATCCATAACTCTACCTTCAATTGTACAATTACAAAAGACTTCAATGTGATTTATCTTTCGATTGTTAAATATCTTTTTATTTTTTTACTTCCACAATTCTTCTACTACTGCTCTCTACACACAACTCAAAATTGATTAACTTTTTCAGTAACCTCCATCAGATGGCAAGCCCCAAAGTTGTAGTGGCATGTTACGTGCTGTTAACATTTATATTCCTGGTATAAGTTAGGATTTTTAATAATAATATTAAGACGAACATGGCACCTGTTAAAGATGCACATAACCAAACACTTCAGTGGAGATAGTTATTTGATGTGATTCTATCTATGGATGTAACAGGTACCTTCCACCATACACTACATTTTTACCTGTAAGAGAAGAGGAAATTGATGTAAAGAGAAACAGAAAAAGACCAGTGGAGTGTGTTGTATTATCCCAACTCTCTTACTTGGCCATATTCATTATTCTGGTTTGCATCACTGAGAGAAAAAGCTTGAAAGAGGATCCCCTCAACTTCAATGTCCTCAACATCACCCTAGAAGTCATCAGGCAAGGAACCCTCTTTTCTCTCTTTCTGCAATATGTTGAATCAATACAAACTGTGTTAAGTAAATGTTATGAGAAACATGTGCAGTGCTTATGGGAACGAGGGGTTCTCAATGGGTTACAGCTGCGGAAGACAGTTGAAAAGCGATGGTATGTGCAAAGATTCATGGGTTGGATTTTCAGGTAGATGGAGTAATGGTGGAAAGTTCATCCTTATCTTGGTCATGTTCTTTGGGAGACTCAAGAAATTCAACATGAAAGGTGGCAAAGCATGGCACCTCTCTTAACACCACCCTTTCTGCAACCATATCAACACTACTAACGTTTCCTCAAACACCTACACTGCATGTATGGCTATAGTAAAATATAGTTAGAACTTGTTCCATCGGAAAGCCCTAGAACATGAAAAATTCTTATCTTCAACTATCATCTCCTCCAATATTCACGTGAATATTTATTACCAGACTACAAATATATGGATCTTATTCCAGAGCATATATACACAAGAATTTCTGTTATGAGATCCATCTTTTTTTAAATCGAAACATTAGATGGTTTCTCTAAATAATTTTTTCATATCAATATACATCTTTGAAATTTTTTCAATTCAATATCTAAGTTTCTACTTAGTCTTTTAATAGAAATAATCTACATGTTATAAATCTATCGATGGATAATTTATAATTTTGCATCAAAGTTCTTTGGAAGAACAAAATAAAAAACTTAGATGCTCAATAAAAGAAATTTCAAAGACCTTGTTTAAGAAAAAATATTCAATATCAACATGTTATCATTCTTTTAAGGAGCAAGTTTGGTGTACTCATCAAATTTGATGTTATAATTTTTGAAAATTTGACTTGAAATTTTCGATAAACTTTATGAAAACTTCTATATAATAGTTATTTCTATTTATAAAGCTAATAAACCAATATATTAATGAAGGAAAACTTTATATATAAAATAAATTATAAAAAAGTAGAGCTACTCAAAGTAGAAAGAACAATAGAAGGTGGGAAAAGACATTTAAAAAAAATGTTGGAAATGTTTGTAGAAAGTGTCTATAATGCACAATGCAATATGAGGAGTTATTCTATGTTATCCTTTCTATAAAGGTGCTTTGTTTTATATAAACCGACAAAAAATAAATCATAATATACCTTCAATACGTCTTTTGATTAAAGAATTTTGGATTAAGTAAGGGAGAAGTCAAATTTAGAATTTGATTGGATTATATATTTCCAATATTAACTCACTGCATTTCTTCTACTCTCTTTTTTTTAAATTTTTTTATTTGTAATTTTTACTTTATTAGTTTTATTATTTTAAATAAAAAATTTATGTTACATAATGCAACTTGACATTCACATCTTAGTTATGCTAACTCTTATTAGTTTCATTATTATAGTTGAAATTTTTTAATTTAGAGAATTAAACTGTGAAAGTTTCAACAACTCATTTATATTTTTATGATTGAATTTCTTTTTACTTCACATCGGTGCAAGCAAAGTTGATAGTTTAAATTACAGTAATATTGTATATTCTTCAAACTATATAATATACAAATTGTAATTATTTAAATTATAAAGTTTATTTATTTATTTTTACTTTAATTATTTATAAATATATAAAATAAAATATTTAGCAAATCAAATCATGCCCAGTCGCCAACTAATTACCATCCATACCATACCTATCTTCTCACATTAATGTTGGATTGTCAAAAGTCAAAATCTAATATTATTGAGACAGATTTAAGGGATTGTTATATAAATACACATAAGTACATAATTATATTTTAATTAGTGTATTGCAATTAAAATATTTATTTTTTACCATCAAACTTAATTATATATTATTTATAATAAATAATTTAAACTGCGATAAAATTATTTTTAAGTTTTAATGTGGAGACTCAAACACAATTTCAGCATATGATATTTTTTTATCTGTAAAAAAAAGTATTAAATAAGAATATTAGGAGAGTATTGTAATCTTCTTACAAAAACACCAGCTGTACATGGTCGGTCATAAGGGCCTAAATATAGTTGAAATTTTAATAAATAACCATTTAACAGTTTTAAAAAGAGGAAAATTGGTCATTTCTTATTAAAGGAAACACGTTTTGAAAGTCTAAGTTTTATTAAAGCACGTGGAAATAAAAAAAAATTAGAAATATAGTAATTAATTATGAGATTCAGACACGTCTCTTGTATTGTGTGTCAATACATACAGACATAAACACTTTTATATTCGTAGGACAAGTGAAGTGTCAATTAGAAAAATATTTATTAAATTTCTGATAATTCTAACATAGTTCCAACATAACATAAAAAAATATATTAACTTTTTACAAAGTCAAATTTATTATGATTATAAAAATAAATAACAAATATTTTTATATGTGAGAAACATATTTCTGTTAAAAAAAATCTAAAATATACTTGTATATATAAATCTTTATTATCAATTTATATAATTCATAATTATATAATATATAAATATGTGTCCTGTGTCATACATTTAAGAGAGATTATACGTATCTCCTCCGTGTTTGTGTATCAGTATGTATGTCAGTGTCTATATACTACATAGGTAATTAACAACTAATAATATGATAAGTAAAAAAAATATTTAATGTGCAATTTTCACTATTAATTATTATTTGAACAGTAAATAATATAACACCTTCCTCAATATTTACCATTCTTTTCGTGATAAAAAAAATGTAAATATTGTTCTAGACATTTTAATATTTTTTAATTTATATCTCTAGTTAAACTGTATAGTTAGCTATATATATTTTAATTTTAATGAATACTGATGCATAAATGTTTATGGTTGTTGTTTGCGCAACCTAATACATGGTTACAGTGAGGCAACGAGAGCCACATGAAGAGATGTTTGGTCGCGCTATAAAATAGCTTCCATTGAAGGCAAATCCACACCAAAATCCTTCAACTAAATACAATGATGATGACCAACTTTCTCAACTTCACTAAAGAAAAACTCAGATTCTTGGTCCTCTTTCTAGCCTTCAATGTCCACCCTTTCTTCATTCAACTCTGTTATTTCTGGATACTTTCTCTTCTTGGTTACCTTGCTCTCAAGCTCTCAAACCCAAGAACCACCCTTAAACCAAAGGACTTTGACCTCTTTTACACCTCTGTTTCTGCTTCCACTGTTTCCAGCATGGTGGCTGTTGAAATGGAGGTTTTCTCCAATTCTCAACTCCTTCTCCTCACCCTTCTCATGTTTCTTGGCGGGGAAGTTTTCACTTCCATGCTTGACCTTCTATTTGCTAGGTACAAATTCACTCAGAGTGTTCCAAACAGAGTTAGGAGCACTCCTTTTTCATCCACAGAGAAGCCTCAAATTCATGCCAAACATGTTGAGCTTGGTTTAATCTCTATTATTCCTCACTCAGAATCTGAAAACCACAACCTTAACCTTCCAAAGGGCACCATGGTTCCCTTTAAGGACAGTGAAAGACTTAAGTATAACTGTCTAACTTATCTGATTTTTGTAGTCTTAGGTTACCTTGTGGTGGTTCAACTTGTTGGGTTCAGTTTGGTGTCTTTGTACATGAGCTTGGTACCAAGTGCAACACAAGTACTGAAAAACAAAGACATTAAGGTTGCAACATTTTCTTTGTTTACCATAGTTTCCACTTTTGCAAGTTGTGGTTTTGTCCCCACCAACGAGAACATGATGGTTTTCAAGAAGAATTCGGGGCTTCTCCTCCTCGTACTCCCACACATACTTCTAGGTAACACCCTTTATCCACCATGTTTGAGGCTTGTGATAATGGGTCTGAGAAAGGTTAGCAGAAGAGAGGAATTCTCGTACCTGCTGAAGAATTTCAAAGACGTGGGGTATGATCATATGCTCTCTGCTGTTCACTGCTGGCTCCTTGTTGCTACTGTTTTGTGTTTGAACGTGATACAGTTTGTGATGTTTTGGGCGATGGAGTGGAAGAACAAAAGCATGGAGGGTTTGAATGTTTATGAGAAAGTGGTGGGGTCGTTGTTCCAAGTTACGAATGCGAGACACAGTGGTGAATCTGTCTTCGATCTCTCTTCACTCTCTTCAGCCATGTTGGTGCTCTTCATTCTCATGATGTAAGTCACTAATCTCTCTTAATTCCAAAGATCAGTTTCTAACAAAACTTAACACCTTTTATGCTTACTTTTTATATATTATCATCTTATCATCTCACTTAAATATTTCTTTCTTTTAAATCTTTTTCCGAGTCTTAATTTTAGCTAGTGTCCATCAATCATTTTCCATTAAAGAATATTCATTTAAAAAACGACAATAAATATATATATATATATATATATATTTTTATTAAAATATATTTCATTTACTACAAGAAAATCACCGAATAGAAATCAATTTTATAAATAAAAAAATAATTAATTACTATATTAATTAAATTAAAGCACAAAAAAAAATTTAGTTTCTAAATTAATTTTTATTATTGTAAAACAGTCTCTAAATTGGTATCTAATGAGTTACCAATGTTTTAACTACCAATTATTTAAATTTTAAATTTGGTAAAAAAAATCTTGATCGCTAATTAGATAACAATTTGGAAACTATTTAACAATAATAGAAACTATATTTTTTTAATTTCTAAAATATCTCTAATTTAATTAATATAATAATTATTTGTTATTTTTTTTTTTTTTAAAAAATTAGTTTTATTTAATATTTTTCTTATAATTTAATAATTTTCTTATAATAATGATGGTTATATACTAATATTCATGAATTCATATTCTTAATGCATTTAGCACTTCATATAGTTGACATTAATTATTTTGCATGATAGGACGTGCAACAAAATTTTGTGATCACCAGCTAGAATTTCCACCAAGGTATTAGCAAGGCGTGCAATGGAACTAAAGAATATAATATGTTGGATATTATTTTATTATAAAAATTAATTGAAATATAATTAGAGAGCAGATATTTTTTATATATTTTTAATTTTGAATTGTTATAAAATAAAATTTTAATGTTTTATAATAGTTATTTTTAAGAAATATTTAATAATGTAAAAATAAAACAATACTTATATTTTGTTTGCATTGTTGCAGTAGTTTATAGTACATTTGAAGGTTTGAGTTTTGATGGTGGTCTCTCGTATCCTTGTGCTTGTTGCATTTTTGTCAAATGAACATTCCAATGCTTCTTTGACCAAATATTTCATTTCTTTTCAATGAGTGAGTGTGTTTTTGCATATATTCTTTACTACCACACCCACTTACAAATGGAACTGGAATATATATGTGTATTGATTTAATTGCTCAGAAAAGGAATTCTAAAATACCATTCACAGCAAACACATGTATATATATTATAACATATCTTTGTGAAGAGATCCAAGAAACTTGGTTGATTTTAATTTGGTAAAGTGAGTATGAGAATCAAGTAACTATATATCCAGAGATGAACATAACAACTGTTAAAGATGCACTCAACCAAACACTTCAGTGGAGATACTATTATTTGATGTGGATGTAACAGGTACCTTCCACCATACACTACATTTTTACCTGTAAGAGAAGAGGAAAATGATGTGAAGAGAAATGGGAAAAGTGCAGTGGAGTGTGTTGTATTATCTCAACTCTCTTACTTGGCCATATTCATTATTCTGGTCTGCATCACTGAGAGAAAAAGCTTGAAAGAGGATCCCATCAACTTCAATGTCCTCAACATCACCCTAGAAGTCATCAGGCAAGGAACCCTCTTTTCTTTTCTCTCTTTCTGCAATATGTTGAATCCATGCAAACTGTGTTAAGTAAATGTTGTGAGAAACATGTGCAGTGCTTATGGGAACGTGGGGTTCTCAATGGGATACAGCTGCGAAAGACAGTTGAAAGACGATGGTATGTGCAAAGATTCATGGGTTGGATTTTCAGGTAGATGGAGCAATGGTGGAAAGTTCATCCTTATCTTGGTCATGTTCTTTGGGAGGCTCAAGAAATTCAACATGAAAGGTGGCAAAGCATGGCACCTCTCCTAACACCACCCTTTCTGCAACCATATCAACCCTACTAACTTTTCCTCAAACACCTACACTTCATGTATGGCTATAGTTAGAACTTGTTCCATCAGAAAGCCCGAGAACATGAAAAATGATTATGGTGTCTCCAATTATCAAATGGATCTTATTCCAGAACATAAGAATTTCTTTATCTTAACAAAGATTCTACTCTCTTTTTCAAGCATCTTTCTGCATAGTTGATCCTTTTTCAATGACTGGTGAGTGACTCCATTGCATTTTGTAGTTGTTGTTTTCAGTGTCATCCACCAAGCCAACGACTCCATTATAGATAATGATTCAATCATCATAGGCCATTTCACCCCAGTGCCTTCAATTATTGGTTCCTTACAATAACAAATAAGATTAACAGAAATTAATAAATTCATCACCAAAATTAAAAATATATACAATAAAAAATATTATTAGTGATGAATTTATTTACCTCTGAATAATATAAATCCAAAACGAGATCCTGTGTTTGGACATGCCATAGATGTTGAAAACTTTTTAATGTATCATATACCACTTGCTGTTTTTTAATATAATGTTTATTATATTAGATGACCTTGACTATAAACTTTTCAACAATTTCATTATAATAATTTATTTTACTTTTCTATAATTGATTTCAACAATTTTTTTAATTTTTTTTAAAATTTTATGTCTCGAATAAATTTTAATTTGTGTAATGTATTTATTTATAAATATTTTTTTGTAAATATTCATATTCAGTTTATAAAAAATTAAATTTCAAAGGAAGTATTTGTTTCCTTCTCCAAAAATTACAATTTATAAAATAGAAGTCAGATATATTATTTTATATGGACAATAAATAATAAATAAATGAAAATATTAGAGGAATTTTCATAGTGACCCACATTAAATTAATAAATATCCAAATTTATCACTCAGTGGCCTTTTTCAATACATTGTCGAACTTGTCTATGTTCAACTTATTTTATATAGAATTGGTTGTCATGTCGCCTTCTTATGATGAATTACAATGTTAAGTTAGTACTATTTTCCATGCATTACTTCTATTGATGTTCAAAAACTACCAAAACCCAAACAAATATATTATTTCAAAATGTCACATAAGAACATAATTAAAATGCTTCACATTTATTTTATTTTTTTTACTTATAAAAAACATAATTGCATATTTTTACCTTTTCATATTTAGTTCTAACCAATGTTGTTTTGAACTTCATAGTTAAAGTTCATATATTTTGAAACTATAATTCTATATAATTTTGAATATAAATTTTAGGAGATGAAAATGTAAGAAATTTAAGTATATAGTCACGAATTTCAGTTAAGGAGAGATGAATGACATGAATAACATACAAGAAAAAAGTTAGAAATGATAATATGGGTTGACCCATCCTTTATATGATCTGTCTCGCATAAGAAATATAGACTGATTTCGTTGATCCACTTTGTATAAGGGTTGACGGGCGTCATCATGCATAAGAAAAATTATTTTAAAAAAAATTGTAGATACAAATGTATCTTAATAAAATTTCACTAATCATAAAAGAAAACAATTGAATTATTTTGATTAGCTTTTTCAATAACCCATGCAACAATTATCCTGACTACAGAGGCGGAAAAATTATGTTATGATTGACTAACTTGATTGTGTGTTATTTTTAGGAATTGAAATGAAATTTTAAGATAGGTAGAATAAGCAGCCTAACTCACCCATTTCGTATTTAACCTTCACGAGTTGAATCTTAAAATAATCAATTTGTCCTATATTTTTTTTCTATTGAATCAAGAGTCGTTAGCACGATGGGCTCCACGTTACCATTCCTATAAAAAAAAAAGTCTCAAACTCAAATTTTTTATTAAGGTTTTTGAATTAGAAATTATCCTAAGTCTTTATTCATAACTCGAGAATTATTAGATCCAAATTTTTCGATTTGAGCAATTCTACAGAAAAAAAAATCTGAACTTTAATTTTTTTTGTACAAATATTTATGAAACATGAAAAAAGAAAATGACTAGTGTCTATTCCTTGACATGGTTTAATAGTGAAACCTTGCAAATATTAAAGAAAGAGTTTTATTTCTTGTTCTGAAATGGGTTGATGCAAATGGTGGAATGGTGAGAAAAAAATGGTAATCAAGGATGATGCAGTTGAGTTGGCAATATTTTCATTAATTGTACACTTGAATAGAATTTCTAATAACAAAAGAAGATAGTAGTGTAAAAAGTAACTTTCATCGTATCATAACCCCAATAGCCCATTTTTTCCTTACCAAAAAATATATTAATTCTTTTCACATGGATTCTTTTTGTCTTTTGCTCAACTTGGTTATGTGTGAATAATAAACATATATGTGCATTTTGGGTGCATCATGCATATATGTGTATGATGTAAACAACTCGTCTGGAAAACGACAATTGAATGAAGGGCCAAATTGCAGGAAAATGAAAAAGATTGTTGGGAAGACTATCCTGAATGAGTTTAATTTTCAACAATATAACTGTTTATTCTGTTAATTATATATAACAAATTAGTATTGTACTCTGACGGAGTTGAGATCAAGAAAATGATTGTCTTCTACTTTGGTCGGTTGGTTTTTTTCTACCTCCTCTTTTCTCGTAACAACTTCACAATTCTTTTTTTGCTTTTCTCCTCCTTATTCTTGTAAACTCCAAATTCATCTTTAAAAGACACTCCAACGTTTAAGTGAGATCTCGGTAGTCGATGCCCGGTGTAAATAATGCATGATGATGACTTTACTTTTTCTCGAAATATGTGATTATCATGAACACTTTGTTATTAGGCCGGACTAGAATTTTGGATCATAATTAAAAATGTATTACCTAATGCTTAATCATGTTTGGTCTTATTAATCTTCTATTAGACTTAATCATTTTGATCGTGTCGGTTGACTATAATTGAATGCTGAAAAGTTCAACTGTCGTCCGGACCTGACGGATCCAAGTATTTATAGTGTTAATACACTTTAATTAAATTATAGCCATCACATCCTTAAATATTTTTAGGTAACTTGTCTCTTGCATGCATGTTTGAATTTTGTAGAACGTATAAACCAATTACGAGAATGCACGAAAAGTTGGTAGAGTGTCCAAATCGGATGTGGTAGAAAGAATCACTTATGGGTTTCTTACATTATGTAAAGTAATTTATTTTTGCCAAACGTAGTCTTAAAGAAAAACAATGCCCCTCTAGATTGTTTAGTTTTTAATGTTATTCTTTAAAAGTTTTCCATAAAGTGAGGTAGAATTTTTTCCTTAAATAAAGTAAAACAGAATTTAAAAGATACGAAAAGTAATTTATTAGAGTATTGAAGTGATGGTAACAGTAATGCTTGTTTGGCCCTGAATGAAGAAATAGGGAAATAGGTAGGAAGTAATGAGCAATTAGTTCACGAGTTGAAAGAGAGAGAGAGAGTGAAAGCAGCCTCCACCGGATAAGGGTTTGTTTTCTTCTTACTAATTTAAGATTTTAAACTTGTTAGTGTCTTTTATCTGCAATATCATAATATGCTGAGACACTTCTGTGGTGTGAAAATTGCATAATGGGAATTCATTAAAGTTTGTGTGCAGCTAAAGAGGCTAAGAAATAGTGAAAATTAATATAATGCAAACAATAGAGTCACGAGACACTACAAAACAAATCACCTACCCTTCACTCTTTCTCTCTAGCTGTGCCTGTGGCTGTGACTGTCATTGTACCTGCCATGTGTTGAAAACTTTGTTCTCAAATCCAACTCACCTTTTCATCCTATAAATCAGAGCCTTTAAGCAAAACCAAGTTTCCCAAACTTAAAAGTAAGTTACTTTTTCCCCTTATTCTTCAAAACATGGTTCCAACCTCCTCACTCACCAACTATGTTCTTCTCCTCTTTTATTCTACTTTTTCCTTTAACTTGTTAACCACTCCTGGTTGTGCCCTCAACATAGGAGCTGAAACCACTGGAGTAGCTGTCTCTGTGGTAATCATCTTGCTTAATTTTTACACCAAACAAATTAGTTAAGCCTTAAACTCACATATACAGCTAGTACTTTTCCTAATTATCTCTTTTTTTTACTATTCATCTGCAGAGCAAAGAGTGCAGTAGACAATGTGAGTCAAGTTTCTGCTCAGGTACACGACTAATTCTATGCTATTTTTCTTCTTAGTTTGGAGATTTAGCTGATTGGGTTAAGGTTTAATTTGTTTACTATGCCATGGGAGCCAATAACAACACTTTGGGTTTGGTATGGCAGTGCCTCCATTACTGAGATATGGCAAATACTGTGGACTTTTGTATAGTGGCTGCCCCGGTGAAAGACCTTGTGATGGCCTTGATGCTTGTTGTATGAAGCATGATCAATGTGTGCAAGCCAAAAACAGTGAGTTCTCTAATTTCTTCTTAATTGATACATCTTACATTATAGCTTGCATTTGAGCAAGATTTGCTTGAATACTTCCAGTTTCAGAATCTATTGGATCTGACTCTTTGTGAGTGGAATCATCATGTCCCTTCACAGAGTAGATCTTCAATTCAGTCCTTTTTTGTACTGTGTTTGTCTTTATTTTGATAGGTTCGGTATTATCTTAAAACTCAGTTTTGAATGATCCATGATTACTTATTTTGTACAAGTTTTTGTATAGAACACATAACTGAATCTGTACTAAATTAGCTCTAATGGTAATGAACTATTGAAATAGATGTGGCAGGAAATTGAATCGGTCAGTGCACTTGCTGTTGCAAGCACATAGCTTAGAAAATCTTTAGGATGGACAAGGGTGAGAATTGAGTGAGGGAGTTAGCTAGTGTGTAGTCTAGCTTCTTGCTTAGCTTCTCTTTTTCTCAAAGGAGGAAGTGGGTTAAACACAACTTTAAAATAGCTCTTAAAAGTAAAATAGCTTTTTTCCAATGAACTTATATCCCAAAAAGTAGATTTTTTATGGAAATTAACTATTAAAGTTTCACTCATTTAGAAGAAAAAGCAGAAACAGAGCTGGACCAAACACTATATTAGAAGAAAAGGCAAAATATGCATCTCATTATTGTACAAACCAATGTTCAAAAGCAGGCTAACCCAATGAATTCTTTCTAAAGTCTTCAATTAAAATGAAATAAAGATGAGAGTTGATAGGGATTCTTTACTTAATTGCTTTTGATGATTATACTAATGAGTCCAGTAAATGCCATGAAACTGATGGACATAAATAGAAACTAATCGTGATCTTTCATCTATTTACTTTTTTGGATAACTGATTCTATTTCTACTACTGTAAGTTTGTAAGAGAGCTTCCTTAACCAACTTAGTTGGCTTGATTATGAAGATGACCCTCATTGCATCCCTTCTCCTACCCTCAAAATGCATAAGAGGACATGTAAGTGATAATAACTAACAGTGAACTTTGTACCCCACAAAAAAGTTTATTGAACAACTATTTTGTCCAATACTGAAATCTTGTAGACTTTTAACTAAGTGGGTTGGTTTTCCATCCTAGATTCACACTTGGTGTAAAATCACGTCAAAAGCAACTATTATAGAGTTGTAGAACTTGGTTTGTGGATCTAGGCAGAGCTGAATGGGAGAAATGGTAATTGATTAATGATGGTGGTGTGCAGATGACTACCTAAGCCAAGCGTGCAGCCAAGCATTGATAAATTGTATGAATAACTTCAAGAACTCGAGGGCTCCTACATTCAAAGGAAACACGTGCAATGTGGATGATGTTATTGAAGTAATACATGTTGTGATGGAAGCTGCTTTATTGGCTGGAGGGATTCTCCACAAGCCTTAGAGAGTAATGGTATCTGTCTCTCTGTCTGTCATGTCAAGTCTCAGGAAAGAATAGATATTTTCTCATTCTTCCTATTGTTTTAGTTGCTCTCTTACCAAATTAATCAAACTTCAATGCTTTATTTTATTTGTTCACAACCAATGTACTCTTTTCGCACACTCTTCTTATTAGGTAAAGTATGTTTAGTCATTCTTGTGATACCCCACCTCTTACAATTGTACACTACTGCAAACACATTTTTTTTGTTTCTTCTGTTTTCCTTGTGATGGAATTAGCTTCGGATTTGGAAAGATTCCCTTTAAAGTTCTGAATGGCTACTATTTTCATCTATATAAACTATAAACAAATAAAGGTAATCATGGATAAGCCAACTCCATCTTGAAAAGTAAATTTGTACATCAAAATTCATAAGCAAACTTTCTTTTCTACAGTTTTGTTTGTTTGGTGATTGTGTCCATCATAATAATAGAGGATAAAACACTTGTTTGTCAAAGATTTTATCCACGGGAGTTCATGTTCAGCAAAAAGTTACTATAATTTCGAACAATAGCTTCCCAAGCGTTTATTTGGTTTCCCAAGAAAGTTAAAGTAGATTAAATGTTCATTCGATGCACAGTAAAGCAAAACAGCTATACACGTATTTGAATAACACAAGTAATTTTGTATTAGTGTATAATAATTACTAGACGGGGCAATACAAAATTTTACTTCAATATCAGAAGCAAATAATATATCTGCCTGGTAGCAGAGACTCCAAGTCAAATGCTGAGTAAGCTATCGGTTGGAATATTAAGTTTATAAAGGTGTCACTAAAACAGAACTTTAGTAAGGAAAAAGTTAATTACATGGAAGTAAAACTCATAAACAAAAGATAAATCCAACTTAGTAAGTGACTCCATTCTCTGCTTTTCTCTCCATAGCTTACGAAACCAGTGTCGATTTCCTGTCAGTTTCTACAATTTGTTTAGGTTTCACAGGTGGCAATTTTGCTAACACCCAGCTTGGTGAAGAATCAAGCCACAGTCCTTCACCAGTATCTTTGTGCTTGAAGTCAGGAGCTTTTTCATTCCTCTGATGATCAAAATGAATTATTAACTCAATGCACAAAATCTAATAAAGCGATATAAATTTGTAGAGATTTAAGAACACAAGGACAATTCAGAAAATGGGTTACCTTATCTAATCTATTATCCCACCATTTAGCCGGATTTTGCACCAAATCATTCCAGGACACCTCACCACCTAAAACCAGGTTGAGACATGCGTAAACAAAATATGATGACCAAACAGAAATGGAAAGAAAAATGGATGTACGACATGAGGAATCATAAGTTGCAGGGCCAAAACAAACACGAGACATTGGGCAAACATAAAAATGGAGAACATCTCCAAGCTACAAAAACCAAAACATTAATTTGTTTTGAATTAGAAGTGAACCCACTCAGACCAAAAATCTGTTTGCACCAATTCTCGTGCATTTCAATTATGACTATGATGCAAGGAAGGCTTTTATGATCAAGAGAAGCTATCTACACAAACCTTTACCATCCTTTGCATTTTTGCATTTAACAACCGGAACATCAAATTCAAGCCCTTTCAGTTTGGGTAAAACCCATGTTGTAGCAGTGTTAAGCCAGAGGGAACCTGTGCCATCCTTGCGCTTGAAATCAGGGTACTTTGGATTTACCTGTACTAAGTAGATTAAGGGATAAAAGGATCCTCCAAATATATTAGACAAAAGAGCGAAAGATACATCAAGTCAAGTCATTGATCACTAGTTCCCTACCAATCCATTTTGTTTGCTGTCACGGAAATCAAACCACTGCTTTGGATTATCTAGAAGGTCTATCCAAGAACTCATTGAAGAATCTGGGTTTTTCTTTGCAATGGCTGTTAAAATAAACCAAATTGCAAATTATTGGAATGTTCAAACTATCCAATTAGCCAATTACATATAAAGTAGAAGAGGGTCAAGAGACATACTAAATGCGTATATACTTACATATTGGGTGTTTTGGTTCAGGTTTCTGATCAATTGTCACTAACTCTAATTTCTCTTGGACCCATTTGGGAGTTGAGCTATTGATATTCAAATCCTCACTCTGCTTGGCATGGATATTCTTCCCTGATGGATTGATGTCATGCTCCTCACTTTCTAATAAGATAGAAACAGAACATGTCCAAAAGAAATATTAAGTTCACGGAAGTCATTGCTAAAACCACACCACACATTGTAACAAAAATTTCACTTTCATCTAATATCATGAATACTAGCTATCATCCTCACACTAACTTGCTCTCACGGGTTCTTTTCTCGTTCTGTTTAGGAGCATATCTTATCCCTCCTTCAACTAAAATTTCCTGTTGGCTAAATTAATCAGCAGGCCCTGGAACTATTTAGAAACTTTAAATCAGACTCTCCAAATAAAAAAATTGTAATCAGGTCCATGATCTTGTAAAAAAAATTAATTTGGTTCATAGGGCTTCTAAAACCATCATCAGAAATCATCATATTTTGATCATTTCGCTGTCCAACTACCTCAATTACAAAAAAATTGCAGGATCAAGGATCCAATTACATTTTTCTTTTACTAATTTGATTAAAGAATTCTCAAATAGCTGATAGACATACCCTTCTTTAGTTAGCTTTTAATATGAAAAAAAAACATAAAATTATGAAGGCAAGAGTATTGAGTCCGAAATTAGTATAATGAATGCTAGAGCATACATAAATTATATCCATGGGAGACTTACGAGAGAAAGGAAGTGTTTTGGTGAGTTGGGGATGTCCTTGAACAAAGTTGAGGGTTTGCACCATAACCTATTGTAGATAGTGAAGATGAGAAGTGGGAGTGTAACAGAAGATAAGATAGTATAAGAAAGAGAAAGGTACCTGCATATTGGTTTGATGTTGGTGTTGTTGGGGGTGTGGTGGATGAGGATGAGTGGTGAGAGTTCCAGCAATGTGGATGAAATCGTTGGCTTTGAGATGGCATTTAGCAGTATGAGCGAGATCACCCTCGAATATAAGCGGAATCCTGACATGGAGAGATAATGTAGTTAATGGAAGAGCAGAGAACAAGAGAAAGGAAACAGAGAGAGCAGCGTACGAGAGGAGAGATGAAGAAGAAGGGGACTCCTGGCGCGTGATGACGGCGGCGGCCCAGGCGTTGCCGTCGGGAGATTGGTGGAACTGAAGGGGCGTGAGGAGCTGACCGATAAGGCTGACGGCGTTGGCCAGTTTGGGCTGAAAAGGAATCTCCGGTGGGGTGGGTTTGGAGCTGCGCGTGGCGTAGGAACGGAGAAGAAGAGTGACAGGGGAAACCGAACACTTCATTTGGCTTCCTACGTAGGAATCGATCAAACTATGAAAGAATGAAACTAACACATTTGTTTTAGGTTTCACTTCCCTCTCCCACTTCTTTTGTAAATATAAAAAATTAAGACTTTCAAATTTTAAATATTAATTGAACTGGGATGACCATCTAACTAGACTAATAACTTTCTTAATCTAACTTAATCTATTATTCATAATTAAGTTAGATCAGTGATAAATCATGATTGACAATTCTCCTTGCATTTTGAACCGCACCCAATATACACAAAGGAAAATATCAAAATACTCTTAATGAAATGAAAATTAGGGTTTAGGTAAAATGTGCACCTAACCCACACCCAACCCAGCACTGTGAGGCAGCGTTGCAGAAGCTTGAAAACTTAAACAAAGAGTAAACCAAAAACCTCCATTCTTATTCTTCTCGTGACTGTGGCAGCATCGGAACTCGAAAGCAGCGTTGAGGCACCGTGACGACAACGAAACCACCGGAGAAGGAGACAAAGCCACTAGGAAGGATGGCTGCCTCAAAATGACCACGGAAAAAATGAAGGGTGAACGATTGAGTTGGATGCACATTTTATCTAAACCAAATTTTAATTTCATTAAGGATATTTTAGTCTCTTTCTTTATGTATATTAAATACAATCTAAAACGGAGAGAATCTGCCATCATGATTAAACATAATTGAACCCTCTCTTAGATCCACGAATGGACCTATAATAACTAAGACTCATCCCAAAGATATAAATATAAATAGTTGATAAGACAACAAAGATAATTTTTCACACTCCCTCACTTATATAAACTAACTTGCAAGATTCCACCCCATTTTAGTGAAAGGAAAATGGGAAATCACTTTCTCTAGAGGCCATGAAGATTGCAGAAGTAGTCAATCTTGAAGGACCCCACCTTCTAATATAAATATTTGTTGGTAGTTGTGTATGTTGAATGATTGGAGTGTTATATATTTGAATTTCATTTTGATTTCAAAATATGTTCTGTAAAGTGTTGTTTTAAACATTAAAACAAGAAGATAAAGTGATGGGGGGAGAAGAAGGTTCGAGAACTCCGTTGCTGTCAGCGAGGAACCCTTCGGCATGGAGATACGGGACGATAATGGTGGTGGCTTCTTTGTGGCTGGTGGCTGCCATGGTCCTGGCCCTGTACTTCTCCTCAGCCACCGTCTCCTCCTCCTCGCTCCCTCACCCCGTCCTCATCCTCATTTCCTCCGACGGCTTCCGTTTCGGATACCAGTTCAAAACCCCCACTCCCAACATCCACCGGTTGATTCAGAACGGCACGGAGGCTGAGACCGGCCTCATCCCCGTCTTCCCCACCCTCACATTCCCCAACCACTACTCCATCGTCACCGGCCTCTACCCTCCCCACCACGGCATAGTCAACAACGTCTTCTACGACCCCATCACCAACGAAAAGTTCTCCATGTCCAACCACGACCCCAAGTGGTGGCTCGGCCAGCCCCTCTGGGAGACCGTCCTCCTCAACGGCCTCTCCGCCGCCACCTACTTCTGGCCGGGCTCCGAGGTCCGCAAAGGCCCCTGGACTTGCCCCGAGGCCTTCTGCCAACCCTACAATGGCTCTGTCCCTTTCGAGGACAGAGTCGACACCGTTTTGAGCTACTTCGATTTACCCCCTCACCAGATTCCCTCTTTCATCACTCTCTATTTCGAGGATCCTGATCATCAGGGTCACCAGGTTGGACCTGATGCTTCTGAGATCACTGACGCTGTTGCCAGAATCGACTCCCTGCTCGGGAGACTCATCCAGGGCTTGGAACAAAGAGGCGTTTTCGAGGATGTTCATGTTGTTTTGGTCGGCGACCATGGCATGGTTGGTACTTGCGATACAAAGCTTGTATTTTTGAATGATTTAGCACCTTGGGTGCAGATTCCTCGAGATTGGGTCCAGTACTACACCCCATTGCTTGCCATTCGCCCCCCTCCTTCTGTTGATCCAGCGTATGTTGTTGCTAAGATTAACGAAGGGTTGAGCTCTGGGAAGGTTGAGAATGGGGGGAGGTTGAAGGTTTATCTGAAGGAGCATTTACCTGAGAGGCTTCACTATTCTGACAGCGATCGGATTACGCCCATTGTTGGTTTGGCTGATGAGGGTTTCAAGGTGGAGTGGAATCGAACGGGTAAGAAAGAATGTGGCGGTGCTCATGGTTATGACAATGCGTTTTTCTCCATGAGGACTATTTTTATCGGACATGGTCCTAGGTTTCCCAGAGGGAGGAAGATACCCTCCTTTGAGAATGTTCAGATTTATAATATGGTTACTTCCATTCTTGACATCAAGGGTGCGCCTAACAATGGCTCTGCTTCGTTTCCTGATTCTGTTCTTGTGCCTGCTGCCTGACAAACCTAGATTGTGGTCACACAGGTATTTTTGGTGTTGGTTTACAATCAGAATTGATAATCTATGTTCACCTTTAATGCAAAGTTATTATGCAGGTTGTTGAGATGAAACTTAATTTTTGTACTGCAGAACAGTACCAAAAACACCTATGGAACTTTGTCCCAAATAAAACTCATTGAGATTTGTAGTAGAGTTGAGATGTTGCAGAAAGAATCAGTGTATAATGTACTATTTCCATGGTTTAAACTATTTTTAGTTTGAATTGCTTTAGTTTTCCTTATCTGTGGATGCGTCCTCCTAATTTCATGATTCCACCGACACATTGTCTGCACTATTGCAAATGCATTTTACAATTTAATAAATACTGTTGACATTCGGTTATGGCGGGAAGCCTGTAGGAACAGCACGCAAACAACATATATTACTATAATATTAGGTTCTGTGAATGGATGTTGACTAGGATCCACATGCAATATTCCCTTTTGGATGATGTTGAGTTCTATAACAGCACCTACCTCTACTCTACCTTTTGCTGCCATTCTGTTTTTAGCAGTAATAAATTATGTGTTTCAACTTTTCAAATGGCTACTGGTTGTTGTCTTACATGTCTCCCAGCCCCCAAATGCCAAACAGTGATTCCCTTGTTAACTTTGGCATGTCACTGGATTGTTCTGTTCCTCTTTCCATTTCAGTTTGGAAAATGTCTTGGATGTTTTCATTAACTACCTAAGGCTGTCTGCTTCAATGAATCAATAGTGCTACTTTTTGTGTTCTACCATTGGTAATCTGTTTCACTCAATCCTACATGTGAGAATATTATTGCCAAGTCATTGCTGCTAGATGAAGCTACTTCTAGAAAGTATAAACAATTAGGATAAACCCTAAAGTTATCCTTAACTTTGGATTACTTCTAATTTTGCTTCTAATTTTGCTTCTGTTTGTTTTTTTTTTTCTGATTGGTGTCTTAATCCTTGCACGCCTCCGTCACCTTTGGGGAGGCCTACGCCCCATAGAAACTGTCTACTTGAGACTGTCCCCGGCCCGTAGGTTTTTACACAAGGTTAAAATTCTAGCTCTTCCAAAGTGGTATCTCACTGATGGCTCTGGCCCCAGAAGAAGGCCTTCTCCTGTCTTGTTTACTTATGATCAAAAGTTTATGATAATTTTTAGTTTGTGTGGGTAGATTTGTTGGTATTATTTTTTTAGGTGCATTCGTTGGTGGTGAGTTGATAAGTTTTAACAGGTTATTGAGTCTTTTTTTTTGAGTGAAGTAATTGATATATATTCGGATTGGATTAACTTAAGTGATTCTTATTTATTTATTTATTTTGTTAGATAAAAAAAATCCTTGTTTTTGGAATGAATATTATTCTTGCAAGAAAGTATTTGATGAAAAGCTAAACCAAAAGCTTCATCGAGTTAGTGTATGTTTGTTTTGTATTCCATCTATTTTTCACATAACATACTACACGTCTTTATGTAGAACTTGTAATTGACACTAATTTGAACATCTGTTTATTCAAAGAGTTTAATAGTTGTAAACCAACAATTTACAGCAGTTTTATACTGTCATTTAATCACAAAATATTGTTTGCGTGATTTTTTAAAGTAATTGTTATAAAAATTGTTAAACTTATTATATATTATAGCTTATAACTCGATTACCATGTAAGCAGATGATCTTTTTTCTCATTTTGTAGTCACATTTAATAGATTAAAATCAATTTGATCAAAACGAAAGTGGATTTTTCATTGTTTAGGAGAAAAACAATAGAACAAAAATAGAAAAGATGGCAAAAAGGTGGAAATTTTATTTGTTTAGGTGAATAAAAGAGATTTATTGAATTGTGTATAATATATATGATAAAATAAAATGTTGATAAATTGGAAAAAATAATTTTGAGATCATGATGGAAAGGGAATAAAAAAATGCATGAAAATAAAATTTTAAGTAACATCTTTTTATTCTTTTTATAATTTATGCGTATGATATTAATGTTTATGAATATAAATAAGTTTGACATTTATATAATAAGTACTTTGAAAATTTGTTTGGACTATCACATACTATCCATTAATTTTTTATAATTATTTATTTTCTTCATCAATTTGTTCTTATTTATGAATATCACTAAATTCAATTTTTTAAAATATATTTATTTATCTATTTTTTTACTTGTCTAATAATTTTCCTCAAAATATTTCCTTTCAATTCATAGTTTTTTTATGAATTAAAAAAAGGTCAGAATTTATTTTTTTCGGAAACAGAATTATGATCTTAAAAAAGAGAGGATATATTGGACAATAGAATAAAACCTAAATTTATTTTAAGTATCGTTTCCATTTTTTTTTCTAATTTTTTAACAATAAGAAAATATATTATCGTAATCAACTGTTGAAGTCTTCAACCAAAAAAAGTTTAATAATTAATTTTTTTTAATAAAGCAATAAGACATTCTTATTAACGATTTTTAAAGTAATTATTATAAAAATTAACAAACATGTTATCATAATTTCTGTCTGAATAACAATATAACACTAATTTACACTGTGAATACGTATATACATATTTGTCGTATAACATTCTGAAAATGACATTAGTATTTTTGTATGTACATTGATATAATATTTATTTGAGAAGTTGAATTTGAAAATAAAAATAAAAATTAATTAAAGTGAGAAAAGAGTGAAGTAAATTTATATTGGAATAAATAGAAAATGAGAAATGATGAATGTGGGAAGACCATTGATTTCTCTTCTTCTATCATATCGTATCGTATGGTATCATATCATATCATATCATATCATCACCATCTTCATGTGATGTTGTAGCAGCGCTCTTCACTCTCAGAGCGTGTAAAAATGGCGCATCTTCACCTTCTCCGATTGCAATTCCGATCATCCTCTTCCTCTTCCTCTCTCTTCACCACCCTCCCCTTGCCTTCCAACACCCTCTTCTCTCCTTTCGCCTATTCTTCTCCGGCACCACCGCCTCCTCCCACTCTTGCCTCCGCGCCCAGAAAGCACATCCTCTCTTTCAAGGTCACTTTTCAACCCTTCTCTTATTCTCTTCATTCTCATTCACTAACTTTATTGCATCTCTTCTTCTTAACGTTCTCCAATTACGCTCCCATTCCATTTTTCGATTCCTGTGTTAATATACTTTACTGTTGTTACCATCACTATTGTTTTGTACTCAACCAAAGAGGTTTGTGCTTAAAGGGTGGAAATTGCCGCACAACTATCCCAATTGCATATATTTCATCAATCAAATTACTCCTAACTTATGGACTAATTCACCCATTTCAAACCATGTAGCGGTAATTTTCATCTTGCCAGGGTTAATGTAACCAGTAATGTATCTTTCAAAGGGTAATTTCATTATTTGCTCCATTAATTTTGGTCATAGGTTGCTGATATACGCCAGAACAGTTTGGCTCTCACATATCTGCCTGCTACTATAATACACTACTATTGGCACTGTTATTGATTTCTAGTTTCTAGGTCTAGCCATGCTTACTAATTGAATTTCTACTAAATGCTTGTTACTTTTGTTGCTCATACAAAACAGTTATAGTATTTAGTAACATAAAGTGGATACCCATTAGTTTTGTTTGCCTTATAAGTTATAACCCGTTTTCAGAACATGCTAAAATAAATTACTTTAATAACCATTTTTTTGTTACCATTGGAGGAGTAGAATTCCTTCCCCCCTGCCCGCCCATTATTAGAAGTGTGTGTCTGCTGATTTCGATATTTGCTGCTTAGAAGCAGACATTCTTACATAAATGGAAAACTTCTCAGTGCTATGCAGTACTCTCTTTTTTGTTCATAATAGTAACAGGTCAAGAAAGAACTTTGCTCAGGACTGTTTGCCATTTTAGAATGTTGTGTCTCTCTCAATGCGATGATGCTATTAGTTTGCGGTGATCACCAATGTGTTATGTAGTTAGATGAACTTAACAGCCTTAGTTGCTTCCTCGGTCAGGGTTGCACAATCAATTGAGTGCTATTTATTTAGACTCTGTGACTGCGTCCGACATTGTCTTTAGAAGTAGGTTCTTTCTGACATTTATTCTAATTTTATCTTTGGACATCTGTAAAATATAGTGGTCGATGCTCATCTGCCGCTGCTATTTGTTGTTTACTATTGGTATTAACAATTTTCCATTGCGAGTTTGTGTTTGGTCCATTCCATTCTACTTAGATGTTCTCACTAACTAGACTGTCTGAGACAACTTAGGAACTTTAGAATGTTTCATTTACTGATGTGAATCAATGCTAGGATATTTTTTCCTTTGGCATTTATTGATACAGTTTATATGTGAATGAGTTAATTATTTTGAAAACAGTGCAGAAGGAAGTCTGAGTAAACCGATGACTATACTTTGCTTTTACTATGTCTCGACTGTTATTCAATTTTATGGATTACTGAGGTATAATGTGTTTTTTTCAGCCTTTTGTTTGATTTTTTTCTCATTTCCCTTCAGGTATGTGCAACTGTTGCTGACACTGGTCAGCCAAAATGGTGGGAAAAGAATGCACCAAATATGATTGATATTCACTCCATGCAAGAATTTCTTACTGCTCTGAGTCAAGCTGGAGATAGACTTGTTATTGTTGAATTTTATGGAACTTGGTGTGCTTCTTGCCGAGCATTATTCCCCAAGGTCCTCTTGCTTCTTGACTTTCACCCTTTCATTCTTATACTTTTTGGAGGATTTTTTATTTCCTGCAAAAGCTCATGCCTCAACTGTACTTTGTTGATAACATGTTCAAAATTAAACAATATGTAAAATTATCAGTGATCTGATATGCATGGTCAATCAAATACCATATTGAGTATGGGCTGGTGTCTTAATTAGTAGATATTGACATTGGTCTGAATTGTTATGAATGTACTGATATATGGATGGTTGCCTTCCTGTCTATGCCATGCTGGTCCTGTCTATGTGATGATTTGAAAGAGGCTATGCTAGAGTTGAGATACTGTCTGCAGTCTACACCCCATACCTTCAAACCATATTTCTTAATTTGAATCAGATATTGTTAGTGGCCACATATTAAATTCCTTTTTAGAAAGAAAACTCCTTTTATATGAGGATTAATAACAGTTATGTAAAGGGATGGTTATGTGTCAAATGTGGCTAACTTGAATAACATGTTATACTTGGTTCGAGGACTGGTACTGATCTGCAGGTCAACATTATGTTCTGTGGGTATTCTGTTTCCTTAAAACCTAGTCTCTGAATTCCATTTGCGTTTTCATGTTATATGCTCCTCGGTAATTCTGCTATATGTCAGAAGCCTTCCCTTCCTTGTAAGAAAAGTTCATCAGCTATAATGCAAGTAGATAGTTGAGCTCATTTTTTTCCATCACATTCCTCTTTAATATACACATTACGATTTTCTCGGAATGTGTAAGAAGAGGAGGGAGTTAGATATTGATTTGGAGGGTGGTGCTGATGAGAACTTCGTTATAGAGAGGGAATGAGATAGGGGCAGGGAGGAGGGTAAGACTTTTCAGACAAATTTAGGCCCCCTTGCTTTGGCTTGGTTCTGGGAATTGAGAGAAACATTTCTCCTTTTTTATTCAATTTTGATGGTCGTCTTTTTCCTATAAAACAAAGGAATTCACTGTTTGTATGCCTCCAGATCCAAAAAATAAAGTATTCATGCAGTGTATGTTCTGTTTTATCATCTTCACAGCCAGAACTAAGTTGGGAAGATACTTGTGATTTTTTTATTTTTTTTGCATGCTGCTGAAATTATATCACACTTATCCTGAATCTTGTTGTGGATTTGGCAGCTGTGCAGAACAGCTGAAGAAAACCCTGAAATTCTTTTTCTCAAAGTAAATTTTGATGAGAATAAGCCAATGTGTAAAAGGCTGAATGTTAAAGTACTTCCTTTCTTCCACTTTTATCGTGGAGCTGAGGGGCAACTTGAATCATTTTCATGTTCACTTGCCAAGGTAATTCTTACAATTTAGTTAGTTATGCTTAGCATTTCTGGCTTCAATTTAAGTAGATGAGCAGCAGCAGTTGCTGATTCGTGCCTATTCTTTGCCCAAGAATGTTTATACTGAAACTCAGGACATATTTTGTTTGAGAAATATTTTCTTGCTATCTGATGTGTTGGTAGATAATTAGAAAATTATCTTATTTTTTTACCTCTTTCCTATTTTCAAGGATTATATAAGAAACAATGAAAATAGACTCCTCATTAGTCTCACTAGCTATTTCCTGTGTAAGTATTTGGAACAAGAAACAAAGTAAAAAATGATTATCTTTCTGCAATTGTTCATTAAAATAGAAACTATTTTCACAAACTGAACAACGTTCTTATTTTGCCAAGCATTATTATTGCTACATAACCTAGAGGAAAGAAAGCTAAGGTGCATAAAACCGATGAAAAATGTTTTTTAATATTGATGATTCCAATGCAGTTTCCCTTTTAACATCCTATACCATTTGCATAAAGACCTCAGCTAAATTGTACAGCAATAGCTGACCGCTGGATGATGTTCATAATAATGCCTATTTGCATAGGAAAAAAAGGATAATCAAGTACATAGAAACACCATCACTTATCTGTTTTTCTCATTAAGGTTAAGACTTGCCTGGCAAAGCAAATATATGATGATGATGATGATGGATTTACAAGCTTAGAATAGTGGATAGGACCTAATTTTATACAGAACACTGGGAACCAAATCTTTTAATTTCTTAATCAGTTAATGGTTCTTTTGTAAATTACAGTTTCAAAAAATAAAGGATGCCATCCAGATACATAACACGGCACGATGCAGCATCGGTCCACCTTTGGGCATTGGCGATCTGCTTGCTGAACCTTCCTCTGTTGCCAAGGATAGACCTGCAGAATCCGTGTAAGCATAGTAGTTTTATCTTGTATTCACGCATTTGTATTATAAGCTGTCTCACAAAGGGAAACCCCAAAGAAGGTTGTAGTCCAGAGAAACTTATCATATATGTACTCTGTATATTTACTATACTTTTTGGTTTTACAAGGATGCCAACCAGAATTCTTTGTTCTGTCTCATTCTTGACCATTCATTAGCTCATGTAATCGACTACTTCAAAACTTCTGTGAAATTAAATGTTATGATTTAATTCTTTTGCTAAATCTGGCTTGCCTGAAGAATATTTAAATTAATTTAACTTTTAATGTGTGCCTTTTCAAAATATTTGAGTCAGGGAAATGATGTACTTCTCACCAGGGTAAGTTTTGCCTAACTCATTCTACTCAATATTTTTTATTAATTTTGAATTTCATTAATCTAACTGTTGGATTGAGTAGTCTTATTAAGTTGATCAGGTTTGCGAATTTATATATAACTTTCACATTATTTGATGTATCGGCATTTGATTGAGATAGTTTAATAAACTTTGGTTTATGGTGAATTTAAATCACGGCAGTATCTATAAAAAATAAATCTGGGAAATAAAATTTTTTGGTATACACGTTTTTTTTTGGGTTTTCTTTTTTAGATGGTGTAATTTCATTTTACAATTAATTTTTTATTCTATAATTAGATAAGTCATACATGTGGACTACGATTTATATTAGCAATTTAAATGTCTCTCAACATAAAATATATCTCTCAACCCTCTCTATTACTTCCCTTCATTTTGATATGTACATCTGATCTTTTTTTTACTATTTATTCCTTTTAATTTTCTCTTGCATTAAATTTCCTTTTTTTAATAACCTTATATAGAAATCTAAATTGTTCATTGTAAAGTAAAAATATTTATTTATCATGAATTTTGAATTTCCAATTAGAAAAAGAAAAATAGTGCTTTGATTTGAGTGTATCATGTGTGATGAGAGCTTGTCCTAGAAAAGCGAAGAGATCCACAACATGTGGGTTTGTTATGTCGCTGTCTGATTCCTTAGTTGAACCACCAATGGTTGTTTCCTAAGATCCGCCAAATTGCGTTCCCTCTCCCACCTTCTCACTAAACACACAAAAATATGAACACATACGGAACAATCTCACAAGAGGCACCAGAGGCTTCATCAAATCCACACTCAGTTTTCGCTTCAAAGGCCAAAGAACGCATTCAAACGGGTCTAGGCACAACAAGACCATGGAAAGAAATGCTCCAACCTTCTCATCTCAAACTTCCATCTTCCTTCTACGGTTCAATCCAAAGAATCAACACAAATGCCAGACATTTTCGTGCCAACTACGTTATCATCATATTGTTTGTGCTTTTCCTTAGCTTACTAGAACACCCAGTTTCTTTGATCATACTAGTTGTTATGATGATTGCGTGGCTGTACTTGTATTTCCTAAGAGACACCCCTTTGATGGTTTTGAGGTTTGAGATCGATGAGAGGTTGGTGGTTATCTTTCTACTGTTGATAACCATTGGTTTGCTTGTACTAACGAGTGTAACCTACAATGTGATAGTAGGTATGTGTGTTGCCTTAGTGCTTGACTTGGTCCATGCTGTGATGAGGGAAACAGAGGATCTGTTTACCATGGATGAAGAGGTGGGGGTTGTAAAGAGTCTTAGAGATATTGTCAAAGTCCCTCTTAGACAACCTGTTTCCTCTTCTTTTACTTCGCCTTAGAACCATGTTCATTCTCCCTATACAGATGCATGCTATTGCCACAATTCATTTAGAATCATGAGGTTGTAAAGGGTCATTTATATTCCTTGTCACTTCCCTTCTTGATTCAAAATTATTCAATACATTGTTCATCCAAATTGTATTATCTTTTACTCATTTCACTAGATCAGAAGCTATCTTAATCCAATGTAATGCAGTTTATTGTGACATGTGCTGAGTTCAGAATATTATTTGCCTTTGTTGCGGGTAAAACAAGAGTTGTGAATATTGAACCAAGTCATTTCTGTATTTTCTGAAGTCAGTCAACACCACCATTGCACATAGTCTTGTAGTTGGATAAGCCATGATTCACAAACACTTATCTTCATCACAATTACTTCATTTATATTCTCTCTTTTTCCGACTCAATCTACGTCACAGATAAGGGAAAAGCTTTTGCACTCACTAAATTCTTTTTAATACATAGAGAAAAACGAAAAAGCATATGAATGATAAATTGTATAATGTAATAAGAACAGAAATAATAATGACTGTGAAGTGTTTGATAATAAGGGAGGTTTATATATTATAACTATTATTTTGTTTTTAACCATAATTCCAAAGTCTTCCACAATTTCTCACAACATTAATAATTACGACAAAATTGTAACCGAGACCACAATTTTAAATCAAATAATCAGTGAGTAGATAAACTCAACGTGTTCTACTCTGCTTTCCTCCTCCTGGTTTCTTGAATCAATGTTGGTCCAAAAACGTAACATCAACCATAGGCTCAGAGTTCGAAGCTGAAACTTTGAATGGGTACTAAGAAAAAAACATGATAGCCTTTGTTTGCACAAAATTTTTGAAATTTTTTTCCAAAATCAATTTTTGTTTGTCCCAAATTCAATATAGGAATCTTGACTGAATTTGGGACAAAATGTGACAGATTTCACGTCAAACGGATGAGTATTCACCTAGTAAAAAAGTCAAACAGTTTCACAAACAAACCTTCCTTTCAACCTTGACAGTGATGAATAAAAAATTTATTACAAATCTTGTGGGTCGAAGTTGGGACTCAAATCTCAGCCAAAACTCAACACATAATGACGAATGTCTAGTAAAAATTTCAGACCAAAAGACCTAAGGAATAAAGCGTAGTAAGTCCCAGACCGAGGGTGAAATAAATCGGTTTTCCGAAATCACAACGTCATGCCTTTTCTTCCCTATATCTTCTATTTGTGATTTGTTTATAGACGTGCCTCCTTAGCTGGGTGCACACAACATATGAATGTACTTGTGTGATTATTTTCGGAATTATTCAATGCAAGACGGAGCCAGAAGAAAATTGCAGAAAGTAGGGCAAAATTTGAAATTTTTTCTTGGTGTTGCACATATTTTTTGAAAAAATCTCCCTAAATAATTTTTTGTCAAAATCCCACGTAAGAATCTCGACTAAATTTGGGACAAAACGCGACAGATTACACGTCAAACAAATGAGTATTCTCTTAGGAAAAAAGCCAAACAGTTTTACACACAATGGAACCTTCCTTTCAACCTTGGCAGTGATGAATAAAAAATTATTGCAAATCTTGTGGTTTTTAATTTGGGGCTCAAATCTCATCCAAAACTCAACACACACAATGACGAATGTATGGGAAAAATTGCAGACCAAAAGATCCAAGGAATAAGGCGTAGTAAGTTCAAGACCGAGGGTTAACAAAACTGGTTTTCCAAAATCAAAACGTCCTGGCTTTTCTCTTCTATATCTGTTTTTTGTTATTTGTTTATGGACGTGCCTCCTTAGCTGAGTGCAAACAACATATGAAAGTACTTGTGTGATTTTTTCGGAATTTTTCAACACAAGACGGAGGCAGAATAAAATTGCAGAAAGTAGGGCGAATTTCCAGAAATTTTCGTAGAGGATAGCCTTGGTTTTGCACAAATTTTCTGAAAAATTCTCCCGAAATAATTTTTTGTCAAAATCACAAGTAAGAATCTCGACTGAATTTGGGACAAAACGTGACATATTTCACGTCAAACAACTGACTATTAAACTAGGAAAAAAGCCAAACAGCTTCACACACAAACGAACCTTTGAACCCTGACCTTGATGAAAAAAAAATATTGCAAATCTTGTGGGCTGAATTTTGGTCTCAAATCTCAGCTAAAACTCAACACACACAATGACGAATGTCTCCGAAAAAATTCAGACCAAAAGACCCAAGGAATAAAGCGCAGTAAGTCAGATACCGAGGGTGAACAAAACCGGTTTTTCGAAATCACAACATCCTTGCTTTTCTTCCCAATATCTCCTGTTTGTGATTTTTTTTAAGGACGTGCCTCCTTAGCTGGGTGAAAATAACAAAAGAAAGTACTTTTGTGATTTTTTTCGGAATTTTCAAAGCAAGAGGGAAGCATAATAAAATTGCAGAAAGTAGTGCGAAATATCATAAATTTTCGTAGAGGATAGCCTTGATTTTTGCGTAAATTTTTTGAAAAATTCTCCAGAAATACTTTTTTCCTAAAATAACACAAAAGAATCTGTACTGAATTTGGGAATAAACGCGACAAATTTCAGGTCAAACGGATGAATATTAACCCACGAAAAAAATCAAACAGTTTCACACACAAACGAACCTTCCTTTCGGCCCTGGCACTGATGAATAAAAAATTTATTGCCAATCTTGTGGGACGAATCTAGGGCTCAAATCTCAGCCAAAACTCGACTGACGTAGTGACGAACGTCTGGTAAAAATTTCAGACCAAAATACCCAAGGAGTAAGGCGTAGTAAGTCCCAGACCGAGAGTGAACAAAACTTGCTTTCCGAGATCGAAACATCCTGGCTTTTCTACCCC
>Ga0123342_1000035_pt1 | contig 125437 bp, 70 predicted proteins | sample Turbeawhitnodule_FD_89960 | JGI IMG/M metagenome (GOLD analysis project Ga0123342, IMG submission 89960) | Root nodule microbial communities of legume samples collected from Mexico - Turtle bean Mexico white nodule | ecosystem: Host-associated > Plants > Roots > Nodule | place: Mexico: Nepantla... | reverse complement strand
TAGTTTGTATTTATTTTTTTTTTTTTATAATAAATATATAAATATATATATATATTTTTATATATATTTTTTTATATATATATATATATATATATATATATATATATATATATATATATATATATATATATATATATATCTCAACTGAAGCCTCTATTTTCCCGGATCATTGTTATTGTTTCTTTCTGAATTGTGCAGAATTTTATCCGAACCCTCTAACTTGTTTTAGCTGGTTGTAACTTCAAACTTATTTTTATAACACATGCTTTATCATTTAACTAAGGAGTGACGAGGATTGAGGTTCTAGTTTGATATTACAGTTTGCCATAACTCAGTGAACACGACAAGATAATGGCCACGCTCAACGAAATAGTGCATTTAAATAACGTAAGGGACAATTCAGGACCACAATTATAGAAAAGAGAAACAAATGGGATTTGTTCATGGTAAAATTTACTTACAGCAACAACCATAAATCATGGTGCTCCAAGAAAATAAAAAACATATTAAATAAAATGGTTAATGGCAGTTTGTCATTTGCTCCGAGACTCCAGTGATCTACTTCGCTGCTCCATTTTTTATTCCAACCCAAAGTCAGCCTCGGGCAATATCAGAGGAGTTAGAGAATGTACAGGAATAATGGACCTTGAAGCAATGTAACTACTTACAACTAACGATAATCAAAGATTGCTTTTTGAGGAAATGTTGATCCATTCACGTGCTTCAAACAGGGATCTTCTTTAAGCGAGCAGCAATCGGCATGCCTAAAAATCCAACGAATAAGCAAAAGAACCACTGTGCCAGCGTGAGAGGTGTCGTGTTTGCGAAGGTTCCCAAGTACTCAACTATTATGATTTGGAAGAAAACAGTAGCACTGATCACACCCACGAAAACATAATTATCCAAAATGCCTTTGAAAACGTTTATTTTCTCCATTTCACGTGAATTTATCTCATTGAAAACCTGCAAAACCAAATCAGCCCACATCTGGTAAGACACTTCTGTACAAATATCAAACATACATTTTGAATAACATTATGGGTTATAATAATCCTAAGCAAATTGTCAACTTTTCAGAAAAGTTACCTGACAGAAAACAAATGAGTTGAAAATAAGCGTGTTTAAGACCAGGTCCGAGTTGGGTCCGTCAAGTAAAAAGATTGATTTTCCTCTTGTCTGAAGAAACCATATCACCATAAACTGATACACGGATTGCCCTAAGATGTTCCTCCACATGACATTGCTGATGAAATTCCCCTTCCTTCCCACAGGTGAACGTTTCATTAAATCATCATTTGGAGGTTCAGTAGCAAGCGCAAGTGCTCCCAGTGTGTCCATTATCATGTTCACCCACAAAAGTTGAACAGCTGTGAGGGGCGCGGTTCCTGGAGACAGAAAATGCACGTAAGATCATAAGATAAATAACAATAAGAAAACAAAGTATTTTTGTAACCGATCATCAGGCCATTTTTCTAGGTGACAAAAACAAGCTACACTTTCTAACCTGTCAAGCAAGCTGATGTGAAGTTCACTATCAATGCAACCACATTAACGGTCAGCTGAAACTGTACGAACTTCTGAATATTTATGTAAACTGAACGTCCCCATTTGGCCACTGTTACTATCGTTGAGAAGTTATCATCCAGAATTATGACATCTGCACTTTCTTTTGCAACCTGTACCATACATATATTATGAAATTAGCTTCTTCCAATGAAAAACTAGTTGTAAAGTGATTAAAATTTAGTACTACAACAATTCCTATTCTTTTGGTGGGTAGAACGAGTGGTTCTCGAAGGGAAACATTGCACTCACCTCAGTTCCAGCAATGCCCATTGCAAGTCCAATATCAGCTTCATGAAGGGCTGGAGCATCGTTAGTTCCATCACCTGTTACAGCCACCACTTCCCCAAACGTGGTGCGCAAGTGTTTCACCAATGTATGTTTGTCTAAAGGTGAAGATCGAGCCATAACCTAAAAGGAATTACACAATATGTTAGTTAAGGTATCAACCATATATAAATCATGTGTACGATTAAGTAGTACTGAAGGAATCAAAATATAATGCATAAAGAATGTATGTGGCACCTGAATTTTGGGAATCAGTTCAAGCAACTCTTCCTCACTCTTTTCTCTAAACTCTGGTCCTTCAATTGCTATGCCATCATCAGTTAGAATTCCACACTCCCTGGCTATAGCCTTTGCAGTGTTAATGTTGTCCCCAGTAACCATTCGTACTGTTATTCCAGCTGAACGACACACTGCCACAGATTCCTTAACACCAGGACGAACAGGATCTTTTATACCAACAACTCCTATACAAGTATATCCAGAAACAGGAATAGGGTCTTCAGGAGAGAACCCGTTTTCCAATTCCACATAAGCAAGGCATAGTGTTCTAAGTGCCTCACTTGCAAACTGGTTTATTGTGGCCTGAAGATGGTTTGTTGATTCTTCATCAAGGGGTACAACCTCACCATTTGAGTTGATAACTTTGTCACAAGCAGCCAGAATTATTTCAGAAGCACCTTTGCAGTGGGCTCTTAAGCCTCCATCAGGGAGCTCAACCACCACACTCATTCTCTTCTTAGTGGAATTGAATGGCTCAACTTTAACAAGATTACATGCTTGTCTCTCTCCTTGAAAATCTCCACCTATAGACAAACCATACTCCAATATTGCAGCCTCAGTTGGAGTCCCTAAAATCTCACGTTTTCCGTTTTGGTTAACCACAACCTCTCCTCCTGTATTATTAAATATTGACTGCAGCAGCAGTTTCACAGCAGATTCTGGGAGTTCAGAGCACAAACTAGAGGCCTTATTATTGCTCACTTCCTTGCTATTCATGCAAAAGCATGTTTTCACAACAGTCATGTGGTTCGTTGTCAGTGTCCCAGTCTTGTCACTGCAAATAGTTGTGGCTGATCCCATGGTCTCACAGGCTGCCAAATGTCTCACAAGGGCTTTGTCATTCATCATTTTTTTCATAGCAAATGCAAGGCTCAATGTCACAGCTAATGGCAGCCCCTCTGGAACAGCAACAACAACTATAGTAACTGCAACTGCAAAGAACTCCAACAGCTCCATCGCATCATCCCCATTCCAGCTAGATAAACTTCCTTGTTGGAGTTTTTGGCTTACAAGTCCTTGCACCAGAACTGCAAAAGTAACCACTGCAAAGAATAGACCTATCTTCCCGATAATGGTTGCAACACCATTCAACTTCACCTGTAGCGGGGTTTCATCATCTCCACCTTCACTGAGAGTGGCCATCAACTTACCCCATTGAGTCCTCATGCCAACACTGGTAATCAACATCTTGCATGATCCATCTTGGACCTTGGTTCCAGAAAGAAGAAATGGATTTTCAGAATTCACCATCACTGGTTCACTCTCGCCTGTTAAGCTTGACTCATCGATCAACACAGAAAATCCCGAGACAAATAGTCCATCTGCAGGGACTTGGTCACCAATGGCAAGATGCACAATGTCGCCAGGAAGTAATTCATAAATTGACATTTTCTGTCTGTATCCATTTCTTGTGACCTGAATGGATATTTTCTTCTTCTCCTTGTCTAAATCCTTGAATTGCAATGATTGGCGATAATCACTTGTTGCTGTCACAAAGACAACAAGTAAGATACTTGCAACAATTCCAAGACCATCATGAGCTCCCTTCGGCCATCCTTCAGTTGCAATGCCAACTAGCAGCGACACAATAGCACACACTCCAAGTATCATCAGAGTCATGTCTTGAAAGGCTTCCCAAACAAAAACCCAGAAACTTGTAGCTTCACTTTCAGTAAATTTGTTGATTCCATATATCTGCTGTCTCCTATTCAATGACTCGCTGTCACTGTTAAGCCCCTCAGTGGTTGATGTAGAAAGCTTCTCTGCAATGCCATTAACCCCACCATGATGTGTGAACTTCTTTACGTCATGGCTTTCAACGATACACCCTAATTCATCGCCACAGATTTGAAAACCTGCATCTTTAACTTCCTCTGGCACTTTGTAATCGCTTAGTTTCACGCCTGTGGATGTGATCGCAAGTTAACATATTGCCTCCATAAAATCTATTAAAATAATTCTGAAGAAACTTACTTTGGATAAATTGAATAGCTGCTTTGGAAACCAAAACTGCAATCCTCAGCTTCTCCTGCTGAGAAACAACAAAACATGGAGATGTCACATTCTTCGTGTTGAGGAGATAAAAGCATGATCACATGGTTTATAAATATTACCAAATCTAGAGAAAATTTTAAAAAATGAATAAAAGAACATACAGTACAACAAAAAATGAGGAATCAACAGTACACAAAAAAATGAAAATAAGAACCTTACATTTTTTTAAAAAAACTTGTATAGAACAACAGTGACTGTACTCAAATGTTGGTCATAATAACCAGCTAGCTCCTGATGTTTCCATAATTATCTTGAGAAGTTTATTACTTATACCAATGCATTTTGTATCTTTAAAGTCAAATTGTCCATACCCTAACAACACTACCAGTTATAAAACTCCAGAGTACCTAATCATTGTTGCATTTTCCATTGAAGTTGCTGAACAACTGCCAATTAGATAAGCTCAATAAAACGTACAAACTATTCAGTGCCAAGTACATGCTTATTAAACAACAATCTTTAAATTATCTTTAACAGAATGAAGTCGGACAAACAGGGGGAGAAGGAAGATAATGTGAGCATCATCATGTATTGGCAATTTGGCTAAATTTCGAGATTTCTGCTCTAACACTTGTAACTCTTTTTATCGGTCATTTTTTACTTGAAAGGTATATCCGATTGACTAGAGATTATTGCATTCAGAGGAAGAAAGAAAACCAATTACAATTTCCCAGTAGTTCGAGGCTGTGAATGAAAAATATATCCAAAGAGTCCAACAACTATCTCAAAATATAATGACACCAAGTATATAAGTACACAGTTCATATAAATATATATACACCTATTTAGCTTCTGAAAAAAAAAAGTATTCATATTTAGACTTGAAAAACACTTATATAAAAAAAATTGTGAAACAAAAATTAAGAAAGGTGAAAAGCATGACATAATGCCCATTAACTTTTAATTATGGATTCAATTAGACCAATGGGAGTATCAAGTATGAAGTAGCTGAGCATCAATATTATTATTGAGCACAGTGGAAACACTTTTTTGAAATTTAATTATCTCGTGTTTAATCAGGGAAAGTGGTAAAAAGTGTAACTAATAAAAAAAAAAAAAAAATTCCTTTTGAGCATAGAACCTAAAATATGATTTGAGCATCCAAATACGGTGAATAAAAATAGATACCTGATTGGTACGACGCATAGCAGCAGCTTTGCCTCTCATGACGAGATTCGCAGTGAAACGAAAGCGTCTTCTGGGGTTCTTGACAACCCCACAAAGTTTTCTCCATCTCTGAAGAGCCTCTTCAGACGAGTGTTTGGACTTCACTTCAAAATTCTCATTCAAATAACCCTCCATCATCCTTCAACAACAACAACAATAATAACACCCTTAGCTTTGCTATGAACTATTTATCTTTTGGCGATGCCTTTGCTATCAGTTAACAAATGTGAAATGGACTCTCTGAGACCCAGGTCATATAAAGTGATGGTATGTTTGTGATGTCCCTAATAGCAGTCTTTCTCGGAAATTAGTGACCAACTTTGAATGGAGGAAAGAGAGGAAGGTGTGGGTGGACCTCGTAAAAAAGCAGGATGAAGTTTCTAAGACCTTGTCTTGTGTACCAGAAGTTGTGCTTATTGTAGCAGTAGATACAAAAACTACCTTGTCAGAGGGTGGAACAACCGGGTCAAATATGAAAATACGTTATTCTGGTTTTTGTAACTCTCTTAGGTTTATGTTTTTATATATAGGAAATTGGAAAACTGTGTACTAGTGGAGATTCTTTATTTTGAGAGTTTCTTTTTTATCTTTAATTTATGAACCCACTGAGAGGGGTGCACTTCAAGGTCTATTCTTTATTTATTTCACCGCGTATGCTGAAAAATGTTTTCTATTATTGGTGCTGCATAATAAACGCGTGAAGGATATTTCCCTTATTAAAGAGAACCCAAAACGCGTGAAGGACGCCTCTGACTAGGACCTTTATTATTGGTCTGCAAATGAGTGAGGGCCCATTTAACGACATTGGCCGTCACCAAAGACCAAACACACGTCGTTAGCTGCTTTGTCGGAGTCAGTTTTCATTGGATTGAAGAAGGATACAAAGAAGTTTTGGTACAAGACTCGCACAAGTAAACGAAGAGACCTCAGAGGATTCCTGAGTCTAAATTTTGATAAAGATTATCTCTAACTTGAGATGTTAAAACACAATAAATTTGTGGATTTTGTGCTTTCAACTTTCTCACTTTTATCTAGTGTTATATTCAAACCTAAACATAGATTATCTAATTTTTAAGTTAGATTGTCTTCAACATTGATAAACAAAAGATGTTTAGCTATAAAAAAAAAATCACGTCATTTTTATCTTGAAATTTTAAAATAATTAATGCATCGATCGATATAAGACGAGTCAGTTACTTGATCTTGGTGATCAATTGCGTCAAAGCACACTTCAAGACACTTAATAAATGACAGTAACGACAGTTATAAAAGTTCTTTGTGAGTCATTATTTGATATCAAATTATACTGATGACTTTTTTAAGAAATTAGTTAAATAATGATTAATTGAAAAATATTAACGATATTTTTCAAATATAACAACATATTCATATACCAATATATATCCTTATAGATCAGGGATCACACTACACATCACTGGACAACTTATATTCAGCCCATTACAACAAAGTTTCATGACTAACACTATAAATAATCCCTTTACAGAGGTGTAAGATATGATTTACTCAGTTTACAAATATACACTCTTTATCCAGAGTACTTACTTGATCGTCGGAGTATCCTTTTCATGTCAACCCCGATCGAGCACCAACAATTGAGGAATGAGATTTGAAAAAAGAGCGTAAAGATCACCTACTCGTCAACAATTATACAACCAGTTTTATGTATTATCTAGGTCTCTTTGCCTATACAAGTACAATAAGATTGTAAATTTTGTTTTTATTTTTTTTTAATTTTTATTTAATGCGAGACTCAAACTTAGATAAATAAATTCTCATTAATCTTAATCTAATTTTAAAATTGAATTATATTCAAAACATTTTATTAAATGTTTCTATTTTTGGTTAGAAATTTAATTATGAGATGAAAGATTAAAATTGAATAAAAATAATAAATATGAGAATGTTAAATGACATATATGGAAAAATTCACACACACATAATTTTAATGTTTTTTTTTTTTGTTGGAGATAGTATTATTCAGTTTGTTCTTTTGTTATTATATTGAATTTCATATTCTAACAATATTCACTTTTATCTTATCATTTTTTTATTTTTTTTATTTTATTTAATATTTTTATTACCAACCCAATAAGATAACTGACATTAGAAGTTAATCCTTTGAAATAAAGCTAATATAAAAAGACAAAAGTTAGTTACATTAATTTTTTTTTCTACTTCGGCATTGATTCCTTTTTTACCCATAGTAGAATCATACATTTTCTTTCCTAACTTAGTATCTTCTAATTACGTTCTTAATTATAGACAAAATTTATATTATGCTATTAATTATACATTATATCTATTACTCATTAATAGTGATGGTATACTGATTATTCTCTATGTCACAAATTGATTTTATCTTGATTATTCTCTCTATCACAAATTAATTATATCCGTAGAATCATTAACCACATTAACCTTTTCTTTTACTATTTGTTTGTAATTCTCTTATTACTTGTAACTAGTCAAGCACAACACAAGATAATGTAATCACGAGAAAAAATGTTAACACGATAAAACATTAATAATATGATTACACTTTCAACATAAGCTTCTTTCTTATTGCATCACTTCCTCCCCACCAAAGAAGACTCAATACTTTACTCTTGTTTTGTAAACTAGTGCTCACCGAATTGTATTGGCAATAGTAATCTTTAGGCTTATAGGTAAAAATATTTTTGACATTTACCTAGTTGTAGCACCCCTCCTAAAATTTGTATAAAGAACTCATGTTTAGCAAACTCTTCCCACTCTACGCATAAGGTACATTTTGTTGAGTCATATACATTACTGTATTCTTCCTTTTGAGACTATCCTTAAGTAGTCAATCTATTTTTAAATAACTTAAAAGTAAAAAATTTGACCTTGGTGGATTTTTCTCTTCCACGGTTCTTGGAATTATAATTTATTTGACAGGTTAGATTTGACATGTTGTAAAGTGTATTCACCTCTGGATCCCAATTTCCATACCCACTTTTTTTTTTAACTTTATGTATTGTAATTAAATCAACATGTTTAACATCATCTCTTCTTCTCATGCAAAGAGATCCTTACACAATGCAAACATCCACTCCTGTTAATTTTATACACATTCTCCCATGTTGCCCCATATTTTTTTATTTTGAATTAAAATAAAATACAGCTTGTTGAATCTTTGTATCACATTATCTTCCCCAAACAAATTATCCAACCAAAACATGGTATTTGCTTCATCCCCTAACCTCCTAATCTCTCTCATACCTTTTTTTTTTTCATTTTTACCTCATGTTTTTCTTAGATCCTTCCACTAAATTGGAGATTTTGATATCTCTTAAGCAGTGGATATGTTCCTCCAATCACCATATCACCATAATTAGAGAGAAGAACATTATCCCATAAAGGCTTAATATCACTCTATAATATCCATTTTCATTGAAGATACTTCTATTTTTACTCCCAATCCTCCGTAACCTTTGCTTACCCTAAACTCTAAAATTGTTGTCCATCTACCTCAGTATATTTTTCTCTCTTCTATTTTTCCTCCCCATAAAAACTTGCTTTGAATACTTGTGAGCTTCCTAATCACTTAAAGACCAAACAAGTGTTTTTCTTTCTTTATGGCCTTTTTGTTTTCAGGTATCATAAGGGAGGAAAAAGAAGCATGGAGTCTATGTTTGGTTTATTGTTTTTTAGGGTGTTGGAGCGGATGGAGGATCGGGATGGGGCGTTTTTTTTACTCTTTACAAAAATGAGAAGATTTGCAGTGATTACACGTGGGCACAATAAGCACAATGCAATTTTACTTTGATACCCTTGCATCCATTCTGAATATATTAAACATGGTGAATACATTGGTGGGCAGTTGTGCATGCATTCAATACAGTGGTGTCAGTCTTGAATGAGGTTTCTTGCTTACAATGATCAAAGTGCTTGGTAATAGTGGTGCAGAAGAGAATCTTGACCACCACTTTTTTTTAAATGTTCTAACTTTGTTAGTTTATAAACAAAATTAGGTTTTATTATAGTTGTGTTTCTTGTTGTTGTGCTCATATAGAGTGAAGTTTGTAGTGTGAGAGTTAGTTTTGTTGTAAGCAGTGAAAGTGAGAGCTGATTTATCGTTATAGTTGTTTATTTTATTGTGTTTGAGGAAGAATAATAAAAGAAGATAAAATCACTTGATGCAATAAGTCTTTCTTGATTTTTTTTACTAGAATCAATTTCCCTCTACATTGAGAATTATTTAAAATTTTCACATAAACAAAAAAAATCGATTTTAGTACTTGTTTTAAACCAGTAAAATGGATTTTCAAATTTTCCAAAATAGTGCAGGTTGGTTTAAGAGAATAGATTCAATAAAGGTTGTGTGACAAAAGTGAAAGAATTGATTTTGGTTTTCTATAACTATATACGAAATTGATTTGATAACTTATAATATTTTCTATTATTTATTTTTTTTCATATTGGATCTTAGATGCTATGGTTGCACCATCCGGTGGTTCTTTGTTTGTGTTGATCATACACTACTTCTTCTTTTCCAGTGTCCTTCAAGTAAGTTCATCACTTTTTTTTTTTTTAAATATATCTAGAGTTTTTTATTAAGTGTGTTCAGTGTTTTTAATTTTTAAAAATGTATTTAAATTTTTTTCTATATATTTACTGTTTTCTTTTTTAATAAATGTATTTATATTTTTTTATATGTGTTTACGGTTTAGTTTATTTTTTTTATGTATTTACTGATTTTAATTTTTATAAATGTATTTCCTTTTTTTATTATGATGTGTTTACTGTTTTTACATTTTTTATTATTGTGTTTTATTGTTTAGTTTTTTTATTTTATGACTTTACTGTTTTATATATTTATATTTTTTTATTGCTATGTTTTTAATGTTTTTACATTTTTTTTATTATTATGTGTTATGTGTTTTTTTATGTATTTATTGTTTTTGACTTTAATAATTTTATTTATATTTTTTTAGGTGTTTACTGTTTTGTTTATTTTTTTATGAATTTATTATTTTTAATTTTTATAAATTTATTTAATTTTTTATGTGTTTATTGTTTTTAATTTTTATATATTTATTTATATTTTTCTTATTATTAAGTGTTTACTGTTTTTATATTTTTTATTATTATGTGTTTACTGTTTAGTTTTTTATTCACAAGATACTGTTTAATTTTTTTATGTCTTTATTGTTTTTAATTTTAATAATTGTATTTACATATTTTTTAGATTTTTACTGTGTTATTTATTTTTTTATCTATTTATTGTTTTTAATTTTTATAAATATATTTACACTTTTTTTTGTTTTTTATTATGTGTTTACTGTTTTTAATTTCTATAAATAGATTTACACTTTTTTTGTTTTTTAAGTGTTTATATTTTTAATTTTTATAAATGTATTTACATAAAAGAGTGTTTATTGTTTTTTATTTTTGTAAACGTATTTAATTTTTTTATTATTATGTGTTATTTTTTTACATTGTTTTATTATGTATTTACTGTTTTTATATTTTTTATTATTATGTGTTTATTGTTTCGTTTTTTTTATATATTTACTTTTTCTAATTTGTATATATATATATATATATATATTTTTTGTTATTTTGTATTACAGGTTTTATTTTTTTTTATTAAGAAGAAACTGTTTAGTTTTTTTATGGGTTTACTATTTTTAATTTTAATAGTCGTATTTAAATTTTTTTGGTTAGGTTTTAACTGTTTTGTTTTTTTTATTTATTTGTTATGTGTTTAGTGTTTTTAGTTTTTATAAATGTATTTATTTTGTTTTGTTATGTGTTTATTATTTTTAATTTTTATAAATGTATTTGTATTTTATTTTATATTATGTGTTTACTGTTTTTACATTTTTTTTTCATTTGTTTATTTTTTTATATTTTTTATCATTATTTCTTTACTGTTTAGTTTTTTATTTTATGTTTTTACTGTTTTTAATTTTTATAAATTTTTTTTTGTTACTATGTGTTTGTTGTGTTAACTGTTTTTACATTTTTTTGTTATGATCTGTTTATTATTTTTAATTTTAATAATTATGTTTATATTTTCTGTTTTGTTTATTTTTTATATGTTCACTATTTTTTATTGTTATAAATTCATTTACATTTTTTATGTGTTTATTTTTTTCATTTTATTATTTTTATGTGTTTACTGTTTTTTTTATTTTTTATTATTATGTGTTTATTATTTAGTTTTTTATTCTATGCTGTTTATTTTTTAAAAAAATTAGGGTTTAAGGTTTGCTTTTGTTGAGTATTCCATTTGTAATATATTTTGTCTTCGTGTAGCACACCATCATCACAATTGATAAACATACACAAACAATAAAATAAAGAGAACATTAATATAATGCTTTTTAGTAAACACTTAGGAATGTAAATCTCAAATTTCGATCTCATCCATTTACATATTTCACATAATCAACTTTCTTTCACAACATGTATAATCTACAAATCATGGCAAAATGCTACTGATACACATTACAAAACATTTTATTATACTCTTAGAAAGCAAATGCGTTGATTTTGATTATGAGATTTGCGTATGTCATATTATCTTCACTACGTTATCTCACAAACATAGCTACTAAATAAGAACTAAGTAGTCTCATACAACAGAGTTAATTCATATGACTTTTCATACCAACTATTTTTCAAACCATAGATTGAGTCATATAGGTTTCCCTTAACTGTTATCACCTCACAATATTCATCTTTGTGATTTCAATATATGTGTAAAGTCAGGATATATCCTTCTAAACGAATATTAAATTCAATACATATCATATACATGTAAACATAATATTCCCTTTCTTAAGAATGAGTACGTCTACATCATACATCATATCATATACCAAGTATTTATATAAAAAACAAAACTCTATAATTTCAAAATAAGTGTTTTCGCCCAACGAGCATCTAGCTCGCCTAACAGGCACTTTATTGGAGGTCTCAATTAAGAAATTCACCAAGCAACCAAAACTCTCGGATTTTTATTATAAAGAATTTCACCCAATAGGAGTTTGGATCACCTAATGACCAATGACCTGGGAGCTCTTATTTAATAGCTTGTCCAACTAGAGTTTGGCTCGCCCAACAACCAATCCCCTTGAAGCTTTTATTTAATAGCTTGTCCAACGAGACTTCATTCGTCCAACCAGACTCGGCTCACCCAATAACTAAAGTTTTCGAGTTTTTATTAAATTGAATTTCGTTAAACGAGTATTTAGCTTACTTAGCAAGTCTGCATAATTCAGAAAAGTTGCAAAATAATACATAGGTCTAAATTGGTTTAAAATAGTTTTAACTTCATTCTTTCTGCATAAAATTGAATATATTATCTCAAACTAGCATTTTGTATTAATATATCCCAATTGTAGGAATCTAACAACCAAACTTATATATGCATGCTCATTTTAAATTATTTAAAAATATAGTTTTCATTTTAAAATCATCCAAGGCATAAATTCAAGGTGAATTCATTCAAAATCACAATCAATCATAATAAATCATAGGTAAACTTCATTTAAATCATCATCAATCAATAAAGACAAAGTTTAGATAAACTTTTAACTATCAATTATTTATATTATAAATTTGGTAGCAAAAATCTTAATTGCTAATTAGACACCAATTTAAAAATCAAAAATATTTTTAGTCTCTAAAATGATCTTTAATCACTATAACAATTAATTATTTTTTGTCTTTAAAATTATTTTTTATTTCATAATTTTCTTGTAGTATCATAATAAAACGGGTGGAAAGAAACTTACTTTAATGAAAATTTTGATCGGATAACTTTACATTTATGAGGAATAATTTTTTTTATATTTAACATATATATACATATTAACTAATAATAACATAAATAATAATTATTTATCAAACTTTTTATTGCCAGATTTCTTGATTATTGTAGTGAATTTTGTTTTTTTGTTATATTTTTATTCATAAATTTGAATAAAAGACCTATTAAAGAAATCGAAACTCTTAATAAAATATATAAATTAAAAATAAATTCCCATTTGAATCAAACTACATCTTAGTTGGTATTTATAAATATTTTGAGAGTATTTAGGAATTTAAAAATCATAAAAATATATTTACAGGTAATGTGTTTATGTTTTTATATACTAAAATATTATTTATCTTTTTACACATAAATAATTATTAAAAAATTATATTGATTTTTAATTGTATAAGGATAAAAAAGAGAAAAATAGTAATTTCTTTTTATATTATATAATTTATAGTATATTATAACTAGTAATTGCAAAAATATAAAAAAATATTATTTTAATACGTAGAAAAATATATTACAATCATCTTAATAAATTATAATTATTTTTCAGTAAAAATACAATGCTAAAAAGTAAATGAAATAATAAAACGGTAAAATAAAATATTTAATTATCTTATTTGCGTTAAGTACTTGAATAGCATATCCAAATATAATCGAATTATTTTAAAATTAAATATTTATTATTTATTATTTAATTAATTTTTTATATTTAGTGTTAAATTAATTACGATATTTTTTGAACTCGTTTTAATTTTGATTAGAAATTCTCGTTTCAATTTTTTATTAGAAATTGTCCTATTAGATGGGTATGTGTATAAGTATATATAATATCTGATTTTTTTAATTCTCCTTACTTGTTCCAATATATATTTTTGCTCATATTCGTTTTCATTTAAATTATTAAAATATTTTAAATTTATTAGATAATTTTGAAAAGTTATATTAATTTTTCTTTAATCTAGTTTGATAAAGTCATATTATTTTTACTTTTTAATTAATTGAAGATAAAATTGAGGATGAGAAAAAAAAATTATATTATTTACATACGGAGATGAAGATGAAGATGGAAATGGAAATAATCATATGAAGGATTTTTCCTTTATGTGGATGATAATCAAACTACCAATTTTTCATTCATACTTCACAATAATAGATTTATATTTGATTTAAAGTTAAAAAGGTATTTATAAAAATTTTGACACTTTCATAATAATTAATTTATCACTTCAAAATTATTTATGACTTTGATAAACTTTAAACTCTCCAAATGTTTTCGACATATTTGTAAAATTTAATTAGTAGAGTAGATGATGCAGGAGAATTTCATTGTTTTATTTACTTGTATGTATCACCCTGAAAAACAGATCAAAGAAGGAGCGAAGTCCCACGCATCACATTCGCTTCCTAAATCAACGGCTAAAAACGCACGATGGGACATAGCCAGTTCAACCGTCCTGATTCGCGATTCTCTATTACATTATTTCACATTTAAAATAAAAACGTGAAAAAAAAGGGCGTCATTTCCTCGCCACACCCTGTTTCGTGAAGCGTAGTGCATCAAGATCTCTCTATCTCTCTCTGAAATCGAAAATGAGCAAGGGACCGGGTCTTTTCACCGATATCGGCAAAAAAGCCAAAGGTTAACGAACATGCTCTCTAACATTATTCGTCATTCATTCCTCCTCATCACTTTTATCGATCCAACAAAAGTTAAACTAAGTTCTTTTGATTTGTTATTGCTTGTAGATCTTTTGACTAGGGACTACAACTCCGACAAGAAACTCACCGTTTCGTCCTACAGCAGCGCCGGAGTTGTAAGCTCTTCGAACTTCCATTATAATTAATCTATTGTTTGTATATCTACGATTTCTCGTTAATTACATTTTTGTATGTAAGATATAGTGGTCAAGATCTTGCGCGATGCTATACGCGGAAATTAATTTATTCGCACTGTAAGGTTGCTGATGAGCGTTGCTCTTTCCATAAAATCCTTGATTACCTATGGCTTTTTTTTTTTATAAGAATCGTGAAGTAGCACAGGAAAAAAATTATTCTCCGGTTCGATTATTTTAATTTGTATTTTAATCGATTCCGCATTGCATTGTCAGTTCGTCAAGTTAATCGTGTTGTGTAGACAGATTCTTCTCTTTAAAATTTAGATTAATAAAGGGAGTTGCATATGTTGGATGCGTGGTCGCTTGTTTTAGTTGAAATTCTTCTGTCTGAATCTGTTTTGTGGTGTTCTATTTATTTAGTGATTTTTTGTTATTATTTTGGCTTACTCCTAGTCCGCTATGTCATAAGAAAGGGACATTTGGCTCTCAAAATATGCAGTCCGACATACGGGAGTCCTTATCGATTATCAGCTAATTAAGTCCTGACGAACAATGTAGCGTCATAGAATGGGGCATTTGGTTTTCATAATATGCAATCTGGCATGGGTTCCAATAAACTATTATTTGATTAAGTTATTTTTACAGAAAACAACCTTTATTCTATTGTAGCATCGTTGTTTTTATCAAAATGCTAATTTTTTGGATGGCGACCGGTGAATAGGACTTTATGAACAATACCTGAAGACAAAAAAGAGATTGTATAGCTTATTGGAGTGTATGATAAACAGTGAAACAGTGATATTAGAAAAGGGAGAGATTCAAAGGCTCCTAAGAATATTGTTGAGACTACAACTAACTAATATACAGACTAACAAATGTGGTAAAACAGAATTATAGATCTCTAACTAACTGATATAACAGAATCATAGGTATCTAACTAAATAATGTGAATGTGAAGAGTTGATTGAGACATATGTGATAGATTGCACGTAGGTTTGTGCAGAAGAGTTTTGATGTTATTTAGCATGAGTTGGAGGCAAATACAATGGTGCAAGAAGTAGCATTATGGGTTTGGAATCAGATGTAGAATAAATTTTGATCCATATGTTAAATGCTATTTTCAAAGGGGAAATTCTTTGATTGCTGATAAAAATTATCTTGCTGGTTATGCTAGTTTCGTGCCTTTGTGCCCAGGTTCATAATTCTAATATATTCTATTAAAGCTGATGATTTTTTTTGTATAAGCAGACATATTGACAAGCGTTTTTAGATATCTACTAGGGGATACAGAACATGAATTATCAAAACTAGTGACTGGAAAAACACTTTGGAGTATAAAAAGGTCATAAAAGAAAGGTTGATAGTAGACTGTAAGGGTATAGAGAAATTTTTTGATGGTTGAATTTGATTTCTGATATCTAAGAGATTGAAAGTATATGATTAAGACTAAAACTAAAAGATTGATTACTTGGATGGATGTGAATGTAAGGTGATATCTGAATAATCTGATAGAGGATGAAGATTCAATGTCCTGTAACCCAGTAAGATTAATGTAAGGTTGACATGAAGCACTGATGATCTTTTGACTTCTCTTATAGATCCTTTTGGAATTTTGTTTAGCCTGTTGCAAACTGCATGGCCATTTTAAAAAAATTTCTTGCTACTGTAATTTTTTGGTTGTCATGGTCGCCTTTCTAGTGCTATGTTGGTGCAACAGCGCACATGGCCACTTGCTAGGAGCTATAGATGCATATTGTTCATTTTAATCTGACTTCTTACTTTTTCTCCTTTCAGGCCCTCACTTCAACAGCTGTTAAGAAAGGAGGACTCTCGACTGGGGATGTGGCAGCACTGTACAAGTATAAGAACACTATTATTGATGTTAAACTTGACACGGCATCAATTGTGGGTTACTTTGTCTTTTAAGGTTACTATTAAGCATGCTCGGGTAAATCATCTTGTTAACTTGCTCCTTTTTTTCCCAGATCTCCACAACCCTCACATTCACTGACGTTCTTCCATCCACCAAGACTATTGCTTCATTTAAGCTGCCGGATTATAATTCTGGCAAGGTATAGAAACTTGCATATTCTGGCTGGGAAATTTGACTAACTGCTGGGCATCGTTTCTGAAAATTTGTCTGATTTGTTTTTGACAGTTAGAGGTTCAATACTTCCATGACCATGCTACCTTAACAACCGCTGTTGCCCTGAATCAATCCCCTGTCATTGATGTTTCTGCTACCGTTGGTACCCCAAGCATTGCTTTTGGTGGTGAGGCGGGCTATGACTCTACGTCTGGTCGTTTTACAAAATACACTGCTGGGATTAGTGTCACGAAAGCCGATTCATCTGCTTCAATAATCCTGTAAGTTGCTTTTACCTAGAAAAATTGTTTTCTAAACATCTAGCAATCGTAATCATGTTGAAAGCGTGACATATTGATATTGAACATGTACTTCGCAATCAGTGGTGACAAGGGTGACAGCATTAAAGCATCATACCTCCATCATCTGGACCTATTGAAGAAGAGTGCTGCTGTTGCAGAGATCACTAGAAAGTTCTCCACAAATGAGAACATTTTTACAGTGGGAGGGTCTTTTGCTGTTGACCCTCTGACACAGGTCAAAGCAAGGCTCAACAATCAAGGACAGCTTGGCGCCCTCTTGCAGCATGAGATCATACCAAAGTCAGTGTTGACTATTTCTGGTGAGATTGACACCAAGGCCCTGGATAAAAAACCCAGGTTTGGACTGGGAATTGCCCTCAAACCTTGAGTTTTTTGTTCATTTTTAGAAAAGCGATCGGAGTTACAAACTTCATTCAATTTTTGGTGGCCCTTGAAAGGAGGGAAAATAATTAGCTCCACGCATGAACATTTCTAGGCTCTTCATGAGTGGATACAAATCTTAATATTCGAATCCTCGAGTGTCTTTTGTTTCCCATTTTTTTATTGATTTTTCTGCTTTTCCTCCGACATTGTGGTAGGCATTACAAGCACTAGAGGTCATGTTGTCTTGCAGGATTTTATCGAGTGTGCTTTTCTTACAATTATACTTTGGATAACTTCCATACGCCTACAATATTGTTAAGTCTTTCTGTGAATTGGGTTCAAAGGAGGGAAGAGGAGGGAAAGGAAAAAGGTGACCTTATTTTCTCCAAGTAAAGGGTATGAGAGGGGAAATATAATATATTGTTGTGCTCCATTAATATTAATGGAGAGGGTGAGTTGAAAAACTTTAGGATAATTAGTTGGTACTGTCTATTGAAGGAGGGACAAAAATTAGATGACATTATTTTATAGTTCTATTTTTTTCTCTCGTCTTCCAAAATTTATATCAAAATCGGAGAGGTAAAAAGAAAATATTTTTTTTATTCTTTTTTAATGCAATGGTTGGATTAACTAAACGATTATTAAATGTATCATTTTGTCAAAGTAGATAAATATCTGTACCAAAATTTATCTAATTTGGACCTAAACATGTATGCAATGTAATAGAAAATTTATTTGTTTTGAATATCATTACCAAAAGAATATCATTTCATAATTAAATATGTAAGTTTTCAAAGGATGAAGCTGGATGGTATGAATTTGGCAAGTAGCTTAAACTGGAAAAATAACACAATTTGAGCTTTTTGTGAAGTCGTAAAATTATCAGTAAATTACATTAATTTCTTTAATATCTTTCTAGTTTGAGAACATTCTTTGTTTTTTTAATTTTTATATTAATCTTTTTAATAAAAATAGACCCATTGTCATATATTAAAAAATGTCAGCTAAAATTATTTTATAAAACTTTGAAAAGGCTAGTATGATTTTTTATCTCATTACTCAAACAATATGATACTGTAAACAATTTAATCCCTTTAACTTTATTGTTTGTACACCTAAACACTCTAATGTTTAATTTGTCTTATTTGATCAGTAAATTTTATCTCATCTATAAATAAACACTTTAAACTTTAATTTTGTTCCAATCAGTCCTTAAATTAGTCTTAAAATTAGTCTTTAAACTTTATTAAAATTAGTCTTAAAACATCGTTTTTTTATAAATAGTTTTTTTAACAGGTTTGATAATTTACATTAAATGTCAAATTAATTTAATCTTTTACTTCTTTTTGTTTCAATTTAATTTTTGTATATAAAAATAAGAATCTAAAAATACATAAAAAAACATTTTTATTAATTGTACACATTATAATTCTTACTGCTACACATTAGAATAAGACTAGTAGTAAGAATCCATCAGACCAATTTTTGGTTCTTTTTAAAATAAATTGCCAACAAAGCAAATTTTATATATTTCATGGAAACATAACGAATATAAATTAATAGGGTAAAAGCTAACTCTAAATTATTAACCCTTTTAAATTACCAGCATGAATTCAATTAATTATGCAAACTTAAATGTTAGGAATTTACGAATGCATATGTACAGTGAAGGACAGACCACACACCATCTTACATGTACGTTAATTTGAATAGGAAGTGCAAGACTTGAAAATAGGGTTCAGTGGGGTGAATTTTTTTTGCAAATGATACCAAACATAGGCAAGCAATTTACTTTATACGATAACTAAATGGAAAACAATAATATCGTGAATTTAATCTGAAGCGTCATTTTACCACATGTTGATCTAAAGATTACTATCATTTCCTCTCATTTCTCATTTTAAAGAGTGCTCTCTTTTGAAACATCCCCTGTTAAAGAAACAGTTAGGCTGGAAATTCCTTTGTCTACAAATTACATTCAACCTTATACGAGCAATTTCTGACCACAAATTACATTCAACCCTATAAACATGAGTATTTTATAAAAAAACTACTAAAAATTGAAACCAAGGGAAATTGAAGTAAAATCGGTATGAGGTCATTTAAAAGTTTATTTCAATTCCAGACACAATTGTGTGGTTGCAAGGTGCACCTATAGGTCATTACAACTTTTAAATTGACGCAAAAATACATACCTACCCAATTTCCTATTTCGTTAAGTTCGATCAAGCTGGCGTTATTTCCTTTATTTTTTTCAGGTAAAGTAAAATTTTGTTATGGGAAAAGAATACACACCATTCCTGGCAAAGAAAACATCCACACTAGAAAAACAATTTCATACTGACTATAACCTCCTCTGAAGATAATAGATTACAACCTGTGACCTATGAAATGTAACACCAACCCTACCTTTCTCTTATAGAAAAAATCCTGACAGATTCTAAAAAATAAACAATATTTTCATACAACTGACACTGAAGATCAACGAGTATAATAAGGTAACCCAAACATAATGAAGTCCAAGCAAATACCATTGTCAAAACATGCACTGTCATATCACGCATCGAGGCAACACTCAATACACATTTGCATTATTTTGAGGAAGATTGAAGGCTAAAAACACGATACTAACAGCACAGTGGAATCTCCATAAATCTTACGAGTATAATACTAGAATTACGTGAGTACAACCATGTACACTTTTTGCATTATGAAAGAACTGTGCTATGAATAGGATCAAATTATCTACTATAGGCCAAAAATTGTGGAAAATAAAAAACTGAAAGACTCAAACACCTTACTAATTAAACCAGTTATAATTTAAAAGTTTTCAATAAAATTTTCTTAATTGGAATGCGAGTGTTAGAATGTGCATTACAGTTAATGCAGTCACTCCCCATCTCAAATATCCAGCCATATTTAAACGCAGCATTCCGCTCCTAAAACCTATTGATCGAGCTACAGTGTGAAGATCACAAAGTTAACTTATCTAAAGTAATAAACGCAACAATATTAGCAGTAATAATGTCGAACATTTGATTAAAATAAACAAAACAGAAAGGTCTGAGAATACCTGAACCCTTAAGATCCAAACTGCAAGACCCTCAAACTACCAAAACCCCAGATAAAACATGACACTAATAATCGAAACCAAGTTCCAATAACAACAATAAAAGCAAACAGAAATTAAAAAAGTATATCGAAAAATCGAAACTAATCAACAGTCTGCATGATATCCTCGGGGGCAAACTTTGTACCCTTTTCCTTGTCAGCGGCGGCGCGGCCCTTAGCCTTGCGATCGAGCAAGGATTTACGGTCCTTGTCCATTCGCAACTTCGTGACGACAACCTTTGAAGGGTGAATGCCGACGTTGACGGTGGAGCCGTTCACCTTCTCGCGCGTGATTCGCTCGATGTGGATGACCCACTTGCGGCGATAGACCTGCACCACCTTGCCCTCGCGGCCCTTGTAGGTTCCCCTCACCACTTGCACCTCATCGTCCTTCCGAACCGGAATGGAACGCACATTGTATTTCGACCGGAGATCGGTGGAGAGCGGCGCGCTCATAAGCACGCGGCGGACGCTCGACGGCGCCGTGAAATGCGCCTTGCGGCTCTTGCGCCGGCTAGAGGAAACCCTAGGATTGAACTTCATTCTCTTTCTCTTCTCTCTTCTTTCTGTGACGGCAATGCGAATGAAAGAAAGAGAGTGTATAACAAAAAAATAGATTTAGGGTTTCTTCTTTCTTCTTTAATCATTAAAATTTAGTTTCATTTTCTTGTGTTGGATTAGGCCCACTTCTTGAGGTCCAACCTACCCAATTTTATTGGGCCTGCTTGACCAATTTTGTTGGACTCTTTCTTCCTGCACCTCCATATGTTCTTCTGCCATCCTGAATAAAACTTGAAAATACATTTTTATCCTTCTTATGTCACTCTCATAGAGTAGCTTCCAGATTATATAATTCAGATACATATTTGAAAAAACACTTCCAGATTACATAATCCGGAAGCTAAAAAAGACTTCCGAATTACATAATCCGAAAGCTAAAAGAGACTTCTGGATTATATAATCTGAAAGCTAAAAAAGACTTCCGGATTATGTAATATGGAAACTAATCATGCATCTTAAAAAAAGCTTCTGAATTATGTAATCCATAACTAATTACAATTTGAAAAAAGACTTCTAGATTACGTAATTCGGAATATTACAGAGTGATATTTTTGAAAATACGAAAATTTATGGAGGTAGAAGAAGATATGGAGGTGCAGGAAGAAACAGTCATTTTGTTTACATACCCCTTTTTTCTATTAGAAGGAAAACAAATCTTGGAGAGAATATAAAATGATAGGGACCGCTGTTTAAAAAGTATTTATTTTCAGAAGTAATGTTACTAAAAAATTTACTTTGAAAACTAAAATAAAATTATTTTTTCATATTTTAAAATATTTATGAACCTTTAAATGGAAATTTTTAATTTAAGACAGAAGTTATGAGTAACTGAAAAAATATTTAGCACAAATCATGTGATAATAAGTTACAAATAAGATGATAAGTTTATTTATTGTTATGATAACTATTTAAAAAATTATATTGAATACGTAATTAAATGATTTTTAAAAAATTTAACTTTTAAAATTAATTTATAAATTTTATTAATAATAGAAACTATTTTAGATACCGATAATTATTTTAGTTTTTAAAGTAGTATTAGTTAATATAGTAATTAAATATTTTTTTTTAAGTTCATTTTTATTTAATAGTCTTTTTTTACTCCTTTACCTTAATAGTTATACAAAATTTATCTTATCGTGTTTATAATTAGAAAGGTTTATACGGTTATTTTGAAGGAAATTGTAAAAAGAGGATTAAAGGTAATCTTTAGTAAACAGAGTACATATGTTGTAATTGAGAGATAAGTGTAGAAAGACATGTTGATGTTAAAATATTGCATGGATATCTTTCCACAAAAGAAAATAAAAGACTATTAAATAAATTTTTGAAATAATATTGTTCGATCGTAAGTTTTTTGTTACATAATATTTATTTTTTCGTACATTAAAGTATAACAAATTTGTTAAACATCTAGCATAAATGTTGAGTTTAATAATTTTAGAGTATTTGTCTATTATATTATGTTTTAAATATATACATATATATATATAGTGATTGATATTTATATATACTCAATTTACATATTCACAGATGTCTTTTAAAATGATTTTTTATAAATATATGTTCATATGTATACAATTTAAATATATACACAAATTTTCATTGTAAATACTAATAAAAATAGAAATTTAAATTATTATGTTTTCTCATTAAAGAAAATAACCAATATAAGTGATTCTATTCTTACATAATTATATCAATTTTACAAATGTATTAACAGTATTGTATATAACAATATATGTATATCAACTGAGACCGTGTAATTTATACAAAATATTACATTATTTAATAACTTTATACATAATATTATTTCAAATCGTTAAACTATACTTGTATATTATTTTGATGGTATATACTAAATTTATAAAAAAGAATACATAAAAATAAAGTTATGATAAAATTATTTATATTTAAATATATTTTAAAAAATAAACAATAAGTTGATTTTGATTGATATAAATGTGATATAAAACTATTTTGAACTCAAGCAATTTTTTATATATGATCCATGATGGTGAATTTTAAGAATCATTTTTGTAATTAAAATTTATTAAGTGATGTAATACTTAAAACTAGTATCAGTCTATCCTCTATATATTGTGAGTTTTTAAACATTTACTAAATATCATCTCAGTGGAATTTATTTATCAGTAACATTTTGATCGTGTGTGAAGAAAACAAGTTCACTCATATTATTCAGAAAAGAATAATATAATATTACTGTATAAACATTTAATACTTATATTTAAATTTAATGGTATATTTTATTAATAATGAATTTAACATCTTAGAACGGTTATTGACACAATTAATTTTATTTCCAATGAATTTAACATTTTATACCGTTATAAACATACCATTTTATTGAATAAAGTTTCTATTAAAATATAATAAATGGAGTTTGACGCTTACGTTATGTAAAATGTTAACTCTGAAAAGGAAAAACGCTTGGAACGACAAAATGCATAAATAATCTATAAGCACAGGTTAACTACTGTGTGGCAAGATAATTAATTTTTTTTATTTTTCTTTTCTTCTATCTGTTTTTCCCCGTTTTCATCTTATATTTTCAAATTTTAATTTTTAATTGTTTTAGTATAATTCAAGTTGTCACCTTTCCTTAATATTTATCTTCTTTTTTATTAGGTTTATTGTGATTTGTTCCTACCTAAAATGAATTCGGATGGTACCTTGGTGAGGACTGCATGTTTATTGGGAAATGAACGTTCAATGGTCTCTGATGAGAGAGAGAGAGGTCTACCTGCAAAAAAACTCTCCAATGCTTAAGTATGTAGAAGTACAAAAATGATGATAAAGTCTTAACAAAGAGTTAAGAGTATATAATAGAGTTTAGTGTATCTTGAGAAAATCATCATCTATTCATAGGTCTTGTTTGACTCAAACCATTAAGAAAAATATTGAATGATTATATTGAGATATAAATGGATTTTATAACAGTAACTTATAACTGATTTATGATATAATTTATATGTCTTAAATATGATATTAAACTGTCAGTTATTGTCTGATTTATGTACCTTAAATATTATATTAAATGAGCGGTTATTGATCTAAATGTACTCAATCGTAATTAGGAGATATGACTTTTTTCCTTTTCTTCTATCTTTCACCATTACTCGTCTAATTTTATTTGCATTTTTAATTTAATTTTGTTGAAAATAATATCTTATAATAAAAGCATACAAATAAAAGTATAAAATTTAAATAAAAATATACTATAATCAATCATTTTAACAATGTCAACCTCAAAACCTCAATTCATAAACATTCAACAAAATTATTATTATTTAACTTATGTTTTTTTACAAAAATTACAAATCGCAATGTTATTGTCAATAGTTCATATAGATTTTTTCTAACCAAAGTTGCAAATTATTTTAGAACACATTACAATCAAGTTTCTCGTACTTAAGTTGTTGTAATAACTTTCTTGTCAATTTTTTTATTTTTATCTTACCTTTTAATTATTCTCATTACTTATTCTCAAATTTTGATGAATATCCCTAATATGGACAAATTTATCTTATCCTAATTTAGTGCAATAATAGAAATAAAAGAAAACAAGGTGGTGTGTAGTTTGTTGTTATATGAATTCACAAATCTAAAATGTTTGAGTATTCAAGTTTATGTTCTTAAAAGTACTCTTTTAGGGACGAAACTTTTCTCACTCGTTGTATTCTTCCATACTTTAGTTTTTGGTCTTGACATCATTTTGATCTTTTGGATAGAGGTAACTATGATGACACTTCAATTCTCAAGTCAGTTTTAAGAATATAAGTATTGTAAGTATTAAGATCACAATTTCATTACCTTTTTTCTTAGGAATGACTTCCTATTTATAGTTATGATTTTGGATCTCAAGGCGTTATATATTAATGTAACCCTTAGTCCATTTTGCATTTTGTTTGTTAATTGTGATTTTGGTGTGATTATCACATGATATCAATTAATTAAAGACATTGCTAAATAATTTGCAAGATGTGAATGGTTAAGAGACCAACTAATTGAATGCTTGTGTGTATGCGTGTGCTCGACCTCTCAAAAATACAATTTATAAGAGGTTAAAGATGTTTTTGGCTTTTAAGGTTGAGCTTGTAAACTACATTTCAGCTTTTATTAAAATTTATATCACCATGTTTCAGCTTCTTTATCCAGATTAAAGTAAAACCCACCCTCAATCTCAACTAACTTAAAAATTATACGAAATTATTTATTTTTCAACTTCAATTGAATCTATCTCAAGTTTAATTTCCTAACTTAAATTCAAACCCAAACTAAGTTTTTCACTACACAGCTTAAAGAATCATAGTTCAGTAAAGATGTTTGTTTGTATCCAAAATGATAGTAAATAACCATATACAAAGTTTGAAGTAGTTGTGTGTTCACAAAAATTGCACATGTTACCAAAGTTTCCACAAGGTTGGGGAAATATGAAAAAGATATTACTCTGAAAGTTAAGGAAAGAAATGAAAAAACTAAAACAACAAAAAAAATTCACAAATAATAATAAAACTCATGTATATGAATAGTAATTTCCTCCTCCCACCTAACATTGGAAAATATTTGCTTCACTTACTACATTTGCTCATTTTGATTTTATTATTCTCTGTGACTCCAACTTTTCATTACCACAGTAATGAATATAAAAAAAAAAGTCATATTTAAAGCACTAAAGTTTTATCTATTCACGCAGTTTGGGAATGAAATACACAGTGTAAAAATAATACTACATATACTATTCCAAAAACAACTTAATGTTTCATAAATACAATATTTTGATAGAAATAAAAAGTAGTCTATTTAAAAAATAAGAAAGTAATTCGAAATGAGACGGAAATGGAATGAAGAACCATATATTAAACAAAAATAAATTAATTAATTAAGATTTAAGTTTTTAATAAATTTGTATATTAATAATTGAGATTCTAGTGTATCTATTTTATCATTAATTAGGAAGAATACATGGTTTTTAGTTTATATTGTTATTGTCTTAATCTTTTTCACATAAAAAATAAAAAATGGTTTAATTAATTTTCGAGTCCATCATAAAATTTGAATATGTTTTTTATTAAAAAATATATATTAAATGTCTATAAAATTTATATTTTGAATTGAGTTTATGTGATTAGTGAATGATGACAGGTGTCATTAATAACGTCCCAGAGCATATTTATGGCTTCCCATAAACTCCATGGAAATAACAGTACACACCATTAAGAGCGTGTTGAAAACCGTGTGTGGTTTCATTTCATTCAAGCAAAACGCACAGAGAGAGAGAGAGAGAGATGAGGGGTTGGAAGCACTCTGCGGCTATTGAGACCATCTACGAGGAAGAACACCGTTCTTCTTCTGCTCCCTCACTCTCTCCTTCACCATCCTTCTCCTCCTCTTCTCCTCCTTCACTCCACTCCATAGTCAATGCTTGGTTCCTACCATTGATTTCCCTCCTCTGTTACCCTTTTCTTCTTCTTCATTTTCTTCTCCTAAATTCAAAATTCTCCATGCTTTCAGGTCTCTCCACTCCGCCTCTCAACCCAACGTCTTCATACTTGTTCATGGAACCTCTTTCCGTTTGCACCAGGTTTGCTCGTTTACCACCATTTTCTATTCTGTTTTCGTCAAAATTGTTTGCAAATACACTGCAACACCCCGTAAATTAAACTTTAGACGATTAGACTTCAACAATTTTCAAATTAGGGATTTCTGTGAATTTCGATTAATAGAATTTGACATGTCGAGAGTAATTTAGAGACTATTCTATCATAAATTTGTTTTTCTCATTGGAATTCTCAATGGAAGATGCAAAATCTTGAGTTATGCATAATTTGCAGTCACTAATGCTAACGTATTCGCTTTATGTAAGGCTTTGGTACATCTGAAAAGCTCTGCTTTTAGACCCAACAAAAGGGTAATCCTTTATGACATAAAAAAACGTGCAACACTTTGTTTATTTGTTATGCTGAATCAATGAAATATTATTGAAATGACATGTACACGTATATACCTTCAAAATTGGTTGTCCTCTTTTTTTACTTTAGGATCGTATGATATCGCAAAGTTCATACCTCAAACAGCACCTAATGGGAGTTTCTAACGTAACAATATCCCCGCCGTTAAACATAACGGCCGAAACTTTCGCCACGGTGGCTGAGTTCTGTTACACCCATAAAGTCCACTTAACGCCGACCAACGTTGCTGCGATAAGAGTGGCGGCGGAGTTGCTGGGTATGACGGAAGGAGAGAATCTATGCGGGGTGGCAGAATCGTACTTTGAGAGAGTTGTTGCCGTTGATGCGTCGATGGTTATGCGTTCGTGCGTGACTATGCTTCCCGAAGCTGAAACGACTGCGTCGCTTGTCAGCAGGTGCATTGAAGCGCTGATTTGGAACGGCGACGTTTCGTTCTTGGACGACGTCGTTGAGATGCACTCTCAAGATTTTCAAATGGTTGCGTCTTACTTGAACAAACGGCTGCCCGACCACGACGCTCTATACAAGATTATTGATATTTATCTTAAGGTACGCCACGTGTCGTAATCTCATATAATAGATGTTTCTAAGAATAATAACTTTTTTCATTTTTTTAGTTGAATACAAATTTGACTCTGTACATGTTTTAATATATAATTTATTGGTAAAATTAATTTTGGGTGAATCACATTTTATTAAAATAAAAAACAGACCAATACTAATTTTTTTTGGTGACTTTTTTTGCATTGATTTTTATTTAATATTGTATCATAAATGGTTCGTTTAATGCAAATTAGTAATAGGATACACATCACTAAATTAAAATATGAATTTAGTTTTCATCACCCAAAATAATCATCAAATTCTATTATTTGTAAATTAATTATACTAAATAAATACTCTTCCAAAACCTTAAATGCGATTTTATTATTAAAAAGTTTATATGTCTGATTATATTATTTTAAATATTATTTTAGTCATCATCGACTTTAAAATATATAATATTTATCGTATATCAAAATAATGGTCCTAACTATATCATGTTAATATAGTCAGCAGGGACAATGATAGCACCTTATTCTAAATACTTAATCAACATTTAGTATTATATATATTAAATTAAATATTTTTTAATCATTATTATAACGTGATTTTAGTCTTTATAACCTTGATTTTGTTAATATCTCATTTCTAAAATTTTCAAATAATTAATTTTAGTTCCTATGAAATGGATAAAAGTTGTTTTTTTTTCTCAATATAAAATATTTTTCATTTCATTTCATCCAAAATCTGAAAACACTATTTATTTTTCATAAATCTTATTTTAAGATAGATAAATAATGTTATTTCAGGGATTCTCTTAAAAAAAAGTATTAATGTTATCGTAACTTTCCCTTAAACATAAGTATTAAGAAATATGATATCACAATAGAGACAAAAACAAAATATTTCAACAATTTATTGTTTAATATTTTTTTCATCATAAATCATATTACTTGTTATATTAATCACTTAGACGATGTTATTTTATAATGCTTATGCTTTTTCTCTTCTTTTATTTCTTTTACCAAGTGTTATTATATTTTGTTAGAGTTTTTGGATGTTGAAATAATATTTATTTTTGGTGAAGAAAATTATTGGTGATATTTGGTTGATAAATATTTGTTGACATTGGTGAAGGAAAATAAGTATGGAAAACTAACGGAGGAACAACAAACAGAGATATGCAACAATTTAGATTGTTCTAAGCTCTCACCTCGCATCCTCGTTGAGTGTGTTCAGAATCCGCGAATGTCTCTCAAATTCATAATGGGAGCGATACTCGTGGAGCATCTCAAAACTCGTCACTCCCTTGTTGTTGCGACCACCACTACTACGCATCAAACAGAGCGAACTTCATTGAGGAAAATTCTCCAACATGATCATCACCACACAACACATATCGAAGAGACCATGGATTCCACCTACCATCGTATTCAAAACCTTGAGAAAGAGCTAATGGACATGAAGAACCATCTTCAACATCATCAATTCATGGATGAGAAGAAGAATAATAATGCATTAAGCAAAGAACGTGCTGTGAGTTTTCATTATGAACCACCTCAGAACAGTAGAATACAAAGGGGAGGAAGAGGGTCCATTTCGTCCTCGAGCTTGATGCTTGATAACATAATAACGAAAAAACAAAATGAGGTGAAAATGTCTGTTGCAAACAAAACTTCAATAGACATGACCAGGTTTTTTCCCCGCAACTTCAAATTTAGCCTAAAAAATGCATTCGGATGTCGAATGCAACGTCAAGCTAGATAGTTAGTTGTAGAGGTTACTCCATCCTTACAACATAATTGGATACATGAGTTTATTCGTTAGTGTGGGGATTGTCAATAACTATGACAGGGAGTATTAATGTCATTTGTGACTAGTGAATATTCAACATAGTTTTTTTTTTCTTTGTTCATAAACATATTTTGGTTCTTTCTTTCTTTATGGAAATTGTCTCTTAGGTGGTGATTCGGAGCTTTTTGTTATTAATTTCTGTTGGTAGTTTTTTTTTTAAGTCAAGGTAGTCTACTATTGTTTTGAAGTTAACAATGGAGAATTTCGTGAAGTCTATTAAACAAGTTACAAATAGAATGTTTTTTTTTAATTTTTCCCCATCAAACTTAAATAACTTTGATATTTATGTTTATGCTCTAAAGAAATAACTGTATTTATTTATGTTCTATAATGCTTAAGTGATTCTCCATATTCTTTGTTCTTTATTTTTTTTTTTTAAATGAAATTATAGTTGATTTTGGAGATTGCAATCACAAACAATACATTAATGTCGTTGTTCTTATTGTTCATACTTAAATTTTGGAAGAAAAAAAATCAAAAGCAAAGTTGACTCTTTCAATTTTTAAAATATTTAAAATTATAAAAAGTAATTTATTTTTAGTATATCAGAGTAAATATATTAATTTTTTAAAAATTATCATATAAAATTATAATTTAGTCCCTATTTATAAGTTTTTTAAAATATTTAAAATTATAAGGACTAAATTATTTTCGTCTCTACGAGTAAATGTTTTAAATTCTTTCAAATGAAGAATAAAATATTTTAATTCATAAGAGTAGATATTTGAAATTATAGAAAAATTATAGAAATCAATTGTATATTTACCCTATTGACTAAGTTAAAAGAACTAAAAGTTAAAAAAAAAATATACGTTAAACCACTAAATCATATAGATTAAATGATCATAGTCTATATAGCTAAATTGTTGGAACTAAACAGGTTACACAAAAGGATAATTATTTTATTTATTTGGGTAACTTATTAAACTTAATTGGTGTTATATATATATTTGATGTTTTGTATTTCTTTTACTAATTTTATTTATATTTAACTTTGTATTTGTGCACATATCTAATGAAAAAAAAATAGTTTCTTGTTTAGATTTAGTTCAAATGATGAAATGTTAATTACTTGTACTAAAGTTTAAATTATTTGTTTAGATAATTTAGAAAAATTGTTGTTTCTTGTTAATTAATGCGCAAGGATTAAGTCAAACCTTAAATTTGATAGAATTTTGGTTTAAAGAATTTTGTATGATTCTTATGTGCATACTAATTGTGGTGCATTATGATTCATATTTTAATTTCATTTACTTTGGAAACCAATGTGAATGCTACCAAAATTTCATAAAAAATGAGTTTAATTTATACATATTAACCAATTACTAAAATATTTTTTCATAATGATATTGATAATCATACAGTTTTCAACATAAGTATTTATGAATCAAAATTGGATGTTGCACATCATATTAATCAAGAGAATGAAAAGGAAGTTGATAGGTTATTGCAATGTGTTCAACAAAATGAAAAATCTATTAGGCAAACATATTATTATTCACGAGTTTGTTGTTTAAATTAATGACATCATGAGTATGATGAATGACTTTAATTCATGTACAATGGACTGTCTGTTGAAGAGTTCAATCAGACGATTAGACCATCTGAAGGAGGGAGCAGAAGATTGTCTACTAAGACTATCAGTATTGGTGTGACAAATGGTCTAGTGTAAGAATTTATTAGGCTTAACTATCTTAACATGTTTGAAAAAAAGCATACCTTTACGTTTTAGGAGGTTCAAACCTTAATAACGACTAAGGAGCTTCTGAAGTTCCAATACTATAAAGTATAAGATAATGATTTGAGTGTGAATTTGTCAATTTCAAAGGTAAAAAAAAGAAAAAAAGTTTAAGGGGGAAAAGTCAAAGTAATACTCGTTAGACGATTTATTAGAAGTTGAATGTTACAACTTTCATAAAAAATGTCACTTCATGTTGAGTTGTCATAAAAAAAGAGAAATGAGAAAGAAAAGAAATCCCATTTCAAGGATGTTATTTGCTAATGTTATTGTAACTTGTGATAGTTACAAGTCTACATGGTTGTTGGTGGTGTACGTGTTTGATGCATAGAGGAACTAAGTCATTAACTCAAGATGAACTTATCACATGTGTTATGTGAAGAAGTTTTTTGAGACCTTGGAACTGAAAGAATGTGGAGTAGTTTTATTAGGAACAATAAAGTCACCAAGGTGCTACGCATGAGGTCTATTAGATTAAAGATGTTTGATAACCGGGAGATACTGTTGTAAGAACTGAACTATGTTCAGAACTCAAGAGTATGTTTGATCATATTAGTTTTAATAACCAAGATTGAACAATGTGTGATAAAAATTTTAAGAGGAACATCTACAATTGCTAAAAGAAAGAAAAATAAAGACACAAACTACGCATGTGTTTGTGGCCAGTCAAATAATGCAAAATAAAGTAAAGTTATTACTCTCATTATACTACATACTTATCTTTGAATTTGTTAAAAGTTATGCAATATATAAACATGGTATAAAGAAGTATTAAATATTTTAATTGTATTACAAACTAGAAAATGTTGATGAAAAAATAAACGATCATATAGAGAAAATAACAAAATGATATTAGATAATAACATTTTGAAAGAACACATGTATAATTATTTGAAATATAATCCAGAGTTATTAATATCCATGATACACTAAATTAACAAAATTCTTCATAACATTTACATTGTTCAATTTTATAATGACTATGAAGTCGCTTAAAAAACATGATATTTTACTTTTTTATATTTTTAATAAAAACAAAAACCAGACAATATTTTGTCAACTTTCAAAATATTTTTTTTACATTTTCCATTCTGATCTTAAAAAAACTTGTTATAGTTTTTTGTAAATATTTTAAAACAAAAAACTTGAAAAAAATTTGTTTATAATTAAGTTTCATATTTTAAATAAATTAATAAAAAAATGAAATTAATTGTAGCTTGAGAAAAATCTTATTTATTTTTTCTTCAAAAAATACTAATCCTATAATAATGCAAATATTATTCGAATATGCTTATCACAGTAGAAAAAAGTCCCATCAAACTTAAATACCAAAATTTCTGTTAAAAAAATCAATGGATGTTGTGCTGCAATAAAGGAAGGAGTGATTAACTGAGTCATAAGCAGTACACAGTGTCTCCACTTAAATCATAACTATTGTTTTAATTCAATCACTGCTGCTAAGTGTGATATCAACTCATTATTTCCTGAACAAAAAATGATATGCCATTGGTTTGGCCACATCATTATCCATACCAAACGAGTAATGACAAATCACAATATCCTCACAAATCACAACTTTTTCTTATGCACTTCTCTGTCTCTACTTGGTAATATTAAAGAACAATAATAATTGAGAGCAAGTAGTTACCATACAGGTTACGAAAGTTCTTTTGAAAAAAAAAAAAGAAATATAGTATATTTTCTAATTGTAATAAAATATTTATTTTAGTTTTTTATTTTATCATTTTTTATCACCCAGTAAATGCATATTGTACTGGGATGACCGACCGGTCCCCTTGACCCGGTCAACCCATACGACCAGACCCCACCTTAAGTTATGAGGTCGACCATGTGGTATATGTGGCGACCGACATATGATGCTCAAGTAAAAGGTTGACCCGATTAGCGAAGGCTAATCCATGGTTAGGGGATGACCTAATCCAACCCTAGTCATTAAGTAACCCTCTAATCCGGCCCAACAGCAAGGGTCCATCAAGGTAATATAAATATCACGCATTTCAAGAAAAAAAGTACGTCATTATCTACAGTATTCTGACAGCCGAATACGATACCTCACTGACTTGAGCGTTGAAGTGTCATCTGCAGGTACTCACCCGTCTGAGGAGCCATTCGACGAGGAAGCTTGAAGGAGAGTATCAAACACGTGAGGATCAACCGAATACCATCCGAAGTCAATAGTTCTCCCAGTCCCCAAACTAGTTGGAGAATACATATATAAATAAGAATATAACTAAATAATAATAATTAATATTGTCTTAAAAAAAACTTAAAAAATAAAAATATTGAAAAAATACAATACCTAAAGGTGGGATTATTTTAATGTGTTTAGACACGGCACAACACTTGGACACAAAAGTTGAACATCATTATTAAGAACAGCAACAAATTGTGTGTGTCGTGATTACTGACGTGGCATCACACATTACTTTTGAATATCTATTGCACCGTTCATGAATAAGCCTCATCAACTCTCATTTTCCACCGTTAAGTGTGTATACAAATACGTAGTTCAGCTCCCGCCACCACCACATGATGTGTCTTCGCTTCGCTTTTGGCTTCACTTGTCTCAACGCACCACTTCATTCATTGGCATAAATTTTGTAAGTTATATAAATTTCACTGTTCCAGCAAATTTATTCTACTAACTCCATACATTATTGCATTTCACAGGGAAATCTACCTTCGCAAGGTACGGCTAGTTTCTTAAGGATATATACGTACGAACCAGCAAAATTTTGTATGTTCTTTGATTTAATCACTGATAGTGTCTTCTATGTTTTCGGCTCTAGCTTAACACAATCTTTATTTTGATTTTCTTTTCTGCTCGTGTAGATGAGCGCTGTGCAAGCACTGTATCCGCCGTGTTGTTGTGGAATGTTGTTGCAGATCGTCGAATGCGGACATTCGGCGACGGAGAAGTTAGGGTTCACAAATTTCTGCGGAATCGATGCCATTGGAATAAGCCGTAATCGTAAAAGGTTGTTGAAGCCGATTATGGCAAAGGAAAATGATGGTGCGTTTTGGATCGAGGACGGACATCAAGTGAAGAAGCCGAATGGCCTGACGCCTTTGGCTAATCACTCTGCTGCACTATTCGGTACTATCTCTATTTGCAGATTCTATCAAGATCTTGAATCTGGTTTTTTTAATGCTCTAGTTATTTATTACATTATTCTTGTTATTTACTCTTCTTTGTCTATGGACGTTTTTAGTCATTATTCATAGATGACAGTGAATTGATTTTGTAATGTAAAATGCAAATAGTTTCGTATATTCAATAAAAATGGACAACAAGTTGATGTTCTTGGACTTGAATGCTTCAAATTAATAATGATCTGTCACCACGGTGTAAAATGGTCACATCATTACATGTTCACTATTCATTGATTTGGTGTCCTGCTCTGCCACATAAAGTTATTCGGGATAATATGGCACGAATTAAATGTTCAGGTGTGATAATTTTTGGTTAGAAGATGATCTGGTTTATAATGTTAGAGAATATTTTGTGTCTAAGTTTCTTTTGGGCTAAATGGTCAAGTTAAAATCTGGACACACGTTCACCAATATTTTTTAGCTGTAAAACATTGAAGAGATTGAGTAGTTCTTGGAAGATGGAGAACAAAAAACATTAGAGTGATGGATTTGTCAGGGAGGTCTGATCCTTGGTGAAACATGTGCATAGATCAGGGTAAAATTAAGGTTACGAAGGTGATTTCAAATAAACATAATTTCGTTGACAAAAAAGGGAGTGTTTCTGTTCACTGCTAATTTTTGAAACTGGAAATCTATGGACTTCATCAAATACCTGTTTGAGCTTTTATATACGCTGTTTACGAGGTTTTGACAACATTTTTATAAGAAAAAAACTGAACTTTTTAATATCTACTGGTTGTTCTAAGCAAAGCAATATATGTTATAATTAAAAAAAAAAATGAAATATTTAACCTGGTTATTATCTATCTAGGTAAAAATCTCAGCGAGATGTCAAATATTGGGAATTCGATGAACATTTTGTGGCACGAATGTCCTATCCAGAAACATGATAGAGAGCATCTTCTTAAGCAAAAGGGCTGCGTCATTTGGTTAACGGGTCTCAGTGGTTCAGGTTTGTGAAATTCAGTCAACTTTTAAATATATACAGTGATCGTTTCCGAATCCTCGCTTTTGTTTATTGTTGTTAAGCTGAAATAAGCGCACAATTGTGTGAGTAACCGAGTCATGTCCTCCTTTTATCATTCTTAAATGCATCCTAGATTCTGAGGGTGTTCTGATTGCTCGTGTTTGATTTTATTTTTTATACGACGTTCATTGTTTCGATAGATATGCACAGGCAGAAACATTGAACATTTATTTCGACGTACCTCTTTTTCTTAACGTCTAATATTGTTGTATAGCTAATCCGTTAAAATGCTGCATTGTCTCTCTGTCACTTTTCTTTTCTATGGTACAATCTCAACTTCTATTCAAGCACTGTCGACCACTTTGACTCATAAGAGTGAAATAATGAAGGGAAGCCAGTCAATTCAAATTATGTATTCTTCTATGAAAGCTTTAAATAACAGTAAGGTCTTTTATGAAGCAGTTTCACGTTACTTTCCAATTATTATTGTCTCCGCTGTAGAATGTCCACTGATAGTGGAACCAAGAAAATGAAAGCAATTGTTTTTAGTTTCTTTGGAATATAAGGATATTCCCTTCCCTTTCACTCTTCTATTCTAGACCTCACACTCTCTCTGCTTAATTTGATTCTTAAGAGACATTGATTTCAGGAAAAAGCACTCTGGCATGTTTTTTGAGTAGAAGCTTGCACTCCAGAGGAAAGTTGACTTATATCCTTGATGGGGACAATATTAGACATGGTCTAAACCGTGATCTTAGTTTTAGAGCAGAAGATCGTTCAGAGAACATACGAAGGATTGGTTAGTTACTGCATAAAAACATATATACATACGCACAAAAGTTCTTCTCTCCATCTTGAACTTTGCTATAACTATATTATTTATTAACATTCAAAACAAAATGACAAATAAATTTCAGGTGAGGTTGCGAAACTCTTGGCAGATGCAGGTCTTATTTGTATCGCTAGTTTAATATCACCCTACCGAAAGGACAGGGATGCTTGTCGAGCTTTATTGCCAGAGGGAAATTTTATCGAGGTATTGTGGGGAGCCAACCTATATGCTAGTTGTTTAACATTTGCTAAGTGCTAAAAATGGTGAACACTGTGATTATAAACAAGACAGGAGATTGTTATTTCCTTCCTCTGCAAAGTTTGCAATCCCCAACTTACACATGTTGCAGGTTTTCATAGACGTGCCTCTAGAGGTGTGTGAAGCAAGGGACCCGAAGGGACTCTACAAGCTTGCTCGAGCTGGAAAGATCAAAGGTATCTTAGTTTAATATTTTAATAGGTGTCTTCTTGGATTTGGTTGTGTGTAATAGTCATGTATGTGCTGGTGTTTGTTACTTTTAACTATACTAGCTGCACCAGGTTAATTATCTGCTATGATTGTTATTATTTCTATTTTTGTGGCTGATCGAATTTATATCAGTCTTGAATTATTATTTCCAAAATTTTCAGGTTTCACGGGGATAGACGATCCGTATGAACCACCATACAGCTGTGAGGTGGGTATTTATGCCATAACTTGTGTTGCACTAGTGCTAGATTAACACAGTGATTAGTGTTGTGAAAGAATAGAACAATACGAATAAATTTAGTACACCATATTTACTTAATTATATAATTTTATTTTATTTTTGTTGCCGGGATCCAACTTTGATGAAAAATTAACTCTAATGAGATGTTAGAATAAATTAGTCCCTGATTTCCCTTTGAAAATTGAGCAGAACTTTCATTACATTGATTACACTTGCTCATTCTCTTGCAGATAGTATTACAACAAAAAGGAAGTGAATGTACGTCTCTGGGTGATATGACAGAAATAGTAATGTCGTACTTAGATAAAAAGGGATACCTCCGAGTCTGACATTTCCTGAATGGGGTTTGTCTTCTTCCCTGTTTGTTGTCGTAGGTATTAATATATGTAACACAGTCGGAGGCACAAAAAATGTGCTCATTCCAGCTGCAAGGAAATCATCGTTTCCTACTCATTTGCTTCCATCTATCTGGTAGCAAGCCCATGAGAAATCGAATGTCCTTTAGCATATATATATAGATGCTTGTCATTGAATGTGTACTGTAGTGTCTGTGAGGATTTGTTCGCTTCCGCGTGCTAATGTTTTCATACTTCCAACCACTCTCGTCTCAAAGTACAAAATGGTACTTGGCCTATGTTGCACGGATGCGGAAAGAAATCATGGGAGATAAGTATAATATCTAAAATATAAGATATTAGGACAAAATTTATATATTATATAAGTATAAATTATGTAAATTGACAATAAACATTTATGTACACAAATATTTTTTAGTTTTTTTTAGTAGAAAGATGTTTTTTAAGGCTGGTTCAAAAAGATTTGTTTTTTATTTTTATAATCATACTAAAAATTTATATAACAAGTTTTAGTTTTTAGAAAATTAATGTATTTTTTTAATTTTAAAATTGTGTTAGAATCGTACTAGAATGGTCAGAAACCCAACAAATATTTTTTGAATTGGACACTTTACTGATACGTATCCTATGAGTGTCATACGAGTATCGGTGTCCAATACGTGTGTCCGATACGGACACGCCATTTGAAAGGAGTGTCCGAATCTCATACTTGACAGATCCAAAAAATATTTAGAATTAACAAATTTAGCCATTTTTTTTAACTATTAGTTGTATTTGTGTGTGAAATATATATATATATATATATATATATATATATATATATCTAAAAGAAAAAATATTTAAAATATTTAAACAAGAAAATTAAAATAATTAAAGTCTCATTATCAGAATAATCTATTTTAATTTATAATATAAGAGTGGGAATGCAAATCATTTATAATAATTAGAAGTTTAATAATTGCAAATGCATGAAATAAATATTTTTATATATAATTATTTGATTATATAAATTAAAGTCGCTATAACGTATATTTTATAATTAGACAATACAAATTTTAAATTAAATGAACAAAATAATATTGTTTAAAATTTATAAAGATTATATATAATATGAAATCAATTTATTTTCTTTTATTTAAAATATTTAATTTTTTTACTATAAATTTTTTGACATTTTTATAGGTTTATATATGCGTTCATTTCTTGTCATTTCTTTCATCGAATGTACAAAATTAGAAGGTAATATACACCTTGAGATAATTTGATTTGGCTATATTTTTTGTTTTTAGTAAGTTTTCTCCTTACAATATCTCGTCTCCTAAGGTTGCTTTTGCATGTAAGGGTTTAGTCAATCAACCTCTAACCTTTTTTGGTGTTTACATTATGTTGAGAGAAATTAACTTGATTTACTTCTTTACACGATATTGATAATTGTGGAAGTGAAACCTTAATTAACCAAATCCTAAGATAAATATCTCAATTTAAATTTGTAGTAATGTTGTTATTGAATTCGTTTTTTTTGTGTGTGAATTGAGAAGTATATTTGACATTGATTATCGGTTGGTGAGATTGATATGGTATACAAATGTATACAACTGAAGATTTTAAAGTTCAATTATTTTATGTTTTCAATTAATTTTTATATGTGTGATACTTGGAATTAGTAATTTAACATTTTGTTATTTAACATGTTTGATTTTGAATATAATTGAATAAAAAAAATATGATTTAAGTATAGAGTGCGCAATAAAATTTGTTTTAATCGCAAAAAAGCTTATTTTTTGTAAAATTGAAATAAAAGACTTATTTCTTCTTATTCAAGTGATTGACTATCGTTAAGTAATTTTTATTGTACAAGTTGGGAGAGAAAAACCACCACAAAGGTTAAAAACTGTTTGAGTTGTGGGATATAAAAACCAAATCTTTATAAATTTGAAATATATTATTACCTTTTTCTAATAGTACTCAATGTCATTTTTTGAAATTCCTATGGTTATATATGAATATTATGTTGTTGATATGGAATGAGTTGTTATAAATGAATATTATGTTGTTGATATGAAATGAGTATTATGTTTGTTGATACGAAGTGAATAGGATGAATGTTGTTGATATAAAGTGTGGAATGCATATTTATTTATATATTTAATTATTTGACTTAGTGTGACTTACGTGTTTTTTTATAAATTGCTATGATTGTATTTTTGAAAAAAAAATATACGAATTATCAAAATATTTATATTTTCAAATATTTTAGAAACAAATTTTAAAGTAATATATAAATATTATGAATATAAATTTTCATTTTTTTTAATTTTTTCATCTTATCTTTGGGTGTTAAAAAGGATAGAACAAGTAATTCAATTTTTAATAAAATAACATACTACTACTAATATTTGATAATATTATATTTTAAATAATAAATAACAATTTTATAATAAAACATTATTGAAATTTAATAATATATTCATAATATTAATATGATTTATAAAAAAAATTTAATGGGTGTCAAAACATTATGGTAAATATTATGATCAAGGGTAAAATAGTGAATGTAAGGTGGGTGTAAAATTTTATTGGGTGCCAAAATATGATGGTCTTATTGAAAAATGATTTTGACATTTCACCAATTACTTGACAACTCATTTTTAGGGGTAATATGGTCATTTAAAAATAAATTTATATTTTTAAAGAAAAAAGAGGACGAAGGAGAAAATAGTGAATGTAAGGTGGGTGTAAAAACTTATTGGATGACAAAATAAATAAAAAATATGTTTTGACACTTCATCAACCACATGAGAACTCACTTTTAAGAATAATATGGTTATTAAAAAAATAGAATTTTATATTTATAAATAAAAACAAATTATGAAGAGTAAAATAATAAATGTAATGTGTGTAAAAATTTATTAGGTGACACGGTAAAATAGTGAAGGTAAGGTGGGTGTATAAATTTTGTGTGTCAAAATATTGTGGTCCTATTAAAGTGAGAAAATTAGTTTTGGCATTCCATTAACAGCTTCACCCTAAATTAGGGGTAATATAATCATTAAAATTAAGTTTTTATATTTGTAAAGGAAAGAGATGATAAAGAGTAAATTAATGAATATAAGGTGAGTCTAAAAATTTAGGATCATGATATACAACCACTTTTTCTACTTTCACCGTATAACTTTTTAATACTATTATTTATATTATTTAATTACCAATTTATTCTTTATTATATATTTTTTTAAAAACTATCACATTATAATTGTATACAGTTAAGGGTGCGGTTGAAGTATCATTCTTGAAAATTTATTGGATGCCAAAATATCATGTTCCTATTATAATGAGAAATGATGTTTTGAAACTTCACCATGACAACTCACTTTTAGGGATAATATGGTTGTTTAAAACTAAACTTATATTTGTAAAGAAAAAAAAGAGGATGAATGGTAAAATAGTGAATCTAAGGTGTGTAAAAAGTTATTGTATGTCAAAATATCATAGTTCTATTTCAAAATGATATTTTGACACTTCACGAATTACTTAACAACATACTTTTAAGGATAATATGCTTATTAAAAAATATACTTTTATATTTGTAAACGAAAAATATGTTAAAAGATAAACTAGTGAATGTAAAGTGTGTGTAAAGTTTTATTGGGTGACAAAATATCATGAATATCTCTTTAATACAAAAAGTAAAACATATACACCTAACAAACCATTATAATAATATTTTAAATTAAAAAATAATTTATATATAATTAAAATATTAGTTTATTTTGATGTGAAATTTTGACTAATTGACCATCCACTTCTAGACATAATATAATTTTTTTTATATATATAAAAGAAAAGAGAAGGTAAAAGATAAATATTGGATAAGTGTCAAAACATTATGATACTATTACAATACAATGTGAAATGATGTTTTGATACTACATTAACTACTTGACAAACGTAATTTTAAACGCAACATAATTATTAAAAAATAAACTTTTATATTTACAAAGAAAGAGGGAGTAAGAAAGGTAAAATAATGAATATAAAGTGACCCTAGAAGTTTTATTAGATGCTAAAATATGATTCTCCTATTGTAATAGTATACAAATGCTAATTAATAATAAGAGAGCAATAGTGTAAAAATGCCTATCAATAATAGGAGAGTAAAGAAAATCTCTGGCTTTAAAAAAGTTACTCACCGAAACTGCATATACAATTTTACACATCAAATTTTCATAAGAAATTGTAGCACCAATTTTTTAAATAAACAACTATGATAATAAATATAAAATTTGTTCTATAAAATTGCAGGACCAAAGTGCTACTGCGAAGGCGGTTGTGAGAGGGGGAAAACCGAGCGTTTGAGTTCCGTTTAATCGCCAGAAAGTGAAGCAGAATCTTATAAATAGGTGTTTTCAATTGCAATTTTGCAATTGCAACTGCAACTGCAACTAAGAACAGAGTAATTAAGCAGTGATTGAGAAGAACCCTAGCAGCAACTATGGGGAAAAAGCAGCACAGCAAAGACAGGATGTTCATCACCAAAACGGAGTGGGCAACGGAATGGGGAGGAGCTAAATCCAAAGACAATCGCACTCCCTTCAAACGTCTCCCCTTCTATTGCTGCTCGTACCAATTCTCATAACCTCTCTCACTCTTAACCTCTTTTCACTCAATTTTTCATTCATTCATTTCGTCTTCTCCTTGTTTTAGGCTTACGTTTACGCCGTTTGGAGAACCTGTCTGCACTCCCGATGGCAGTGTTTTCGATGTTATGTGAGTATCTCTGCGATTCCTTAAGTTTCCTCTTTTCTTATCAATTATTTGATTGATAGATTGATTTTGCAATTTTGCTTCAGGAATATTACTCCCTATATTATAAAATACGGTAAACATCCGGTCACTGGAACTCCTCTCAAGCTGCCGGATCTCATTCCACTAACTTTCCACAAGAATTCAGAAGGTTATCATTTCAACTGCTTCATTTCATCTGGGTGTTTTATTGGTGACTCGTTGAACTATTTTATTTAGTGTATTAGCTTCACTTTTAATTCTTGGTACATTTCTTTATTGCCATGTGTAGGCTCTCTAACTTGAATCCTCGTGTTCGCACAGGTTATTGTTGACTTGACACTGAATTAGTGATAAGTTTGCATTGAATTAGTGAAATTAAAGTTTTTGTACTAAGAATGTAACATTTTTTATAATACTACGAATGAAATATGTTAATATTAATCATACTGAAGTGACTATTTACCCTTTTTTAAAAGGTTTATCCTAACTATTATTACAGGTTAGGAGATGAAACAGTAATTATACTTCTTAATGTGCAAGGTTAGACAGGGATGAGCTATATAAGCAGAGTTGGCTAGAGACTTATAACCAATCTGTTTACTAGTAAAATAGTAAACAAGAGAGAAGAAAATGTAAATAAAAAGAATCAACTTCTATCCTAAACTTTTGGAATTGCTTATCTTAAAAACCTTCAATGATTATCTTAGGTCTAGTGTTGCTACTTGGTAATAGCCAAGCTCATTAGCTAGAGTTGGTTTTCTTCTTAAGAGGTTCAGATATAGGTGATCCCAAGGACTTTGTCACTGAATAGAAGAGCTCAAAGATCTTATTCTGATTTACATGGAGATTTTACTCATTTTTTCATTGTTCTTCTTCGTTGAAACAATATCTAGATACACCCTCACTCTTGGAGAACGATATCCATTACTTCTATAAAGTTGTTGTAACATTGATCAGGAGACAAGAAATTTAATGCATGGAAGAATGTCATAAATATTGTATTAGTTTGATTACTACCTTTATTTTCCTTTGAATAGTGTTAAAACTGCTATTCTAACAACTATACACACAAGGACCACATCAGCATTGTTGATGTTATTTTTTTTGTGGATTTGGATTGTATCAAAGGATGATAATAAATAGGTTTCGAACCCCCTTGGTTCTCCAATCTTTAACATATTGAATGAAAATATCTCTATCAATGTCTTGGTATTTGGGCATAGGATCTAATTCAATCCTTCTAACCAACATGTAAGATGAAAACTGCCCAAGCTTTGTATCTTTATTTAAGTCACATCTCTCGAGTTGATGTAGGACTAAACCACCACCCTTGGTGCTGCAATTAAGACAACCCCTAAAAAAGCATCAACCAAGGCAGTATAGGGGTGACCACAATTTAGGTAGCTTTTTCAAACACTTTCCCTCGTGTCCGGGGCTAGTGATCTAGACTAGAGTGTGGAAATGGAATAGGAAATAGATCTAAGATAACCTTTGGCACTATCTTAAAATTTGGGCTTAGGACTTTGCTCAATCTCATAAGACTAAGTTGTAAGGTGAAGACTCTCCAAACTTTAACTCTGTTTAATCACATCTCTAGTTGATGTAGGAGTAAACCACCATCCTTGAGGCTCTAAGACTGCAAGTATGTCGTGCTAGGGTTGGGGTGACCAAAATCAAGGTACCTTTCCGACACTTTGAATCACCATAGTGTCAAATGGAAATGCTATGGTGTGCCCCTGTTATGTTATGGTCACATTATTGGCAATGCGGCTTTATTCCTAAGCCTAATTATTTAAGAACTGTTTGTGAGTGATTCAATGGAGTTTCCATAGGTTGAAAGATTGAAATAAATATTTGAGAGAATTATGTGTACCACCATTAAAATGTTGTTTGTAGCCGAAGTCTGATATTTGTTTTATGTCACGTGCAAACCCAATCTGTAATAATTATGATTGAAGGGGAAAGTTTATGAGGATTTCCATGGAATAAGATTGCTGAACATGGCAGAAATTCAGAAATTTTAGTGACAATTGATTTTAAGAACGAAAAATGTTTTCTCCTACAAAATAGAGATACTAAATTCCTTACAAACTTACAGCAAACAAGTTGACTATAGAACTACTGGATGTAGGACTGTCAATGGAATGCCAATATCTATACTCTTTTTTTCTCTCCAAAGTAACAAACTTACCTACTCCTAATAGAGCCAGTATATACTTACATTGATATCATTTTGTAAATAGAGTATTTTTTAGTTAGACTTTCCAAGATTTTCTCTGAAGCTGGTCAATTAATATCAGGCACAATTTGCTTTTTTTCTTAAATTTCACATGTTATTCTTGTGTAGCCCTGTTGCTGTTCAAATGCAAACTGTTGTTTTTTCTCACATACATATGTTTTTTCTGTTGCTTGGGGAGAGGTTGGCATCAGCATTAATGATTTCCCCGAATGTGTTTGTTATGAGTGTGTTTGACATGCCAAATAAGCAAACCTGTAACTTATTGTCTAGCTTATAAAGTTGTTTGACCAAATAAAGAAGTTTGGTAAACAAACTTATTTCACTATTTCACTTGCCTGTAGCTGATAAGCATTAAGTTACTTTTAGGCACATCCAGTTAGAGTAAATGACACGGTTCTGAAGAATGAGGAAAGGAAAGGGCAAATTTTAATTTGACAGTGGCTCCAAATATTTTACCCAATGGGTCAGTGCCAAACTAGTTGAAGAAGTTGGATTTAAAGGAGCAGAAAATTGGATGCCAAGCAAACTCATTCTTTGACTTAATTGGCAGAGGCCCAGCCAATGGGGAAAAGCACCACTATACTACAAAGCACAGAGCAAAATAGGCCAGATTAATTCATAAGCTTATTGTTGCATTTGAGTTTCACTTCAACCTGCATTGACCATGTTGTGGCAACATCTAGTTTAAGGAGATATTTATAAAAAACTTTTTGTCTGGATCCAGCTTCCACGAGGTTGATTTTTAAGATGATATTGTTAGTAAGGAAGGGGAACATTAGTCAGTTAGTTAGAGTGAGTTAGTGACAAATAAGTAGGACTGTAGGGGAGGGATGGGATTGGAGCATTTGAGTTTGAAGGTACAGGTGGACAGAAGATGGGTAGAATTGGAGCATTTGAGCACACAACATTTTTTATGAGAACACTAACTGTTTAGTAGAGGTTGTCTAATGAATAAGAATAACACACAAAAAATGTTTACTGTTTACTGATTCACCCTAAACACTTGGTCTATGTCCAATTCTCATTTAAGAAGCTTTTAAAAGAGTTCCACTAATAAAAAGCTATTTTCAAAGCAAGTATATAAATCACTCTTGGCTATCATGATTCATGAGTACACAAGTCATTTATGACTATCTTGTCTCCCCTGAGACTAAACACCCTAAGTATTTTTAACTGTCATTCCTGGCTACACATAACAATGAACAAGATGAACTTAAGAAATAACTCTTGTAAAAAGGATGTACAATGAAAGCTTCCTTACAAGGTTGTAACTTCACGTAGTGAAGAATATTATAAGGTTTTCTCTCTTTGACTATACAAAGACTAAAGACAGAATATATGCTCGTAGGCTTTTTCAAAGAAAGTATAATTGTAGTTGTTTTAGGATGTATTGCAATTGTCTTATCTTGTATTTATAATTTCTCAGGAGTATGACCGTTGTAGAGCAATCTTCATCTTAATATTGTTGAGTAATTATGATATTGTTTTCCTTTAATCTTGATGTGCAAAATTACTAGAACTAACTAGATTATTCTCTCTTGTGACAACATACGGAAGGTCGCACTTCCTTTTATTCTTGTGCTCAATATAAAAATAGAAACAAAGCACAACACAATATCACAAATAATATATACCCTTTTCATTTTAGCATCGTGTGATTAAGTGCTCATTTTGTTTTAGGTATATTCTTTCCATATATTGCAAGTCATTGCAAATATTTATTCAAATATAATCAGTTTAATTATAGAATGAGTTTTGGTTGCTATTTTTAAACTACTGATTAAATCAACTAATGCTATTACCATTGAGGTTAATTTTATTAGTAGAAGTAAGATTAATTGTGTTCCTACGTTTCCTTTATTAACTATGTTATAATTGTTAGATCGTCTGGTGTTGTTCAAGTATCGAAGGTTCTTCAAGTATGGAAGGTTCTATTTAAAATGTAGGTACCTATTAACTTTATTAAAAGATAAGAGTAAGAATATGTAAATATATTTAATCCGATATCATAATAAGAAATAATCATTTAAATATATTTATTAATGAAAGGGTCCTCTAGTAATCCTAAACTATTGTGGGATTTTAGACCGTCCAGGTCTTAACAGAGTTCAATTTCAACCAACATTCACCATGTTACCACAACATCCAGTTGAATATGACATTTAGAAAAGTTATTGGGGGGATCCAACTTGTACAACTTGAACCATGATGAGGACATGGTTGATTTTAGGAGGGGTGGTATTGTTAGTATAGAGTATACTGAATTAGTTATGATAATTAGTAGTTAGTAAGATTGAATTGGAGACCTAAATAAATAGGGCTGAAAGGGAGGAAATTCACGGAGATTGGTTATCCTTTGTAAATTGAGTGGTAGCTCTTTGCATAGAGGAAACTCTTGGGGGAAAGTGATCTCTCCTTCCTGCCTGTTCTTTCCATTCAATCTGATAAAATCTTTATTTCACTCTGAATTTTATTCTTGGTTCCAAAAGACAGTAATTTATAGCTTATAAACTTGTAGCTTTTTTTTTCTTCCATTCCCTCTCTATTTAAATAACTACCTTTTTACCTTCTCTTATTCATTTTTACGTTTGCCTAACTATTTTAATTTTCAATAGATATTTTATCTACTTTGCTAGCTGTTTTGTATCGACTAACCTTTCTTCGTCATGTTGCAGGAGAATATCATTGTCCAGTGCTAAACAAAGTTTTCACTGAATTTACGCATATTGTGGCAGTGAAAACTACAGGAAATGTGTTCTGCTATGAGGTTATTTTTTTCAGGATCCTTGACTTCAATATTGCTAATTTCTTATGTAGATGCCATTTATATTTATATAAGTTGTGGGAATTAGGCTGTTAAAGAGTTAAACATTAAGACAAAAAACTGGAAGGAGCTCCTCACTGATGAACCATTCACAAGGGAAGACCTTATAACCATTCAGGTAAGTTGGGTTTGAACAAGAACATTTTTTCTCTTTCTTCATCTTTCGGTGTCTTGATATGAAATTGTGGTGTTTGTGTGATATGTGCAGAATCCTAATGCACTTGACAACAAGGTTCTTCTGGATTTTGATCATGTTAAAAATAGTTTGAAAGTTGATGATGAGGGTATGCTAGCTCATTCATCTTTTGCCAGCTACAAATCTCATATTTGTCTTGAATCTTAATGTGTTTCTTTTTTTATTTTAGTAGTCTTAGCTTTGACACGTTCTATTTTTCTCCCTTCAGAACTACAGAAAATGAGTTCAGATCCAACCTATAACATAAACATGTCGGGTGATATCAAGCAAATGCTTCAGGAGCTTGGAACTGATAAAGGAAAGGAAACTGCAATGCATGGGGGTGGTGGTGGCAAGGCACAAAAAGAAAGGGCTGCTGCACTTGCTGCCATCATAGCGGCAAGGTCCCGTGTTGATGAAGATTCCAAATCAAATCCAAATAAAGAGGCCAAAGCTCCTCAGGCATTTAGTATTGTAGATGCTGCATCTGCTGCAGTACATGGAAGAAGTGCAGCTGCTGCTAAAGCCTCATCGGGTGATAAAACTGCTGCTAGAATAGCTATGCATATGTCTGGTGACAGGGCGCCAGTGAATGCAAAGATGGTGAGTTTCTTAGATGTATTCTCTTTTTCACCAATACATATTGATAGCTAACATTCGCAAATTAAATGATCCTTTCAATGAAGAGATGTAATGTAAAAGAATTCATTAATGTCTCTTCTCTTAACTTAAAAGCTTATAGGTGGAAGATTCACTTGAATTATTACATATTACATCTGTGTAACTCATGGTTTTATACTAGAAATAGCAAGGGATTGCACCTAACTCACCCCGGAAACCGTTAATGTCTTTTCAGTTAACAACTTAAGCTTATTAATTGCTGGAAGAGTCATGAATGATGTTATATTATACCTGTAACACATGGTTTTAATACTAGAAATTACAAGGGATAGGACCTAAGTCACTACAAAATTATTAGCTCAAGGGGGGAAGATTGTCCAGGGCTAGTGACAAGCCAATGTGAGCTTAACCTCAATCCCTGCGCCACCCACTCACACTGCCTAGGACTGAACATTTTCAGGTAACCAAATGCCAATTGGATAGACTTGTAGACTTTGATGACACTGTATTAGATATTGAGAATCGATTTGCACTAACATAACACCAAGAGCTAAATCAAAGAGGGGTGAGATTGCAAGTCTTATAGAGACTACTTTTGCCATATTTGTTTGTTCCTAGCCAATGGGTTATCTTAACATATTGTAGATGTAGCATTAATCCAAAACTATTCACGTGTCTTTCACCTAAAAGCTTAAGCAGTTGGGTGATGCGTTTCACGTATATTTACCTAAACACTTAAATTATTAGGCAAATACACATGAATGTTTTTATGACATCTCTTATAAAAGAAAAGGCTGTATTCACTGTGCTGTGCATTATGAACTTCTAATGTAGTTACCTGTTTTAGGTAAAAAGTCGTTTCACAACTGGTGCTGCTTCCCGGTCTTTTACTTCTACATCATTTGATCCAGTTACAAAAAATGATTTTGAATATGTGAAAGTTGAGAAGAATCCAAAAAAGAAGGGTTATGTACAACTGCATACAACACATGGTGATTTGAACATTGAGCTACATTGTGATATAACACCTAGGACGTGTGAAAACTTCATCACACTTTGTGAGCGTGGATTTTATAACGGAGTTGCTTTTCATAGAAGCATCAGGTATGATAACATACTCAGCGTCTTTCTTCCCCTTAGATTTATGGTCTCATAATCCATTTTGTGCAGGAATTTTATGCTACAGGGTGGTGATCCCACTGGTACTGGTCGAGGAGGTGAATCTATATGGGGAAAGCCTTTTAAAGATGAATTTAACTCCAAACTAGTTCACTCTGGAAGGGGTGTGGTAAGCATGGCAAACAGTGGCCCACACACCAATGGTTCCCAATTCTTCATCTTGTACAAGTCTGCAAATCATCTAAACTTCAAACATACAGTTTTTGGAGTAGTTGTAGGTGGGTTGACCGCACTTGCTGCCATGGAAAAGGTTCCAGTTGATGATAATGACCGACCTCTGGTTAGTCACACGTTCTTTTCTTGTTGATGCAATACATTGTTCCCCTCTTTTTTTAGGTTTTATTCTTCTCAAATGCATAAAGTTTCAACCTGTGTAATTACAAACATATGATCACAAAATACGGATCTGCTTTTAAAAAAGTAGATTCTTCTGTCGTTGTACATATTTTGTTATCATCTGCGTAAATATATTCTTTTCCCTTACACCTGTCTAGTTTGGACTTCGGGTTTTGTGCTTTAGTTTTCCGTCGTGGGTACTATTTCTACTGCTACTACAACTCCATATCATTGTATCGTGTTGGAATACAATGTTTGTGCTCTTTGATTTATTACACTCACCTATAGACTAACTCGACCACAGTATAATACATTATGTGTTTCATTGTGCCTGGATCGCTTGTTTGTAGGTGGCAAATTTTTAGTGGTTTGAAGAGTTTATATAATAATGAACAATACTTGGTGTAATATTTGATGTTTCCTAAATGAACTATGCACCATTATCTAGCGTGCCATTCTAGCCACTTCAAACAATGCGTTATGTTCCATACATTTTTTATATTGCAGGAGGAAATCAAGATAACAAGTGTCACGATTTTTGTCAATCCTTACACAGAACCAGACGAAGGAGAAGAGCAGGATAAGGCCAAAGAGAAGAATTTAGAGGACGAGGATAATGTAATGTCAATGATCCAGAATAGTTGAGACATCTCTCGCCGTTTTTTTTCCTTACTTGTGAAAGGTTTTTGTTAACTGTCTTATGTTTCAGGATAAGGTAGGCTCATGGTATAGCAATCCTGGCGCTGGAACGTCTGAATCTGGAGGTACGGGGGTCGGTGGTGGTGTCGGCAAGTACTTGAAAGCTAGGAATGCTCAAGCTACATCTACTAATCTTGATACCAGTACAGCCGTTGTAGTAAAGAAAAGAAAAGTGGGAGTTGCCAGCAGTGACTTTAAAGATTTTTCTGCATGGTAACAATCCCAATTTCGTACAATTTGTAAAAATGTGTAAACTGCTCGTGTTGTAGCTTATTTATTAATATTTGCATTGGGGAAATTGACGGGATAGCGAGAGAATTTTTTTTGCACGCCATTGAGGCTTTGTACAATATACAGCGTTTTCATTGGATGCAAGCGGAATAGAATCATTGCCTGGATTGTCTCTGGTTCCGTTGCTGCATTGTCAGAATTTCATAATTTGGTTATGGATTTGATAGATGGATAGCTTAGCTAGATTGGTTCTCTCAAGAGTAATAGTTTTAATATACATTGCTTTAGCTCTCTATTCCAAGGCAGAGAGTTACGTTATGTACATCTTTTAACAGCTCTGTTCCTCGCTTTCTGGGGTTATCAATCCGATCGACTTTTGCTTGCTTGCAGGGAATTTTATTTATTCCTTCTCAGTAATCAGTTGTCTGGCGTGAATGGTAAGTTCAGGCTAGGGTGCCATTCCCAAGGGCACTTCAACTTAGTGACTCTATTGACTTTAGTGACGGACTCCTGCTCACGTTTTGGCATCTTATACACCTACTGTACAATTCACAGTACACACATCAATGCATACTACATTTATTTTAAATCAAAAATGAAGAATCTATGTATCTTGCAGCCATTTCATTGTCTTACCATGGATACCACCTACTCACTATTGCTTAATCCATCCACATCTCTAACATCAAAGCTGTTGTAATTTCTTCTATACACCTAATGGTTGGATGTCTAATCTCTCTAAATTTCATAACTCAAAATAAACACTTACCTAAGACACACGATCCAACAACTCAATTTCTTAAATGTTGAGTGTGTAAGTTTATTATACTTATTTGACTAGACAATCTACATAGTATTTTTATTTGTTATGCATCAATATTATTATTTTTAAAAATTTGTAACTAAAATTTTGACTTGTTTATCTCTCTGAACTTTATCTTCAAACTTTTTGTTAAGTAACAAAATAACATGTCACATTATCCTAAAATTTGATTGGATAATCATATAATTTTATTATAAATTGTTTTAATTATTTGTTAAGTAGTCTAATGTCAATCATAATTTTATATATATATTCTTGTTAAATTTCTAGATAACATGCCAAATTAGCATAACGTTAACCTTGGGGAAAAATCCATTAAAAAATAAAGGTCAAATAGAGTTTACAATACAGAGGCTAGGTTAGAGCATTAATATTTCTAATCAAGGCAATGCATACTCAATTAGAGAAATCAACTTAACAAAAGTGTCAGCTGTTATGTATATGACTAGTTTAATGATAAAAATGTCTTTTTATCAATTTCTACATGTTGACTTCTAGCATGTAATATATTTACGTGTGTTAAATTATATATATATTTTTACTAAAAAATTGGCTTTTGAAGAAGAATTAGATTGATAGAACAAAAAAAGTAGGCATGTGTAAAATTGAATGAATTAGTTGGTCTGACTAAAAAAAAAGAAATGTGACATATATAACCAGACCAACACGTTTCACAATCTCTGAAATGTTCCGAAATCGACAAAGCTAGAAAGATAACTTTAGCATCATGATCTTAGCTTTGCCATAGAAAGATTGTAAAGGTAAGGGAAGAGGGTTTCACTGCAGTTCAAAAATTCTGCTTTTAGTGAACTCGATTCTCATAAATCTCATTCGTTTGGTTTGTTTCGTAAAGCCTCCACTTTTGCTTACTCATCATCATCATAACAAATAAACACACAAATCTCTCTCCCTACAAAATATCATTTACTTAATTTAGGGACTTTTGATTAACAGAGAATTAGAAAGTAAGGAAATAAAAAGGAAAAGAGAAAAATAAATATTACTGTGAAAAAATAAAACAAAAATATATTATTTAGATAAATAAAAATAATAAAAAAAATAGAATTTTTCTCCTCGAATGGTTGAAAAATCAAAAGAGAGTGAAAATCAATAAATTTAATGGAACTTTTTTATATTAATTAAAATATTTTATAATTTTTTTCTTAACATGAAATTTTGTCAAACTTTTCGTTTTTTGTTAAGAGAATTTTTTATCTTTTAAATTATTTCAATAAAAAAGAGGAATCATTCTCCAGAATGACAATTTAAACATCAGAACGTCTGTTTCTTAGGCTTAATTACTTTTCTATTATTAATTTATTTTGTTAAATTTGATTTTTTATTAATAAAATGTTGAATCAAGTTTTTCTCTATTTCATTTTCTTTCACTCAACTTTTATAAACAAAAAAAGTGTTAGAGCATTGTCACCATTCAAATTCAGTGTTAGAGCAAGGATAGTAATGACTATTGATAGTAATTTGTTAAATGTTTAATAATTTTCCTACCATATTTGGAGACAATTTTGTAGAAACACATTTAGTAAACAGTTGTTAAATATTTAAGTGTGTTGTATTAATTTTTTAATTAGAAGTTCTTAGTATTCACTCTTTTAATAGGACACATTTAATCAACTGTTTTACAGGGCTTTTAAGGAATATTGCATATTCTACGATCGAATCTACGAAACCCAAATTGGTATATTGATTTATTTTTTTTGGTATAAGACGACAACGGAAAAAATAAGACAACATTCACCCAACCACATCTGCAGTTGAGAAATTCAGTACCATCACTATGCTACAGTTGTGACTGTTATAAAAAAGAAATCCAAAACAACTTGAATCTTTTGCACAATGGTTTATTTACATAAAAAAAAAGCATGTTAAGGTAAAAATTATATACCAAAAGTAACACATTATACTCTTTCATGAAAACATATTTAATCGAGTAAATGACTAGTTTGATTCTTAAAATTATATAACGTTGCCACATTAATATTTCAAATTAAGAACATTTTAAATAAGTTTATGAAAGTACAATATGTTAATTACACTCATTTAAAATAAAGAATGCCCTCTTAAATGACAATACTAATTTGTGTTATGAACCAAAATAACAGATAAAAAAATATTTTTTTTACAGATTAAAATTGCACACTGTACTTTCAAGACAAAGAAATCACTTTAAATATACTTTTTTTAGAAATCCTCATAAAATCAATAATTTATGATAAAATGATAACATAAATTTCTTTGAAATTTTTATATGATATAAACGTGGAGATTTGGGTTTAATGATAAGAACGTTTAGTCATAAGAGGGTTTAGTGTTGTGATTTTTATAAGGGTTGATATATCTCTAAAATATTTTTTTTTATTTAATTTATTTGTTGTTGATAAAAAGAAGTGGAAAAACTAGATATTGTTACAGTTCATTGGCATGTTAACGGTTGAATAATTAATAATTAATATATGTTTTAGCAAATAATAAAGTTTGTGTTGTGAGATGGAAGATGAGTCCAAAACATGAAATAAGTGAAAGAAAAAGGATTGTAAAAATATTTTGGAGAATGCCCCTGCGTTGCACGGGGTCCTTGAATAGTAATTGTCACATTTCATAACTTGTTTTTTTCTTTCTTAAGATTGTTGAGTCGAAACTGTGGTGCAGAGTGCGTCCCATGTGTTAAACTATCATAGGAAACAGCACAACAACAAAACATCCACCAAATACATCATTAAAATCATCTTTTACAACAATACAAATTAAGAACAACTGCTATTTCAAGAGGAAAGTGAAATAAAATTTATTTTTCTTCAGACATTGTTAAATTAAGTGTGAGTAGTGTATTGATGAAATGAAAGAAATAAAGTATAGTACTTACGATAATTGAATTTTGATTATCTTTGCTACAGTCCAAACGAAAATAAACTAGTATTTTATGGTTGTGGCAGTGACATAGCAACTATAGGCTTTCTTACATGTGTAACAGCTTTTTAAATGAAAAGAAAATGGATATGGGGCTCACCTCAACAACAGCAAAAAGAAAGGATAAAAGCCGCCAATTATGCCTTCTTCTGCTGTTCTTTCTACTTTTTTATTTATCTCTTCACTTCTACTAAATTCATCAACCACTTCTTTTCATGGAACTCATAATTTTAACAGCATCTTCTCTTTAAGATTATTAAATTCTTATAAATGTTATACAAAATTTCACTTGTTTTTTACTAAGGTTTAATGAGATAATTTAAGTCTAATTCAATCTCATAAAATCGGTTCATGGGTGAGGTTTGTACCTATTTATATACAATAAATTGTTATCATCTCTAGTCGATGTGAGATTTTTAACACATCCCTCACACCGAGAGTAACACTCGTGCGTGACCCCTCACACTGAGAGTAACACTCGTGCGTGAGACAACATATTATGTATAATTCGATAACGACCCAATAGCGGGTGACACTGATACCATATTAAGAAATAAATTTTAAGTCTAACTCAACCCCATAAAACCGATGTGTCCATCATCGATAGTAGTCGATGTGTAATCTACAATACTTCACCATTTCTTTATCTAAAGTAGTTGGACCGTTATGGTTGGTTGAATTAAGAATATCTATTAACTATATATATATATATAATCAAAGACTAATTAATGACAGTGAATTGGAAAATCCTTATAATGTCGTGGTTGAGGATGAAAGCAAAAACTCCCCACCAATTACTGATAGAGGAAACAAGAAAAAAGAAAGGAAAAAGGAAAAGGTTCTTGAAACTCCCTTTCTGTTTATATCAATGGATTTCAGCAGGGCTAATATCTGTCTCATCTTGTCGGGAGCTATGGATTGGAAGAAAAGAAAAGAACATTAGCGTACAAGGGCGGCATAAAGTGAAGTGATTAAGCTGAGAGAAGTGATTTTTTTTTTCCCATAATGATTGACGATTAAAGACTTCCGAAACAAGAGCCTCCACACAATAATGAAATGGCATGATTAAGAAAAACCAGTTTCATTACACGGCAAACGCGTTGTCTAATAATAAATTATAGTGTGTAATTAAAGAAAGCAAACGTGAAGCCCCTGGGAACAGTACACAGGATAATCGCAGACGTGGTTTTATAAATAATAAATTGGGAAGTCAATTTGTGATGAGGGAAGGCTGGGCCACAAATGGAGAAGTAATTTTATTGTAATCTGAGGATTAAGGATTAAAGAGAGTGAGAAGAAGGTAAATATTTGAGGAGAAGAAGGAGAAAGAGAGAGAGAGAGATGGTTATAGTGGTTATATGAAAGGGTGAAAGAGTGGAGATAAAGTGGGAAGGCATGCCCTAGAAGTTAGAGAGAATAATAGTATGATGTGTGGGATTATGTAAATGGTTATAGAAAAAGAGAAAAGTTGGTGAGAGTTTTGGGAAGGATTAGGATTAGGATTAGGAGAGTGAGTGCGTTATGGTGATGAGAGAAGATAGTGAGTGGGTTTGTTTGTTGTTTGTGTTGACGAAGATGATGATGATGATTCACGCCGGCAGCTTTACCCTCTCATTTCTCTCTCTACCCAATTGGCACTTTGGCACGCCTGCTCCCACTCATCAAATACTCTCTCAAACAATGAAAAGGATCTCTTCTCCCTACCTTTTGCTCACACTTTCTTATTTTTCATCTTTTGTCAGACACAATTCTATTCTAAGCATCACCTAGCCCACAACCCCTACACATTACCTTCTCACACTCTCCATACCCATTTTTATTTTTATTTTTATTTATCATCAAACAAGCTCCTCCCAATAAAAGAATAACCTAGAAAAGAAAGCCAACCCCACCTCCATCTCCCCAGCACATCGATTCCACAAAAAGGAGAGAGAGAGAAAGAAAGAAAGGTTAATTACCACTCCATTCAACTTTTATTTCCACCTCACCCCCTCAAAATTAACCCACATACATAGCATTAACAATTACGTAACTTTGTACACACATAGAGAAGTAAGGTTATTATGTAGTGTATCCAAATCCAATCCATTCACAATTTCCAATTCCACGGCGACACACCAATTCCCACCGTTCAAAATACACGTTACGTCGTCCATTTCTCTTTGGTGGGTTGGTTGGTTGAGGTGGGAGGACGTGAGTGAGTGAATGAGAAAGTGAGTGAGTGAGTGAGTGACCAATTAATATCCATGCGAGTCAAAGGTTAATAACCTTAAATGGATACAACGTTGTTTGGAGTAGTGAGATTCCAACATCAACTACAAGCTCAAGCTCAAGCTCAAGCTGATCAAGATCAATCCCTCAACAACTCCACCACCACCAGCAGCTCTCGATCTTCCAGACAACAAAACTATCCCTGTCCACAAGAAGACGAAGAATGCTTCAACTTTTTCATGGATGAAGAAGACCTATCCTCGTCTTCTTCCAAGCACTACTATCCCTATCAACCCCACCCTCCCTCCACTACACCAACCACCACCACCGACCTCTCCTTCTCTCCCACCCGCGACGCAGCCTTCCCTTTCCAGCTCTCCGGCAAGTGGGCCCACGACATCCTCCTCGAAACCGCACGTGCCGTCTCCGACAAGAACACCACGCGCCTCCAGCAACTGATGTGGATGCTCAACGAACTGGCCTCCCCCTACGGCGACACCGACCAGAAACTGGCCTCCTACTTCCTCCAAGCCTTCTTCAGCCGCATCACTCAAGCCGGGGACCGAACCTATCGAACCTTGGCCTCGGCCTCCGAGAAAACATGCTCCTTCGAATCCACGCGCAAGACGGTGCTGAAGTTCCAAGAGGTCAGTCCCTGGACAACCTTCGGACACGTGGCGTCGAATGGTGCCATCTTGGAAGCCTTGGAAGGCGAGCCCAAACTACACATAGTTGACATCAGCAACACCTATTGCACCCAATGGCCTACGCTCTTCGAAGCCTTGGCCACTCGAAACGACGACACTCCGCACCTCCGTCTAACCTCCCTCGTCACCGCCGCCTCCGCGCACAAGGTCATGAAGGAAATCGGCGCCAGAATGGAGAAATTCGCCAGACTCATGGGCGTGCCCTTTCAATTCAACGTCGTTCATCACTTAGGCCAACTTTCCGACTTCGATTTCAGCGCCTTGGATATCAAAGAGGACGAGGCTTTGGCCATTAACTGTGTCAATACTTTGCATTCGATCTCCGCCCTCGGGAGCCACCGTGAAGCGGTCATATCCTCGTTGAGGAGGCTGCAGCCGAGGATCGTGACGCTGGTGGAGGAAGAGGCGGACTTGGACGTGGGATTGGAGGGGTTGGAGTTCGTGAAGGGGATTGAAGAGTGCTTGAGGTGGTTTAGGGTTTACTTCGAAGCGTTAGAAGAGAGCTTTCCGCGGACGAGCAACGAGCGGTTGATGCTGGAGCGGGCGGCGGGGAGGGAGGTGGTGGACCTGGTGGCATGTTCGGCGGCGGATTCGGTGGAGCGGCGGGAGAGGGCGGGGCGGTGGACGAGGAGGATGCATGGTGGTGGATTCAATACGGTGGCGTTTAGCGAAGAGGTTTGTGATGATGTGCGAGCGTTGTTGAGGAGGTATAGGGAGGGATGGGCAATGGCACAGTGCTCCGACGCCGGAATATTCCTTTCGTGGAAGGACCAGCCGGTGGTGTGGGCCAGTGCATGGAGGTCCTTGACGTAGTGTAGAGGAGAATGACTTGACGTGAGTAATGAGTTGAGGGACTGAATCCCACGTGCTCTCTGTTCTCAAAGCACGTGCCCCTGGCTCAGCTGAGGGCTTTTTTTTTTTCTTTTTTTCTTTTTCTTTAAGCTAATTCGTGTCTTTTTTTTTCCAGTTTGGTACGTAAGACAATGGGATTAATCGGAGGGTATGAGGATGATAGCTGCAAGGGGATTTGCCTGTATTATTCAAAAAGGAATCATTCACTTTATTTTCACATTTCCTTTTCATTTTTAAGAATTGTTCTTCTACACACTTTATATATATATATATATGGCTTTATGTTTTCAGTTTATATATCTCTAAGCAACAACAAAATACCATTCATTCAACTATTTTAATTACTTTATTTCAAGCACTCTTATCCCTCTCTCTAGTAAATAAATGTCCAGGGTACAATTCAAAACAAGATCCTGTTGCTTCCTTATTCCAGCAGATAAAATCATAAAGAAATTACATTCAATGAGTGAGAATCACATTTCATGCTTTCTTACTTGTCTCCTAAAATCTGGGACCATTTCCAGCTAAAAAGAACGTTCGTGCGTGACCATTCAATAACTGGGAAAAATAGTAATGAATTGTCAATGATTGTGAAATTCTATATTTCTCTCGTCGAGTATTTTGTTATTAATAACAAATTGCTAACTTATTCTGCTAAAATATAACTTATTGTCGCAATCCAAATTTGTAGGTTCAAGCGTATTGATTATTGACTAAGTTAAAGTATGTGGTAGTTGATAATTGATATAATATATATTATCTAAGCTGGTCCAGATTTGACCAGAGATGAGAAGAAGCATAATTGTTGTGCGTTTAACTAATCGCGAAGGCATGAAACATAATTAGTTAAGAAGAAGAATTGTGTGATAATGTTGTATTTTACAATATATTTAAGATCATCGACAGTGGTTAGACATCCCTGGCCTACCAAGACATTGAATTCATATTGGAAAATGACAATTAGATTGAAAAGAAAATGGGATTTGTATATGTTTTTTTTTTTTGCGTATGAACATGATTTGATGAGGTAGAAGGATATATTAGGAGTTGAAAGTAAAAGTGAATGAAGATGGAAGCATAAATAAAATGAGGTATAGAATCTTAGGACGGCCACCAAGTTGGGTTATTGGTTGGAATATACATGTCATTAAAAGGTGTATAGTGATTAGTGGGTTTAAAGGTTTTAGTGGCAAGCACGCTGTCTTTGAATTGGTCTTCTTCTTTTTTATTCTCTCTCTCTTTTTCTTTCTTTCTCTTGCTCTCTGAGCCTAAACTATACTAGTATCTATGTATCTATGATCTTTGTATATGGCACCTGTTTTAACTTTAGCCTCTGAATGGCCCCCACAAAACCCTGAGCTCTTTGATGGAGGTAAGAAAGATAAGGGGGGGGCTCATGAGAGACTCCTTTTTCCTAAGAAAGCCAATAAATTGGTAAGTACATAAACAATGAAAAGGAAATAATATGAATAGTGGGTTCATCTTTTTAGGGTTGCATATCTTGAACTACTGATGAGACTTGCCCCCTCCACGTTAACATATCCACTCTCCACTCTTTCTGCATCTTTTTCCTCCCTCATTTTAAAACATTTATAGCTTCTTTCTTTTGGTTTTTTATTAAAGGGAGTTTGATGCTGGCCCATACCTTCTTCTGCAGGTTTAAGCTTTTGTATCCTTTTCTATACCAATGACAATGACAAGCTCATGTCTTTATATTTTTATGGGGCCAACTTCATGTAGAATGCTAACTTCAGTCCTATTAATTTCAAACCCACAGTACTTCAGGATCTCTGTCTCTCCCTATTAATCCCTTTTCCTCTTCAAAATATTCCTATCTCCCGTAATAATGGAAGACACTATTTTTCTCATACACTATACAAAAACTAACAATAAATATCAAACAATTCAAGACCAACCTTCAAACTCAAATTAATAGGATTTATGGCATCTATATCATTCTACATCTCTCCTGAATAAGAAACATAACAAGGATCAAACTTGCAATTAAATTAAGTTAAATGGATTCATGGCATCTATGTTCTGTGTAGTTCCTCCTACTCATTTTTTCAGCTACATGTATGTGGGCTTTTGGTTGCAACTGTAGTTTTTTGTGTTTTCAGAGTTCACACAGGATGATACGTGTTTGACATATAAGGGCCAGCTACTAGGAACTATATAGAATTGGACCCAGTGTTAGGCCTTCACGTGGCCCTTATTACCATTAACTTGCCACAAAACTTTCTATACTATACCCCTTCCATTTTCTATTAAGAAAAATTCTCGGGCTCTTGGCCGCAATACAAACTGTGAGTGTAACTATACTTCAAATTTGAGCTTCACTTAGATCATAATGATAATGATAGAAACAAACTTGAGTTCCCCTAATCATGTTTTTATAGATCCTAATATTGCGATTAACCTGAAAAATGTTAACCGAAAAAGTGTCCTTTCCGTGAAAGAAAATAATTGAGCTAGAGGTGGATCATCTCATGATGCCATTAAATAACCAATTTATGACATCCACGTGAAACAATTCCAAGCAGGTGGTAACCAAGGACTATAGAGTGGTAAAAAGTACACACGTGAAAGAATAATTTACATAAGTAACAAATAATCACATGATGCCGTGAAACGACTGATCAACAATGCTGGATTATTAGCAAAATTCCAATGAAGTGGGTAATCTTTCTCAGTATAGATGCGCTCCCTCAATCTAATCTCAACTTTCCCTAAGTTAAAGTGAGCATGTTATTGAGACTTAGTTTCCAAGTCCGATAATCCTCAAGAAGTGAGCTTTCCAACAAGTGCTTGTCATGCAACACGGTAAGGTATATATATAACCGTATATCAAATCTTTGTATGTGACAATGTACAAAGAGAAGTTACATTATTTGAAGCTGCTCCAGCCGTGAGGCAGTGTCCATTTTCTGTGCCAATAGATAGACACTCTTGACCACAAAGGGAATTCAAAACTGTACTCCAGAGGCTGATCAACAGATCCTGCCACTATCATTGGCAACCACACATATCTTGAGTCTCTTAAGTCTGCAGGATTCCACCGATCTGCCATGAAAATAAATGAACCGGGGAAGCCAGGTAGAGGTAGCACAAAAGTGCTCTGAGCAAAGAAGGTTGTAAGCCTAAACATTTTGTTTCCTCCAATGCATGGATTCCCAATTGTTTCCCAAGGCCCCAAAATGGACTCAGCTGCATGAGCCAGCGCCTCATTTGGAGCCCATCCTGTGCAGCCGGACGTGATCATGTAATATGTGCCCTGATGCTTGAACAAAGCTGGAGCTTCTCTGTGCTGTCCCACAAGAATTCTTCTCATGACCGATGTCACGTTTAGGTAATCTTCGGTAAGGGGTCCAATGTGCAGTTCACTATTGTCTTCGGAGGAGTAGATTAGATATGCCATGCCATCATCATCTTTGAAAACTGTCATATCCCTGCTTTCATATCCATGGGGTCTTTGGCTACCAAGATAATCAAATGGCCCATCAGGTGTGTCACTGATTGCTACTCCAGCAGCTGCTTTGGTATAGTTGGCGTCATCAATATGCATCCACATCACATACTTTCCGGTCCTCTCATTGTAAATAACTTTTGGCCTCTCAAGCACATTAGATGTGTGCAGATCATGCGTTTCATTTGTCTCCTCTGCTGCCAATACAATCCCCTCATGTTTCCAGGTCCACAAATCCTTCGAAGAATAGCAACCAACTCCAATAATGTCCACCTAGTGCAGAAAGAAGCAAATTACTTGAGTTTGCAGATAATGGAAAGTGAGATTGTAAAGATCATGAAAATTATTTCAAAAACATGCAAACTTAGAGAGCATACTGATTTACAGAAAAAACATTACTTTTCATGAAGTTGAGGGAGAGAAAGCAAAGGCACAGATAAACACAAACTACCATGTGCTGCTAACGATATATCTTTCATATCAGCATCTATTTGGGCATGGAGAAAAAAAATTCTACATGAGAACTGACTAGTGAAACAATATGTCAATTAACACGGTGAATTCTAAAACATGTAAAGGAAATTTCCCTAACTATTGCCATCACCTTAAAGTCTTACCAACTGGATGAGGTAAGGGAACACAATGTGGAAGGTAAAATGTCTGGATCATTTCATTTCTTTGCTTTTGAATACAGGAGCCAAGTAAATTTCTGACTCTAACTTCAATAAATTGGACTATTGAGGAGAAATTTTTTTTAGGATTACTAAATTGCAGAAAAACTTAAATCTCATGGAAGTATAAACTTTTTACTCAGTGGCAAGAACAATATTCAATAGAAGTAACAATACGAGTTCTGAGCATTGAATATGTAATTTCAGCTGTAGCAGGTTTCATTTTCTATGGAAGGAACCACCAAGAATTCCATCTTCAAATTCAAACTATTACATGAACTGCATCTTAAGGAATCAAAATCCATTAGGTTAAATGTCAGTTAAGATGACCCTTTTTTTAAAATAAAAGCTTTTAATATCTTTCTATTTGATCAAAACTAAGAAGAAATTATGAAAACCGTAAGCATATTAAGAACAAAATGAGACCTCTGAAACATGACATTGCTCTGCCAAAGACTGCAATACAATTACTAAGGATGATACTAGGCATGTTCAGAAGCTACAGGAGGCAAAGCAGCATTCGATGCAAATACGAAAATCAAACATGCATCTCTAAGCTACTGAGTTCTGGTTAACCATGCAAACATTGCCCTTACACAAAAAGATAATAGCCACTTTCACAACCATTAAATGTTAATAAATTATAATAGTGAAAAATAAGCTACATAATATACTACAGCAAAGACAACAATTATTAACTTACAAACAGAACAGAATTTGTATTGAAAGAAATGGATTACCCGAGCAGCTCCTTTCTTGTGAATTTGGTAGGTAGGCCCATCTTTATATTCACCGTACCAATAGTATGTTCTTGATTTTTTATCATAGAGAATGCCGCCTCCATGAGCTTGAATAGGATTTCCATCAGTATCCAACCAAATTCTCCCAGGGTAATAGTAATAACTTTCATTCGCAGGAGTCTGTATTGGATCTATAGTCTTCTTATGACCAGGAAAAAACACCTGTCTCAGTTGGGAATTTTCGTCCAGGAATTCATCAATTAGTGTGGTTGTCCGCTTAGGTCTGCGTTTTGCTGCACGAGGGGACCTCTTTCCCTTTGGTGGGGGGATTTGAATATTTTCCTCTTCAACCTCTTGAAGTTCAATGAATTGGGGATGATGGTTCAGGCGCAATGGAGAATCTCCACCAGTTCTATCTGTGTGATGGACATAGGTATATAAATGAAGCAAAAACAAGCATCCTAACAAGCTCAATGCCACAACAGACGTTGAATATCTGCTCCCAGCATTGCAACCTAATGTCGTAGGTTTTCTGTACTTGTTCCTCATCCTCATTTTCTCTTCCTTTTTATCTTCAAAATGAAGCTGCAGTTAACCAAATGCAACCTATGGAAACCTGTTATATAACACGACCAGATAGAATAGAAGTCACAAACATAACTTCCCAATACGCTAGCAATTTCATAAAGAAAAATCAGTTCAAAATGAAACTGTAAATGATGATGGCAAATATACCTAGCTGGGTTTATCACTTTATCCCCTACACGCTAAGAATTTCATAAATCAAAACAGGTACAAAACAAACTGAAACTGAAAATGATGACACCATATATCTCCTAACTAGGTTTATCACTTCATCCCTTATTTTTTTTTAATTTTCTTCCAGTATCCTCTTTGGAAGACAATCCAGTTCTTGATGTTCAGTTCGGCAAAATTCTATCCCTTTCCAATTTCATGAACTGTAATACCGAAACTAAAGTGCAACCGGTTTCAACGCTTGATTGGTTACAATAAATTACCCACTCTTCCAGGTTTGTTAGAAGTAATTGAAGTTGAAACCACTATCTTTACCCTACTCTGTATCTAAATACTATAACATCTGCCACCAATTAATCATTCAAATCAAGAGTTACATCCTGGTGTGTCAGATCCATTAAGAAGAAAAACCTAATCGGTACACAATAAAAGCAACAGAATAATTAGTAAGCAGGGAACAAAGGCAAAGTGTAAGAATAATGTCTCTGACCTGGTACCACCCGAACTGTGAAACAAGCAAAACACCCCGTCATGCGGTTTCGTTGGTGGATTTTGAGGGTCACAGACACAGTAGCATGACGCAACCACCGAACTAAGCTGAGTCCAAATACGAGGTAAGAGAGAGAAAGCAGAAAAAAAGAAATTAATGAGATGATGTTGGGTAAGAGTAGTTAAGTTCGGATGCAGTTTGGATCTGAGTTTGAGGTTATGACATTGATTTGCAACCAAAGTTGTGCTTCTCTGTGTCTCTTGGTACCGACCCCAGCAACAGTTCTATTCTAGAACTTCTCTTTTACCATAAGTGTGACCATCTTCCACTCTTCCCTTTAACCAATTTCTTCCCTCCGTTTTTATTAATTGTCTCAAATATGGAACCATTTTATGCCATCTATGTTCAATTCTTCACAATAAAACTACATTTTTCTTCTTCCACAGTGACACCTCAGCGTTTCAATTCACTTTTTTTAATAACCTTAGACCAAAACGTGATAATGATTGGTAATCTAACTCCACTCATCTTTTAACTTTTCCGTGCTGTGAACACCACAAGAGATGTTCAATAAATTGAACTTTGGGATGAAAATTTTGTTATTATGGTGAGACGTTGCTACGTGATACTAGCATTAACAATGGTGATAAGCAATAATTAGTAGTTACAGAAAGTATAGAGAAGAAACTTTTTCTATTAATCTGAGACTGGCTTGCTTAGATTTAGATTTAAGTGAAGTTTTGCGGTGCAGTACAAAGGAAAATTTTAAATAATTAGCAAAATACGCGATAACTATACTTATGTCAACTTATTTATACACAACTTTCTCGCCAAATTTAGAGTTCTGTAACGTAACATGTTCGTTAAGGGAGTGTTCATAACATAAAATCACAGTGTGTGTACTGTTTTTGATACTATCTCATTCTCGTAAAAAAATGTATTATTTTGTCTCATGACTTTTTGGTATTGGTTGAAAACGCACATTTCATGTGCAATTGCTTAAGTCACTTGATTTAAACAGTGTTAACATGAGGTAGTTACGAAAATAAACAAAGAATTATTAGAAATTTATAAGGAGTGTATTAAAAATTATGGAAAAAATATATTGTAATGTATCTTAATAAAAAGAATCTCCTTAACACGGAGTATTTTTTACCTCATTATAATAATAAATTGTTGTTGATAATTATTTAAATTTTAATGCCTACCAACTATGATATTTTTTTTCTTAATTATGCTTGACTCAAATAAAATAACTCATGGTTGAATAAACTGCTTATTACAAAAATTGAAGAAAGTTAACGAAATTGAAGCCTCGATTATGTTTCTGAACAGAAATTGAAATAGATACCCGGAACAATGTTAATTTTTGAGAAATTTTTTTTTTATCAATTTAGTAACAATATTTGATAAATTAACATTCTCAGATTATTTAAATATTGATATGGATACAAAATTACTCTTCACTAATTATAATTTAAAAATATTTTATATGCAAAAAAGTTATAATAATTATTCTGGGTTTGATCGTTTTTTATTCTTTAGGAGTTATATTTCAATGAGAAAATTTTAAGTGTTTTTCTTGAATGAGAATATTTACGGGATTTTTTATTTACTTATCTCCTTTAATATATTATTTTCATTTTCATTTTTAAATTAAATTTCAATGCTTTTTATATGAATTTATAAATAATTAAAAATATTTATATATTACCATATAAATTATTTATCATAAATATTAAATGTAAAATATGTTTTATAATATGTATTTATTATATATTAAATTATAATATATATTGAGTATTATAATTATTTATTTATTATAAATTTTAGTTATGAAAATATCTCATGCATTGTGTAAGCTAAAATATTAGTAAAGATGAAAATAATAGATTAAAACAGTTATGCGAGGAAGAATTGTATTTTATGAAGCTCGGATACTTCTCTTAAATGGCGTGTCAGTGTCTGATACGAGTATCGAACACCGACACTCGTATAACACCTGTAGGACACATATCTGTGAAGTGTCAAATTTAAAAAGTATTTGTTAGATTTTTGACAATTCTAGTACGGTTCTAATACAATTTTAAAAAGAAAAAATACATTAATTTTCTAAAAAGTCAAATTTTATTGTATAAATTGTTATTATGATTATAAAAATAAGAAACAAATATCCGCGTGAAAAAGTCATGAAAAACATTTTTTTCTCCAAAAAATAATCTGTAACATAATTGTGCACATAAATCTTTATTATCAATTTATATAATATATAGAACCGTGTTTCCGTCCGTGTCTGTATCAATGTCTGTGATACATAGATTAGATTGAATATGGATTAAAATAAAATAATAGTAAATTGAGATGGTTATTAGGGAATTGATAAATTAAATTGAATTAAAATTCAGATTAATAAAATTAATTAAAAATATATTTAATATTAGATATTAGAATAAGACACGTATTAAATGATAATGATAAATTTAAATAAATTTGTTGGATAAGCTCTTAAACTTTCTTCTTTTTTTAAATAAATTATTCACATTTATGGTGTGAGAATGCGTGTCTACTAATTAGGATTTTTTTTCTTAATTGTGTTAACTACAATACTTAAAGGAAAATTCATTTAGGATAAAATCATAAATCGGTGTCACATGGTTGAATAGAACCCTTACTAATTAAATTTTATAAAAGCTCATCAAACTGAAATTGTAAAAATCTGTCTCTTAATAAAATTTGAAACCAAAAGCTTAAAACATGTGCCATAGATGTACCAGATTAAAAATACATCAGGGAAAACCAACAGTAACTTTTTAATGGAAATATTACCATGAACACTAGCTCATCTCAATCTGCATTTTAAGTTATATTTAGATTGAAATTAAATATTTCATAACTTAGACAAAATTATAATTAAAAATAAATAAAATAAAACGTGTTTTTAATTTATAAGTTAAATCAAGTTTATGACAATATACAATAATAATTATTCCGTTAAAAATATTTATTAAAAAGTAAAACAGATTCATCACTTATAAAATTATTTGATTTTACGATTTTAATAAATTAGTGAATAATTTTGAAAAATGCCTTGATAACATTTTCATGCTTTTAAAATAAAACTAGTAATGTATAAAATAAATTATTTTTTATCAAAACAACTTAATTTGTAACCTAGGGACAATTTGTATTGTTAACTACAGCTAAGTAGAGCAAAACTCACGACAAAAAATATAAAAAGAGCAATGATATCTTTATTTTTATTCTATAAAACAGTTATAAAGTAATTGTATTTGATATTTGGAATGTAAAACAAACTTTATTCAAACATAAAACCAATATACAGTCATTACACTGCAATATGTCACTCTTTTTTTATTATTCCAATACAATATTCACACTTCAAACAAATCATTTTCAATTATTTACACAATTTTTCAACTTTTGTCTTACGACCTACATGACTGTTATTTTCTTTGATAATTATTAGGCAGAAATTGGGAAAACCATAAGAAGGAAAAAAAAAAAGGAAAGCAAAAAACTGCATCTACATATGATATTCTACCCTTTTAAGTTTGAAAATTAATAAAACTTCTCATCTTGATTATGGCGTCCTAGAATATATAGAAAGTGGTCTTGCCCAGCATTGAAGAGCCTTTGCCACCCAGGTGAATACCAAGACTACCATGATAATGGAGAGAGACAACATAGATGACCACAACAATTTAGTTGAAACTCTAATTGGCTTGCATTGATTTGAGACAATGTCAGCAACTTTGTTCTTCACAACTATGCATTTTGACAGTTTTTGCAAGTCTGGATATATATCCAGCAAATCCTGGATGGATCTGCTGTAGGCATGAGCCATGTTGTACGAGGTTTCAGGAAGAAATCTTCCCTCTTTTTTGCATTCTTCTCCTGTGCCCTCTTCGTGACAAGTGAACTTTGCAAGAATCTAAACCAAAACGCGTTTTATGAATTATGAGTATGGTGTTGCAAAAGTAACAAGTGTAAAAATACGTTTAAAAAAGTGCTTCTGAGGTTTAGTTTTAGTGAAGACTTACTTTTGATAAATCACCGATCCTAATGGCATTCTGAGGGCAGCTCTGTGAAACGTAGTTCAGGTTTGAGGATGCAGGGAAAGGGTCACAGATTTTTATGACTCCCATTACTTCTTCATTTTCTTCACTTACTCCTAAGAGCCGATAAATCACCGACATATTAGAATTCAACTGAGACACAAAAACATCATTATATTAGAACTGAAACAAATTCATTCCCTTCTAATTCTGAACGAAGAAACCAAATTTTGTACCTCAACTACAACTCTGTGGATGGTGTAGCCAATTTGAGCTATCAATTTCCCAGAGAAAGATTCATTCATGCACGGCAACATCGATCCCAGGCTACTGTTTTGTGGGTTTTTTTCGAAGTCTTCAAAAGCAGAGCATGCATCTTCTGCAAAGCTGCGTGCACAGTTCACACAACGTCGTGAGACTTGAAAAGAGGATTCCGTTACTTGAATCAAAATCTAACTCAACCATGATGAGCGGTTAAGTTACTTACGTGTGAAGGAAAAAATCGAAGCCAGTCAAGAACCAGCACAGGCTTGCTAAGATCCAAAAGCAAAAAATAATGCTGAAAATAATGCAGAAAATATAATTCATACGATGATGTAACGCAGATTGACTACGCTGCTAGTTAAGAAATAACGTGGAAAATGATACTCTGTCTTACATTATAAACCCAGGACGCCAATACAGTAGCATTAGAACTGAGTCAAAAACAGCAAATTGAGCAAAGAATTAATCAATCTCAACCAATAGTTTAAGGAAATTAGCCAGGTATAATATTATAACCAATTGTTCAATGATTAGTACCTATTGCTGCAACCAGTGTCACCAAATTGACAGTTAGAACAACGAAATGCGCCACATACCTATGTCACATTAAGAGTGCGAGATACAAAAAAGTTTAAATTAGTAGAGAGAGCAAGAAACACAATCAGCATATCCAAAATTAAGGATGTTGAAAGGGAAAACGTATATACGAAGTATGAGTGGCCTGGTCGAATGATTGTTCACTTCTGTCAATAAAACGGCGTATCACACGCGAGTTAGTTCTGAGGTCTTGAGTGGTGGAATTCAAACTCGCACATATTTGCGGATTGTACGGAAGCAAAAGAAGCTGCATTTGGTTCGTGGTTTTTATGACTCTGCCAAGGGTCCTAAGAGCATCTTCTCCTATACCTACCACAGATTCTTTCAGTTTTTCTGTCCTCCGCAGGGTCTTCTGACTCGTTGTAAGGACAAAACTTGAAGCAATTCTGTCAAACCACCCAAATTGCCTCAATCGCAGTTTTGTACAATAATGTTGGTTGTACAATGGACAAAGTTATTCTACAATCTAGAAGTATCACTAATGGATTTTTATGTGACAAATTTTCAATGAAGACTGTGATCATGTTGAAACTACAGTAATTTTGGAGAATGTAATAATGTGGCGAGTTAAAAAAGGAGACTTACATGGCGAGAGATGTGAAGAAGAGAAGTAGAAAGAAAATATGGAGATAGTAATGGTCCAAACAAGTTAATGAAGAAGAGCCACCGCATAGACACTTCACTAGAAGGAAAATGGCAAAAACCATGCCACATAGCAACCAAACGCAGGCAAATGCGTATCCATGGACTCCTGTAAATGCGGCAGACTGAAAAGGATCAGAAAGCAAGTGTAGTAAACATACATATGATGATCACACACACGTTATTTGTTTTCTTTAGACTAAAATAAACATATATATAGCACAGGCTTTTAAGAAATGGATAATAGAGAAATTGGTTTGAAGTGAAAAAGTACTCACAGCCACGTAATGCTTGTTTCGAACGTCGAAATCTCCATTGTAGTCTTTGAAATGTTGCAAGGGATCGGGTCTATGGAAGGTCTTTTGACGAACGGGGGACCCTGAGGCTAACCATGTTTGTTGAAGGACGAGGAAGAAGAACAAAGGAAGAAATAAGAAGCGGTTGGTTGAGTTGAGCATGGTAGAGTTGGTTTATTTTCTGGTTTTTTAGCGAAGGGGAAAAGAAAAGACGACATTTGGTGGGTCGAAATTGTGACAACTTTTTGAGTGAGAAATGTGACTTCCTAGGTAAGGTAAGAATATTACAGCTTGTGGCATGGTTTAGTGCAACATTTTTGTTAGAGTGAAGGAAGGACAAATGGAAGTGTTAGAGAAGGAGGTAACGAATCAGAAGCCGAAATAGTTGGTTCGTCAAGAGGAAGGAATTAACCGCTTTTAATGGTTTGCATGCATGCATGTTCTGTTACCCTATGTTTATGCATCCTTGTTTTTTATTTCTCTCTATTTTGGGTCCTCTTTTTTCAACTACCTAGTTTCAACTATACACATCACAGAATGAACAAAACAAAGTGGTTTTTTGCATATATACCTTTCTTTCGAATTCGCACCAGACACCCCGGCACCCTTATTTAAATGGATGAAAATTTCTATAAAAATTCTCTTTTATTGTTTTAAATAAATAGCTTGCGTTCTGCTTAAACTTTCACAGAGATGCTTAGAACGAACAACTCAGATTATATATTGGTCTAATTGGATATGTAATAAGAAATACAAGACATATACCATGTTTTAGAAGAAAAATAAATATTTTTATAAATTAAAATTAACTTATGTATTAATTAATTTGTAAAAATATTTTCATATAACTTATCTAAATTATTTTTCTTATTATAATTTTTGTGTATGAAATTTTATTTTATTTTTACCTTTTTTTTAAATATATTTATGAAAAAAATAACTTTTGTGAAGGTAGTCATCACACATATACGTTTAAAATAGGATTTTAATACGTTGACATCCAACATTTTTTATACACCTACTTTATAACTAACAATACTATTACTTTAATATTTTTTTCATATTATTTAATTACAAAATTATTCTTTATTATATTTTTTTTTAAAACCATCACATTAAGAATTGTATACAACTCCAGGAGTTGTCAAAACATAATTTTCCTTTAAAATATTTTTTATTTCATAGTGACAATAACTTTAAATGGATATCCATCTAAACAAAGTGAGTCACCACAACACAAACTAAGAGAGGATACACAAAAGAATATATTTCTCTCTTAAGCCTTGTATAATGTAGAAAATGAAACAAATTTCCTTTCTCTTGCTTTGTATTCTGAGTCATAGTTTTCCTTTGTTTTTTAGGCATGTTTAGAACTCATCAAAAGGAAAGGAGGGGCTTCTAGAAAACCTAACTTGGGAAGCAAGCTAGGGTTTCCAAGAAGCATGGATGGCTATGTTCTACAAGTGGTACTTCTTGATATTGTATTTGAAGTCGTTGTTTGAATCCCTTATGATGTGCAAGTGAAACAAGTTCTAGCTAATGGTAAAAAAGGAACTTTGAATGTGGGGGTTGTTCTTATTTTACCAAAAGGTTTTGAATTGGCACCTCTGATCGTATTTCGCCTAAGATTAAAGAGAAAATAGGCAATCTGTCTTTTCAAAACTATCACCCTAAAAAAAATATTCTTGTGGTAGGCCTTATTACTGGTTAGAAATATAATGAAATCACCTTTCCTATTCTTTCCTCGAATCCCACTAGTAAAAGAGATTCATTTCTTAAAATAATCTATATGTAGGCGGGAATAGGAGAAGGGGACAGATTTATCTTGATGGGAGCAAGAGTAATAATAATGTTTATAATGCTACAACAACATGTATAGTAAAAAAAAATCATACGAAAAGAAAAAGGGAATATGAAAGCTAGAGTTAGTGTAGCTTCACTTGCAAGCTGCCTTCCCTTCCCAATTCCTATTATAAATAGGCTTGCGTCCTTATTATATATTCATATTTGATATATGAGTAAAGAAACTCTGAAAATCCATAATTCTTGTTCTCTTGTCTCACTCTCTCTTTTCTAAAGTTCAAGAACCTAGAATCCGGGAAGCCTTTGAAAAAGTTTCTTCTTCTTCAAGCTTGAATGTGAAACTCTTCATTTCCTCGAATTCAAATTTACTCTTCCTTCATTTGATATCTTCCGTTGTAAATCCTCCAAACTTCCTTCCATCAATTCAACTTGAAATTTCATGGAGCAACTCATCCTTTACTAGAAGTCATCACATACATACATTTAAAATAGGACCTTGATACATTGACATCTAACATTTTTTCTACACTCACTTTACAACTAATAATACTATTATTTTAATATTTTTTATATTATTTAATTACAATTGTAATTTTTTTAATATATATATATATATATTTCTAAAACCATTATATCGAGAGTTGTATTATAAATTATAAATAGTGTTTCTTTATAATAACAGAAACTTTAAACGGATAAAGTGCATTTAATTTGGATGATAATATGTTGACACCATCACACTAATAAACATTCACATGACAATCCAAGAAATTAATATTTTTATTTAAAATATTATTATAATGAATTATCAAGTATATATATTTTAATTTTTAGAGTCATACAAATATTTTCCTATTCAATCACATCAAACAAAGATTTAATGAGATATTATATTTTGTTAATAAAAAATAATATAAACAAAGTTTTAAAATAAAATAATAATATATTTGATTTTTAAGTAAAAAAATGTGTGTTAAAAGTATACAAAAACATAAATATACAAAAATAACTGCCTTGGATAGAAGAAAAGTGAAAAAAAAAACAACAACATTAATTCTATGAGGGTGCCCACTAAAATAATATAGGGAGTTCATCTTCGAGTAGATAAGATTATTATCAACAATAAAGTTTTTTTTCTAACTATTTAATTTAACAAAAACTCATTAGTTATTTTAATTTTTTTTTTCATTTTCACTATTAACTTAGGAAAATGTCACTTTATTTCCACTTTGGTTCCTAATTTTAAAATTTCGTATTATAAATAGTCAATACTACTTTTTATTATTTTTTTACTTTCTTCTTTTTTTATATTTTTTAAACAGGAAAAAAAGCAAAGTAAAACGAAATAGTATTTTATCATTAAAAATTAAAAAAGAAAATAAAAAATATTTTCTAAAACCAATGGTTCCTAATATTTGTTTATTGGCTATGACGAAATTGTCAAGAGCCAATTTGGATCCATGTGCCAAAAGGTTTTGCATAGATATATAGCGTGACATGTATATATAAAGAAGAGATTTTTTTAGTTCCCACAGAAAGGTATTTCTATAAAAGAAGGTTGAAAAGTATTATATCTATTTTTTCACTCTGCTTTATTAGAAATTAGGAGAAGTCACACTGCGGTAAAGAGAAGGATGAAAGATATTTTTTAAAATAAATAAGTTTACATTTTACTAAAAGCTTACGAACATATATGTCAATTTTGTCTATATATGTTTGGTAATATATACATGCTTTGAATAAGGGTCTTTTCAAGCTAAATAGACGCATTTCACAAATGTGAATGGGGCTAATGAATTTTATCGACTAAGCTTTTCCTCCACTTCCATACTTTTTTTCGTACACTTTTTTATTAATTGTAAAAAAATATTTTAACATTTTTTAAAAATTTAAATAGTTTCAAACGAAACATAATTTTACATTTTTAAATAATCTCAATTGCACCTAACACTTTTATGACCAATTTGTTTCCGGGTATGATAAAGGATGAGGGAGGAGGAAGGAGGAAAGGGCGAGCGAGTGAAGTGTGTCTTTGGTTCAGTGTGTTTGAGGGTGTTAGTGTGGATGGGAGAGTGAGACAGTTTGTTACTTCTCACAAAAGTAAGAAGATTTGCGCAGATTACACTAGACAGAAGAGGTACAAATGCAATCTTATTTTCGTACTCTTCCATCAATTCTAAATATATTAAACATAGTGTGGACAATTCTGCATGCATTTTTGAATGGGGTTTCTTCTTTACCGTGCTCAGAGTGCTAGCAGTGGTGCAAGAGATAATCTTAACCAAAAAGTTGTAGAAAATAATCTTGACCAAAAAATTGTAGACCCATAAACTTTGTTAGTGTTTAAATAAAAGGGGATTGTGAGAATTTTACTTGTTGTGAAGTTTGTATTGTGAGAAGTTTATATCTTTCTTTCAAACGCATATCTCCCTTTCAGCTATAACACTTTCGTTTTTCTCCAACCATAACATTTGAGAGACTATTATCATTTGAGTGTGTGAGGGAGTTAGTATTCGCATTTCTCAAATAAGATAGAATTTGTTTTTGAGTTTTGTACTCAATTTTTACACTTCGTAGATTTTTTTTTTAAAAAAAAAACAAACAAAAACACAATCATCACTAATAAAAACACCAAAAACATATCACAACTGACATTTACCGCTAGTTACCACAAGTGCTATTTCTTATATATGAAAGAAAAATATATGATACTCTATTAAAGGATATTATTATAATTAAAAAGATGTGCAGCTAGAATTTGGCTTTCTATTGAATGGATGAGGCCCAAGAGCATGGCTTCATTCGTGGACCCAAATTTACCAATGTTCAACAATGCACCGGATCTTCATCTTATCCGAACCATAGCCTAGTTATTTTTGTCGTACTAAAATTAAGTGAAGTCGAACCCAAACTTTAATCAATGCAGGTTTCACTATGTCGAATGCCATTGGTGCGGTGGATATGATTGCTGTGGACCCAAATGACTATGCCAACACAATCATTGTCGAGAACATGTGATTTCCACGACAAATATTATTTATCCAACAATTTATATCATTATTAAAGAAAAAGATGAAGCAGATATAATATATAATGTATAAAATAATGAAGAGAGATAAGAACGTAAAATATTATTCTAATTAGAGGCTTAAATTGGGTCGGTGGTCAGTGTTGTATAGCGATGGTTTAATGGTTTGTAAAATTTGCTTCTCGAAAACGTCGTAAACTTATGGCTGTTTCTTTGGCGTGACCATCCTTTTTACGACAATGTGATTTGGTTTGGTCGCTAATCTATTGGTTCATGCTTTCCTTTATCTGCTTCCTATAATTTGACAAATGATTTATAGTAGTATCGTAGAAGGCATATGTATCATATTTGCTATTATATATCTATATTTTGAGTTTCACTTTACGTAAGTATTTGTATATTTGGTATCTATTATGAGCTATGATTATTTCGTGTATATTAATGTTTTATAATGTTAAACATATAAAAAAAAAGCGATATACTTTTGTTTTAATTATGGTTTAAATAGTATAAATTAAAATATCAGATAATGTATAATTATTTGTGCAAAATCTACCCTGATTCGGAACTAGAATCAATGTGTAAATCAAAAGTATTTAGATTGATTTAAATATTAATTTTTATTAAGATATATTTAATACAAATCTTATATAAAAACATATATGTAATATTTACTATCATATATTTATTTGAGTTTAAGTCTACATATTGATTTTGAAGTATTTTAAAATTAACAAAATATAGTCTCTAGAATTAGTTATGCATCATGAGTTATGATTATATTATTTAGAATTATATATTAACTTTAATGTTTGATAATTTTATTTGTTGGACGATTTTTTATTGTGATTGTATTTTATACAAGTGCAGAGACGACGTTGTAAGTTAAAGAAATCATTATTAACCAACTTATGAATTTTGTATGTAAACTTTTATATACATGTAAATAAGTTATAAAATAATTTTTGGCAAAATTTTAGTAATCTAAATATTATAGGGTAATTTGTAATTGATTTTAATTAAGGGTGGACAAAAAATTCAAATTATCAAATTGAATTTATAATTATCCAAATTTGTATTATTCCAACTCATTCTTAGATTGAGTCAAGTCGACTCACGAGAAAGTCAAGTTGAGTTTAGTGAAAGTCAGTCTAAGTTCAAGTCTAGTACAAACCCTCGTTGAGCCAAGTCAGTATGGCCAATTCAAGTTGAGTCCCTATTGACCTGCGACATCGAGCCTACATCAGGTTTATTCAATTGAGTTGGCCAAGGTCTAGGCAAGCCTGGGTGGGATCGGGAAGGATTGGGCTAGGTCAAGCCGAGTCAAGTTGGGCCTATTTTTGACAGAGACATCGGGCTCATGTCGAGTTGGGGTCATGTTAGCTAAATTTGGTCAATTTATGTCAGGTCAAGCTAAGTTGACCGATTCCTAAGTCTAGCTAAGTTGGTTTGTCCCCACATTCAATCAAGTTGTGTTGGACCCAAGTCGGATCAAATTCAGACAAGATCAGGTTATGTCAGGTTAAGATCGAGAGTCTAGATCAAGTATGACTCATGTGGGATCAAGACGGACTAGGCCAAATCAGAACAAGTCAAGTTGGATTTATATTCGATTGATACATGTACAAGATTGATTAGATCAATCACACATCAAATTTAATCCAATTTACAAAGTAAATTTAGTTTAGATACAATCCAATTTAAATTAAATTAAAAAAAATCAAGAATTAATTTAAGTTAAATTAGATATGAATTTTAAATATTTAATCTATTTTATTGAATTTTTTTTACTGGATTTTTGAAAAACCCAATCGTTAAAACCCTTAATTTTAATGGACGTGCCTTATATCTCCTATCTTACAATTTGTATCCAAAAGACCTTATATTAATGTTCTATATTTATTTTTGTTTTCGTGAAGAATTATAATTAAAAATAAATAAAAATATTAAAATTTATATTATTAGAGTAATATAAAATATTATATTTTTAAAATAAAGTCTCCATATTGTTTGGAAATAATATTTTTTATAATGGATAAGGTTTATAAAAAATATTAAAAAATAATGTGAATTTCGTAAAACGTACATGAATAATAATAAATAAAGAGAATATTGAAAATATGTAAAGTGTATTCTGGATGCTTTTATAGGGGAATTTTTACTATTATAATTTATCTTATATAACCAACCATACTAAGTTAAGAAAGACACTATTTCTAATCTCAATTAGAAAAAAATAACAAATTTTCTATATATAGTGTGAATATCTTTAACTCATCATATATCAATAAGGCAACGAATAAGCGTGCTATTATCCACGTAAAGAAATTTGATATTGACTAATCATTAAAAAACTTTTATAATTTTTATATATAAACTACATTTGTAGAAAAGTTTGAGAAAGAGTGGTGATGTAATTCTTTATACTAATTTGGTTTTCTATTGCACCTCTGTAATCACATGATGTGAAATTAAATTTTGATTAAGTGTTTCAAAGTATTTAATAAGTTTTCAATTATTTATAGTAGAAAAATTTATGTTCATCACTCATATATATATATATATATATATATATATATATTAAATAATGAATCATATTATTAACTAACAGATATTTGGTTGTGTCTCGTAAGAAATTAATTTGGAATTTAATTCCTTTCGCGACAGGATTCAATTCTGTTTTATTGATTTTTTTTTTTATATTAAAAAGTCATATGAATTAATCATAGAACTTATATTTGGTTTGGATTGGTTAAATTTATTATAAAAATCAAACTAAATAAATAAAAGGATAATATTATTTTTATTAAATTAGTATTATTATTATTTAATATCAGAATAAATTAGTTGTTTTACTGAAAAAAATAAAAAAATTAAAGCTTATATAAATATTTTTAACAATATTTTTGATAAATCAAATAACATTGATATTTTTCTTGGAAATAAAATTCTCAGATCATTCTCGTTTTTATTGGATGAAATTGGTTAATATTCTATATGTATATGATAAAGACGTATTAAATTTAAATAACAGTATGTGACTTTGATAGAAAATAAGAATATTATTTGAAAATATAGAGATAACGTTTTGGTATGTATTTTAAGTTGAGGCAGTGTCCAGCACACAGTTGTGACGATTGGTTATGATAATTTAAGATAGTTATTATTTGGCATTATCCGAAGATGGGTTTCCTGAGAATTTGGGTATGGTTGACTCGTGGCACTGCAACACAGGGTCTAATTAAAGATATAACTGAGACACAATCTCCTGCATTGCGTAATTATGGAACTCTCCACAATCAACCGATATGATTGAGTGAAATATTTGCATCCGTTAGATCTTAGAAAATACTAAACGATAAAATGAGATTATTAAAGATATTATATTGTTGAAGATTAAAGATAAAGTGCGGTTCGTATATTTGGTATATAAGAGTTGTATAGAGAGTGGAAACGGAGGGAAGAAAAGGTTTGAGGGAGAGAAAGGGTGAATTGGATTGCATTTCTTTCTCTCTCTAAGTGCTCGACGAAGAGGGGAATCGTAGATCTCATTTGTTACTCTCTTTGCATAATTTTGCGATCAGAATTGTTTTCAACAAAAACCAATGGGATTGTGGGAAGCTTTTCTCAATTGGCTTCGCAGGTAATTCTTTTTAACCAAAGTAGTCAAGTTCTTGTTTTTTATCGCATTCATTGGCTCTTTGCATCACTCATCGCCTTTTCATTTTCAGGGTTCTGGTAATTGTGTGTGTGTGTGTGTGTTTTTTTTTTTTTAATTTTAGTGCGTTGATAGTTTGTAATGTGTATTATTTATGAATGGCTCTGAGGTTTTGTTATTGTTCAGAGGGAGGACTTGTTTGTGGTCTTATGTTTTCGACTATTGATTTCCAATATTTTTGTATTCAATGTAAATGTTTATATATCATGTGAGTAGTGTTTTCAAGATTTGTAAATGTTTTCACCTTTCATATGCTTCGGGAATCGTTTTGTTTCAAACGAGATATTTTAAATCCTCTAGTTATTGCCTTCTGAATTTTGGATAAGTGTGGGGAACTGCTGGATAGGAAATTTGTGTTCGTGTGTGTATGTATGTAGGATCCTTTTTTTTCCCCAACTAATTGAGAAGAGTATTTTCTTGACATTGTTGGAATAAAGGTAGATATGGAAATCACTGGTGAAAAAATGATGGAAGGTAATTGGTATGGAAGGCAATCACAGAGCACTTCAAAAATACGTTTTTGTGTGAAGCAGAACTTTTTTAAATTGCTTTTGATTGCCTTAATATTGCTTTCTCTTTTTAATGACACAAATTTTTACTTTTAGGTTACACTTGGAAGTTAAATTATATATTTTTAGGTTTAGGATCTATGCACATGATCTGAACTTCGTGAATTACTTTCTTCAAGAAAACATGAGCTTATTATGTTGTAAATTTGTTTGCAGCCTATTCTTCAAGCAGGAGATGGAGTTATCTCTGATAGGACTTCAAAATGCTGGAAAGACTTCCCTTGTAAATGTAGTCGCTGTAAGTACAATAATCACATTGGCTTTCACTTAGAAATTTTATCTTTGGGGTTGACTCACTGACAATATCTTTTTTGTTGTTGTTTATAGACTGGTGGCTATAGTGAGGACATGATCCCTACTGTAAGTGAACCAAATGCTTTCAGTTCTTGCTATCCATTTATTCAATTTTACGGACATTTTCTATGTATCGTGGGCAAATAACATTCTGATCGATTTGCTCTCTGATTTCAGGTGGGATTCAATATGAGGAAAGTGACAAAAGGGAACGTTACAATAAAGTTATGGGATCTTGGAGGGCAGCCTAGATTCCGCAGCATGTGGGAACGTTACTGTCGTGCAGTTTCTGCTATTGTGTATGTAACAAACTTCTTATCTTTTTCTGAATTCTTCTCTCTCCTTATGTGCTTTGCGCCCTTGCATGTGTTTTTCTCTGAGTATAATTTACATGCCTATACTAATACAAGCAACTGATAAGTGTTTAATTTATAATTTTAGAGCTGTATTGGTAATGAACATGTGTGTGTGTACATACAGTGTTCATGTTGTCTAGTGATCAACATGAGGTCTATTCCTGTTTGTTGCAGTTCATAGTTGTTTGCTAATCACAGTGCATAGTGTTGTTTGATGATAAGTGGTGGTTGAGATTATTTCTTCTTCCTTGAATGCATGTTCTTCATTTATCTATGGCAGCGATGCAAAACCACTTGTTGCTTAGATGACCTAGTAAAGAGCTCCTCCCTGGCGTATTTGTATATATATAATAATAATATTATCTATCCATGAAGGGGTGTAGAGATTGCCTGTACAAGTTGATACCATTTGTGCCTTCTACAAGCAATATGTCTTAATCAATGTCTTGTCATTAAATATTGGGTATAATGATCAAATAAATATGTACAGCAAGCAAGGAAGTGTGTAGATTATACCTTCTTGAGACTCTGTGCAGACTTTGATTATCCTTCAATGATCATAGGTCAAAGAGCTAAAACTTTCATCTGTATGCTCTGCTACTGTCTAGTTCTGAAAAGACTTTGTTATATTTCAATGCAATTTTCATTGGTTGTTTCAAAAACTGCTGCTGCTGAGAATTCTCTCTTATATCCATTGTACTTGTATAATTGGATCGCATGCTCCTTGTTTTAAATTTACAATTTGAGCTAGCAGTCTAATGCTGAATCTATTCAACTTAGCAACTTCTCATAATACGATATTTTCTGCAGTTATGTTGTTGATGCTGCCGATTCAGATAATCTTAGCATATCAAGAAGTGAGCTTCATGATTTGCTGAGCAAACCATCATTGAGTGGCATTCCTCTGTTGGTATTGGGGAACAAGATTGACAAACCGGGCGCTCTGTCTAAGCAAGCGTTGACTGACCAAATGTAAGACCTAATATAAGTATGAAGCAATAAAGGAGTAAACTAATTGTAGAAAGTTACAGAATGAAATTGTTTAAGAATTGATTTTCTACTTCAATTTTCTTTCCTATTTGTTTATACTACTTTAGTGCTGAAAAGGACTATGTTGTGCAGGGAATTGAAGTCAATCACTGACAGGGAAGTTTGCTGCTTCATGATCTCGTGCAAAAACTCGACCAATATTGACACTGTTATAGACTGGCTTGTAAAGCATTCCAAATCAAAAAGCTGAAAACCTTCTTTCTATTTTGAACTCTAGTGTAATTTATGGTTGACAAATTTCTGGATTTACTAGAGGCATTTGCATGTCTAACTCAGTTGTTGATTAATTTATTTTTCCTTTGTCAGATGCTTTGTAATATAATATCATTCTTGTCCGATAGGTAATCAAACGGGATGACATACATGTGAAGGATTACATTATGAGCAAATCACACTGTGTCATAGGTTTAGCCACATCATTAAAATTCATTTAACTGCGTTCATTGTGCTGTCAGTCTGTTCACTTATTTGTTTCGAAGGTTTAATTAGTTGGAGATTTATTCATAATTTTCGTTGCTCTAATTTCATATTGAATGATGGCTGAAAATGAAAGGTAGGTTTATGCGTTAGTTTATAAACCCAAGCAAATTTCTAACACATTGGTTGAAAAATAGCTGTAAACATCCAGCTCTCTACATATTCTAACGAAAGTAACTGGACTTCATGTATCATGTTTGGCGAAAAAGCATGATCAGCAAAATACCTCTCAAATATACATTAACTACTATGCCTGATCATTAAGTAATGCTTATCATAAGTGCATCATTCAATCCTCAACTATCGAAAGGTTGTAAACTTGCTAATCAAGCACCAATAAAGTCTCCTAGAACTGGAGGGAATTTTAGCGAAAGGGGTCAGCTCTTTTACAATTATTGAATTAGGTAAATATTTTAAAAAAATTACATTTTGAAACCAATATTTTTAGAAGTCGTTTTTAAATCTTTATTTTAGTAAAGTTTCCATTGGTTCACACCTTCACTGTTGAAGTTTTAAATTAAAATATAATAATTCATTTTGTTTTATTTTAAAAGAAGAAATACTTCAAAATTATATTTTCAAATACGACTTTTTTTAAATTGTATTTTTAATCACTATTCGCGTTATTAAAATATGAATATGGGAGCATATATCCCATTATGTCGCTTTTGCCAGTTATACCACCGATATGCGAAACTAACATGCAAAAAAGCCGGATTTTAAAAGTTGTTTTAATAATTTTAACTTAGAAGTAGTATTTAAAGTAAAATTATAAAAATAAAGCTGATTCACACTTTCGAGTTGAAGCAGTAAATTTAGACCACAAAACCAAGCTCTCTGTAGAATACCACCTATCTAAGTTTCACTTCTAACAAATCTCAAAAAGAAGTATTAGTAGAATATAGTTGAAGTAATGAGGCAACAACTTAAAGAAAAGATTTGTGTACAAATGATGACCTACAAGAAAGTGACACTCAATATTGGCACTGGAAAATTCTAATAAAAGTTGTATTCCATTTACTATTAGAGGATGTCTAGCACCCGTTCCATCATAACACTCAATCACTACTTCCACTCTTCCACTAATACTTTGTATTCTAGCCTCATTGTCTTTCTTTAAAATAAGATAAAAAAATAATAAATAATACGCTAAGGACTCCTGACAAAATGTTTCATGGATCAATCCCCGCATATTCCAATTTACAAACCTAAACTATGTACAGTAATTGAACACATGCAGGAAGTCTAGCAGCAGAATTATGAGCTGGTCATATCAGCAATGCAGAAGCTGACACCATCTGTACACATTTACAAGATCAAACTGTTAGCTAAAAGAACTGACAGAAACCAATTTTCAGCAGGACAATAATAATGTGGTACTAATAAAAGCGAGGAGAAAACCTTTCACTCGTATCGTTTTACTTAACAAAACTGGGATCTTTTCACAAGACACAGGGTTTTGGTTGGCAATTATTATAAGGAAGATTAAGATCACTAGTAATTAGAAACTGGGTCAAAAGAAGGAAGAGATTTTAACTATTAACTAAGACCTTGTCACATGCTATTCTAAGGACAACCCTGGCACAATAATAAAGTTGCCCTTTGTGACTAGTTCGTTGTGATTTCAAATTTGGAAACAGTCTCTGCATATACTAGGAGAAGGTTGATTACAGTAATCCTCCCCCATACCTTTGGGATGTGAGGAGCCTTCAGGCACGGGGTTTGTTAATTTGGATAGACAATGAGAAATAATGGACAACTACAATAGACATAGTAACCACTGTGGGGTTTGTTAAATTGAATAGACAATGGACAATTACAGTAGACATAGTAACCACTGTCCGCAAGCATTATAATAGGGGAAATGAATCTGTAATAGGCATTAACTAATTTTTCCTGGTAAGAAAAAGGAGGTTTACCAAATGTGAAGCGTTTTGCATTTTAGTGCCTTTATTGCTGCTTTTGCAAACACTCGTGCAGCTTCTGCCTCGGCTTCTGCAGCATCTGCCTCCCTAGCTGCTGCCTCAGCCTCGGCAATGGCAGCTTCCGCTTCAGCAACTGCTTTTGCAGCAGCTGCTGCTGCCTCTTGTGGTGTCACACCCTTCATTTTTGATAGCTCTGCATCAATTTCGGATTTTGAAAGAATGTTGACACCAGTCTTCTCAGTTTTTGGAGAATCTTTGGGCCTCCCTTCCAGTAGTAACAAGGAAGAACATCTTCTTTTCTCAGACATAGTTAAATTTGTTGCAATCCTGTACTTATGCTTTACCTGTCATTACGCGTTAGATATGTCTCTCTCAGATCAACTTACCAAATACTGGTTTTAATCACATACCCAATATTTACCTAACAGTAATTTAGTTAATTAAATGGGAATATTTTATCGATTCAAAATTTGAAATAGATTTTTCACACTTGTCAAAGAACTGCTAGATATGCACAGTTCAACTGCTACAAGAGAACAGAATTCTGTTATAACATTGAGTAAATAACGTCACCATGTTAGTAAAGTATCTCTCATTCAACACCAAAAAATTATCCAGGCTGACTCTGCTTCATTACAAAGTTTTTCAAGTAAAAATGCTGCCTATTGAGAAAATAGATTCCAATAATTCAAACAAAATTCTGTCTTTTTAATAAGGATTTAATTAATAGTAAAATCACCTTCATTAATTTTCCACTTGCTACCATGTGCTTCAGTTTCGTTGACAGTAACTTTCTGAGGGTAGGCGTAGAACAGTATTGATCCTGATGAGCACATAATGAATTTTTTTAATTGATACTATTTACAGCATTTAATAATTCTACAAACAAATCAGGTATGTAAAAAAAGAACAATAAATAACAAATTACTATTGGTTGAACTATGTTAAGAATTTGTGAAACATGGGTGGACAAAATAGTTAGTAACTTTTATTGCTTGCCATGTGAGACCACCTATTTGGACCTGGAGTAAAGAAATATTTACAAGCAAAAATCTTTTGATACCCGCAGAAAGAATTCGGAGTTACATGTCATAGCAAGTTGAGATCATTAATAAACAATGAGTATGTTTGGTAAGACCAATAAACTAATTACAAGTTTATTTGACTAGCTTATAAGCTAGTTTGACCAACACAAAAATGTTCAGTAAGATACCTCAAAGTAACTTGTTTTAAGAACTTCTAGCTTATAAGTTAGAGATTCCTTTAGCTAGTTTGCAAGCTAGTTTGACCAGCACAAAAATGTTCAGTAAGATAGCTCAAAATAACTTATTTTAAGAGCTTCTAACTTCCTTTAGCTAGTTTGCAGTTTATTTAATTTTCATCTATTACTATTCCTTATATTTTAATACATTACCTATTTTCAAATTTTACATAGATGATTGATTATTGCACAGTTTTTAGTATTTGTTATGAGTTACCTTCTAAATTTTTTCTGTAGTTCAAGTTAAAAAAAATTTAACATTACAATTTGCAATTTGAAGTAACCAACGTTTCTTTACATGACGCTATTGGAAGATCACATGCAATGAAAATTATAAAAAAGAAAATCAATACGACAGTAATTTAAATTAAAAAATAAAAAAATATATTTTAAAAATAAATACAAAAGCACTAAAAAGTTTAATAAGAATTTAATTATTTATTAAAAAATCTAAAGTTATAATTATATAATAATATATTTTTGTCTAAAAAACACAAATCTTATTTATACAATAAAATCAATGTAGTTATGTTCATTTACAAGTTGGCTTATCAGATACTAGTTAGTTTTTGCTACATACACCCAATATATAACTCTATGGACCACAGAGAGAAATACTTCAAAACTTATTTCATGCATTTTGTGTGTGCTGCAAACTTAATTAAGAAAACACGGGTACTGGTACATACATATCCTTTGTCACATAAGTAATAAATCAATCAATGGAAAAGGTCTCTATGGAAAGAGAGATTATTTGATATCAGAGTAATGAACGAAAACAATTTACTCCCTAATTTGTAAATCTATCCATGAGAAATTAACAGGAAGAATAAGCCAAAAACAGAAGAAATTAAATAGTCTTTTAGCATTGAAGTTTACATGCACTAACACTTTGATCATCATTTGTTCCCCGAGATGTTTAGATTCTATGATCATAAGTGAAGGAATTGAAGTACAAATACCTCTATATATGAAGCAATTGCTGCCCTGTCAGAACCCTTTGGCTCCTTCAACTTGATAATAGACTCTAATATAAGAGTATCCAACCTGACATTATTAAAAAGCAAACAGATGCTGTCATTGAAATGCACAATGTCATGATTAACAGTAGTTTCAATATTTCAGCAAAATTACCACAAAATTTGACGGGATGTTGCCATCAGAAGTAACAATAGAAGATAACTATTTACCAATAAGCAACTGAATAGTGAATCATATTTTCAGTGTATCTTTGTCTTACTTGTTTCAAAGTCACACCGTGAAATTAAATAAACAAAAATCAATAGAAAATGAAGAATCAAATTACAAGATTCCTCATGGAACATGGAAAATAGCTAATTTCTAGAAACTTGGTTTAATTTTCTATTCATTAAAAAAGTTATATACTAGTGCACTGCATTATGCAATCTTAGAACTAAATTACTTGTAAGGGAAGTATAATATAAAATTATACAAGCTTCTTCATACAGTTTTCAAAAAAAGATTAATGCAACTAAGAGTAGACCATTTATTTGTCAAGAGTAAATGGCAGATATATTTAACTGGAAGTTGTTCTGTGGCCTTGATACTTTTTCCTTTGAATTAGGAGATATTCCACCAGAAACTGCCAAAGGCTTGGAATCTGCAGCTCCTCTGTCGCGTTGAACTACAGTACTCAAGGCCATGTGATTATTGTCAATTTTGGGGGATGGTAGTAGGTTCTTTTTAAGAGCAAGCTTTGCCTTCTGCCTTGATCCCCATATTGCCGTCACATTTATGTTCCTCCATTTGTCCTGTTTCACAGTTTAAAGCACACATAATTATACACTAATACAACCCAGTAGGCTCATATCACATTTGCAGTATTAGTAGTAACATTCTAGGCCCACAAAAAGATTTACCTTGAGATCAACATTAGAACGCATGCGCAGAATGGAACTGAACTCGGGGTCGGTAAGTATGGTGCGCCATTTTCCAGCCCCATGTTTGACAACTCCAGCTTTCAATGCCGCTTCTTCCTCTGCAGTCCACTTTTGCTTAGGAGCACCCATTAAAATAAGTCCGCCCTTTCTATGAAGCAAAATCTCTGCTTTTGTTTTAGTGGAAGGCTTGGAAGTTGAGTGCTGCCTTCTTCTGCATGTCCATCCACCAACAAAAAACTCTCCCTTAACTTACCTACAGGCATAAGAGTAAAAAAAAAGATAAATAAAATAACAAGACAATTTCATACTTAAACGCATTTCCTTCTTCAAACATTTGAAAAAAAAAACAGAACCCAAGATCTTCCTCATCAAGCATTGACTTCAATTCCCAATTAACTTCAATCTCATCCACAAGACATCCAACTTCTGAAAAATGAACAACTCCGGAACACCCAATAACCAGCACTTCATATTATTTATCAGGAGAAATGTGATATAAGTTACAACATTGTCAGAAGCATCTAGACCAGGAAAAAAACTGGGCATATTTGTTGCAATGGCAATACAATTAGAACGGTCCTTGCAAAAATAGCTATGCAGCACTGCATATACCCACACAGAAAGAGTTACACAACCAAATACCACCTTTAGTTACCTCTAATTCTACATCTGATTCCATAATTCTCATAACATTAGCAACAGTACGGAATTACCTCCAAGGGTTATTGCATCGCCGCCTCAAAAAAAAACCCAAGTGATGCTATTGTTTCGGTTTCAAATTCATTATGCACGCGTAAATTTTACATTAATTAAACAAACACAATGACCACGAAAAGTGACAACTCTTCAACTCGCACAGGTCACGATTAATGAAATCCGAGTGAATAAAAGTAACAGAGAAAATAATCCGCGATGCATAAACTATATCCGTGCACACTTACTAACCTGGAAATATAGATGGCACAAAATTTAGTTGACTTGGGAGAAAAAAGGAAGAAAATTAAAGAAGAATCAGCGGAGGAAGATGTAAAGCATTGAAGAATCGCGAGGCAAAGATGTGAATTGGGAGACGTTGGAGTACATACACGCAGATAAATAGAATTGGTACCTGCGAGGAACAGGAGAATAACGAGAGAAAAAATAATTGATGTGTTCTGGTTTATTTGTTTTAAGATTGTTTTTTCTCAGACAAAAAACTTGCATTTCCATATTTTTTTAAATTGCTAAAGGATCCCTTTATTTTATGAAAATTTATTTTGGCTGTCCCGTTCTTTCCCTCTTTTACTTTCCTTTTGGACTGGATCTGGATCCACCCAACTCTATAAAAGATTAACCACCATGGGTGCTCTACTACTCCAGAGTTTAAGCACATTTTAAAGGTGGTTTTTCAATTAAAAAAATATAATAAAAATTGAAGGTAAAGTAAAATGTATTTCTTTATTATTAATCATTTATTTTATTTATACTTATTATTTTAATTATTTTATTGTAATGAAAAAATATAAATATTAATAAGTCATGTTATAGTTACTTATAAAAGATACAACCGATTATGTAACTTTCTATAGAAATATTTTCATATTTGTATGCAAAATTCAAACTTGCATTGTATGAATTATTTCCATAACATGATCCGATCATTTTAAAATGAAAAAAAAAACAATTTGTTTTATCAAATTTAGTTGGCAAGCCCTACAACCAATCACGTCTTAAAAATGATATCTTGGTGACATGATGATATCGCATTGCTAAAATTAGAAGGTCCAAAATCAATATGATATAGTATTTAGTAACTTTAAAGTAAGAAAAAAATCATTTTAAAGGATAAATCATGGATTAGATATATATTTGTAATGTATAATTATTTAAACATAATTATAATAGTTATTTATGGATTTAGTTTTGTTTGTTTCCAACTGCAAAAAAGTATATCGATTAAAAAAAATATACATGTTAGAGTTAACAGATATGAATGCATGAGATCTTCTCCTTTTCAACATATCAGCAATTGAAACTCAATAAGGTGTTTCATACTTGTGATGAAAGTTGAAATTTACTCTTCTACAACAATTGCAACTCAATAAACATTTGAAAAGCATAACATCAACTTGTCCCTTCACTTGGTATTTTTCTAAGTTTAAATGAGTATTATAGAATTCAGTCTTATTGTTGAGAATTTGTTTCAAACCGTATAGTTACATTTCAAAAAAGAATGGTGTTCATTCATGCTAATAGTTATTAGCCAAATTTATAGGTTCAGGAAAGAAAATTCAATGTACTATGGAACACGAAATCTAACATTTTACACAATATAATGGCAACTTTATAGTAGATCGAAAATCCTATTGGTTGGATTATATAACTTAGGAGATGTTGATCAGAAAAATCTCGAACTCTAAATCTTAAGATAATGAAGGTGCAAATTTTTTTTTTTATATTGTTCATCTATGTTCAATGTAAAACTCTTAACCCTATATTTGAATTCCTCACTTGAAGAATCAAAATTATACTATAATAACTTATAATTATCCTTCTAGTTAAAAATCACAATTTTACAAATCACACTTGAGAAAAGAATTATAAGTATATTATTTTAAAATGAGGAGATTAAAACTAAATAAATTAACAATAGAAGTTTACAAAATAAATTCTATAGAAGAAATGGAGGAAAATGTGAGTTTTAATAAGTCGGAAAGACATAGTGAAGTTTTAAGAGGAGTTTTGAAAAGTTGTATTTTAATGAGTCTTTTTTGAAAAAATGTCTAGATCTTATTATGCTTTGAAGATGAATTTGAAAAGAAAAAGAAAGTAAAAAGTGGGGTTGTTTGAACTAAGGAAAGAAGAATGAAAAGTGAGGAAGGATGAAGAGAAAGTTTACTAGTAACTAATAAGTGATTGATATTTTTTTTTTTAATTAATGAAATTGTAAGATTACTGTATTGGACAAAGTGCTTAGTGCTCGATATTTCTTAATCTCAGGGTGCGTGTTAGGGCACGTAATGATTAAGTCACATGCATTGTGGAAAGATAACATTGCTCCCAAATGTGATTGATACCATTTTCTTTTGCGAGACTTCTCTTAATGTTTTTGTCATCAAAACCGTGTTGAGATGTTTTGAGTTGTTTTTTAATAAAAATAGTTACCTTTTACCTTGGTATGTCCTATTGGGGCAAATTAATGAAAAGAGGAGATTTGGGAGTCTATTGTTAGGAAGTTCTCATCAAAGTTGGCAGTGTGAAAACATAAGATGTCTTCATTTGTGGCTAGGGTTTGTCGTTTTAATTTGGTTTTATCCATTTTGTTGAGATTAGAGGAAAAGTTGAACCAAAGTAAAGGGAAATGATGAGTTCTCATGATTGTGTTGTGGAATATTTAGTTATGCAAAATGAATGAGATTTTAATTCAGGAACATCATAGACAAGATCCTTTCTTTTGCGTAGTCTTGGTTGAGAGACTACATGGATTCATTTATTTACACAACTAGTCAATGTTGTCTTCCTTGATATACTGTTTTATTTTTAAATGAGATTAGCCTTGTTTTTGTTGAGCTAGGTGTGGTCACTTGGTTTGCTGTACTCAAGTTGCTATAGCTTTGGACATAGGGGTTTTATGTCTCTTTTTCGCTTACTGTATACAGGGATCAAAGTATATTTGTATGGTTACTCTTTTCTTTTTGTTAAGTGTTTCTTAGTTTTATCCAGGAAAAGTAGGGTTTAGGATTTATGTTTTATGGCAGATATTTCTTTCTTTACATGTAAGTTGGTTGTGTAATTTTGTATAGGTATGTCTTATGCCCTTTATCTAATATATTGTTTCTGCTGATAAAAAAGAAGTAGAAACTTAATGCTACAAATGGACGACCTGCCTGAGATATATACTAATAACCCAGATTCCATATTGTTATGTCTATAAAATTTCCTAATATATTGCATCCAATCAATAAGTTAAAGACAACATAAAGTAGTTCTAACTTGAAGCAGATTTTACACCAACAGTAATTCCACTTTTATTTGGTAGAAGTTTCTTCATATAATACTTAGAATTGCGAGAAAGATTGATCATTCTCCTTTTCTTTTCAGGAATATAATCAATTGAACATTCTGAAAATCCACGCCTCACAAACCTGTCAAAAAGTTAGGAATCAATTGCCATAATTTGTATGCATCACAATTCACAACTAATTCTTTCAGGAATTCCATTAACCTATCAACTTTGTAATTCCACTAAGGTACATTTTTGTCAACACAGTTTTTAGAATTGGTAGAAGAAACATGCAAAGACATGCTAAACATTAAATTACTAAAATAGGATAACAAACAATAAACAGTGTCTAAGAATCAGTGAGTATGCGACAAGCCAAAGTGAAAAATGACATTTATTACAATCGAGGCTTACATGACATGTATTAGGGAGTTACTTACCAATCTGCTGTACGTGTTGTTAGCAGGAAAAGCATATTCAATCCAAGATGCGATGCTTTCATCTCCATATAATCTGCATATATTTTATAGTATAATTAAATAAATCTTGTGAAAACATGTGGCACGCATGATTACAGAGCAACGCCATCAATGATTAAAATCATACAGCTGCCCAATAATATCAAAATCTGAACCCTACACCACTTAATCTTGACACAAACATGTTTAAAATTTCTAACACTTTACTTGAGAGTCCCGAGAACTTAGTGAGTCATACACTATCCACGGATGTATAAAGGAAGGAAATTTTTTTTTTTTATAAAAGCTGAGCAATAGATAAAAGCACCATTGTTTTAACTCTACCCCTCAAGCTAGAGGGTATAGATGGCATGCAGCAAGCATGGAACACATAAATTGAATTCCAAATCTTCCCAAGGATTTAGTTAAAATATATACCAATTGATCACAAAAAATGATAAATTCAGTCAAAATCTTCTTGGACAGCACCTTCTCTTGAACAAAGTAACATTCAATTTCTATATGTTTAATTTTTTCATGACAGGCTGGATTGGAAGCAATATGAGAAGTTTTCTTTATCATCACATTACAATTTCGTTTGAGTTTGGCAGAATTGCAACTCTCGAAGGAATTGTTTAATCAATATAAGTTCACAAGTAATTAATGTCATAACTCTATATTCAGCTTATGCAATGCAACTCTTGAAGGAATTGTTCAATCAATACAAGTTCACAAGTAATTAATGTCATAACTCTATATTCAGCTTCATCAATAGACCGGACAACAACATTTGTTACTTCCACTTCCAAAAATTAATATTTTCACCTATAAATACACAATATTCAGTAGTAGAGCATCTACCTATAGGATATCCTATCCAATCAACATCACAATATCCATAATCCCTTATCTAGAAACCTAACTGTTTCCCTTGTCCTCATAAAATAATCCTTCTCCAAAAAAGGCTGTTTGATACATCTTAAGAATGCATATAACAAAATTTTGATTCAATGAAGGAGAGAAATTAACACGACAAATTCCTCTAGAAGAAATTTTGGACCCATCTGCTAAGGTAACAAGTACCAGTTAAGTGATCAAAAGCACGTAAGTCAAGGATCCATGGACTTTTAGTGGCCATTGATTGAGAAACATTGGTTGTTGAAACACAAGGAGTAGATAATAACTCTAGAAGAATTTTCAGCCTTGGATAGATTTTGTTGTCTTTTCTAGAAAACCATGAAGAAAGTAGCCTTTTTCTTGAGTATGACTCGGCCTCTTGCAATAAGAACACTAAGGACAACCACTTCTACCTCCTTCGACTCCACAACCACCTCTACCTCTAATAGACATCATTGCAAAAGCTTTAACATTTCCAGCTGAATTTTCAATTTTTATTTTGTGGGAACACGAAGTTTGGTAATCAAGTTGTCCATTAATGGGACTTCATGACCAGTTAAGAGTTGGCCAAGAGCATTATTAAAATCTGAGTGCAAGGTTCCTAGAATCAACGCCATATACAACCTGCCAAGTTTTTTCTCTAGTGCTTCAGCAATAAAAGAAACCATATCATGATTGGTTTGTTTGAGGAAGACTAATGTTTGGGCTGCATCATTCAAACATGGAATATCATGTGTAAATGATTCAAGTTTTCTTCCAAAAGGAGCAAGAGGTTCTAAAGGACGTTGGGTTTTGTAGATTGTCATAGCAAGGCCCAAGAACCAAAGTTCCATAGAGTCAACCCAAGATAGATAATTTCTTTTGTTAAGTTTCTCAGTTGTAATAGCAGAAGTCGCAAAAATAGCCAAAACAAGGTCTGTGAAAGCCATAAAGAGAAAGACCGCCATTTCCCTTTCCTACGGGAAAGACTAGACACACCTGTTTGAGTAGTAGAATGAGGGAGTTGAGATCAAATTTAAGAACAGAAGTGGCCAGTGAACCTTTCTAGGCAGGTGTGATGGTGTTGCGATGGGTGGATGAGGTCGTGTGGGCTTCATACACTAGACAAGGAACTCAACCTCGTTAGAGTGTGACTGTGATTTTGACCATGCAACTTGTTGGGTTAGGTTGCACTGGTCGAGGGGCACAAACAATGTTAAACAATGGTTGATGGAAGAGACAATGGATTGTAACTCCTCTACTATCAACTTAAGATTTATAGAACTTAGTGAGTGTTACACTAGTCACTATGTATATATTTTATAAAAAAAAGTGTACATGAGAAGGAAATATAACACAACCTATGACCCTTCGAGATACAATAAAAAAACTTACAAAAGTCAAGCAACAGATACCAGCATCATTGTTTAAACAACTTTAAATTAAAACGTTGCTCCTGTTATGATTTCATTAGCTATAGTTATTACTACCAATAATACATTTACCTAGGAGTTCTAAGGCCAAATTGTTAATATAAAATAATGATGATTACTGGCAGTCCTGATCATAATTTAGGCATACATAACACGGACTTTACACTTCTACTAACTCATGAGGTCTCAATTTGTGTTTACCATCAAATGAGTATACAAATAGAAACAGCATACCAAGCAATTTGTCACCCTGCCCTTGGCCACGACAATCAGGAGATACTGCAATGCAAGCAACCTCTCCGCACTTCTCCTCAAAGTGAGGAAAAAGGGCAGCACAAGCAATTATGTGACCTTCTCTTTCCACAACAACGAATGAATCCAATGTTTGCAAGAGCTATAAACAGACAATGGTTAAATTGTGAGAAATCTTGATAAATTACCACGGTAATGTAACCCATAGTATCCACGACATAAGAAAAGATATAACTAGGAAAACCTCATTATCAGTTCGCTTAACCAATATGCCAGATGCCTCCAAAGGCTGAATAAGTTGTTTTATTCCAGATATATCTTTCACCTCTGCTGTCCGAGTGCCTTCATAAAGGTCACTGCAAATTTTTTATTGAAATATGAGGGAACGAAATAAATGGAAAGGAAAAAAAAGGCTTTATTTAGCATAATACCTTCATGAACAATATGCTGCAGATAGTCTAATGCTAAGTGCATAGGAAGCGCATGAATATCATAGACTTTGGTATTAATTTAATTTTGTAGTGATACAACATATGTCTGTTTGATGAACTTCTCTATAAACACTTCTAAGAGAACAAAGTAAGAAGTAAAAATTAAATAAACTTCTCCATAACCTAAAATTAACTTATGTGTAAATTGATTTGTAGAACTTCTCTCATATTAGCTTCTCTAAAATCAATTTCTAAACTCATGCATAAGCTTGTTTTAGTTTATGGATAAACTTATTTTACCTTTTTCTTCCTTTTTCCCTAGAATTGCTGATGGGGAACTTTACCCAAATAGACCATATCTACTTATAAATATATCAAGTCACACCTATTTATAACTTGTGTACTCTTTAACATTAACATAGTTATTTCAACTAATCCTCCAATCATTTTTAACGAATGCTTCATAGAAGAGAAAAAGGGAGAATGCTCAGAGATGGAGTTCAGATCCAATCCACGTATTTTCAGCCTTATACAATCAGAATCTCAACAAACAGCAATGTGATAATCAGCTACCCATAAGGGGTTATAAATAAACCTGAATCTCACATATGTGGCCTGTATTGCGGCCTCACCATACCTTACCACCTGTTTCTCTTACCAAACAGTTATCAACCCTAAAAAATAATTCAGTCATAGAATAAAAAAACTTAATTCAGAGGATTTCATGAAGATTGCTTACCTAGCCACCATTGTTCCCATCCCGTCTCTTTTAAACAATTCCAACAACAAAACTCCACTAATAGTTCCATCCAGCAAGTGAACTCTTTGAACGCCACCCTGACAAATGGCAGTTGGTATTATTAGCAACATGCATCAACTGCAATTTTCAACCATAATTTACTATTTCAATTCTCAAGAAACGACTTGTCAAAGAATTTTGAAAGTCACTCCAAACCAACCACCTTACAGCAGCAATATTTTAAGAGAGTCAAAGTTCTGAGATCCTTCCATATACGATGTAGTTGACAAACAAATGTACACACAATATGTAACTCCTGGCCTGGTCATGATTTGAGAAATATTTTTATTCTCTCAATTGCCCATATACCAATACAGACTTAAAATAAGCACAAAACAGCACGTGTAATAAAAATAAGGTAATCCATGAACTCACTCTGCAAACAAAAGCGGCAGCAGCCAACTCTGACAGGTAACCATGCATTCGACTTAACCGCTCTTGACCTCCAATAGCAAAACCTTGCTCACTAGATTCTAAGCCATTTCCAATTTCAAAACCAACACCATTATGGAAGGTTGCATTATGCCATTCTGTAAAACGCCCAATAGGTGGTGATTTGACTATTCCATTCAAATTGTTATATTCAAGAGAGTTGAAACCTTCTTCATCAACAACTTTGACATAGTTAGCAGCTGCTTCACTTTGCTCAGCCCGTTTACGAATTAGCATGTCTGCTTCTTGAAGAGGCAAGAAACGAATTAAGCGTCCATTCTCATCAAGTATTGGACCATCTATCAGGCATATCAACTTGTCTGCTCCTATAGCCAAGGCACAAGCTGTTGCGACTTCATAGGTGCTGGAGGAAAAATAAATAATTAATAAATATCCAGGATTCAAGCTTTTGTCAGATTCAAGCCTAGCAACTCATGTGTCAGCAAGCAAGAGAAGCAGGTGATGCACACATGGTTTTTACTGTCCATTTCTTCTCTTTATTAATATTATATTTTCTGTTTCATTATTAGACCATATCCAAGTACTACAAATTACAAAATAACATACAATAAGGGGGGGAATAGAACTCATTGGTAACACTAGCAGCATTCTGATTGACATACTTGCCAAAAAGTCAGTAGTACCATTAAAAAAAATACTTGCCAAAAAGTCAGTACCATTAATTTCTCAGTATTTGCTCCTCCACATCTCACTTAATAAAACCTTCTATTCAACTCCTCTTACTTTTTCCTTGAGCAACCAAAATACTTTTCTGCTTTTACTTCTATCAAAATCCTCACGAGGCTGCTTTTACAAATCTATTCACAAGTCTAATTCTTAAAAAAAATCCTAGAAGAATTTAATTTTCAGGTGGAATATGGATACTTGAAAGAGACTGAATAATCACAAATTACAATAAACATTAAGATAACAGTTTGTATTTCAGCAAGCAATCGTTTACATTAAATTATAGAAATCAATCATCAGAATAAAGCTTCAAAGCATACTTGCAATTTAATACTTCTCCAGTGCTGGAGTAGCCCAAGTTGGTTAAAATAACTACACAACCACCATCAAGTCTCTCACGCATGCGAGATACGTCTACTTTTTTAACTTCCCCAGTTGACCCAAAATCAATTCCTTTAACCACCCCTCTTCTCTGCCAAAACATAAAAATAACAAGATGTGCTAACACATTAATAAAAACATATAGGGAGGGACAATTTCACAAAGACCACCGTCACTGTATAGCAGTGATCAAATCACAAAACTCAAACCTTGGCTGCAAGAAAGTTACCACTGGCAACACTGACGCCAACTTCATGCCATCGACTATTGTCACCATGTCGACGAATATTGCATATGGAAGGTCCAGGAGAAAGTTTTGCTTCGATCATCAATCGTATTCCCCCAGCGGCTTCCATCGCAGCTTCTAGAGATTCTTCATCAGTTATCCTATATCTACCAACATACTTAGGCTGGCACCCTACGAATACAATAATAAGGTCAATCACTGAGACATTGCTCTAGCTAACAATTTTCCATTTTCTCTTCTTGGGGAAAGGGATAGATTGGGCTTTGCAGGGAACACTACCCAAGGTTAAAATTAACACTGATTTAATCATTTTCACTGGTGTAAGAAAACTAAGCAACCAATTAATTCGACAAAATTTAGCTCCTCTAAAGTAAGGGTAAAGTTAGTATGAGAAAACCACTAAATTATATCCGAACACATTCGTAATTTATGTATGTTCAAGAACATCAAAAGACCGTTTGTTCGTCGACAACTAAGATTACTTAGTTTGCCATTTAAAATGAATTTGCTTACTTTAGAGGAGCCTGATCCTATTTTGACAAACCTCTCTCATTCAGAAGCTTGTCTATCTGCACATGTGTCCCCGGAACAAGAACAAACCGGATTCCTAGGTGATGAAGGAAAGCTATATCCTGCGCCCAGAATTAGAAAACATGCTTTAAGTTTAATGCATACTTACTATATAGGCATAGCTAATAGTTAATGCATCAAAGACAATGCTAACAGTAAAACAATCATGGTTCTGTGAAGATAAAATTTGAAATGCGTGCCTTGAGAATAGGATCTAGGAAAGGACTAGAAACAATTTCTCCAGAAATAATGACAACGAAGGTGCTGCCACGATAGGCCCACAAGTAAGGCCAGGCCTCGCGAAAGGATCGCACGAATTGCTTATCTTCCACCGACCCATGATACGCCTCTGCGTCTACACTCCCATAACCATTCGCTCCTTCGCTCAACGCAGTAAGCTTGCTTGAACTTCCCTTCTTTCGGTTACCAAGTGGCCGCGCTTCTGGGTTCCAACGAGCCTTAAATAGCGGGTTTGATTTTGGTGGGTGGAAACATAAATGGTAAGAGGAAGAGTATAGTTTGCAGAAATCAGAGAAGGTGGAAGTGTTCGGAAGGGATGGGCATAAGGAACGTGCCATTGAGAAGAAACTGATTCGACACCGTGCCGGTGATCGCGGTGGCCGTGGCAGAGAAACTCTCAAACTTTAGCCGCCAAGCCACGGAAATTATTGGTCTAGTTCATTCCCATGAAGCGTTTTTTTTTTTCTTTATTCCTGTGTCTCGCGACTTTCAAATTTAAACGAATGGAAAACTTACCAGAAGTTTTTCACTCAAATAGTACTTCCTTAGAACGAGGAAATGCAGATATTTACTCTGCAGGAGTGAAACACGAAAAACATAATAATAAATAATAAAAAACACTGAAAACAAAACCATTTACACGTTTAAAACTTTGTTCTCGTTTTAGGTTTTAGGTAAGAATTATTAAGAAAGTTATATATATATATATATATATAATTATTTATAATTTACTTCATTAGTCTTTATTTTAAACTCAAACTATTATTATTTTTATTTAAAATAGGATTACAATTTAAATATAAAGAATATAATTAAAATTATAAAAAAATAATTATTATAAAATAACATAATTAATCATATTATATATATTAAATTATAAATATAAATAATAATAATAAATATACTTTTTAATAATAAAAAATAAAGATAAAAATAAAAATTTTATTTAATATACAAATAATTTTTTATCAAATATTTATAATTATAAATATTTAAATTTAAATATAAATAAATTTATATTTTTATCAATTAAAAAATATAATTTTAATCACACATACATCAATCATAAACTTTTTGTAAATTCGTAAATTTTCTCTACATCTACTACTCTATTTATCTTAATCAAAATAATCTCAATCTCTTTTTATTCAAATCATCTTAAATTCAGTTGCTCATATTCACACCCTAATTCGCACAGCATTAAACTTCCAACAAATTCAAAATGGACTTTCCTTCTTAAATATTAATTTTTTCTTTCTAATTTATGTTTTAACTAATTACTTTCTTTGTTTGAATCAAAACAATACATTTATTAAAAAGTAAGATGAATAAATTTAATAAAACAATTTAAAAGGTAGTATATTTATTATTATTTGTGAAAAAAACTTGCGGAAATGAGAGGGAGTGAGTATGTTTTTAGTCAAAACAACAATGCTAATACTATTAGTCAAGTTAAATATTAAAAATATACTATCTCCTATAATAATAATCTTTAGTCTTTCTTTAAAAAATTTATATGTTGTCATTCTCACAATCCGAAAAAATTATGTAAGAGGTCATATTAGTAAGTTATTATTAATGAGTGAAAAATATTATTTTATATATATATATATATGTTAATGTAACACGATTTATTTCTTTAAAATTGTATTAATGTGGTACGAGTTTCTTAAAAATAGTGTAGTTTCTACACGATTTTAATTATAATAATAAGACGTCTAGGGCTAAGACAATTTTGTTTAAAATTTTAATTAAAATCTAGACAATTTTGTTTAAAATTTTAATTTAAGTGGAATCCTTTCAAGGGGAAAAGATTTCAATTGTTTACGTTACTATAAAATAAATTGAAATTCAATTGTTTCGTTCTGTTACAACATTAGTAAAACAATTTCTAAAATGTTTTAAAAACTTTAATTACCACATTCTTTCGAATTTGAAATTCAAATGGTACTGTTTAGTAAATTGTATTTAACATAAAAAGCAAATTTATTATTGATTGATCGAATGCCACGAACTAGATGACAACAAATTTATTGTAGATTCAATACCACTAACTGAGTCAAACATTGGAACATGGTATAGCAATTCATCGAAGTACTTTGTGTTAGGTTATTATATGCAATTGTCACAGCAATCAAAAGAGAAATGTGAAATTCATTTTACCTACATTATTTAATGCCTCCAATATATGTGAAACCTTAACAAACTTTGTCATTCTATATATAGTTTACGAGAAAAAAGGACAGAAAGAGAACGCAATAATAGATATGACATATAGTAATACGATGAAAATTGGAAATACGAAAATAAAATAAAATTGGGATAAGAATAAAAGGAAAAAAATTATGTCACTTTCAGCCGACTTATCTATATACCCTACTTATCTATATAAGTAATACAAAAAATTATCATTTCAATAATAATGGACTAAAATTACTCCCTTTCACATAAATTTTCCTCGCAACCCTCCTTTCTAAAATGATTTAATAATAATACAAAATTATCACTTGTTTATAGTTTCGAACTAATTTATGTAGTATATACTCAATGCTTTCTATTAATGAGAAATAATTAATAACATTAAGTTAAAAAAGATTTTATAATATCTAAAATTGATTGTTAAATATATAAAAGGAAGAATATTATGTTAAAAATATAAAAAAATTAATATATATTTTAAAGATAGTATTAAAAATTCTATATGAAAAAAAGTAAACCATAACTTACGAAGTCATTGTTTGGATATGAGTTGATTTAGTGTTGAAGCGAATTTGCGAGCAAAAAGTGAATATATCGTTAAAGGTTAGACTTCAAATTTTCCGTTACCTTTCTTATACAACCAACTTTCCCTCTTCCTGCTATTTCTATTTTCTTTTATTAACACTAACATGCATTACCCATTATCAAAGTAATATAATACATTTCACTTTCAAAATAATATGCCTTATCTATTTAATAAAATATTATATTAATAGCAACTTATAAATATCTTATATTAAATAGAGACTTGTTTTTTATAAAAACATATTAACCTTAAAAAATTCAGTAAATGGTATTTTAATAAATCAATAAATTATATAATTAAATTTTATTTATTTTCCAGTCACATCAATTACATTAATTATCTATAAAATTTTTATTTATTTTCATTTAATTTTATCCTACTTTTCGTACATCCAAAGAATCTCAATTTTATTTTTTTCTACTTTCCTTCACTTTCGTCCAAATGCTAATAAAACATACAAACTCATTCTCCACCACTAATCTGACACCTACATATTAATAGACATTCCTGTTTTTTGATTTCAATGATTACAAATCATAATTTTATGTGAAAAAATATTACAATTCATTTATTGAAAATAGTAAAGCACACGAATAAAGTTAAAAAAAGGAAATTTTCTATATGAACCTAAACTGAATATAAATTGAAGTTCTCAAAGACATATTTTAAAAAGGAAATTTTGAAAGTGAAAGGAGAATATCAGTGTTGATGATAATAATGGTTTCTCCACATTTATGTTGTCCTGACCTACTTGTATAAATTCAGTTTTAATTTATGTTTATTCAGCTTTAACTGCAAATAAAATGAAAAATAATAATTTTAATAAAGAAAATTTAATACAGGGTGATAGAGTTGCATCTAAGGGATCATCATGCATGTAAACTTAAATATATTTTTAAATTAAAATGACATAAAAAGAATTTTATATTGTTCTGATTACCTTTTTATTCAAGATCGTATTTACCTCCCTCCTAGTAAAGACACGTCACTTCAACGTGTGATGCCAAATGCGACACGTGGTTCTACCATCTCAGTCTAGGATACAATAATATTTTCTGGAAACTACCTTTAATTTAATAAAGTTTCAGTAATATTTGTTTCAAATGGTTACTCATATCTTAACCATGATTAAGACTTTTTAAAAGGAGTTAGATATTTATCCTGCGTCTTCCGAAGAGATTAAAGGGGGATAAAATAAGAGAGAGAGAAATAAAATAATGTCCTTTTTCTTTCATTGATGAGAGAAAAGTGAAAAAATAAACAAGAGTTGACTTCAAGAATCAAAAGTTGAAAAAGAAAACTGTTTTGAACTTGAATTTTTTTTTTCGTTTTTCTGTTTTTTTTCCTATAAAATATCTTACAAAATCAAATATTAATATTTTGTGTGAGCATTGTGGGGGACATTTTCAATAATGAATCAATTGCAGAAAAGAAAAGGGTTTGTTGAGTTGACAGGGATAGAGAGAGAAGAGTGAGAAGAAGAGAGGGGCGATGTGATACCTTGAGAATAGGATCCAAGCAAGGGCTGGCAACAACTTCTGCAGATACGAGCAAAACGAAAACCCTGGCGCTGTGCACCGAAAAGTAGGGCTGAGATTCCCTGAGAACCTTGACGAACTCTTCGTCTTCTTCCGAACTGCCGAAGTCTTCGTCGGCTCGACTCCGGTGACAGCCGCAGCCTCTCCGCGAAAACGCAGTCGTTTTGGTGTTGTGTGGCCGGAAAGTACAAGAACGGCGAGGGAGGGTTGCAGTTGCGAGTGGTGATAGAAGATGGAAGAAGTGGCAGTTAGGAGTGGAGGCATGGGAGAGGAAAGGCACGGATAAGGTTGGCTTGGAAGTGGTGGTGGCCATGGTTGTTGAGCTTCTTCTACCTTTCCCTTTGTATATGATCTCAAGAAGAAGAGACTGAGAATCGATTTTGGTAGTTAGTTAATAATTTATGTGTGTTGTGACGTGACTGTAACCAAGAGCTTTGCCTTTTGAAGCAAATAAAATAAGGACACAGCAGCGCAAAGGTCGACTACGAGCCGCCACGCTACCCTTCCATACAGACTCACACAGGATCAAATACACTAATACTTTAATTTATATATTCGAAATCCACTTTTCATTAATTTTAATTTTAGCTCTTTAATAGTACATATTAATCATATCAAATGAAAAATATATAAATAATGTACTACACATAAACAAAAGGATTCATAACTAATAATTAACGGATGAAAACTGTTAAAACTTATGATGAATATCTTACAAAACTAAGACGTATCGGTGGGGATACACATATTGGACATCTTGTATGATATTCGTATGATACGTATTTGTAAAGCGTTTTATTTAAAAAATATTTGTTGAATTTTTTTATAATTCTAGTACGATTTTAACACAATTTTAAAAAAAATACATTAATTTTTTAAAACTCAAACTTAATTGTATGAATTTTTATTATGATTATAAAAGTAAAAAACAGATCATTTTGAATCAATCATGAAAAATATTTTTTTACTTCAAAAAAATATTTGTAACATACTTATGCACATAAATCTTTATTATCAATTTATATAATTTATAATTATATAATATATATTTGTGTCTCATGTCTTACCTTTTAGAGATTATACACGTATCTGTATCAGTATCGTTTGTAGATATTATACATTTTTTCGTGTCTACATAATAGTTTGACACTAACTATATAAGTTAAAATATTGCAATAAAGTAATTATTTTATTGGAATTTTAATATCTTCATTTTCTTTAAAAAGTATTATTTATTTAATTACATAAAATTGCTTATATTTTTAATGATTTGAAGTTCGAAAATTTGAGTTGTAACATCTGGGTCGTGTATGTTGTGTTTGGGTAGGACCATCAATTATTCTATTGTTCTACTTTTTACATAGCCAGTTATTTCAACAAATTAAAGCATCCATGACATGACAAGTTGAAAGCTATTGGAGTGAAGTACTATTCTTTTTTATAAATAATTATATCACTCGATTCAAATTTTGTTTTATTTTATTTTAATACCTATATGCATTTTAACATGAAAATGGAACGACTGAGTTTCACTATTTCACCTTAACATTTTATCTTTATCTTTATTTTATAAATGTAAACTGTTGTCTCGTTTTTAATTTTATTGGAAAATTGTATACTCGTACATGTTCATTTATTATTTTAAATTATTATTTTATATAAAATAAAAATCACAATAAAAAAATATAATATTATTAAGTATTTAATATCAAAATAATATATATTTTTTTCAATATCAAATATTGAAAATAAAATTACAATTATATAAATATCAGTATGAATAATAATTAGATAAAGATCAAATAATTGTAAAAAAAATAGTGAAAATGATTGAGTATAACACTTAGAAATAAGTTCTATGTTGACTCATTGGACATAAGTTTAGTTCTCTCCGACCGTTTGTTAATAACATTAATAAAAATATATTAAAATATAACACTGAAGTCATAAGGATTTTTTTTATTAAATGAATTGTTTTTCCAAATATACTAAAATAGATAAATTTTTACAAAACTATATATATAGATAAGTCATATTTTTTAACTACAACTTCAAAGTGGAGAATTGGTGATTTCAAAATAAAACTCTATATATAATATATAATGTTCTTCTCTCTTTTCTTATAAACATTTATTTTTTCATTTTATCTTTATATCAATATTTTATTTTATTATTTTAGAAATATATATTAAGATTTTTTTTTTTTGGTATTCACTCTTATTTTTTTTTATTCTATAATCTGAAAACTAAACGTAACTTTCTTAACAACTTCTCATCTTCCTCCTTATAAAAAAACTTTTCACTTTTCTCTTTATCAAAAACTTTTTACCTCTCTCTTAATCTGTTACTATATTAATGTATCTGAAACCTCACTCCCCCTCCTCTCACATCCTTTTCTCTTGGAGACACACTTTCTCACTATTCTTCTTTTCTCTTTACTATAGATACTTACGTAGTCTCATCCTCATTTTTTTTTTCTCTATTTTGTCTGGTTTGTTCCAATTGTCCATCTTCTTTACATGCATGGTGTTTTTTTATATAGTTTTGTATTGGTTTACCGTCGTTGTCATCCAGTGCATGAAGTTTGGTCCCTTTGTTGAATTAAGATGAGTGATTTTTCATCCAACACGCTCTTTTCTCCACTTCCCCTCACTCATTGTTTCCTCCACTCTCAAATGCGTTTCAGATATCCACATGGCGTTGGTTTCTTATTTCTTCACTATTTTTCCCCTAAATCCTTTTTCTTTTTATTAAAGACTCAAATGTTTTTTTTTTCCTTATCAAGAACACTAAAATGATTGTTTTATAAACATTATCCATTAACTACTCTTTTGTGTTTGAAGATAATTTTTTTAAGCCTTTAAAATTAAAAAAAGATAAATGTTTTATTAAGCTTATTTACATGTTTCTGTTTTGTTCTTAGACTTATACGAAGTTGTAGAAGTCATTAATCTAAAGAGGTAAAGAAAACCCAGAGGAGAAAGCACAAAAATGAAGATGAAAACAAAAGTGTTGATTTATTTATCCCCATTGATAAGAAGGAGATGATTACTGGAAGATGATGCAATCATACATTTGAGATGTAACATTATTAGTGACACTAAAGTTATTAAAATATTATTTCTCATTTGTATATTTAATTGATGGATTTAGTTTTATTAAATCTTATTAAATATATAATAGATACATATAACCTCTTATATTCAATTTTTAATATTAAACATAACTATATATAAATAATAAAATAAAAAATATGGATACACAGACACAATAACAACTGTGTTTCCACTAGTTTAAATAAAAGTTGTGTTTCAAATACACTAACCGTATAACTTTAAATGATGATGATGAACTTCGTAAATTTTATAGTGACTTTGTTATACACTAGTGCAAAAAAGGTTAAAAATGACGGCTATTTTAAATGTAAAACAACGACTTTCTAGTTGTTATTAATCAACGTGTAGTCTTATGTTTCAAAACAAAGAAGATAGCTATTTAGCCACCTTCTTAGATTCAAACGAGGACAACTTTTAACAAAGCCGCCATTTTACACCTCCCTATAAGATGTATATATAATATATGCATTATCAATAATTTATATTAAGTTAGTTGTTAGGTTAGAATAGAAGTGTATGAAGAGGTAACGGTGGTGGTGAAGAACGACGGCAACGGCAGGGCCGACGACAATGGTGAAGAACCAACGAAAACCCAAAGAACAGTGTACAAGACAATGAACCAGTAGAAATGAGGAAAAACTTTCACAACAATGAGAGAAAAGAAACAAATAAGAGAAATAAAAAAGAAAAGCATTGGTGAAAAAGATGCAGAGTTCGAAAGAAACTTACACAATGGATAGCAGGGTGTGGTCCTCCTTTTTATTCACATTGTTATGTATATGAATCAAACAAAAAACATCTATACGTACCGGAAGAAGTAAAAATAAAATAAAAAAATGCAAGGTTAAATACTGAGTCATAGAATCTAAGTTTTACTACAAAACGTATTCTTAAAAGTAAAAACGAAGTGAATACATTCTACCCATTTCAAAATTAAAACTACATTTATGAACCGGTATGGTCACCGTTGGATGCAAATTCAAACATTTCCTAGAAACTTCCCAGTAGACAAGAATTGAGAAACCACCAGCGTGGAATGAATATCTATAGTACACCCTACAAAACATTAGTTATCACAAAAATTTACAATATTTAAGTTTGTTATTCTACATTGCTCTTCTGTTTGAACCTTCTGCAAAGAAAAAACAACCGTTAGCCCAAAGGCAAGAAATCCTGTAGGATTTTATCAAGTACTTCGATCAAACCTGTCATGAATTTGTGAAGAACGTTAGGTGCCTCAAGCCCACAACAGCCATCTACGCCCACGATCAGTTTTCGTGTTGGGCGTTACACTTATCCTATCTGCATTGGTGGACAACCATTTACTGAAATCAGGGGATGCAGCAAGTTCTTCCAAGGCTTTTTCAGTTGACTCCTTTGTGAACGCATCCCATTCCGCAGCTGAATATTTTTTTCGCTCCGGCGTGTTGTGTATGATGGACGGGTATAACGCCTCCTTCTGTGTTTTAGGTAGTGTCCTAAAGAAACCTGGAAACGTACATGTTTAGCGTGTTAATCACCACTCATCTCAATGTTTTTCTTTTCTCCATTGATCAATCGCGAGAAAAAAGTTGTCAAAAGGTGACACTTTTAAAAGCAAACCTGCAGCAGAAGATTTGCAAGGCGACAAGGTAGGGCTTTTCAGTTGTGGATGAAAAAGTGGAGAGGCCTCTTTGTTTTGCACCTTGTTATACATATGTTCATCGTGTGAATCATCAAAACGTGATGAGTCAGGAACCTGAGATCTCCTTCTGTTTTTCTTGGGTGATTTAAACAAACGCCTGCAAAAAATTTCCACAATCAATACAAACCAAAACTCGAAGAACGTATTTATTGGATCAATAGTCATAAGAAGAAACTCTCATGACGACAAAGTGTAGCAACTCACAATAGGGTATGGGTAAAAACAATTAGAAAATGTAAATCTGCACATATATTTTTATATTTAACAAAATTTGCAACATCCTACTGAAGATTAAAACACAACACGGTTTTAGAAAGGGAAAATGCAACTGGTAGGCCTTGAATTTAGTCTGTAAAAGGCATTGACCTTAGTAAGCTATTTAGGATAACTTCTGAAAACAAGTTACAACTTCGATGAAAACAGTTTAAACCTTACTTCCGCTTCCATTATAGAAACAACTTGAATTGCCATTGACTGATTTGATATTACTTTCGCACTAATAACTGAAATCACTGCCTAATAATGCTAATGTTATACTAACAAATGAATGTTATATATTTGAATTGTACATATAATTAAGAAATTGTGGACTAACCTGCGTAAATGACGAAGGAATCTCACTCTATGCATCCTCTTCAACAAGGAGAGGAGTGATCCACATAATACAGCAAATGTTCCCAACAGGGGATCCATAGAACACTAGAGACAACATCTTATCTTATGTGCTTATCTTGAGCATCAACAACATAATAGAAATGTTGGGGAAGCAAATAAATAAACAAACCTGAAGAATCATAATCACAGCCGAAATCCGTATAGCCCACGCAACAAATTGAGCAGTGTTTATGTCCACCGATCCATCTTCAGTCAAGACAAGCTTGTGGACCACCCAGAACCCCAACCAAGCTCCAACTATTGCAACAAAAGTCAGCAGAAACAGTGCCAACTGCAGTTGACATTGCATAAGTTAAGCGTTGAAAAGATCCTCATATTTGAGTATTTGTACTTTGGACAAATATAACCAACTACACAACATATACAAGAATAGGCAAAAAAAAAATAAAACTAATAAGCAATGAATACCACAGAAACCAGGAAAGAAATGACAAATTAATGAGAAATTGCAATAAAATATTCATTGCGTACAATGGAATCAACTCTAAAGTTGAAGTTGTTGTTCGATAGCTGAATATCCCAAATTCAGAGCCCATCTTAACCATCTAGTTTTTTTTTCAAGATGGATCCAACTTGTATTGCATACAATAATATATTTACTCCCTCGAGATCATTGTACCCACTATCCATAGCATCTTGAGACTCATGACTAAATTGCATCAGGAGGTATACTAAAATTTAAAAATACAATGTTTAATTAGTGACCACCAAATTTCGCTAAGGAAAGGTTGCAAAAGCCTAAATATTTTGAACTGGTATGCAAATAAAAAACACTATGGTAGAATGGCTTGCTGCATTGGGTACTGTGCACTCACAAACTAAACCCATTGGAGAAATCAATAGTTCTCCCTTGATAGAGGCAATTTTACAACTTAGGTTATATACTTAGTATTAAATCCAAGTGTTCAGTATCTTTTGTTTTCCTTAGGATTTGAAGATCCAGACTACATTTTTTCCACATTGACAAACCATTCTCTTTGTGAAGTCTCACATTAGAAATATAGTGTTCTTTCAACACCCCTTCCATCTCCTTTATAAGGAATCAAATTATATATTAAAGCCCTCACTCTTGACTTCTAATCATTCATATCTTTAGCAAGTCACATGCCATCCTTTACATCCAGCATCTCTTTTTTATTCTCATTAATTTTTCTCTCTTAAATGGGAGAAAAAAATGAGATCAATCTGACTTCAAATTTTAGCAAAAGAGGAGGAATGTCACTTGGAAGTAGAAATGGAAGAAGATTACAAACCATAGGTTTCTATGTTTAGATATCTAAGATAAATATTACAAAATGATGGGATCATTGGTAATAACGTGTGATGAGCATAATTTTATTCACATTTTAAAGCTTTTAATCATAGATTCTTGGACGGTAAAAATGAATAAATTCATTGTTTTACCTGAGATTCATATAATTACGTTTATTTTGACCATAACTGTTATTTCTGTTGATTTTGTGTTTTTAGCCAAAGTAGAGAGTCTGCCTAGACGGTCTAGCGGTTACACGCAGTAGACGGTGAGATAATAGCGTCTGACTAGACAGTCTCAAGAAAGTGTTTACCATTGTGAATGAGCCGAATAACACAAAAGTCCAAGTTGCTTCTTTGATAAATCTGAGAAGAATAATAAGATAATAAAATCTACAAAATCTCATAAATAAAATTGGAAGCAAATGTTCAACAAAGATACGAAAAAATAGAGTTATGGTCTTGTTGATAATTCAATTTTTTTCTTTAAGAGGAATTCTTGATTAATTTTGCTTAGTCTTAATCAATTTGTTGTTTGCTTAATTCAAAAGGTACAAGATAAATATCTCACAAGTAGACGTTGAAACCAGTGAGATACTAAATACATCCGTGGACGCTTGTTTTGCTCATAAGTTACGTTGAATTTGATTGACGCTTGTTTGATTAAGTTTGACACTGTGTGAAGATTGAAAGAGTGAATATCTTAAGAAAATCAATGATGAATTCATTGTCGAATAAACTTGAGAGTCAACATGTTTTCTTTTACTATTTTTCAATTGTCTACTTTATTTTTTTCTGCACAACAATCTCAACCTCCATTTTATTTTCATTGTTATACTATCATCTTTTTTATGTTAGACGGTCTAGCACTACGCTAGACAGTCTTCACTAAAATCATTTTAATTTGATGGCTACATGACAACTATCAATGTGTTACCCACAAAATACAAGTGAGATGACTAAAATGGAGAAAAGCATTGTGGGTTATCATACTATATGATAGTGTATCTTGAGATTTAGAGTGGCAAGAAAAAAAGGTGGGAGTACAAAAAAAGAGCATGTTAAGATGGATCACGCAAGAAAGGACAAGATACAAAATGAAAGTATACAAGAACACATTAATGTGACACCAATCGAAGAAAAGATGAAAAAAATAGTTTAAGGTAATTTCGGGATTCATGTATGAGTAATAGGGCCTGTAATGGATGTGAATGGTTGCAACCACAATGTACAAGCATAGCGCAATGTCCGTTCCAATAGTGGAGGGGGGTTGTAATGGCATGAAAGAGCCACCATCATACCGTTAACAACTATGACTTTAATCACATAACTTTATTCCTCCTGGAGTGCACTTTCTAATTCTTATTCCTTTTGCTGAACTGAACTCAGGCATGTTCCTAACATAGTATTAGCAAATTTAATTTGTCTATTATTCCTGTCATAATATGGTGATATAGTTTTATAGATGGCAGGCAACCAAATGCCAACCTTCCTCTATGACCTAAACTCTGGAGCAGTAGTGAGAAATTAAGTTTTTCATTCTTCCATAACTTTTAATTTTTTGGATGAACTAACAAAATTGCAAAAACTGGAAACCCAGCACAATCATTTGTTATGGAATTTCTTTAAGGTCATACACTCGTCGATAGCTAGCCATTCAAATTTACAGACTAAACAAGTGAGACCAACCAACACTACCATAATTCCGAATACATATGAATAAGTGAAAGATATTTTTAACCAGCAGTCTGATGTCTAAGCAAATCAGCAGAAAACATATAGGTGACTTACATACAGGATTATACATCTCTTCATCAATTCCTAACTCTGTAAGTAGGGAACGAACTAAGCCAGGTATGTAACGAAGGAGAAAAGTCCCAAAACCAACCTGATTTAAAATAATACCTGAAATTGTTAATTACGTGATCCACATTGGTTAGTATAAAGAAGGAAGAGAAGTGCATTGAGGATAAACTTACAGCACTTGAATACATGAATATAGCAAGGGAACTCTTGCGACCAGTTGGAAGAAGTTTCATTCCCTGTCAGGTTATAAGAGGCAAATTCCATGTTAATGTCAACAAGAACTTTTCAATAGATACTTAATACAAAAATTAGTTTGCAACTGAGAAGTCAAATTAATATAGAGAGAACAAGAATTTTCACCTCAACATCCACACCACAATATACTTTTTAATTTAGATAGGTATAATCCTCATTAGTTGTTCTACTCTTTTCTTTTACTTTATACTGAACAGAGTTTCCTTCTAATATGAGTCCAACTTTCTTGAGTTGGGAGGAAAATTTAATCACATGAAAAGATCACATCACTCTCTATCTTTCTTTCTCCTCTTTCTTTCACATATTCCCTATATCTTCACTAGTGGCTCCACTGTGTCATATCTCTATCTGGAGGTAGCACTTCTGTGCACAGCCTCCTTCAACCACCATGTAGACTACCTCCTATGGATTTGCTGGTAACAGGTCTCACCCCATCTCCTCCATCTTACGTTTTCAGATAAAGGGTCTTTGTATTCTTTTTCATAAGCTCACCCCCTTTTTTTGTGTTTCCCTCTGCTTTTTCAATAAATCTTACAAAAAATATTTTGCTGAATCCATGTATCTTGAGAATTTCATATTTTACTTCAAATGAGGTCCATGAATTGACACTAATCATCACATAGTTTCATCTTATTTTCCATTTAAGCTTTATCTTATATCACTTGATTCTAATGTTAAAACAAAATGCTATTAAAACACTAAAAGAAAAATGTAATAAAAGGAAAGAAAATTGGTTTGCTTTTACATTGTAGTCACTTTCTTGATTTAATTAATTTAGATCGTTTTTTTGGAATCATGTGTGATATTGCTTTATTTAATTAATTATGTTGCTATGGCCACTGAGACCACAGAAGATGAAGAAAAAACAAAAGACAGCATCATATAAGATAATCTACAAACAAGGCAAAAGAATAGTTATCTTGAGAGGAAGAATTGAACTTTGAATGTATGATTCACTACTCAACAAAACAAAAAGATTAATCAGAAACAGAAAATGAGATTGGATATAGAAAATTTCAAATTGAAAATTGAGGAACAGAAATGTTACCTGATAAAGAATAATCAATACAACGAGAATTATTCCAACGGCCATTGCACTGCTATAATAAAATACTAATGACTTGCTTATAAATGACGCCAGGATCATCAGAGTAATACCCAATATTAATAACACAATTCGATATACAAAAAATTCTGCAAAGGAGGGGAAAAAATATTATTAGTGCTGGATGTTACTGTTCTTAAATGTGATCAACAGAACTTAAAAATACTGAAACTCATCTTCATCAATAACAAATTCAACACGCACACTTGGATTAGATTTTCTTTTCTTTACTTCCCCTTCCTAAAAGAGATTTTGAAAAATAAAACAATTATTTTCCAAAAATAAGATGAAACAAACCCGCACAAAGAAGATTTACCTTCTTTGACAGAAACCTCAAAATTTTCCAGTGTGGAGCCAGCAGTCCTTATGTCTAAGATCTTGTGATCAAAAGGAGACATTGATCGAGTCCAAGAACCCTTAGCAACCTTCTCCCACTGGCCATGCGAGCACATCCCGGCTACAAGAGACACATTCCTGAACAAGACGTATAGAAATGACTTATTCCAATGATTATTTTTACAATTCCAGTTTCATAGATGACAAATAGATATAAAACAAAGTGATAGTCCTTGAATAACCAAATGCACAAAGCATAGAATGAATGACTGTTCATCGGGTTCACTCACCAACTAAATACACAATAAGAACCAAGGTCATAGATAGTCTCATACACCACACACGTGTACAATGTATGATGTATAAATACTCACCTATGGAAACAGACCTCTATGTTTGGCAGGCGAACATTTGAGTATGCAGGCAGTGGCAACACATTCACTTTAAAGGAATGTGCAAATTTCCCCAGGCTTTTAAACCTTGGCAATCCATGTATATAAACTCTTTCAACAACCACGGTAGCACCAGGCTTAGAACCAGGAGAATTTCCCACAGGCAAGCCAGGTGATAGCTGCAGTGAGGCATTTTGAGTAAGAGCTGCAAAAGGACATAAGGAGAAAGATAAGTGGAATTTCAACATTTGCATAATTATGATACCAGATAACATTATATATAACATCAAATCCAAAATTCCAACAATATACAAACAACAATCTACATTACTTGAACGACAAATTCGTACAGAATATTGATATTGATTTTTATGTTGAAAGGAAAAAAAGAATATTTCATTCCATCCACTACAACTCAGGGCGAACCAAAAAAAATTCATGAGGACTAACCTAAGATGAAATATTGAGATCAGATAATCACCAGGAGTTTACAGGTTATTGTAACATAAGCAAGCTTAACCACAGAAAATAACTGTAGAACATGTTTTATAGTTTTGTTGGAAAGGGAAACATAGAACAGACATTATTGCCTTGTAGCAGTTCCAAATACAACGTTTCAACATTTTAAACAAATTTAGGGCATCTTTCTTTCCACCATTTCGTTCCCCATCAGTAATGGAGATATTATCCTATGCTATCCAGCCAATATGCTTCAAGTTCGACAATGAAAAGTGAAACCAAACTCTCGGGGAAGAAAAGGCACAACCAAACCAAACCCTATATTCGAATCCATAAAACGAAATAAATATAACAAAATTAATCACGGAGGAAGGAGAAGAATGGCATACACAAGGAATGTTCATCGGCGAATACCAGAACTGCAGAAGCCCAAAGACATAGCAAGTGAAGAATCCAAGCAGACTTCGGAGTGTGGGAGCCCGCCATTACCATCTCAGGGTTGGCAATTGAGAGAAAAGGAGAATACAAGGCACGTCTTCTAAATCCGCAAAAGGTTGAGGGTAATTCTGCAATTTCATCGAGCATAAATTAACTAACATTTTTTCGGCAATTGCTATTGGTCATCCATGGTTTCTTCTCTCACCTCCTAAAATGGTACAGTTTTGGATTGTATATTTTGAAGGTAATTTTGAAAAAAATATATTCTGGAATTGGGATTCTATAATGCATTTTTGAAATGATTTTTAATCTGAATCGTATATTCGAGGACACTCTATAATACGATTTAGAGTAATTTAGAGTAAAGTATCAAGATATATAAGCACGGTGTAATTAGTCTTTAAAATAACTGTAATGTAATGACACTTAAGTTACGTGTGTTTTTTATAAAGAATTTTACATATTTACAAATATTTAAATACTTTAAATATGAATTAATTTAAATTTAAATTATTAAATAAAAATTATTAAATTTTAATTTTATTAGTTAAATATAGTATTTCAATTTCTACTAAATATAAAAATTATCATCAAATAACATTCAACGTAGGGATAAAAAAATATCTTATAGATATTAATAAAGAATAATTATTAAAAAATTATTAATATTAACAAAAAATAACTCTTCTCAACGTTGAGGAAGAAAAGTCCAACTTATGTCAGTCAATATGTCACACAGGTGATATCTTTTGTTAGGTTTAACCTTGCAAAAGTTACAGTGAAACTAATTTCATTATCAATAAAATTAAAAAAAAAACTAGAAAAAAAGGGAAAACGAGGTACATTATCCTCTTATTCTCCTAAAATATTTTTGTTTTGCATTATGTGTACAAGTTTTCCAAAATATAGTAAATATTACCAATTAAAATTAGTCTATTAGAAGCAACTCGGTTTCTTTTAGAACTTAAAAAAAAACGAATAAATAAAAGTTATAAGAATTAGTCATAAGATGAGTTTTTTTTTTTTTTTCAACACTCTATCATCAAAACAATATAAATGAAAAATTATAAAGCTAAGTGAAAATAATAATTCACATTGTTTAAAATAATAATAAATAAAGGGAAAAAATGAAATATTTTCCAGAAAATGCACATCACCACCATGAGTACCACAAACTTGTCCATCAATCCACACTATAAACAATACCTCAAATATTAACATGCAAAACGTCAAAAGAAGGTTTTAACATAAAAATTGTACAATTTAATTTTGCAATTACGTAAATAAGCAAAAGAAACATATTATGAGATTGGATAAGTCATATACTCATACAAAACTTCAATTTTTTTCATTTAATATTAAAGTCATGTTATTTATGCACAATTTTAATATTATTTTTAACAAAAATCTTTATCATTATATGATTTTAGTTTCAAAATTCATCAATGTTAAAATCGTTTTTGTTTATCACAATTTTTTTATAAAATTGTGTTTTCAAAATATGATTTACGATTTTTTCATATAAAATTATATTTTTAGAACACTATTTATTTAATTTCATAATAATTTTTATTATCCATTCTCATAATTACGAGATAAAATGATATTATTTTGATTATAAAAAAACTCAAAAGAAACCTCCTAGCTTAATCTATTGTGTGTGTAGAAATCTGTTATAAGTTTGAAAATGGAATCAGACACAATATATTTGTTACATGGTCAAGCATTAATTAACAACAAGTGGATGTTGTTTGTGTCCTTGTAAAATGTGGGTCTATGACAATCCTTGATATAAACATCACTACCTCACCGTTTAACCGTAATCATGAAAGAGAAAGAAAACAAGAACAACGGTCACATTATATATTCGGTCAACAACTATAGTTTCATCAAGCACCACCCATTCCCTATTCAACCCATAGTTTTCATTTGAAATACTCAATTAATTTTCTTCACACCTTCCTTTATAACACTTTTCAACTAATTCAGAGTATTTACTTGTTTGAATTAATTCAGATTTAATATCAATAAATACCTATATTCTCAAATTAAATGAAAAGGGATAATTAATGTACTTTGATTAAATAAATAAAATATATTTCTCTTAAAAGATAAAAAACTATTTTCTTCATTATATTTTTTAATTTTTTGAGTACATCATTAATTCAAATGTAGTATTTATTTAAGTATATTTTTTCTATAATCTTATCTTAATTTTCTTCCAATTTTTTTTTTGTGTAATTTTGATTTTTTTATTGTCACCTTACATATTTAACAAAATTATATATCGGTGGCGTTACTAATAATCTTAGTAAGTATCCGTCGTTGGGTACTAGAAGCAAAATTTACATGTTTAGAAGAATAAATACAAATTTAAAAAACTCTATACTATAATAGAAAAGGTTTTTTTTCCAAGGAACAAAAGTAATTTGGTTAAAAAATATTCTGAAAATCATTCCACTCTCTTCTTTTTATCTAAACATGTTTTACTTTTAAATTTATTTTTGAAAAGTAAAAGATTGAAAACTTACTGCATCCTAAACAAGACAAATATTAGACATGTGTTGTAATTAATTATTGACAATTAAAACTGTCAATAATTTTCTTAATATACACTATAAAACTTTCATTTATTTGTTAATCTTCACATTAAATATTATCTTTACTGTAACTCATCATATTTATTAAATATTTTTTTAACATATTCGTAATTGTAATAGTTATACTAAGGTAATCTTCATTTTAAGAATATTTTATGACATCTTAATTTATTTTTAGTAGATGATAACTAGTTATATCACCTTTAAGATTTTTTTATAAACTTTCTTTTATTTAATTGGAAATATTTTATACAAAATTACATTTTGATTAATACTTTTAATTGTTGATGTTTTAAAGATAATAATAATAATTTTTTTATGATTAAAGTTTTTATTTAAGATCAATTAAATTTTGTGTCATTCATTAAATGTATTTTACGAAATCCAAATTTTAAACTTATCTTAACTCTTGTAATCAAGATGTCATGAGAAAAATAATAATATAATTTAAAAATGATAATGATAAAGTTAATATTAATAATAATAAAAATACTAATAACAATGATTTTTTTTAGTTTTAACTACTTAAAAATTATATTATTATTTTTCTCATTATTTATAGAGGAAAAAAATAAACTTGATCTTTACAACAATAAAAAGAAAAAGTATAAACCAACATTTTTATCCTTTTTCTAAAAGTATATAAAAACAAATATCATTGACTATCTCCTTTCTTATTATTAATTTTAATACAGACATTTTAAATAAAAGCTAATAATTGTTATTCAATAATTGAATTGCTAAGATTATACTCCATCAAAATTATGTACGATATAAAAAAAAAATTGATACAATCACCATGTTTGTTTAATTTAGTTCCAATTGAATAAGTAACATGCGTATTAAGTAACGTGACTCATGATGAGTGAGACGTGCAGACATTATCCACAAAAAATAGTACCTAAATAGATTTGAACCGTGCTTAAGTCGGTGTGAGTCCAAACCCGTTGGTGTAATAATATTTTGTGAGGTAATTAATTTGGGGTTTGGAAAGTTGTAGCTGGCGTGGCGCTTTAGGCAAAGGAAATTGTGTGCCTAAACGTAGGAGGCACCACAGCATCTCCTTGAAGAATCTTCCTTCGTAACATCACCTGTTAACGTCCAAATTTCTTGCAACTCTAATCAACTGCGTTTTCCCCAATCACCTTCGTTACATTTCTCGTATCCTCTTTTGTTTTTTCTCCCCTCCCTCCTCACAATTATCGCCATCTCCTCTTTCTTCTTGAATTTCAGGTATCTTTTAATCCTATGTTATTTTTATTTTTTTCGTGTTGGTGTTTAATTGTGTTTGTTTTAGGTTAATTGTCGTGGAATTGACAGAGGATGGGAAGCGAAGATTCGAATTTGATGGAGAACGAAGGGGCGTGTCGCGGAAGGGAAGGGAAGGGGAGGAGGCTGTGGAAGAAGGTGAAGTACCAGCTGGTGGAGTACCACTCTTTGCCCGGTTACTTGAGAGACAACGAGTACATTCTCGGTCACTATCGATCTGAATGGCCCATCAAGCAGGTTCTGCTGAGTATGTTCACCATCCACAATGAAACTCTCAACGTTTGGACGTAAGGATTTCTTAATTCTTGTACATGCGCTGCTTCTGAACATTTGTTTTCGTTCTGGGAATCTGTTTTGCTGAATAATATCCCGTCATCGTATGAATAATTCATTATTATATGAGGAAGTCAACCATTTTTTGAATGAGAGATAGATAGAAAAATAAAATAATGAAAAAAATGAAAGAAACGATAATAGATGGAACGATTGAGAATGAAGAGGGATAGAAACAAAATTGGGATGTAAGAGATATAGAAGAGAAAGTATATGCATGAATTATATTACTACATGTATGTTTGTTTCACCGTTCATGGTAACACGAATTCCTGTGTATTTAAACATAGAAGCAACAAAGGGATTGTTTTGGCAAAAGTAAATTGGAAACACCTCCAACAGTAACCTAGACAAGCATTATAACTCTGCTTCATTTTCCCAAAAAAGAAAAAGGTTACAGTATCTTCGTTGTTATTAGCTTTCAGAAAGTGATAGCTAGATTGATGTTATGGGCACTCCAGAATGTAGGGCCTTTACGTATCGTCTTCAGCTTTGTTTCAAGTATTAATAGAAGACCCTTTCCTTAAGTATTTGTTATCAATGAGGAAAGGGACTGTAACTGTGAGAGCACAGTTCAATTTGGACTGTTTTATGAGGGAAGCCTAATGTGCATGGCTCTCACTCTTAGCCCTGTGAGAAGAAAGGCAGTTTCTGCAATCAGAATCCATGATCAACAGTTCACAGAACGTAAATATCAATCATGTTTCTTTTATATTCAAATACTTATTTCCTTTTTATTGAGGAGGAAATATCATGTAAATAAATCTGTCAAATCTTCAATAATGTTTTAGAAAAAGGTTGTCTATAATTGAATCATATTCGGTTAGCTCTGCCTTTTTCCTATCTGTTTTGTTTTCGTGGTCTTTCCCATGTCTGTCAATTGGTGGTGTTAAATAACTATTGCCTTATAAATTTTTACTTCATATTTTTGTTTCTCATTCTTTGCTTTTTTGTAAGAACTTTGGCAACTAGAATTTTGCAACCAATATTTGGATTGAAGATGTATGTTTTTAATTTAGTTCCTAGTTCTCAACCATTAAATGACAAAATGCTATCTTTTGAAGGCATTTGGTCGGGTTCTTCATATTTCTGGCATTGACTGTATACACTGCCATGAAAATTCCGAAGGTTGTAGATCTTAATTCACTACAGCATTTTCCTGACATCCTCATGAAGACCGACCTGCAGAAATTACAATCAGAACTCTTGACGTGTCTCCCTTCCATTCCTGATTTACAAAGACTCAAAGAGGAAATCTCAAATTGGCATATTAAAGAATATCTGTATAATTGTCTGCCTGTAAGATTTTTCAGTAGCAATCATACTGATGTGTGTGTTCTGGTAATTGCTTTACTACTGAATACTTGTATCGTTTCTCTTTTTCCTCTGTGGTTGGGGGAGAGACAGTGAGGTGTTAAACTAGCCCTCTGGTTGATATCTCAGTAGGGTTTATCCTCTCTTTTTCCCTACTTGATGATAGATTCTTTTTACAGATACCCACAATACTGATTAATAATCAATGTGCCAGTGTACAATTTTTTAATCATATGGTTGAGGAAATTTAAAAAAATAAATTCCTGGACTTAGAAGTTAGACTTGTTTGTTTTACTGAATGATGGATTAATGATGCTAGTTCTTGCATAAATTTCTGCTGTGTTATTTCGCGTAGTTAGACTTGGGATCTAATGCAGGATTGCTTGTTTCTTTGTTGTGATTATGTGCAGCATAGCGTAAAAGAGGACCTGGCGAACATTATAGCACCACTTATAATTAGACCAATTACAAGGTGGCCATTTTTCGCATTTTTAGGGGGTGCCATGTTTTGCTTGCTAGCTAGCAGTGTTTGCCATCTTCTATCTTGTCACTCTGAGCGCATGGCATACATCATGCTCAGGCTTGACTATGCTGGAATTGCGGCCCTGATATCCACCTCTTTCTATCCTCCAGTATATTACTCTTTTATGTGTTATCCTTTTTTCTGCAACCTTTACCTAGGATTTATCACTGTATTGGGTATTGCCACCATCTTGGTTTCTCTGCTTCCAGTGTTCCAAAATCCCGAATTCCGCACCATCCGAGCATCTCTCTTCTTCGGAATGGGTTTGTCCGGTGCAGCACCTATACTACACAAGCTTTATCTATTCTGGGGCCAGCCAGAAGTATTTCACACAACGGGATATGAGATTCTGATGGGTGTTCTCTATGGACTTGGAGCACTGGTTTATGCCACTAGGATTCCAGAACGATGGATGCCTGGGAAATTTGACATTGCCGGACACAGTCACCAATTGTTTCATATATTGGTGGTGGCTGGAGCATACGCTCATTATCGGGCAGGGTTAGTTTATCTCAGGTGGCGTGATCTTCAAGGTTGTTGATTTAATAAACATCTATGAACAGAACAGTGGTTGAATACTCTGCTTTGATATTACCAGTAAGTATGTTTAGCATACACCCGTCTAACGATGTGAATTTGTGATTCCAGTAGGGGATCTTTACGCATCCATAGGCATTATGTACACACTTAGAACCCTCAGAACAAATCATTAGTAAGGAATAAAAGTTCATTTGCTCTCTCATGGCATGATATTCAGTCAACAACTATAGTTTCATTAAGCACCACCCATTCACTATTCAACCCATAGTTTTCATTTGAAATACTCAATTAATTTTCTTCACATCTCCCTTTATAACACTTTTCAACTAATTCACAGTATTTTAAAACTTGTTTGAATTAATTCAGATTTAATATCAATAAATACCTATATTCTCAAATTAAATGAAAAAGGATAATTAATGTACTTTGATTAAATAAATAAAACATATTTCTCTTAAAGATAAAAAACTATTATCTTCATTACATTTTTTAATTTTTTGAGTACATCATTAATTCAAATGTAGTATTTATTTAAGTATATTTTTCTATAATTTTATCTTAATTTTATTTCAATTTTTTTTGGTGTAATTTTGATTTTTTATTGTGACTTTACATATTTAACAAAATTATATATCGGTGGTGTTACTAATAATTAAAGGTGGTTAGTGGTCATGGATTGGATTTTGAATTTTAGGTAATCCAATCTAAATTCATAATCCAAATTCATATTTTTAATAAAAACAATTTGGATATCCAAATTCACATATTTAGATTGGATTTTAAGTAAAAATTCATATTTTTATAAAAAATAAAATTGTATTTTAAATCAAAAATCATGTTTTCTTAAAAAATTAACATAATATTAATATAATAATATATATCAAAAAGTTATAATATTATATAAATATTAAAAAAATATAATAAAGTTATAATTTAATAAAACTAAAAAAAATTAAAGATAACATAATATATACATTTTTAATATTAAAATATATCTACCTATAATACTTTAATTAAACTTTGAAAATATTATATTCATTTATTATGTAAAAAATATTGGACAAATAAAATTATAAATAAAATGTATCTAAAATTAGAAAAGTGAATAAGAGGTGAACCAAGAAGGTGCAGGAGATTGAGAGAGAGATAGGAGAAACTAAAATTTTAAAAAGTGAATAAGAGGTGTAGGAGAGATAGAAAACCAGAAACGAGAGAAAATATAGAAATATGATTTGGATAGAATAGATAATTTGGATTGGAAATCTGGATTTTTTAAAGATACTTATAAACAAAATGGATATCTGCTCTTAAAATATAATAAAATATGGACCAAACTAAAATCTGGATTTAAATAAATGGATTTTTAATGGATTAGTGTAGTGCAGAAATAGAACAATTTGATAAAAGTGGATTTTTTGCTTAGCCCTACCAATAATCTTAGTAAACATCAGTAAGCAAAATTTACATGTTTAGAAGAATAAAGACAAATTCAAAAAACTCTATACGATAATAGAAAAAGTTTTTTTTCCAAGGAACAAAAGTAATTTGGTTAAAAAATATTCTGGAAATCATTCCACTCTCTTTTTTTATCGAAACATGTTTTATTTTAAATTTAATTTTGAAAAGTAAAAGAGTGAAAACTTACTGCATCCTAAACAAGAGAAATATTAGACATGTGTTGTAATTAACTCATCATACTTATTAAATATTTTCTTGACATATTGGTGATTGTAATAATTATACTAAGATAATCTTCATTTTAAGAATTATTTTATGACATCTTAATTTATTTTTAGTGGATGATAATTAGTTATATGACGTTTAAGATTTTTATATAAACTTTATTTTATTTAATTGGAAATATTTTATACAAAATTACATTTTAATTAATACTTTACTTAATTGTTGATGTTTTTAAGATAATAATAATTATTTTTTATGATTAAAGTTTTTATTTAAGATCAAGAATCTTAAATTTTGTGTCATTTATTAAATGTATTTTACGAAATCCAAATTTTAAACTTATCTCTCTTGTAATCAAGATGTCATGAAAAAAAAAATAGAATTTAAGAATGATAATGATAAAGTTAATATTAATATTATCTATACCTATATATAAAAGGATTCTCCTCTTTAAGTTTCTTAAATTTTTTATCTATTTTATCTTTAAATATTTGATTTTATTTCAATATTATGTTATTTTCTATTTTTTCAAAAATTTAAAATTTAAATTTTTTCAAATCTTAAAGCCTTTTGGAAACATTTTAAATTTTGAAAAAAATATAAATTTTTTAAAATTTCAAACTTTTAAATTTTCAAATTTTTAAAATTTTAAATTTTTCAAAATGACCTCTATCTTATGGAATTGTAATTGAAGTTTGTGAGTAAATGGAAGGGAAGGACTTAATAAAAGGAGTTGCGGGCACTATCACAACCATCGGTAATTCTCTTTATGTGCATTTCAATTTGTGAAACACTAATTTAACATTTTTCTTATGAAATTGTGATTGAAACATGTGACTAGAGGTATAAAAATGACTCAACAATAGGAGGCAGAGGGTAAGTGATGAAAGCTTGATCATATGTTTTCTAGAAACAATTTTATGGATTTAAATAAAATTATACAAAACATGACTAAAATATATTCTCATTTTCTCATGTTTTACGGAAAAGTTACTTCCAATCTGATTTACTCATTCACAATCTTCAAACATGAAGAAACTCAGTTAGAAGAACTTAGAAAGAGTAAGAATGTAGAAAGAGGAAGACACTTAACCCCAAAACACTATTTCCTGTGGTGTTCCTATCATCGTGCTTACACCCCAAGTGCAAGGTTTCAATGCGAAGGAACATTGTTAAGAGCTGTGTAATATGGATTTGGTGCGTGTTGCATCCTTGAAAAAAAGTTGCATGTACTTCTACATCCACGGGAGAGTAGGAAAATGTTTGTAGTTTTGTTTGTGAATAGAAAAAATAATGGTTCATTTTGGAATTTGAGTAGGAGGGTTAAGAATAAGAGGGTGATGGTGATAGAGGATATGGAAGGGAAGTAGTTGACAGTGGTGGTAAATGATAAAAACGATTTGACTAAGTATTTATGCGGGTCCAAGGCAAAAAAAAGAGAAGCATATTTCATTATATTTTCTTTTTTTATATATGTACCGGTATGGGCGAGGCCGAGGCCCACCTGGCTGCCCGAGGCCGAGTCCACTTGGCCGAGACCAGGGGAACCTGGTTGAGACTTAAGAAGTTTGGCCGGATGACGAGGCCGATGACCCACTTGGCCGAGACCTCAGAAGACTTGGCTGAGACGGCAAAGACCACAAGGATTTGGCCGATGGCCGACCCATACCATGGGAACTTGGCCGATGGCCGAACCCTATTACAATTAACGCTCAAACCGAGATCAGTTAAGCTAATCCATCATCAAGAATTAGGTAATGCAACCCTAAGCGGTATACACCTCGATAAACGGGCCCAACAAGGTAGGCCCATTACAATAATATAAATAGTGCGCATCCCAAGGAACAAGGTATGTCATTTATTACTGTTCACCTACCTGAGAGCTGACCACCCGCTTTACTGACTTGAGCGTCGGAGTGCCTTCGCAGGTACCCCCACCATCCGGTGTTCAGCCGAAGCCGAGTGCTGAAGGAGAGGCAGGAGGACGAGAAGAATCCCAGCTCACCACCCAGTCACCTGACCGACCGAAGGAAAGAGAAGAAGACTTCAATAGTTCTCTAGGTCCCATCTCCCTAGCAGGAACAATATATAATATTTTTCATGATCAATGTTGATTAAGTCGATGATGAATTTTGGTTTATTACTTAATGGTGTCGCATATGTTGTAATGTTAAAAATAAAAAAATGCGGATATACCTATATATAAAGGGGATTCCCCTCTTTAACTTTTTTCAATTTTTTTCCTATTTTATCCTTATATTAATATTTGATTTTATTTCATTGTTATGGGTATAGCGTCATTTTCTAATTTTTATTTGAAATTTTTAAATTTTCAAAATTTTCAAATTTTTTAAATATATTCTCATTTCCTCGTGTTTTATGGAAAAGTTACTTTGAAACTGATTTACTTATTCACAATCTTCAAACAGGGAGAAACTTCAGTTAGAAGAAAGTAGAAAAAGGAAGTAACGTTGAAAGAGGAAGACACTGAACCCAAGACACTATTTTCCATGCGTGTTCCTATTATTATCGTGCTTACTCCAAGCGCAAGGTTCCAATGTGAAGAAACATTGTTAAGAGCGTGTGTAATTTGGATTCGGTGCGTGTTGCATCCTCCGAAAAAAGTTGCATACGTTTCTACATTCACTGGAGAGTGTAGGGAAAGGTTGGTAGTTTTGTTTGTGAATAGAAAAAAAAGAGTTGCATACACTTATTTTTTTTCATTTTACTCTTATAACAACCCTTCATTCTATTAAATTATTCTGGGCATTTCATAATTTCATAGAGAACAGTTTTCAAATTGATTTAAGAAACAATTTTTAATTCCTCTCTACTTGGTCCCTATTGAATCTGAATATCTTCGTATAAACCCACGTAACCACTGGACTTTCCATTTTCATTCTCACTTCCTATTAAGAAGTGGACTTGTCCACTTCGTAATACTTCTTTTTCTCTTTCTATGTTTTGATTAATATTTCTATAACTCTAATTTGACCTTTATATTATGAAATTGTAATTGAAGTTTCTCGGTAAATGGAGGGGAATGACTTAACATATCATTCCATTAATATCTCTTTAGGCGTTGTCTCTATCATTAGAGGGTTTTGCTTTAGTCTGATCTTCATTATTTCATGAATTCTAAAAGAAATGAGTTGAACTTCATTTTCCTAGTAATTCCATTTTGTAATATCTATTGATTGATTTATGCATTACTCTTTAAAAATGGATGTCAAAATGAACGTTTACGACGAGATCTAATATCATTTTTCGCATATCTTCAGAAGTTTAGAGTAGGTGAAAATTCTCCTAATTTATGGTCTACCATACGATCTATTATATAAATAGGTAAATGTTCTTTTCCATTATGGATAGCGATGGTATGACCAATCATTGTAGGTAGATGCTTTGGACCAAGTGAATATTATATCTTTTTCCGCTTTTGAATTAAGGAGAAATTATTATTTTGTACTCATACCGTGTCCATTGAAAAGAATGGAAAAAGTTAGAAGACAAAGCTAATAAAATTATACATAAACTAATAAAAAGTTAGAAGACAAAGCTAATAAAAAGTTAGAAGACAAAGCTAATAAAAAAAGTTTCAAGATCTCCATTTTGAGACTTTGGTTCATGTTACCAATGAGAATGAAAGTAATAAAATTAACAAAATGTAATGTTGAAGGAGGGTATAAGAGCAAATACTATATACTAATAATTGTTTTGCATCTATTTTTTTTTTTTTTTTTACTTTTATTTTACAAGTCTCATTAATCTTATTTTTTTTTTATAATTTTTTAAATAATTTCTCCTTTATTATTTTTCTAGATTATATAGCAAAATGAACAATATAAGTGCTACAAGCTTCACACTCTCACGCAAAAGACAAACTTGGAGACTAAATATTCTAAATATTGCAAATAAAAGATGAAGCATTGAACAAATACTTTACT
>Ga0123342_1000034_pt1 | contig 125632 bp, 57 predicted proteins | sample Turbeawhitnodule_FD_89960 | JGI IMG/M metagenome (GOLD analysis project Ga0123342, IMG submission 89960) | Root nodule microbial communities of legume samples collected from Mexico - Turtle bean Mexico white nodule | ecosystem: Host-associated > Plants > Roots > Nodule | place: Mexico: Nepantla... | reverse complement strand
ATAGAGAGAGAGATAAAAATGAAAAACACTGTTTGTTTGTGTGTGTGCGTATATATAAATAAAGATATATATATATATATATATATATATATATATATATATATATATATATATATATATATATATATATATAGGAAAGACATGGAAGGGTTTAAACAAAGTAAAACTAAAATAACAAGAAATATATTATTTCCATTTTTTGTAGTATATCTGTGATGTGTCTGTGTGATTATATTTGTTTTTTACTTACAATTTATTGAACTTAAAAACGATTTACAATTAAGAATATTTTTTACTGAAAAAAAGTAATTCGTGAGACATTTTAGATTTAGTTTTATGGGGGCGAAAGTCGTCGAACAAAAAATTCTTATTTTTCTTATATCGAGTGAGTGATTATATTTAATGTATTAATTTATAAGCATGGCATTTTTATTATTAGTCATTATAATAATATAATGTGTTAAATATAATTCAAAACTGTCAAATTATTTATCTTATTACATAAGAAGTGATTATCTTGAAAAAACATGAGTTGATGAGATATTAGGAATGCAAATTGTACAAGGTTAGATTATATTTGTTAACACATAAATAAATATTAATTATCTAATTTTCTTACCAAACAATAAATTCGGAGTTAATTATGAAACAAAATATTTGGGTTTGACCCAACTTGACTTCATGAATATTTTTTAAGTTTTGTGTAAAATTTAAATAAGACAACAAGTTTAAAAAACTACTTTATTTTATTTAACTTCAGATTATGTATTTATCAAAAGTGTGCCAAAAATCTGAGTTTCTTTAACACGTTATTTGTTTAACGCACGAATAGTTTATTATTTCTTACGCTTATTTTGATTTGTTTTTTTCACAAATAATCATAAAAAACTCATGTTAGGTATATGTGAATAGGAATCCAAAGTATATTCCAGAAATGAATTTCTGAGTTTCTTTAAGAGGGTCAACGTTCGAGATAATTCTTTATTTATTTTCTTCTTAATTTTTTTTTTCACTTTCAAAGGATGCAAAGTGTGGAAAAACCGAACATAGAAGAAATGGTTGTGTTTATTTGAACTTTTATTATTCAAAGTAGTATAAAAAGAATAAAACGTTTATAAAAAAAACATTTTTATTTGATTAAATTCCATGCTTTTAGTATGTTCATGAGAATCTAACATGTGTGAGAAATGATAAGAAATAGCTTTCTCCTTCTTCAATTTCATATATGTAAATACTATCAAATTTATAGTATAGTTAAAATGTTTAGTTGCTAGTTATATATAATTAATTTAAAAATTATTTATTAATAATAAAAGTTAATTTAGAAATTAATAATTTTTTTAGTTTTTAAATTAGTATATATCAATATAATAATTAATTATTTATAATTTTTTAAAGTTGATTTTTATTTAATAATGTTTTAATAGTGACAAAAGTGATTTTGCTATGAAAATCTCTAGATTGAACCACTTTAATTGTAACTTATGCAAAGTATGAACTCTGGAGCAGTCAGAGCACCTTAATTTTCTCTCAAAAAAATTGAAGAAAATGAATCTGCATGCTTTTTACACAGATTCTCTATTTTCTCTTGCTGAAAATTTTTGCTTTCTCCACCTATTCTCTATTTTCATATGAACACATAACTCCCCAGATTTGGATCAACTTCAAAATCTGAGGCTTGAGTTTGATTTCTGCTTTAATTTAGTTCAAACTGTTCCATGTCTGTCTTGTGCTATGTTTCTGGTATAAGACATGAGTTGAACTGATAAAGAGACTCCAAAAATGGAAATAAGAAGTTTGAATAAGTAGTCTCTGTACTCAGTTGAATGATTTGAGTATTGGTTAACATGCATGCATGTAGTATTCACTAGCTAGCTACAGATCCTACTGAAATAATAATGTGTATTTAGATTCTGCATTATTTGCTTATTTTTATCTGGTTTTTAGTTTTGTTATGATGTATTGTAAAAACTTTTTGAGGAAACACCAAGCTCGTGTAATTTTTTCTGTGGCAAAGACTTCGATTATATTGGTATATGTAGTGTATATTGGCAAAAACTTCTCAGGTATTTTATGTGTGCTATCATAATATAATTTATATGATGAAATTGAACTTTAAAAATCTAAATCCATCTTATAAAACCATTTTATAAGGTGGGATTTATCTATTATAAACTAATACATAGGTTTTCGAATTCAAATTCTCAAGACCTACAAAAGGAAATAACTTTCAAATCACATTTCAACGCATGCATGCAAATATCTATATGATTATACTTCACACGTGCATATTGCAAAGTTAAAAACAAAAAAGATTGCCATATGAAGCTCATGAAACTGTGCTTCTCACTGCACAACATTTAAATCTCTATTGGGGTGAATTAAAATAGATAACATTAACATCGAACATATGAATCAACTGACACCAAATTCACAAAAAATAATGTGGTTTAAACCCAAAAGAAATGCAAACATCTAGCTAGCTTTAAGGTAAATTATTAATGAAGTTGATGACAGAAGTTATGTATCTTTTTTTCTATATCAGGACTTTGTCTATGTTGCATACTCTTCAAGCAACTTCAATTTATTGCAGAATTGGAGACTTAATTACAACCATAAACAAACTAGACTGAATGTAATAAATCTTGCTGCAACTGAACCAAGTTTGCTACATTTGCTCTAGATTTCTTTGTCTGTTATGATAGAATATTTGAAACTAGTAAAACATTGGAAATTCCAAAAAATATGCTATATTCTACTTTATTAAATCCACCCCATTCTTCAGCTTCCTATGTAGAATATGAAAATAAAATAGGGTAGGATCTAGCACATAGGTATCTCTTGCTTGGTTCTCTTAAAAGAGGTAAATCTGAGACTCTTGTTGGTTGTACTTTCTCTTGCAGAGGTTGAGTTTGAATACTGATACATGCTCTTTAGCACTTCTTGACAGATATCTGCTATTTGCAAATTAAGCAAAATCTGCTTTTTCCCTTAGTTTTATTTAACTATTAATATACCCTTAACACAAAAACAGCTATAGACAGATTCTAAAATCTATATGTGAACCAAGAAAAATTACTTTAACTAACACATATTGGTAAATAACTTACCCTAATATCTGATATGACCCAATTTATTTTCTGTAAATCACCATTTTTCCCAATTTTAAATAGATGTGATGAGTGCATTGGTGGTTTAGGACAAGCCAAGTTCAAGAGGGTGCCCTGTTTTGGGGTTGTTAAGGACACTGCCACATGCCACCAAAACTCTAGAGTGTGTGAATAGCAGTTGAAATTAACGAAAATAACCCTCTCTTAGTTGCACTGTTAGAAGTTAGCAATAGTTAGATGAAGTCAACAAAAATAAAACCAACCCAAATGAAAAATCAACACAACACAACACTACCAAGACAACATATTCCACACTGCAACTTCTCAGACAGTTCAGTTCCTCTCTCTCTTTTCTTTTCAAACACTGAAACCGTGTTTCTCACCTTGCCATACTCGTGTTCTTGAAACCCTACCCATTTCTCTCCCTCGCACACCCTTTCTCTTCCTCTGAAGCTTCAAGGTTTAGCGGACTCTGTGTTTCGTTCAAAAACTCATTCAAGAGTTTCACCTTTTCATCCCTTTTCTTTTTCTTTTGCCATAAATTGAGCATCTTTTGCGTACCCACATGCAGATACTGTGGTGGGGAATCTCTGATTTTTGTTTTTGTGTGTCGTAGGTATCTCACGTGGTCATTTTATGGAGCTTTTTTCAGAGGCAAGAACTGGGGTTTCATGGTTTTTTGCTGAATATTAATTTAGAGAGGTTAGTTTGGGATCCACTTGCAAAGTTGCAATATTTGTGCCGAATGATGTCTCAGCAGCAAAACCAAAACCTACCTGCGGTTCTTCAATCTCTGCTACAACAAACGGGTTTTGGAGCTGGTGTTAAACCCTTCTCATTAAGGTACTAATAATGCACTTGAACTTGAAATAGTTACCATGAACATTTCTATGCATTTCAATTTACGAATGAGGTTTTACTTTTTCTTTTTTCCATTATTTCATGTTCTATATTGATCTCTTGCATTATGTTCTAAGGTGTGAAGCAGCACATGTTTGTTTTAGGTTATTATTTATAATCTTTCCAACACAAGTACACAACTTAAGCTTATGATTATTCTCTGTTCATCAACTCCTTTTGTTTTGCTTTGCGAATTTTATCAAAACTGTGTTTAGATTTTGGAAGGTTTGTTCAAGGCTAGTTGAAGAACACAAGTGGAAAAAGACATGAAATGATTCTTTTTTCTTATCGATGATAGATTGTAAATTATGTTGCAGACAGTATGTTCTTGCTTCTCGTCACAGAAATCTCCTTCAAAACTGGCCATTTCATGAGAAGCACTTGAAATTGTGTCTTGAACATGGTCTTGAGGAGGTGCTGCCACCACTTGGACCACAAACTTCACTTTCTGAACCAGATAGTCCTAACTTGATGCATTCATCAAGTGATGGTAATAGCAATAAAAAAGAAGAAGCTGATTCCTGCAAAGCTGAAGTGCCACATCTCCATGGTTACCACCCACAAACTGTTCAAAATGAGTGTGACTACAAAGTGAAAGAGGGAAATCAGCATCACTGCAGCAATGTTTCTGCTAATTTATCTCAGCCAGCGTACAAATGTACCCTCCCAAGTTCAACTCATCATGCTTACAAGAGAAGTCCACTATTGCCATCATCCAAGGCAGTGAAAGATAAATGCAGAAGGCATAAAGGGAGATGCAAGAAACGCTCCATGGTGGATATTTTAGCAGTGGCAAGGCACAGTACTTTAGAGGAGATCCATAGGATGAACAAGTTTTATTATGCTGAAACTGTGATTGAAGGATGTCAGCAAAAGGGGGGTGAAGATTCATGTAGAAAAGGTGGGAGTGAAGATGCATATGATGCTGTAACTCATATTGATATGCCACAAAAGGGGCCATTGCTTCTTAAGTTCAAGCTCAATGGATGTAATCTAAATAGTTATTGCAGAACATAAATAAATTCTGTTAAATTTTAAAGTGGTGATATTTTGACAACTTTGAACCAGTTACTAGTAGTTAGTATCTTACGATTCACGATACGTATCTTACGAAACGATACGGTTTCACCCTCCCACGATACGAATCGTGTGAAAAATCTTTTTCGTCCCTGAATCTTAGTTGTATCATGCGATTCGCACAAAGAATCGTTGAATTCCGAAACGAAACGATTCAGTATTGTGTGAATCAGTGTGAATTTTAAAAGATGAATAAATAAAAAAAGATAGACATAATTTGTTTAATAACATGTATGCAGAGGTTGTTTTGGTGAAATTGTGTGGTATATAATTTATTGCATCTTGCATGTATACATATCTTATATATTTAAGTATATATTAAATTTTTTAATGTTTATGAATCTTACGATTCACTGTAAGAAACGATTTACGATTCATAATATCAGCCGATACACTAGTTGTATCTCGATTCTACTACTACCATGGTTACAAATGAAGAACCAGATTATAAATGAAGAGATAAATAGAATAATTTTAGAATTATACAGTATCAAATTAGAGTTGTAACCTGATGTCTTATAACAGTTGTAAACTTATCTTTTCATTCTGCACTTTTCTAAGTAACAACATATTTCATGCAATCTTATTATTATATTATATATGTTGCATTCCACCATCTAAGAAATAGATGGTATTGTTTTGGTTATATGAGAGATTATGAAGAAAAAAACAACAAGAAACAAAATCTATATTGAAAGAAAGGAACTCCAAATATAGCTGCTAGACTAACTAGTACAGAATCAGAAGTCTGATTAAGATGCAGACTTGCATATTAATAGCACACTGCAAATGTTTTGGTTGGCCAACTGGGAAAAGCTGTGCTGTATTTCTAAGTAGTGTTTGATTTTACATTTATCATTTCTCTTCTCTTTTTCATTTAATTTTTGTTGTGAAAGAAAAATATTATTTTGACAACTGAGTCAAACATACCAGTTTACAGTTTACAATTTTAAAATTGTTCTATTTTAATAAAAAAAATTCTAGTTAAATATGATGTATGATTATTGAGATATCAACATTCTTAATTAAAATGTAAAAGTTCTTCAATTATCTTCAATATTTACTTACTAATTCATTGAAAAAGCAAGTAGGTCTATTTTTTTTATCTAAAATTATATTTGCTTAATTTTATATTATATATATATATATATATATATTTATATATAATGGATAAAATTCTAATACCATACCATAAGATAAATGAAATCCAATTTACCATAGTGACATTTTAGATTGCTTTTAGCATTCAAATTTAGAGGTTGTATTTTGAGTAATTAGTATAAACTGTATGATTTCAGAAAAACATTGCAAACTCTAATTTGTATTTATAATACGTTATTTGAATTTTACATGGTAAAAAAAAATCAAACTCTAATTTGTATTCATAATAATTGGTTAGGATAAGTTAATGTAATATTTGCAATAAGTTTCCATTTTTTTTATTATATTGAGCCTGTATGTTTTTTTTTCTTTTGGATTTCATTAAGTTGGACCTAATAAATATTCTATTTTTTTTACTGAAATATATTAATACCATTTTATTAAAATAAAAAATACAAAAAATCACACGATTAACAGATAAAATACAAAAAAAAATCACATGATTAAAAGTGTAGATAATTCTAGTTTAACTTGAGCAACGTAGTTTGTTTTGAATTAAAAGCTACATGGTAGGTTGAGTTATGGTCAACTAATTTTCTACATTCATGCACTAAAGATTTCAATTTTAAATATAATCAACAACTAAGTTTCTTACTTTAATAGGTCAAAATATTATTATCAACTTCGAAATATAATATATTACAATTAATCCTAAAGACTTAATAAAGTTTAAAGATGAAAAAAATATCCAAAATTTCACCTTCGTGAAAACTCATACAAGGTTATAGTTAATATGTGAGTAATTATAATTATTTTTGTATTGATTCTTATTGATCGATATAGACATCACAAACAAACTTTTAGAAGGAAACTAACAAATCATTAATTTTGTATTTTATCAATTTTGTTTTTCTGTTATTTCCTTTTACAACTATCCATTGCTTTTTTTTATACAATTTTTTTTTTTATTGGGTAGTAAAGGTCAAATTTAAGTACAACATTATGTATATATTTAGGTTTTTTTTCATCCCATGCATAGTTATAAAATATAGTGAAATTTTTATTATTATTTTACTATCTTTATTTTAATATGTTTATAAATAAACTATTTTTATCATTTCTTATCAAGTGTATTTATTGTGAAAAAATATAATATACAATTGAGATATGTTATAATAAGTAGGATTTTCGATCACATTTCAAAGTTTAAAAATCAAAACTATGATAAAGATTATGTTAATGTATTTTTTGAAAGTATTGATTTGTTTCACTTATAAGCACTATATATCAAACATTGGTATTCTTCTTGTATCAAATTCAAGTCTTAATCATCTCTTTTATAACCACAAACATATCAGCTTATAATGGTAACAAACTCTTCTTACTCTTAATATTGGTGTATCTAAAGTTATGTGTATGTAATATCTTTAACTTATTTTACTTCATATCATAAAATTAGAATTATATTGGAAATGTTTATCTAAGTTAAAATTATATCATACATAATGTTTTGATATTTCGTATCTCTCTTTTAATATTTTTTCAATAGTAAAGTTATCTAATAATTTATCTTGTATTTTCACATTTAATTCGGGTTGTTAAAGATGATTGATTTAGCTAAAATTCAAGATAAAATTTATGTAACTATAAATTTTGTCTTCTTCTCTTTGTACAAATTTCATTCTCAACTCTCCGTTTTTGTTGTTAGTCCAAATTCGTTTATCTTCACTACTTTGTGTTGAAGGAGGATGTAGAACTGTTATTCTTTGAACAATTTTATAGTATAAAATTTTGTTAAAAGTTTCTTAAAATTCTTTATTTTCAATATTCTAAAAATTTCAATGTTAGTTTTTATATATTTTTTTAAAAAAAATTGAATCAATATGATGCTTTATAAACAAAACAAAAGAAGTGACTATTATTTATTAAAAAAATATATAAATTAAGTTAATGTTTATTAAGGAATATAAATATTATTTTATTAAAAGTAGTCAAAAGATGATCATTATGAACACAAATATTACTTTCTCCATTTCATAATACTTATATATTTGATTTTTCAACTTTTAATTTCAATTTCAACCTTAACTATTTTAATCATATATGATTTATTTTTTAATGTAAGATATTATCATATTATTATAATGGTTTTTCAACTGTAATTATCTTACTTTTTGGGTGTTAACAAAATCTTTTTCAAAAAATAACATTTAATTACTGTTGTGAGTATTTTAAAATAAAAAATAAAAAAACTTAGGATTTGACCAAGAACTTATGAGTTGGTTGATGTAAGATGGTGTTGTAATAGAATGTAATGTAATGCATATGCATTGTGTGCAAGCCAATTCCATTGGTGGATTCGTCTCTTCCATTCCCAAATCATCACTTTCACTCTCACCAACCACAACCATGGCCATGCCTTCTCCTAACTCCCTCCGAGTTGCGGCGGCCCAGATGACATCCGTCAGCGACCTCGCCGCCAATTTCGCCACCTGCTCTGGGCTCGTCAAAGTTTTATTCTTTTCCATCTTTTCTTTTCTGGGTTCCCTTTATTTTCTCTCATATTTTCCTCTTCTGTTATATATCCTCCTTTTTTTCTGTTTTTCTTTTGAATTACTGTTATTTTACTGTTGATTGTTTGGTAGTACTGAGTATTGGGTTTGGTGTGCAAAGGAAGCAGCTTCAGCTGGAGCCAAATTGCTTTGTTTTCCTGAGGCTTTCTCTTATGTGGGTACCAAGGATGGGGACAGTGTTAGTGTTGCTCAACCATTGGATGGACCAATTATGAACCAGTACTGCTCTCTGGCCAGGTCATACTTATACCCATCTCTTCATTTTTCTTCAATTTTCAACTCTTCAATGGTGAATCATCCAACCAACAAAGTGTTTGCACCCTTCACCCTCCAAACCCTCTCTGATTGAGGATTGGTGGGCCTTTCATCCTTGGAACCAATATGATGGTTTCCAGATAATGAGGTTTTTTTGAGTTCTTAATCCACTTTAAGACTCCTCATGGGTGTGAAACAATTTGTTTTTTTGCATTTTTTGTGTGGAAAATGTTAATACTTTACATGTTCTAATGCACTTTATTGAGGTTTTTTTGAGTTTTTAATCCACTTTAAGACTCCTCATGGGTGTGAAACAATTTGTTTTTTTGCATTTTTTTGTGGAAAATGTTAATACTTTACATGTTGTAATGCACTGCAGAGAATCCAGCATTTGGTTGTCACTTGGAGGCTTCCAAGAGAAAGGATCTGATCCTCAACACTTGTGTAATACTCACGTTATAGTGGATGAGACTGGGAAAATTAGAAGCTCTTATAGAAAGATACACCTGTAAGATCAGTAAATGATGCAACTATTAGTAGTGTAAATGATTGTTTATCAATTCCTGGATATATAGTTTATGTGGTATGGCCTCCTGAATTGAGAAATTTACTGCTTTCTGTTTGTGCTATAGTGGCTGTATAAACAATGGCTCTTTAAATTTTACTTTATTTTATTTGAAGGTTTGACGTAGATGTTCCTGGTGGAAGGGTATATAAAGAAAGTAGTTTTACAGAACCAGGTTGGATATTTACTCTCTCTATGAAGTATTGAAGATTAACGAGTTTTTGTTTTGCTTAGCCATGAATTTCTGAAAAATCTGTGGCTGGTTTGAAATTTTCATCTAACTGCATCCTTCTAAAAAGAACAAGAAAATAAGTGAAAGGACGAAGAACATGATTGGTATTAGTCATGTGATTCTGATTATATTTCCAATTATATACTTTTCCTTCAATTGTTTGTGATATTTTATTATTTCAACTTCATTTCCTTTCACTGAAAATGGAGATGGGGAGTGTTTGACAGAGAAGATAAGCACACTTAGATATGATATGAACTATGAAGGATGATGTTTTCATGTGAAAATCTATGTTCCTGATGTTTTCAGGCAAGGATATTGTTGCAGTAGACAGTCCTATTGGGCGTCTTGGTCTCAGTGTGTGCTATGATTTGAGATTTCCTGAGATGTACCAATTGTTACGTTTCCAACATGAAGCACAGGTAATTATTACTTTCCTGGTTAAATTTGGTTGTCTAGAATCTAAAATTTTCTTTGGTTTTACAACATTCAGGTACTATTGGTACCTTCAGCATTCACTAAAGTGACAGGTGCAGCACACTGGGAGATTCTCCTTCGTGCTCGTGCAATTGAGACTCAATGTTATGTAAGAATTCATTTTTGCATTTAGTAGTACTTTCCTTCCCCCTCTTCTCCCATGCTTCCATCTCCCATGTTATGATTAGAACAAGATATTGGCAAGTTATTTGAGGAAATATACTTCAACTATTTTTTTCTTTGGCACTTTTTTATGGAAATGTGGTTTGATGAATGAATTATCAGGTCATTGCTGCTGCTCAAACTGGCAAACATGGTGATAAAAGAGAAAGCTATGGTGACACATTAATTATTGATCCATGGGGGACAATTGTTGGCCGATTACCAGGTAAAAAACCCGACAGTTCCTCGTGTCGTGTTCATTGTGTTAATTCATTATTGAAAGCACACTAAACAAAATTCATTGAGTTTCTGTCCTAGTTATTTTCTTTCTCATTGCTTTAGTAGTCTGAGTAAGAGACCATTCACTACTTATGGGATTTAGACCCAACTGTTCTCAGGGAAACTTATCATTTATAACTCGTTACAATTTAAAAGCATGTGAGAAAAGAAATAGGTAATGGGAACTGCCATAGTTTCCCAAGGGAGTGTGTTATAGGAAAAGACATAATCTTGCTTCAGTTTTCTTTGGTAGAAGATTATTTTTGGTGTTACTTGCATTGTTGGTCTTGGAGATTTCAGCTGTTATGAATTTGTTGTACATTAAAACTTCTTTTTTATAGCAGCATACAAGTTTATGTATTCTTCATGGTTCAAAGAATGTATTGCTTGATGTAGTTTCTTGCAGTGCCAATTTTTCTTTTGTTTAAACCAAAGTTTGCAGAATTCCATGGTTGGCTTTATGCTCCTTTTCAGATCGTTTGTCTACAGGCATTGTAGTAGCTGATATTGATTTATCACTTGTTGATTCAGTTAGAGAGAAAATGCCAATTGCCAAGGTGAGTTTGTTACAAGTATCTGTAACCATGGGACTTCTATGCAGGCATGGATTCTAGTAGTGAGCAATGCTAACAATGCATTATTTGACTCTTTATTATTGCATAAATTTATATTAGTCTCTCTAAAAATAAACAGTGTTGGAAAAATATGTGGTTCACTTCTCTTGTTTTTATTGGAGCACTGGTTTTGTTACCATTATTACTATTTTATTTGTGCTTACACTTGTTCTTGGTTTCAGCAAAGGATGCCAATTGACTTCTGGAAAGCTGCATCTCTATAGTTCTTATTTGGACCAGTCAACAAGGGGTACATGGTTAAAAATCTGGGATTTCTATGTACCAAATGAAAAATGAGACTTCCATATTAGATTCCCTTAAAGATGGTATATACAAATGTGAATTTCTGACTCTGGTAATAAGTGATTAAGTGCCTTCTTATGTTCTACTCATTTGTGCATGCTGCTCCATGTATGTGTTTTATAAGTTCCACAGAATCTAGTACTTCTTTCCACAATCTGAGGTTAGATTCATTGTGTGCATTGCAAAGCTCCTTTTTTGTGCAAAGTTTTGATGAAGGGTATTACACTGTACTGAGATTAAACTTATCCTGCGGTTTGTGTGAATTCGCACTTTTTTTTTCTTGTAAAGATAGATAATTAAAAAAAGTTATTAAGGTGGATATAATTAATTATATATTATGCCAATAAAAAAAAATAGAAAGCATATTTATTTAACTGTTTTCGATACTATAAATGAAAAATGGCTATAGTCATTGTCTTTGTACATAGATAACCACGCGAATGGTGTTGCAGATGTTCTTGCTGCTAAATGAAACTATTTGGGATCTTCCCCCTGACCACTTTTACGATCTTTGGACATTATTTAGTATATTCCAAGTAGTTTCCTTCATCATTTTTCACTTTCTTCATGTACCAAATAAAAAGTATTTAACTGGTAATAATTACGAATAAACATAAACATAAAAAGCCTGCTTGACGCTTTGATTTTCATGCTTCTTGATAGGAAAATTAGGAGTAAAATCTCACCACCTTCATGATTTGTCATTTATCTATACTTTTATCAACGATCAGTAATTCCTCTTTCAACTACCAGAAGTGTAATAACAAAACTCTCTAAGGATAAAGCTTGTACAAAATAAATTTATTCGATATTGACTTTCTGCTGGGACTAATATTTTCATGTGAGCAACTATCAGAAACATTTCTTTTTGCCATAAAGACAACAGTGATTCCCCGAGGAATTGGGGGAAATGGAACTTTATATTCTTTAACTTTTCTGTCCGATCTTACACTTCACATATATATGTAAAGAAAAACTCTGTGAAACAAATTATTAAAAAAGAGCAACAAATAAAAAAAAAGACAAGAAAACTCATTCACAGATGTTGGTAACTATGAACAATGAAATTGGCCTATGAGAAAACAAGCTATTATAGTAATTTTGTACCGAAAAATTTATGCTCAGGACTCCCAAGGAGATCATCAAAGGGTCTTTTGGCAAGGGAGTCTTGCAAGATGGATATTTGACCTTCCTTCTCGAGGTTGTTTTCTTCAAGTGACTCTATCTTCTTCTTCAATACATTGACCTCTGCGTTCAACAGCATATTCTGCTCACTATATTGCTTCACTTTCTCCCACATATAATCTCTCTCCTCTGTCACTTTGGGCAATTTTCCCCTCATGATTGTCAATTCCCTGTTAGACTCTTGCAGATCATTTTGAAGGCAGTTTCTATTCTCATCTTTCTTCAACATCTGCCTCACAATTTTTCCAGGGGATTGGTTAACAGGCTTAAGTAATAGCAATTTGAAAAAACTACAAAGTTATTTACCCACAAGACAGCAATAACGACATACCACCATGTATTATCCATTAGATGAATTTAATAAATAAAATCCAATACTCTTGTGGGTTACGTTTGACTGACCTGAAGTTCGAGGTCCTTCAACTTGTGGGTTACGCTTGAAAGATTATCCAAAGCACTTTGCACCTCAGATCTAAGTATGTCGTTTCCTCTCACTGCTGTAGCAAGTTCAGCTTCCATCTGCTCAGCTTGGAGCTCTTTAGAGTACAGCTTCTCTCTTAATAAACTCGTCACCAAACATTCTGATTTAAGTTCAGTTCTTAAAATATCCTATACAAGTAACAACATGATCGACATGAATTTTCAATGAACAAATTATGTAAAACAGATTTTAAAATAAATCAACACGCAGATTTACAATGTACTTCCATAAAACTACCACTAAAGAAAACATCCTGAAGAAATTTACCTCAGATAATTGATCATTTATTGTGGCTAGTTTACCATCGTCTATGTACTCTGATTGAAATTTAGAAGTCAATGGATTTGACTTATCTTTCAACAAAGAAGACATCGTCTGCAAACTCCTTGTTAAACCCTCAGTTCCACTTTTGAGCCCCTGAATTTTAGTTTCGGATTCAACAATAAATTGCCCATCTAAACCGTTTCCAATCACTTCTTGATCCAGCTGGACATTTTGGCGACGACGGTTTCCTTTCCCTTTAACGAATTCCAGTAACTTTGAACACAAGTATGTGCTTTCATTTAGCATTGTTAGGCCTTGATTCTGAAGGCAGTAGATGCGGGTCCATAGTTCTTTATCTAGTCTATAAGTAGCAGCAACACATTCTTTCCTGTCACCTTTCAACCGGTTCAAGAGTATTACATTCTCATGGCGAAGGGAATCTGCTTCAAACCTGCAAGACTCCAACTCCTTTCTCAAGGCTAGTTCCACTCCTGTCAATCTCATTTGCTCCATTCGCATTTTTGCAGTATGCTTGTCAACACTCTCCATGGGCTGGTTTTTATGAAGCTCCTCGCCAAACCCATCTTGTAATCCAGTTATTGTCTTCTCTTGCTCACTGCAAGTTCTTAATAATCTTGTCAGGGACTTGTGTAACTCCTTGCACTCCTTCTCCTTCTCTTCAAAATTTCTTAGGATACAATCCCTGTTTTCTTCGGCTACCTTATATTTCTCTTGTAGTTCCAAGAGATTTTGCTGCAAATCCAGAATCTCCTTTTTCATTATCTCTGTGTTGTCAGTCAATGCCTTGAGTTGTTGGTCATTGTATGCCATCACACTTTTGCTTTCCATTTCCCTCTCACTTAAAGAGGATACTTCCCTCTGAAGTGACACATTCTGCTCCGCTAGCTCTCTAACTCGCTCACGAAGCCTTTGCTCCTCTAACTGGTACTTCTCAAGTTTAAATGACCAGTCACTTGATCTCCTGTCCAATTCCTTCTCCAATGCTGACTGCATCTCATTCTTTTCTTTTTCTAGTCTCTGAGTCCGATACTCAAGTTCTGTTTTTACACGGCCAAGTTCTTCCCTGGCAGAGATTCTGTCAGAAATTTGAGACCTTAGATGGGTTGAAACTTCCAGAGCCAAGCTTATTTTCTCCTCTAGTAGATGTCTGATTGTCTGAATCAGTGCTGACACATCATAACCACCATCAGGAAAAAAGCTTTCTCGTTCCAGTTTCTTTGAAAGAAAAATAACCCTCTCCTCAGCCTCCTTTGATCTTTTTATTAGTTCTGCATCCGCATCCTCTTCAGGTTCACAGCTTAAACCCTCAAAATTGCCATCAACACCATGATAGCCGTTTGTCATTCTGTATGGTTCATCCAACAAATTATTTTTCGGCCGAGCATCATCAAAATCAGAGTCATAATGTCCATTCACAGATCTAGAATAGATATCTTCAATTGTGATTGGATTATCAACATTAACATTCTGCGAACATGTCTTGGCAAGATCACAGGACTGAGAAAGTCTCTCGATCACATTTTTTGCAAGACTCCTTGGGGAATCTGGTCCAACACCATTCTCTGTCCAATCTCGGGACGAGAATCGATGATGGCGGGTAACTTTAGCTTCTCTAAATGAATGAACCCTAGGTTTATCTTTGATTCCATGAGTTGGTGAATTAGGTGCTGTAAGCTGAACTTTTGGAGGAAGCTTCAGACCATAGCTCCCATGTCTACTACTATTTCTTTGTGAATTGTTCCTGGGTCTACTTTCCTCCGGATGCTGCTCTCCATCAATGTATCGATCAACAACCTTACTTGAAATGTTGCTGGAACAAGTTGATGAGTTCCCAGATGACTCGTGATGGGATCTTGAAGAACTATTAGACCTGGGTCTCTCATATCTGTGTGAATTCTGGACAGAAGACACTGAAACCTGTGTTGGCTTGTCCCGCTTTTGTTTCTCATAGTTAGGAGCCTGAGAACTGATATAACACATAGAAAGTTAAACCAAAATAAATATGTGCAAAATATAGCTAATACAACGTGGAATAAGCTTGAGTTCTGTCAACAATATGCTTCAAAAGTTAGGTTATCAAGTCTCACCGAGATGAATGCTCAAATTGATGATATGGATCAGTAACAATGCTGCTTGAAGGAGACCTGGTTGGATCTCTGAACTGGCAAGCAGATGTCGACAATGACCTGCTCCTCCTAAGATCTGGACCGCCGGAAGAACTCTGATCATCGGAACCATGTTTTCGAGTTTTGGACAACAAGCCCTTGGGACTCTGGAAATAATCATCGGCTTTACCATAAGCATGATTGTTCATTCCAACCTCGGAAAAACTATCCCATGCCTTTTGCTTATTTGTTGATTTCGATGGAGCTGCACTGTTGTTACTTCCACTGCTAGATGCAGAAGATTTGAAAAAGAATAGTTTCTTCATGCGTTAAACCTTCTCTCCAATCACTACCACAAGCTCATCAAATCAGTCAGCTTCCGGAGATTTCCAGGACCAAGGTAAATGACAGTCTACTACAGAAAAGCAAAACACAGAAAATAAAAAAAGGTAAAACAAGATCATACAAACCAGTCACCAAGTGGAAAAGGAAAATAAAACAGAAGAAGATCACACTCAGGAGTAGCACGAACACGTGAGACCAAAGAGAAACATTGATTATTTGATTTCAACAACGTTCATATTTTCAAAATAAAAATTAAACAAAGAAAATCAAAACGCAACGGATACGACCAGCCATTAATTTAATAGTTAATCAGTAATTTAATAGTTAATTAGTAAGAATACATTCAGCCAACAACCAAGCTGATTCTGCAGTCATTATCCTCAACCCCACCCTTATCCGTTACATCCAAAACCCTGTTTCTTGGATTACTACCACAAACATGCTCTCATCATCACTGATTAATTCATCAAGCAAACAACATCAACAGCAGAAACCACACAAAAGAAAACGAATTACCGCAGACCCACACCCTAAAATCATCCAATTTTCTTATAAATTACTCAGACAAGAAAAAAAGGAAAGCTAAAAGAACAGAAAGGAAACAGTGGTGTGCCCAGTTTCCCTGCTCCACAAAGCCTGAAAATTGCATAACCCTAAAAGCAAGAAAACCTGAAATTCAGGGCTTTGTTGACGTGGGTGAGGCAGAGTAAAAAAAAAAGTGAAACCCACTTTTCCAATTCCAATTCCAATTGTCCTTTATCAACTTTCCCAGAAAACACAAACTGAACCAAACAAAAACAAATAAAAAAACACATACATATATATATATATATAGAGAGAGAGAGAGAGAGTGGAACTCACAAGGTTTCAAACGGTAAAAGAAGAAGAAGAAGAAGATTGTGCAGAGGAATTGAAAATTGCAAGGTTTTTAATTGAAGAAAAATAATTAAAAAGAAATGAAGGTTTGACTGAGAAATGGTAACGGAAAATATGATTGGTGTGAATTTGAAAAGAGGAATAAATTATTATAATGATTAAGAGTGAGGAGTGTGAAGAGCATTGGAAGTGAAGCAGTGAGTGGGAATAGTGGGAAAAGGGAAAAGGGCAAAATGGGAATGAAATTAAATTCAAAAGCTTCGTTTGCCGCGCCGAATATGCGTGCAGCACAGGAGCGTTGTTTCCTTGGATCATGCGCAGCGCACCCTATCATTGTCGTTTCAACACACTCACTCACTACTGGGGCCCACACCTACTCACACTTTAACTTTTCTCAACATTTTTATTCACATTTTTAACACTATTTCTTTTAACATTTTTTTTTTCAAAGAATTAAAGAAATAAAATAAATGGACATTTTAGGAATGTCTCGACCCTTATGCAGATCCATTCAAGCTGGACTAAGATGTCTGGACAAAACATACCCCTTACGACATTATGTAAAAAACCTGTTTTAACATTTTTTTTAATATTTCTTTACCACTATTTTAAAGTACACGTTAGTTTTTTATACTATTAGTGTGTTTTAATATTTTAATTAAAGTTTAATAAATATACACATGAGGTCATATATCATTAGGATGAATCGTTGAGGTATTTTCATACAATACTTTAAATTTGAATATAATGATTTTTTTTTTATAATATTTTGAATGTGACGACTGATTATAATGATAATATCTTAAGAGATTATAGATCGATCATTGACGGGCTTGTTCTGGTACATGTGTAGTCTTACATCGTTTAGGAGTTGAGATCAATGATACTTTAAATACACATTTTTTTTCTTAATTAATTACAAAATTGTAACGGAACTCTAGATTTTAAAACGGATAATATCTCAACAAACTTGAGATCGAAATACTTGCACCAAAATTCACTGTTTAAAAAAAATCAGAAATATTTATAAATAAAAATATATATAAAAAGGTTTTACAGAATTTCGCAAATATTGTTCATATAATAATTTATATTAGATGAAAAAAAAAAGTTACATTTTCATTATACTCCAAATAATTTATAATAAAACAGTCACGGTTATGATTAGTATGAAAACAAAATTGCAGAAATAAAGGGAAGGAATGATTATGAACATCATGCACCAGCTGCAAGAGGAATCATTTTTCACTCTGATTATTATTAACATGACAAAAAGGTACAAATTTAAAAGGTTATGCCACCCATAATTATGTGCCATAAAAGAGAAACACCACTGAAGAAGAAAGAATGGATGTGGATCGATGCCAATTTACAAAGAGAAATGCTCAATTATTTTGTCTAATAATTTAACCATGAATTAATCACTACATTTAAAAAAATTTAAAAATTAAGTGGTTATTACGATTTTATGTTTAAAAGTGTTTCATATATATATAAAAATATAGAAGATTTCAAACTCAAAACATTCAGAGGAGCTAAAAATAAAAATAAATGTACTTTTAGTCTAGTAGCTAAAAATAAAATAAAAATAAGTGTACTTTTAGCAGTCTAGTAGCTAAAAGAAAATAAAAATAAGTGTACTTTTAACAGTTTTAGCTGTCTAGGGTGTAATTTGTCTCTTTTTCTTGACTTCTCTAATATATATATTAATCTTCTTCTTTGGTTTATGTTATATCTGATATTGTTACTGATCTTCTTTCGTAATAAATGTTCTCCTTTCCTCACATGTTGATTGTTCGAGATTTCCACTATTTGTATTGATGGAGTAAAAATCCTTTAAAATGAGATCGTGAAGTGATCATTCAACACACTGCATCGAATTCGGTCCAAGACTCTAAAAAATGTGTATTAGAAGATTAAAAAAAATGTATATAAATTATTTTTAATATAAAGTTTTAAACAATATAATACTAAATACAAACTAAGAAACATATTTAGAATTTGTTTGTTTAGAATGATGATTGATATTGTTGAATGAGCATGATTGACGGAGAAAAAGAGAATGAATCTTCTCTTTCACTTCTCAGACAAGGAGTGCACAAATAACGTATAGAACCTCACTTTTACTGTTATGTAAATCTTTGTCTTTTTTTTGTCACTTGTTTTACAAAGTTATACCTAATTTCACTTTTATACTTCAATTTTAACAACTTTTTTTATCAAGTATAAATCATTAGTGTGAAAGTATTTTATTTATTGGATTAAATATATTTTGTTGTCTATCTGATATCAAAGTATAATTGGTTTTTGTTTTAAGTTCAAATTTTAGAACTTCTGGATATTTGTATTAGGAAAACTATTAAAATGTCGAAACTAATATTCTTTTTGACAAACAATTTTCAACGTGAATTATGATGTTAAAATATTTTATATTAATTTATATATGAAAATTAGAATATTATAATACAATTTAAGTTACATCTCGTTTATTATGTAAACAAAATTAATAATTTTTTTTAATAATTTTTTTACTACAAGATTAAAGAAAAAAAAAACATACTCCTTTTACATCATACTTTAGTTAAAGAATTCATACTTATGCTAATTCATAATGATGGTCAGGATGAATCTTATTTCTACACCTCTAATTTGTCTAATTGTTTTATGTCTTTTTAAATTTTGATTCATATGTGTTCACAGTTGAATCTCTTAAAAAAACTATTTAATTTAAATATCTGTATTATAAAGATGTTGTTTTTATGTATGAATAAAATTAAAAAATATGATTTATTTCACATATATATAATTAAAATTTAAGTTGTGAATCACTTAAACTTCACTCTATTTTAATATTAATCATCTATAATAAAATTAGTTAATAGCTTTTCTTCACTGAAAAATCATCCTAGATAGGGAAAACAACCTATTTAAGATCACTTCTCTTAGGTCATGGATCTGGCACAATAGTTGGTCATTTATGATCGTTTCTCGGTCTATGTATCTAACATTATGAGGGAAAACAAATCAAGGGATCTCAAACAATTAACCTTAATCAGTCAATTAAGATGTTTGGTTATAATCATGGACTAAAGGTTGAAAGGTTATAATTCGATCTATACATACAAGATTATGCTCTACAGAAAATATCATCTAATAAACGACATTTAATAAACAACACAAGAATTACTCTTAACTCATATTCTATAAGGTGCTTGAAAGGAGATCACAAGTAGCTCATTCAGATTCCGACCGACCTCAAATTGACGAGAACAAATGAAAGAGAAAAATTATAAATAAGTGGAGATATTTGATCATATGTATAATTTTGATTTTTAAATCTCATTCACCATAGACATTATTATTTAGTTCTTCACATTCAATAGATGCATAGAAATCATAAGTATTTCCCATACTCATATTATATAAAATGTTGGTTTTGTATAAATTATACTTTATTAAATATTTGTTGCTTTATCTTTCTTCTTAATTTTTATAAAAAAGTTAAGTCACCTCTTAAATACTTTATATTTATTTATTGTTTTTTACTCATAAAAAAAATGTGTGAGAGTAACAAGTTGTTTGATTGTGTTTTCCAAGCACAATGTTGGCATTTTCTTCTTGCATTAGACTCACCAAATAACTCCTACTTTGACTCACCAACAATGCTTGGTTATATAGATTCACATTTTTCAATTCTAAATTGTAGCATGGCATGAGTGTGTCTCCCATGTCCCCAACTTTTGTGTCTCACATATGTTTATACACAAAATGTTTGGTTAATTATCAACCCAAAATCATATATAATATTTTTATAACCTACCTTACAACAAGACATTACAGGAGAATTTTAGAAATGGTTTCAAAGCATGGCCACAAGGAGAACAAAGTCTTTTATAGAGTATCATTATGAAACTAATAAACAAATATGAGAATTTTTTTACTTCTCTTTGTGATCCATCTGCTATTAGATTTGATGGGTCAAAGTTATTTTATTTTTTTACAGCAATTTGTTTTTATGTTATTTGAATTATATATTAGATTGATTGAGGATCATGAGTATTGTGTATATAAGGATTTATACCTAAATTTATTAGTGCATTCAAGTTTTATTTCACTATTTTATGAATCAATAGTCAAAGTATTATAAACATGAAAGATAAATAAAATTTGAATACTCTGAAAAATTATACAAAAACTTTTGAGTATTTCAATTTCTTAGAACTAAATTAGACATCACTTAAAATTTAGCTCAATACATTTAAATTTTAAATAAAAAATATCGATTAAATATAAAATACATTGGATAGTAATAAATAAATGTTAAATTTAGATTTAGCAACATGAAAGTTGTAATTTCATTATCATAAAAAAAGAAATATATAATGTTTTATAATATTTTAATGTTATATAATTAATTTATATAAAACATTTATGCAAGTATTTATAAAATAAAAAAATATATTATATATTTATATTTATAAAAAAATCTATAATTTTGTAATATTATATCATAATAATATATTTACATAACTAGATCAATATAACTATAAAATACATTGTAGTTTATTATATAATTATAATTTTATACTATAATAATAATAATGTAATAATTTAATTTTAAAAACTATCTTCATTTCACTCTTCTTCCTCTTCCAAGGAACTTGAATACTCTGTTTCTAATATTTTTCCCCCTTTTCCTTCACTCCTATGCGTTCCATCGGCAAACCCTAACGCCATAGAATTTTGATTCGAAGCAGAGAAAGTGAAATTGGAGTTTCAGAGACGAAAAGGAAATGGCTTACGGTGGTGCAGGTCCTGTGGGTGGTTCGGGCTCTGCATCCACTATTAAGCAAGTGAAATTGGAGAGAGAAAGCGAACTCAGAATAGAAGTGGGTAACGACGCGCCACTTCGGTTTCGACTCCTTGATGGCACTGCTGAGATTTTTGGCACCGAGCTTCCTCCCCAAATCTGGCTCAATTTTCCTCCCAGGCTCAAGTTCGCTGTAACTTCTCTCTCAATCAAATTGTTTGTTGTGTTCACATTTCCTTTCTGTTTCTTTTAGGGCAATGTTTTTTTTTTTTGTTTCAGGTGTTTACTTGGTTTGGTGCAACCATTGAAATGGACGGTGGGACTGAAACTGATTATACTGCGGATGAGGTAAGCCATTGTAGTAGCCCTATTGAATGTTTTGTTTCTAGATTATTGGTAAGGCAAAAAAAAGATATAACACTACTTGAGAAATCAGTGATTAGGAGATTGCAACTTTTTGAGTGCAGACTCCAATGGTTAGCTATGTAAATGTGCATGCCATACTGGATGGAAGAAGAAGTCGTGCCAAAGCTTCATCACCTGATGATTATGAATCTTCTCAGGTATTTTTTTTATGCATTTTGGTTAATTGACTGGATGGTTGACATCATGCATTTTAAATTATGGTTGTGGTTTTGTCTATTTTTCCTTGATATTGTGGGGGAATTGCAGACAAATCATACCGACAAGGCCACAGTTGTGGTGGTGGAGTCTCTTAAACCCTTATGTTGGGGCTAAACTTGTGGCCAAGGACATGTTTTAGAACCTTGGTTGACTTATAAGTTGACATGATAAGTGTTTGTTGTTACTTTTGTGTGACTTCACATTTTCAATGTTAACATGAACTGTGAAAAAGAGTGCTTCATTGTACATAATTGTGTTGAGAGACTTGAAAGCTTGTGATTTTATCATAGATTTTCATGCCATTCTTTCATGTGAATTTTGTTTTTCAGGGTCCTAGGGTCATTGTTGTAGGACCTACTGATTCTGGGAAGAGTACCTTGTCAAGGATGCTTCTTAGTTGGGCGGCTAAACAGGGTTGGAAGCCTACCTTTGTTGATTTGGATATTGGCCAAGGCTCTATAACAATTCCTGGATGCATAGCTGCCACTCCAATTGAAATGCCCATCGATCCTGTGGAAGGCATTCCGCTTGAAATGCCTCTTGTTTACTTTTATGGACACGCAACTCCAAGGTGATTAGTGATTTAACTTCTATTATACGCAGGCAAAATTATATAAACTTTTTCTTTGATTTGAACTTTTTAAGTTATTGGTAGCACATTAAGGAAATGAAAATCCATGCTAATGTATTTGTTTTTCCAGCAACAACATAGAATTGTACAAAGTGCTTGTCAAGGAGCTTTCAGGGATGATTGAGAGACAATTTACTGGAAATGCTGAATCTCGAGCTTCAGGCATGGTGATAAATACTATGGGATGGATAGAGGGAGTAGGCTATGATGTAATTGGCCTTTGAACTTTACCTTATTACTGCTAAACTAATCACTGTTCAGACACACAACTTACTGCTAATTTTTATTATAGCACTCTTTCCTCGCTCACTCTTTTTTGTGTGTCTGTTGCAGTTGCTCTTGCATGCAATTCGTACATTCAAGGCCAATGTTGTCTTGGTTTTGGGTCAGGTATGTGCCTTGTATATCTATACTGTGTACTATTTTAACATGTCCATCATTTCATATTCTATATTAGTTATGCATTGAAAGACAGTTTCAAAGATCCCCACTATCATATTTTTTGAATATCATACTTTCCTTGTACATGTTATTAATTCTTGCATACTGTAGAAGCTCAGTGTCTCAGTCTTTCCTTTGAACTTCTTATAGGAAAAACTGTGCAGCATGCTCAAAGATGTGCTTAAGAGTGAGCCCAAAGTAGACGTTGTGAAACTTCAGAGGTCAGGTGGAGTTGTATCTAGAAACGCAAAAGTCAGGCAGAAGGCCAGAAGTTATAGGATAAGGGTAAACCTACGTGTCTACTTTTGAATATCTTCCACATGCTAACCTCAAATTGATATTTTCCTTCTTTTTTTTTTCTTTTTTGAATATCGGGTGGAGTTTCTTTATTTTTCTACTGAATATATTTGTTAATAGAGGAGTATGTTATTACTCTTAGGCCCGGGTATGTTAACTGCTCAGAAATATGTAGCGTAAAAAAAAATCATTGTTAAGTAACAAAAACCAGTCTCTCGTAATGACTATAACTTACAAGCAATGGTTCTGTAATGAAAAGTCTAAATGAAAAAAAATTGTTAATTTGAGTGAATGTTTCTGTTGTCAAAACATAGTGAAACGGTTGGCACTTGTTTTCTTTTTATCATGAAATTTGTGGCTTCCTCAATATTTTTGTACCCTTAGTTGGTGTTTAGAAAGTGTATTGTTGTGCAATCTGAAAACTACTTTGACAGTAGATCACTTTTACAGTACGAACAATTTGTTTATTAGCCTTGGGGAGTGTAGTAGGATAAGGGTTTTCTTTTCTCTCCTCCCCTGAACACTGTTTAACACAACTTCCTGTTCGACTATTTTTGGTCTAATTGAAATTGCTGCCATTTCATTTTGACGCAGGAATACTTCTATGGCCTTTCAAATGATCTTTCTCCACATTCTAATATTGCAAATTTTAGTGATTTGTTTGTTTATCGAGTTGGTGGTGGGCCACAGGCTCCACGCTCAGCCTTGCCAATTGGAGCAGAACCTGCTGCAGATCCAACAAGAGTTGTATCTGTAAACATAAATCGGGATTTGCTCCATCTAGTCCTTGCTGTCTCATTTGCCAAGGAACCTGATGAGATCATTTCCAGGTAATCACGGTTCTAATTTTAATCACTTTTAAGTTTTAAATTTCTTTGAGCCCAGTAAGTTTGATCCAAGTATTTTTGCTTGTTGTAAAGTGGTGATGTGGTTGCTTGTATGTGTGAAGAATAGTGGTGTCCCTTGTACAAATATGGTGACACTTGAGAGATTTGTGCATCAATTGTTATCTGATAAGCAGTGTGGGCTAAATGGAAAGCGGTGACTTTTGATGCTGTTAATTTGAAGTCTACCTGAAATTATCTATCCGATATGATTTGATTTGCTTTTATGGAAATGATTATTCTTAAAACTTTATTTATTTGATTTGTTGACACTTCTATGCATACAAATGGCCTGTCTTGAGATATTCCTTAGAGACATTCAAACCTACCAATTTTATGAATACCCAATCTTATGTATATATTACCTCTGTTGTCTAATTTAAAAAAAATAGGAAATCAGCTTTAAGTCTCAGAATATTATGCCCCTCTTCTCCATTCCTAGCTTCCTACAAGTATACATCATCTTACCATGTCATGTCTTTTCTGGTGCAGCAATGTTGCTGGGTTCGTTTATGTAACAGACATTGACATTCAGAGGTTTGTATCGTTCCACTTAATGATTCATTTTATTTTACAGTTTATGATGAATGCTTGCATTGTTGTTTTTGTATACAGAAAGAAGATAACATACCTTGCTCCGTCTTCTGGAGAACTTCCAAGCAAGTATTTGGTAATGGGATCCTTAACATGGCTAGAAACATGAACTATTGAACAGTGTTGTACCAGAAAATCACTCGCCACATTTATTTCTCTGGTTCGCCAGTTTTGTGTCGTGATCAAATGTAAATACTAAATTTAGCTTAGAACCTGTTGTGAGCAGTTGTTTTGCATGGTGGAAAGTTCTCATGATTATTGGTATCAAATCTTAGCAGCAGAACCAGGTGACAGTCATTTTTAAACTTGTGTCCATGTCGCAATAGACAATTTTGTTATGTTCAATTTTAACATTAGAATATCTATTTATGTTCAGATTAGTTTATGTTGGAAATGGATAAATAAAATCTTAACAATGTTTTAGTTACTTTTACTGGTTTTTATTTTTTAATAGCCATTGTCCACCATTATTGTGTATATGTAAGGGAAATTTCAATTTGAAGTCAACAATAAAAGCAAAGTCACTTGAAAAAACAAATTTTCCTCTTTTATTAAAGAGGGTGTTGTGAATTTGTTATTCGATGGTGCTACTTGCCACTGATATTTGCAGATTTATAGATTACAATTTTGTTTTTTAAATTTCTCTATTCCTAATATATGTAACTAAGAAAGTTAATTCATTTAATTAATAATACTAAATTGGCCTATAGTTTTAATATTATTTTCAAAATTAGTTTTTAATAATTAATGTATAAAGGGAGAATAATAGAATTATCATTTAAATTTTTCAAACTAAACTATTTAATTCTTAAATCTTCATAGCATTTATTATTTATGGACGAAAACAATTAAAATTATTTCGGAAAAAAATCATTAATACACGAAATCATTAAAAAAAAGTATTATAAGAGAAAATAAAAAAACCTAAAACAATATATTATAATTATGGAAGGAGGATGTAATTTTGTAATTTTAATCCTTTTGACTTTTTTTTCCGTGTTCAGTCATTAAATTTTAGAATATACATGAATTTTGTCAAATATTCAATTTTACGTATGTTTTATTTTTAATCTAATTGAAACTATAGTTTTAATATATTCATTTAAGGTATTATCGAGAAATATTTTAGTTCGTTAAAGTATAAAAAATTAAAACAAGCGTACACAAAAATAAGAATTTTAAAAATTAAAATCACAAAAGATAGAGCGATCAAAATTGAAAATAAAGAATTGAAGAGATCAAATGTTCATAGGAAACCCTAGATAAATATTAAATTTAAGGATATATGGGAATTTAAGTTGTGATTAGGCCTATTAATTATGTGGTTAGATCTAATTTCATTAATAAATATTTTTTTAACATTAAAATAAACTTCATTAGTCAAGGAGATTTTCATTAATTGAACTTTAACAATTTTAAAAGTTTTTAAGTGCTCCTCTACTGAAACTTTTGAAATTTCGTCATACTTTCTGTAATTTTATTCTGGGTCCGTATTGCGTTGAAAAAAATTTACACAAGTATTTTCATATGTTGGTTGCACCTAGATAAGAAAACACGTCCATAAACGAATCACAAAAGGAAGATACGGGAAAGAAAAACCAAGATTTGTTTTCGGAAAACCAGTTTTGTTAACTCTCGGTTTGGGACTTACTACGCCTTACTCCTTGGGTATTTTCATTTGAAACTTTTACCAGACATTCTTCATTGTGTCTATTAAATTTTGATGTAGATTTGAGCCCCAAATTCGTTCCACAAGATTTGCAATAAATTTTTTATTCATCACTGCCAGGGACGAAAGGAAGGTTCGTTTGTGTGCAAAACTGTTTGATTTCTTTCCTAGGTGAATACTCATTCTTTTGATGTGAAATTTTTCGCGTTTTGTCCCAAATTTAGTCGAGATTCTTACGTGAAATTTCAAGAAAAAACTATTTCGAGAGAATTTTTGAGAAATTTTATTGAAAACCAAGGTTATCCTCTACCGAAGCTAGTGAAATTTTGCCCTACTTTCTGCAATTTTATTCTGGGTTCGTATTGCGTTGAAAAAAATTCACACAAGTACTTTCATATGTTGTTTGCACCCAGGTAAAAAGGCACGTCCATAAAAGAATCACAAAAAGAAGATACGGGGAAGAAAAGCTAGGACGTTTTGTTTTCGGAAAACCAGTTTTCTCCACTCTTGGTCTGAGACTTACTACGCCTTACTTCTTGAGTATTTTAGTTTGAAACTTTTAGTAGACATTCGTCATTGTGTCTATTGAGTTTTGGCAGAGATTTGAGCCCCAAATTCATCTCACATGATTTGCAATAAATTTTTTATTCATCACTGCCAAGGCCGAAAGAAAGGTTCATTTTTGCGTGAAACTGTTTGATTTCTTTCCTAGGTGAATACTCATCTTTTTGACGTGAAATTTGTCGCGTTTTGTCCCAAATTCAGTTGATATTCTTACGTGAAATTTCAATAAAAAACTATTTCGGAAGAATTTTTGAGAAATTTTATTGAAAACTAAGGCTACCCTCTACCGAAACTTGTGAAATTTCGCCATACTTTCTGCAAATTCATTATGGGTTCATATTGCGTTGAAAAAAATTCACACAAGCACTTTCGTATGTTCTTTGCACCCAGGCAAGGAGGAACGTCCATAAACGAATCACAAAAAGAAGATACGGGGAAGAAAAGCCAGAACGTTTTGTTTTCGGAAAACCGGTTTTGTTCATTCTCGGTCTGGGACTTACTACGCCTTACTCCTTGGGTATTTTGGTCTGAAATTTTTACCAGACGTTCGTCACTGTGTCTGTTGAGTTTTGGCTGAGGATTGAGCCCCAGATTCGTCCCACAAGATTGGCAATAAATTTTTTATTTGTCACTGCCAGGGCTGAAAGGAAGGTTCGTTCGTGTGTGAAACTGTTTGATTTTTTTCGTGGGTGAATACTCATCCGTTTGACCTGAAATTTGTCGCGCTTTGTCCCAAATTCAGTGCAGATTCTTGGGTGGAATTTAAGGAAAAAACTATTCTGGGATAATTTTTCAGATATTTTGTGCAAACCAAGGCTATCCTTTACCGAAACTTGTGAAATTCCAGCCTAATTTCTGCAATTTCATTCTGGGTCCGTATTGCGCTGAAAAAAATTCACACAAGCACTTTCGTATGTTCTTTGCACCCAGGCAAGGATGCACGTCCATAAACGAATCACAAAAAGAAGATACGGGGAAGAAAAGCCAGGACGTTTTGTTTACACTCTCGGTTTGGGACTTACTACGCCTTACTCCTTGGGTATTTTGGTCTGAAATTTTTACCAGACATTCGTCATTGTGTCTGTTGAGTTTTGGCAGAGGTTTGAGCCCCAAATTCGTCCCACAAGATTGGCAATAAATTTTTTATTCATCACTGCCAGGGCTGAAAGGAATGTTCGTTCGTGTGTGAAACTGTTTGATTTTTTTCGTGGGTGAATACTCATCCGTTTGACCTGAAATTTGTCGCGCTTTGTCCCAAATTCAGTGGAGATTCTTGGGTGGAATTTCAGGAAAAAAATATTCCGGGATAATTTTTCAGAGATTTTGTGCAAACCAAGGCTCCTCTACGGAAACTTGTGAAATTCCGGCCTAATTTCTGCAATTTCATTCTGCGTCCGTATTGCGCTGAAAAAAATTCACACAAGCACTTTCGTATGTTGTTTGCACCCAGGCAAGGAGGCACGTCCATAAAAGAATCACAAAAAGAAGATACGGGGAAGAAAAGCCAGGACATTTTGTTTCCGAAAAACCAGTTTTCTTCACTCTCGGTTTGGGACTTACTACGTCTTACTCCTTGGGTGTTTTCTTCTGAAACTTTTACCAAACATTCTTCATTGTGTCTATTAAGTTTTGGCAAAGATTTGAGCCCAAAATTAATCTCACAAGATTTGCAATAAATTTTTTGTTCATCACTGCCAGGGCCGAAAGGAAGGTTCGTTTGTGTGTGAAACTGTTTGATTTCCTTCCTAAGTGAGTACTCATCCTTTTGACGTGAAATTTTTCACGTTTTGTCCCAAATTCAGTCAAGATTCTTATGTGGAATTTCAAGAAAAAACTATTTCGAGAGATTTTTTGAGAAATTTTATTGAAAACCAAGACAATCCTCTACCGAAACTTGTGAAATTTCGCCATATTTTTTGCAATTTTATTCTGGTTTCATATTGCGTTGAAAAAATTCACACAAGTACTTTCATATGTTCTTTGCACCCTGGTAAGAAGGCACGTCCATAAACGAATCACAAAAAGAAGATACGGGGAAAAAAATCCTGGACGTTTTTTTTTAGAAAACCAGTTTTGTTCACTATCGGTCTGGGACTAACTACGCCTTACTCTTTGGGTATTTTCGTGTGAAACTTTTACCAGACATTTGTCACTGTGTCTATTGAGTTTTGGAAGATATTAAAGTCCCAAATTCGTCCCATAGAATTTGCAATAAATTTTTTATTCATCAATGTTAGAGCCGAAAGGAAGGTTCGTTTGTGTGTGAAACTGTTTGATTTTTTTCCTAGGTGAATACTCTTTCGTTTGACCTGAAATTTGTCGTGTTTTGTCCCAAATTCATTTCAGATTCTTACATGGAATTTCATGAAAAAAGTATTTTAGGAGAATTTTTGAGAAATTTTATTGAAAACCAAGGTTATCCTCTACCGAAACTTGTGAAATTTTGCCATACTTTCTGCAATTTTATTCTGGGTCGGTATTGCGTTGAAAAAATTCACACAAGTACTTTCATATGTTGTTTGGACCCAGGTAAAAAGGCACGTCCATAAAAGAATCACAAAAAGAACATACCAGAAAGAAAATCAGAGAGAGACGTTTTGTTTTCGGAAACGAGTTTTCTTCACTCTCGGTTTGAGATTTACTACGCCTTACTCCTTGGGTATTTTCGTCTGAAACTTTTAGCACACATTTGTCATTGTGTCTATTAAGTTTTGGAAGAGATTTGAGCCCCAAATTCATCCCACAAGATTTGTAATAAATTTTCTATTCATCATTGTCAGGGCCGAATGGAAGGTTCGTTTGTGTGTGAAACTGTTTGATTTCTTTCCTAGGTGAATACTCATCCTTTTGAAGTGAAATTTGACACGTTTTATCCCAAATTCAGACGAGATTCTTTCGTAGAATTTCATGAAAAAACTATTGTAGGATAATTTTTGAGAAATTTTAATGAAAACCAAGGCTATCATCTACCGAAACTTGTGAAATTTCACCATACTTTTTGCAATTTTATTTTGGGTCCGTATTGCATTGAAAAAATTCACACAAGTACTTCCATATGTTGTTTGCACTCAGGTAAGGAGGCACGTCCATAAACGAATCACAAAAAGAAGATACGGGGAAGAAAAACCAAGACGTTTTGTTTTCGAAAAAAACACTTTTGTTAACTCTCGGTCTGGGAATTACTACAACTTATTCCTTTGGTATTTTCGTCTGAAATTTTTACCAGACATTTGCCACCATTGTGTCTATTGAGTTTTGGCAGAGATTTCAGCCCCAAATTCGTCCCACACTATTTGCAATAAATTTTTTATTCATTACTGTCAGGGGCCGAAATGAAGGTTCGTTTGTTTGTGAAACTGTTTGATTTTTTTCTTAGGTGAATACTCATCCGTTTGATCTCAAATTCAATCGAGATTCTTACGTGGAATTTCATGAAAAAACTATTTCAGAAGAATTTTTCAAAAATTTTATTCAAAACCAAGACTATCCTCTACCGAAACTTGTGAAATTTCGCCATAGTTTCTACAATTTTATTCTGGGTCCGTATTGTGTTGAAAAAATTCTCACAAGTACTTTTATATGCTGTTTGCACCCAAGTAAAAAAACACGTTCATAAAGGAATCACAAAAAGAAGATAGGAAAAAGAAAAGTCAGGACTTGATACAACATTTTTTATTTTATAAGAAACAATTTTATTTAAACTAAAACCGAATAAGATTTATAGAAATTGTAAATTTTTCAATTCAAATATTTAATAATTACATAACTAAATAAGTAAAAAAAATGAAAACATTGAAGTATTAAGATGGTGTTAAAAAAAATAATCCTAAAAATTTAATGAAATTAAATAAAGGAAAAATTAAGGAAAATATAAAAATATTTTTTAAGAGTAGAAGCATAGTTTATCCAATTCACTTAGCAATCTGAGATTCTATTTTTCTTCTCCGTTGTTTCCAATGGAAATGGATTCCCTTCCCAACGGCAACAACGCCACCGGAACCCCGATCACCGCCACCGCCAACCCCGCGCCGCCTCCGCCGTCGAACCTTCCCCAGCTGACGGACTCTCTGAAGCTGGAGCACCAGTTCCTCAGGGTCCCTTTCGAGCACTACAAAAAAACCCTCCGCGCCAACCACCGCGCCGTCGAGAAGGAAATGTCCGCCGTCATCTCCGGCGTCAACGAAGCCGCCGACCTCTCCCCAGACGACGCCGTCAACCATCTTAACTCCCTTGTCTCCCGCCTGCAAGGGCTCAAGAGAAAGGTAAACTGCTGACCTAATTTTCTTGATTTGAATTTCGATTCATCGCGCGATGCACAAGAAGGAATTGTATTCTCGATTCGCATGGTTAATTTTGTATTCGTAGTGCTAAATGATATTCTGTGTAATGTGGTTAGTGGTTACTATGTGTAGTTATGATCTGTAGCATGGTTCTTGGTTCACGTTGTTCCAATGATTGGTTACGTTTATTATTAAGTATAACTGTTGCTTAATTGGAAATTTATGCTCACCTTTGGTGAGTTTTATGATGATCATGATTTGGATTCTTGTGAAAATATGTTAAAGTTGGAGGAGGGAAGTCGGGTAGAGCATTTGCAAGCACATAAGTGTCGAGTGCGTCTCGATCATTTAGAATCTGCCGATGCGGAAAACATGTCAGAGTGGAGTAATACTCGCTTGAAGCGGATTCTTGTTGATTATATGTTGAGGATGTCATACTATGACACTGCAGTGAAACTTGCTGAAAGCAGCAACTTGCAGGTAATGAATGAACAAGGTGATGTGTGATTGTTTGAAATGTGCATTTTCTTTTGGTATTGGTTCTAACAATAATATCACTCATGTTGGTGTCTCAGGATCTTGTTGATATTGATGTATTCCAAGAAGCAAAAAAGGTTATTGACGCTTTGCAAAATCAGGATGTTGCACCTGCCCTAGCATGGTGTGCTGATAACAAATCAAGGCTGAAGAAGTCTAAGGTTCATATTGCTGTTTGATCTTTTTAATCGTTGGTTCACCATACCCATAGGCTGAGTCATAGCTTAGGCTTTTGGGTTTATTTGGTTCTACAGTCTAGGTAATCGACATTTCTTTCCATGCATTTAGAATAGGAAATCATCTCAGACACACTGCAACCACAGAATATATTCATATTTAAGAGAAGGATAACCACCATATTGGTCAAAGTATAAAAAAATGTCTTTAGTCTGCTTAAAATTTGAAAATAAAAATAAAATTATAAACTAATGCAAATCCACACTTTCTCAAATGCCCACCAGTACCAATGAAATTTCTCATAGGGTGACACTTGTTTATAATAAATGCACAAAATCACTATGAAGGCATCAAATCACATTTACCATTGTTAACTTCTAGTGGTTTAATGACGACAGAGCAAATTGGAGTTCCAGTTGAGACTTCAAGAGTTCATAGAATTAGTAAGAGCTGATAACAATTTGAGAGCTATCACGTATGCTAGGAAATATCTTGCGCCATGGGCAACCACCCACATGAAAGAATTGCAACGAGTCACTGCAACACTAGCTTTTAAAAAGGATACCGAATGTGCCACATACAAGGTGAGTATACCTTGTCTTTGAGTGATTTTGTGCATTAGTGATACTGGTGTCTTTAATTTTATTATCTTTTTAATGCAATAGTGTTAGGGTTGTATTCATATTCTGTTAGAATTCTAGTATTTGTAATTAGAATTACAATTTGATGCCCTTTAGTAAGTTTAAGCTAGCGGTTCGCCGCAGTTGGCTATGATTGTGTCCATGGTCCGCATGAATGTTCCTTTGTCTCATCAGCATGGATGACTCCGTGATTCAATATCACCCCACATTTGTTTTGCATTCCCCCCCTACGCAGTTTTCATCCGAGGATTCAAAGGGGAAGAAAGTCTTCAATCGTTATGTGAAAGGAATAGAAAGGGCGCTAATGGAGTTCATAATTTCCTCTAGCAATGTGACATTTAAGAACGAATTAGTGACTTCTGAGTAATTTAGGTCTGTACTTGTTTGTTTAAGTTTTTATCATACATTATGATTCCCAATTCATGATTGAAAAATTGAGCAACTGATTCATGATGTGGTTTGGAATTTGATAACTATGTAAATGTCAATAACACAGTACAAGATGGAGTTGCTTCATTTTTTGGTCGTAAAGCGTTAATTTCATTGTAAAGAGTATGTAGTCCTTCAAGTTAATTATATACTTTACTCTAAAGAAAATAAAGGAATGAAAGCCAATATGCTAGTTGATATAAATTGTAAATGTTTCTAGTTGTTAATAGTTGTAGTCAAGAAATTGAACTGTGTCTTAAAGCTGTAAGTTGTGCTATATTCTCTTGTTGCAATAATCTATTGGACTTTTACCAAGCACATGTCTTATGTAATTCATGGCCAAAAAAAAAAGTCCTCTATGGATTACTTAAAAAAACAAGAACAATTATTTGCATGAGTTTTTGTGTTCCTCTGATCACTTGTTGAAGGAGATTTTCAAGCCTGTGGTATTTCACACGAAGTCTATCAACATATATTGTTGAAACTGTAATTCTTTGCCAGAAATTTTGCTTCATATTGCATCATTGTCTATTTTTGAGGAGCTTATATTTCAGCACTAAAATGTTTGCAATTTTCTCGTACATATTGTTTTACAGGTTTTATTTGAAGCTAAGCAATGGGATTTTCTAGTGGACCAATTCAAACAGGAGTTCTGCAAGTTATATGGCATGACATTAGAGCCCTTGCTCAATATCTATCTGCAAGCTGGGCTTTCTGCTCTCAAGACACCGTATCCATTTACAATTTGAACTGTTGATTATCATCTGGAAACACTTCTTTTAATGCTAGATGCTTCTATGCTGTGTGTGGATAGCCATGTTTGCATATATAACTGAAACACCCCGCCATCCTTCCCAGAAATTCTTAGCAACACTTGGACTTTCCTTATCCTTTTGAGGGAATTAATGATATTTAATGGTTTGCCTACTAAATGAAATTCCTTTTGATTGGAGTGGTTCGGTTCCCTCTTTATGCAGTTATTTTGAAACCCTCCATATATATTAAAGTTCAAAAGCATTCATAGTATTAAAAATTCATACTTGACACTGATAATCAGTCTTGAGCCTTTAAGGATCAAGTCATGATGATGAACCCCCGTGTTGTTAATTTGTTGTGAATGATTTCAAGGCTCATACTTATAATACTAAAGCCTCTTGTAAATTTGATTGGTTAGTCTTAGTGTATGCATTGTCACGGTTAAATCTATGAGATATGTCCCTTGACTTGATAAAGATATTGTTACGAGGATGATTGCACAAAAGAGGACCCTCTATCACAGGAAGCTTTCCGCACATTAGCCCTGCCACTGCCTTACTCAAAGCAGCATCACTCTAAGCTTGTTTGCTATATAACTAAGGAGTTAATGGACACTGAGAACCCACCGCAAGTCTTGCCCAATGGATATGTTTACAGCACTAAGGTTCCTGTTATTCAAGACATTCTTCTAGATGTTCCATGGATAAGCATATTTTATGAAGCTAATTTTATTAATTATTTGGTGTTCTTTTGCAGGCTCTTGAAGAGATGGCGAAGAAGAATAATGGTAGAATCATCTGCCCAAGGACGGGTTTAGTTTACAGCGACACAGAACTGGTCAAGGCATATATTTCATAAATCTATATACTTAAAAAGGTATTATTCATAGTTGAAAATGTCAATCTTGCCTTGGCTTCAAGCTACCATGGCTGTCTGATAGTAATGTTTTGGGAAATTACTCTGATGGGCTTCCTTTATTACGTCCATTCTTTTACTTGTGTTCCGGTGTTGACTTAAACTTGTACATATGTAAGATGTTTCAAACTGTCACTGGGATATAACGTAACCATGTGCATACATTGATTTGTATTTTTCATACTAATGAACTTGTCAGTGCCTTCATGGTTTGGAGGGATTTCATAGAGAAGAAAAAAGAGGTGAAATGCAGATGAGTCATGGATAGCTAAATGTGTCTATTCTTTTTAAGAGATTTTAAGGGCTGGGTTGCTTGTGCATGTGGGGATGGTGGCTGTACTGTGTCTAAAATTTTAGGGCTTAAATTATAATGAGTACAATTTTTATTTTATAAATTGGTTTTGAAAGAATGAGTTAAGTCTAGTTTTTTAAAACATTAAATAAATTATTTTTGAAGTTATAAATTATTAATTGAGTTTTTAAATTGGTAATTGTAAGATAAGTAGTTCATTACTATGAAGTAATTGCACTTTATTGTTTCTAGTTCACCAAATTATAATTAGAAGATGAGAACAACATTACGAAATTACCTTATAGATGTTAAGAAAAGAAAAATATGTTAAGTAAAGTACATTTTGGATTCTAAAAGTAATGTTTTGAAAATTACTTAAAACATTCTTTTCTTTTTTATGTTATTTCTTGAACACATTTTTTTTTATATTTTTAATACTTTGGAGAATACTGAATGAAACATTAAATTCAGTAGTGTTCACAACATACCCTTTAGAAAATTTTAAAAAACCACAACGTGTTTTGTAAAGTATTTTTCTGAAGAAAAATATTCCAACAAATGTTTCATGAGAAAAGTAATGTATAATTGTTACTGACCATTATCGTTTGTGTAAATAAATGTCTAAAAACTTTTTGTTTAGATATTCATTGAAATGTAAGATACCCATTATGCAGTTAATACAAAATAATATAGATGTAGAAGAAGAAGACAAGAAAATATAAAAGAGAATGAAAGATTCTAAGTGATGATGTTAATTTAAGATTCTTAAGATTCCAAAAAAAAGTGATAGATTGTGATCATTTTCAAACAATGAACCTAAAATAAAAAATGTGATCAATATGAATAAAAGATATCATTATCAATTGGTTTAAATGTGACCATTGCAAAATTAATGGTTAAACGGTGATCAAACCATGTTGACTTTCTAATAGAAATTAATTTTGTTATTAATACCTCATTAGTTAGGAGTAATTATAAGAAGGAAAGTAATATCATCTACTCCTTTCTTAAGTGATACACGAAAATAAATTGTTAATAAAAAATGTATACACGAGAGTGAATCAAATCTAAAATATTATTTAGATTTAATTTTTTAATCTGTGTAAGCTATGAAATTAACTTTTATAAAACTTGTTATAGTTAAAAATAAGTATTTTTTATTTTTAATATTTTATGACATAATACTTAAAGAAAATCATTAAATAGAAACTAATTTTAAAGACAAAAAATAAAAAATTATTGGTATCTAAATTAATTTCTATTATTAATAAAAAAATTCTAAATTGTTATTTAATTGGATGTTACTTTAAAAGAAATATTTATTAATAATAAACATTAATTTAAATACCAATAATTTTTAAAAAATTTTAAAATAATATTAAATTTAGTCAATATCATGACTAATTATTTCTTATTTTCAAAATTAGTTTTTATTTAATAATTTTTTAATGGTATAAAAAAATGTTAACAATGGAATGTAGAAGAAGGAAGTAAGATCGAAAGGCATTTGTTTTATTATGATTTATTGATTGATAAACGATTACTAACAAGTATCCCAAGGTTGTCTTCTATTCCAATTTTGATTATCCCAACTGTGATATAAACCATCTTCTCTTGCAGACCAGAAAATACGTTGATGTCCTTCTTCTGCACCAGGTATCACACTCAACGTCACACACTCCTTCCATTTCAATAAACCACTATGCTTTTCCATATTCAGCAATTTGGTGTAAGCATTTTTATGAGAAATTTCCACTTCATTCTTCTGAAAATCTGCTACAAATATTAACTTTGTTGGGCTTTGAGGCAAATCGTTCATAATGATGATCGCCATAATGTTTATCTCTGGAAAAATGTTTGAGCCATTTTGATGGGTCGATGCAAGAAAATCACCAGAAACTGAACTCTTCACATTCAAACACACTGCAACCAAAACCAAAACAAAAACACGCATTGAAATTGACATTTTTGCTTTCTCTACTTTTTGTGTGTGTGTTTCTCACTTAGATTCTACTTCTATATATATATATTTTAAGAAATTCATTAAATAGCAATTAAAATTATTATAAAAAATAATTAATTATTATATTAATTAAGTTAGATATTAATTTAAAAACTGAAAAACTAATTGTGTTCAAAGTAGTTTCTATTATTAATAAAAATTTATAAAATGACTTCTAAATTGGTATCTAAATTAAGATTTTAACTACTAATAGAATAAAAAATGTGATCTTAAACTGGTTTTAATTAGTCTTTTAAAGACTAATTTAAAATAAAAATATTAGTAACTAAAATCTTGATAGTTAATAATTAGATACCAATTTAAAAATTATTTTACAAATTTTTATTAATAATAAAAATTATTTTAGATATTAATAATTTTTTTAGTTTTTAGAATGATCTTTAATAATATAATGTGATAGTAATTAATTATTTTAGTTTTTAAAATTAATTAGAATTTAATAATTTTTTTCTAGGAATTGTTGTTTGTGTTAACATTATTATGGCACTAAATGCAAAGTTAATGCTCGGTTCTCGAGACAAGTTTTATAAATGTAATATTCCTGCTATTAAAGAATTATATTAATTATTTTATTTTTAATTTAAAAAAAGAGTTTTTAACTATTATGATTAAGTTCATATTTTAAATATATATTGTATTTTATTTAGAGAAAGTCTTCACAAATTAAATATTTTCCAAGAGAAACATTATGACTAAATAAAATAAAAATAAATAATTATTTAAAAGAACATTTCAATAGATGAGAAAGAAAAATTAATAATAAAAAAGATAAGATAAGATCACATTTAATGTAATCATAACTTTTTTAAAAAATAAAATAAAACAAATTTTGACTTGTAAAAAGCTGAAGTGTAAGAGAAATTAAAATTTGTTAGCATAAAAACGTATTATTTATCAGCTTTAAATCTCTGAAACCAATATTTGAAAGATATTTGATCATGCACAATTAACTTTTTCTGAGTGTGTATTGAAGAATTCATACAATTATTAAATGTTGAAAAAATGAAAGATATACGAGAATATGGTGCAACTTTACAAATTGATTAGAAAATCAGAGATCAGCATAACAGAGTAGGTCAAATTACAAATAGTTATGATATAGGTTAAATGACTTAAATCATATTTTACAAAAAAAAACTCTCATATTCTACCCTTTATATATAAACACTATAATCCATTATAATTTATAATTATTTTTTTTATGTGATATATTGTTCTAGACTAGAGAGTATGAGCGATTTCAACCTCAAGATATGTAATACAGTTAAGAATAAATGTATTTCTAGTCGAGTGTGTCTTTTCGGTTTTTTTCTGATTTATATGAATTTTTTTTCCTATTTTTTTGGTATCTGACCTTGTTGTCTCTACTTAAGATTAACTATTTAGAATCTTCAAATTTACATTGATACGACATCAAATATCCTTAAATACAAACATCGATAAACACCGTTTATACACAGAATTAGATTCGACCCATGACACTACATTTTTTTTTATCAGCAAAAAAATGAAATTAAATTAAGAGGGATACAAAAGGGGTATCCCAACCCTTTTACATAAATCAAACCACATTAAGAATCTCCAAGAATAAAGAGATGAACAAACACCCCAAAAGCAATATAAAGATAATGTTTGTTGCATAAGTTAAATATCTTATTCCAGTTAGCACCGTACTCGTATTGAAATGCTATAAGCAACATATACACGTTAAAATAAATGTTCTTAGTTTATGACGGTATTGAACTAATGATAACATGTAACAATGAAATATTTTAGACAAAATGAGAAAAATGAAAATTAGCAACTTAAATTATATTGATTTGTGAGAGAGAAATACAAGTTGGACTAAGGTGTTTATTGTGACAACTATTTGAAGTACTAAGACTTATTGAAAGATAAAAAAAAAAAAGTGTTAACAAGGACCCCAAAGTTCCTTTTTATCCCAACTTCTACCATCCCAACTGTGATATAACCCATCTTCTCTAACAGACCAAAGAATCCGTTGATGCCCTTGTTCTAAACTTGGAATCACACTGAACTCTGCACACTGCTTCCATCTCAACCCACCAGTGTGGTTATCTGTGTTCAACAATCTCGTGTAAGGAGTTCCACGAGGAATCTCAACTTCATTCTTCTGAAAATCAGCAAAAAGTATTAGTTTTGTTGGACTTGGAGGCAAATCGTTCGAAATAGAGATGCCCAAAATGTTTATATCTATGGGAATCTTTGACTCTGTTCCATACACTAAACTGCTCAAATTCAAACACACTGCAACCAAAACCAAACCAGAAACTACTGAAACTGACATTTTGCTTTCTCTACTCTTTCTGTGCTCTCTTACTTGGAATTCTACTTCTATTTATACACATTATTGTGGGTGTAACATCATTATCTTGTTACTGACTGCAAATGTACCGTTCTCGTACACATTTTATGTAGAGTGATTGAGGCAAATTTTACGTTATCTATTTTTGTTTATTTCAGAATAATAACTGTTGTTTTCCCTATCTTCTCATTTATTGATTTTGTATATCTACCATGGTAAAACTTCAGAATAATAAACTATCTAAAAAAATTACGACTTCACAACTTTAATTCTCGTATTACTCACAATTTGAAATTGTGTCGGTTTTCTACATGCAAAAGTTAAACGAGTTATGAACTACAAAAATTCATTTTATTTACTTCATTTAGTAAAAACTTAAAAAAATATAAATTATTTTACATTATTCAAACATGTTCTGTTGTTTAAAATAGGAATTTCATATATTATGATTGAATTGGAGTTTTTAAAGTGGATCAAAGTCTATGAATCAATCCCATCATAGGCTAAAAATAACTATAAATTTTAGTACGATTTTAAACAATAACCAAATTCGCTAATTCGTAATAAATGAATTAAACAATAAATACTTGGACGCAAGCTAACACAAATTTAAAAATAGGATATTTTATGTTGAATAATAATTCGTATTGTTATGATTTTTTTTTTGGATATTTTTAAGTTTAAAATGATTTTGTATTGTATTTGACTATTTGGAGTTCAAATTTTAAGCTGAATATATTGAATTTATTTTTAAAACTATTTAGATTTTATTTTAATGTTATTTAGAATTATTATTTGATATGCATGTTAATATGATATTTATAACTATCATTTATATATATATATATATATATATATATTATTATATCGAAGGTCCATAATGAAATTATCAACCACTAGAACTATGATTAGGAAAATACAAGAAGAATGAGACTTAGTTGAACTCAATAAGGTCAAACTCTTATCATCTTGGATAAAGTTTTAATTTGTACAAATGTATAGAGTAGGTTAGGTTTTGTTTGGACTTGTATTATTAATTTGGGTCTAGTAAAATATGTTTTTGAACTTGTATTAGGGTTAATGTAGACTAAGGTTGGATTTAGGATTTAGGCCTAATTTATTATATTTTTAAATTTATAACTCAGAAAATTATGTTTATAACACTTTTCAATGTTCCAACAATGTAATAAAAAAAATTTACAAAATTTGAGTTAACTCAAATCTATAAAAAAAAGTTATTATTTAAATATTTTTAAAGATAAGGATAAATTTGTAATATTATATTTTACATTTTGAAAAAAAAATCAAAATTTTATCACAATTGTCACAACACTCACAAACATACATCAATCCAAATACATTCACTTTTTTCAAACTTTTCTCTCAAAATCTCACACATTCATTCTCTCAAATCTCAGTACATTTTCTCTCAAATCCAAACACACCCATAAAGATGAAAAAAAATTTAATATAAAACTTGACCAAGTGTATAAGTATTGCTAAATAAACTATACACATTTAATAATAAAGTTAAGAAAAATTAATGTATCTTGAAACTTCAAAACATACTCATACAAGTGGAAATAGTACATTAATAATATTTTAAATATTTACAATTTCATATCAACCTCCTGATGATATCTTTATGTAAGAATAACATTTATCATCACTAACTTATAGTGCTAGCAAATTAACGAATTTAGATTTGTTATTTCATAACCAATTTATCAAACGCTCTTAATCTAGAAAGTTGGTTTATTATTATAGGGCTTCATCATATCCCATATACCATCACATTTGAGTATTTAAAAAATAACAAAATTATTATTTTGTCTCTCATGAATTAAAGATGAATAATTAATCGGGACAGTTAAAATTTAGATTAAGCAATTTTACATCAGTAAAAAACAATAAATAAATATAGATCATAGGTGACTCAACCTTCATACAAAAGAAAAAGAAAAAAAATAAGAAAGGACTTCACGTTTCAATCTAAACCAAGCCATCAACTAAAGCTACCAATCAGTCCTTATCCCAATCAAAACACAACTACGAAAATTCAACCATGAGAATCGCACGCCAAAGTGTGTACCAACACCACAAACACCAAGAATCAAAATCCTAAACAAAATCACTAAACCTCCTTACAAAGATCACACCAGTTATACATCCTAATCATTCAACATAAAAGAAGAAATAGAGATATGTAAATGTGTCAATTTGACATTTATTTGATTTGATATGATTTATTGATTCATATATGATGGTTAACAAGTATTCCAAAATTCCCTTTTATCCCAATTTGTAGTGTCCCAACTATGATATAAACCATCTTCTCTTACAGACCAATAAATACGTTGATGTCCCTTTTCTAAACTAGGTATAACACTGAACGTTGCATACTGCTTCCATCTCAATCCACCAGTGTGATTTTCCATATTCAGCAACTTTATGTAACGATTCCCATTCCCAGGACGAATTTCTACTTGACTCTTCTGAAAATCTGCAAAAAAGAACAATTTTGTTGGGCCTGGAGGCAAATCGTTGGAAATGGAGATTCCCAAAACGTTTATGGTTGGAGAAATGTTTGAGTCATTTTTATGGGTGGATGCAAGAGAATTAGCAGAGACTGAACTCTTCAAATTCAAACACACTGCAACCAAAACCAAAAGGGAAACACAGATTGAAATTGACATTTTTTTTGCTTTCTCTACTTTTTTTTTGTGTTCTTTCACTTAGGATTTCTAATTCTATTTATACATGAATGTGTCTGTGTAGTTGTGTTTCATTAAGCACATTTAATCAATCAAGGGTGTTTCTTATTGCACCCATCATTTTCGAAACACCATTATACCCCTTTTAAAAATGATTTATAGATTATTCTTTATTACGAAGTGGACTTTAAGCCTAACTCAACTCCATAAAACCGGCTCATAGGGTTGAGGTTTGCACCCACTTATATATAATGAAAAGCTCTAATCTCTAGTCGATGTGGGATCTCCAACATTCTTTCCGATATATTTCCAGAACATACTTTTCGACATATTCCAGATTTACCATTCTAAAAATAAATAAAAAATATGTTCTGAAAATGTTATTCTGAAATGGTTTTTTGTCTTTTGAATTTCTTATTTTAGAAACATTCTTTGTTTACGAAACTTCAATCCTACAAATACTTTTTGCTTACGCAATCTCTATTCCATAATCACTCAAAAATTATGAAAGAAATATAGGGGTGCAAAAGAAAAATGTAAAGATATAGAAAGAAACAAGTTCTTCAGTCAAATACTTACATTGATTTCTTTGGTTTATTAATTGTTAACCGTTTCCAATAACATGCATTAACTTTTGTCATAATTAGTAACGGATTCTTGATGTCATTCTCTTCTAATATATACAAAAACCTATTTAATGAATAGTAATTTAAGTGTAATTTATGGTATGTTCTTTAAACAGAGAATGTGGAGTAGTTTTCTAATATAGAGACACTGATATATATGTATGTATACATTAAATCTTTAGTTTACTTTTATGTGTAAATTGTAAAATTGTTATATTACTCTATTTTGTTATTTAGTCACAACACTGAATTCTTTCTATACGTGTGAAATTTAAAAATATTATAATATAAAAAGCTAAATTAAAAATGTGTCATGTATATGTCAACATAATTAAGAAAGTGTAAAATATAACTAATTCTCTATGTTTGGTATAGATACAAAAATATGAAATTACATAAATAATAAGCAAACAAAAAATAATAATGTTATGATTTCGAGAATTTTTAATTTGGAAAACCTCATCAAAAAAGTAAAAACTCACCAAATGCAATCCGAAAATGTTTCCACTATTAAAATAGGATTACAATATTTTTTTTTCTCACCCTACGAGAATTACACTTAATCTCACCTAATGTAATACAATATCTCTCTAACTTCTCACTAGGATTTTTAATCTTACAATAGGATGGATATCAACTATCTCATTAATTTCGTAAAGAAGGAAGGATGACCAATCATTCACATGGATTAAACCAATTGACAACGATATCTTTTATTCAATGAATCATATTTTTCGTTTTAGGTTAATTGTTTGCAATTTCACGTATAAATCACAATCTATTAATCTTTTGTTTTTTGTTTTTTGAAATTCTAAGAATATGAAATGCATCATCACTAAGGATCTTTCGTTCTCTTCGGTGTCTTCTTCTTCTACATCTAGTTTCTATTGTTTTGTGATTCATTATACAACATTTAAGTCAATGCTTAAAAAACTAAATAATATTATATATATATATATTTAAATAAGAATATTTCAAAATGAAAGCACTATTTAATATAAAGATAATTTATACAATAAACTTTGCAATGCAAGAAGAAGTATCAATCAATAGGAAAACTTGGTAAAATAATAACTAGCTTTACTTTATTGAAAAGAAAGAACTAGAAGAAATATTTCAACAATGATTGAATGTCCAACTTTTCTTTTTCTGCCATGAATTATTATCCCAACTATGATAAAGACCATCTTCTTTTATATTCCAAAAGATCTTTTGATGACCTGCTTCTACACTTGGATCATATGCTAAGAAAGAAATGCAATTTCTATCCCAATACATCGCACCAGCTTTAATACCATTCATTTTGTCAAGTATAACATAAGTTCGACCAGGTGTCAAATAAACTTCATTTATTAGGTTATTGTAGAAGAATATCACATTTTTGTTGTTACGAGCCATAACATTGTGAAAGGAAAGAACAAGTATGTTAATGTCTATGTGAGATGATTCAGGTTCTTCAAAATGGGTAGATGGAAGGGAATTGGTTGAAGTTGAAAGAGACTCAAAATCAGCAGATGCAAAACTTAAGCCATTTATCAAAAACATGGTGAGAAGAACCATGAGAGATGCATAAATTGATCTACACATTGTGTTTCTGTGGTTTTTCTTACTTCTCCAATGGATCAATAGTATTATTACTCTATTTCAGTTGTATTCTTCACTCTCCTTCACCCAATGCTACTTATATACACCAAGTTCTTAAAATTTTGGAAAAGAAAATGATAGTTTGAAAACTCTGGAAGTTGTATACAATTTTTGATGTGATAGGTTTATAAATAAATATATATAATAAAGGATAAATTTATACTTAAATTATATGAAAAAATATTAAAATAATAGTATTGGAAGTTGTAATGAGACTGTATAAAATATTGGGGTTGTCAATGTATCGTTATCTTATAATTATTTATGTTTGTCTTTTCTTCTAAAAGTGAACTGAACAGGTTGTAATTATTATTTATAATAATTTGAAACGTAATCATTATATAACAACAAAATTTAGAGACAAAAAATAATTAGTCATTATGTTAGTTCAATTAGATATTATTTTATAAATTAAAAAACTATTAATATTTAAAATGGTTTCTATTATTAATAAAAAATTATAAATTTTGTTTAACCAGAAGCAATTAGTGGGAAATGGAGATTCCCATAACGTTTATGGCTGGAGAAATGTTTGAGTCATTCTTATGGGTGGATGCAAGAGAATTAGCAGAGACTGAACCCTTCAAATTCAAACACACTGCAACCAAAACCAAAGGGGAAACACAGATTGAAATCCATATTTTTTTGCTTTCTCTACTCTTTTTTTGTGTTCTTTCACTTAGGATTCTTCTTCTATTTATACATGAATGTGCATGTGTAGTTGGGTTCATTCAGCAATGGTGTTTTCCCCTTGCATCATCCATTACAAAAATATCATGAAATAGAAACCAATTTTTAGACACCAAAATAGTTAGTTGCAATAGTAACTAAATTAGAGTCCATTTTAGAAACTATAAAAAAAATTGGTTTCTAAATTAGTTTTTATTATTGTTAAATAGTTTTTAAATTGGTATCTAATTAGTAATTAAAGTTTTAACTACCAATTATTTAGTTTTTAAATTTGATCTCTAAAACTTTGGTTGCTAATTAGATACCAATTTAGAAACTATTTAACAATAATAGAAACTAATTTAGAAACCAATATTTTGTTTAGTTTCTAAAATGGTATCTAATTTAGTTACTAGTGCAACTAATTATTTTGATCTCTAAAAAATTATTTTTATTTCATGATTTTTTTAGTGATCAAAGATCATTTTATTCATTTTAAAAATGATTTCTCGATTATTCTTATTAGAATATTTTTAAAACATATTTTTATGAATGCTAGATTTATTATTTTAGAAATAAAAAAAAATTGTATTTCAAAAATGATATTCTGGAATGAATTTTTTCATTATGGAGTTCTTATTTGAGAAACATCGTTTGTTTACGAAATTCTTATTCTGAAAATACTTTTTCTTATAAAATCTTTATTCCAAATCACCCCAAATAATAAGGATAATTTTAATATTTAAAAAATATAAAGATGAACGAAGAAAAATATAAATATACAGAAAGAAACAAGTTCAGTCAAATACTTACACTGATTTCTTTGCTTTATTAATTGTTAACCGTTTCCAATGACTTTCATTAACTTTTGTCATAATTAGTAACGGATTCTTGATGTCATTCTCTTCCAATATATACAAAAGCCTATTTAAAAATGAAATTGTAATTTATGGTATGTTCTTTAAAGAGACAATGATATATGTATGTATACTTTAAATCATTAGTTTACTTTTATGTGTTAATGTAAAATTGTTGCACTACTTATTTCAACTCTATTTTGTTATTTAGTCACAACACTGAATATTATAATATAAAAAGTTAAATTAAAAATGTGTTATATTTATGTCGAACAGAATTAAGAATGTGTGAAAATATAACAATATCATCTTTAGGAAAATCAAAACTAATTTCCCCTCTTCGGTATAAATATAAAATGGGTGCTTGCAGAAGTAAAAAGCAAAAAAATAATAAAAATAGAGTTATGATTTCAATAATTTTTAATGTGAGAAAACTTCATCAACTTATGGAACCTAGTCCAGAAAATGTTTTCACTATTAAAATATTATTACAATATTTCTTTCTCTCACGATAAGACTCAATTTCACCCAACAAGGATGTAATACAATATCTATCTAACATCTCACTAGGATTTCTAATCTCACACCAAAGTGAATATCAACTCTCTCATTTACTCTTTATGTTGCTCTTCTCATTTACTCATGTTTAATTTTAAAAAGCTTTTTAAAAACTAATTTCATAACATATTCATAGAACTCAGATTACAAAATTAAATATAAACAATATTTTAGTTTTAATTCACTCTTATTGTTGGAGATCACACATCGACTAGAGATTAGAGCCTTTCGAAGTTTATAAGTGGTTGCAAACCTCACCTCATTAAGACGATTTTTTGGGATTGAGTTAAGCTTAAAGTCCACTTCGTAATAATCATCGTATACACTTTTTATTAACTGTTTATTCTCATGTATAACTTAAGGAAGGAGTAGATGAGATCACTTTCCATCTTATAATTACTCCTAATTAATGAGGTATTAATAACTACATTAATTTCTATTAGAAAGTAAGCATAGTTAGATCACCGTTTAATCATTAATTTTGTGAAGATAAAAGGATGACGAATCATTTACATTGGCTAAATCAATTGACAACGACATCTTTTATTCATGTGGATCATATTTTTCATTTTCGGTTAATTGTTTACAATTTCACATATAAATCACAATCTATTAATCTTTTGTTGTTGAAATTCTAAGAATATGAAATGCATCATCACTAAGAATCTTTCATTCTCTTCTGTATTTTCTTGTCTTCTTCTACATCTAGTTTCTATGATTTTGGGATTCATTATACAACATTCAAGTCAATGCTTCAAAAACTAAATAATATATATATATATATATATATATATATATATATATACTTATTTAAACCATTATTTAATATAAAGATAATTTATCCAATAAACTTTGCAATGCAAGAAGAAGTAGCAATCAATAGGAAAACTTGCTAGAATAATAACTAGCTATACTTTATTGAAAAGAAAGAAATAGAAGAAATATTTTAACAATGATTGAATGTCCAACTTTTCTTTTTCTGCCATGAATTATTATCCCAACTATGATAAAGACCATCTTCTTTAATATTCCAAAAAATCTTTTGATGGCCTGCTTCTGCATTTGGATCATATGCCAAGAAAGAAATGCAATTTCCATCCCAATACATCACAGCAGATTTAGCACCATTCACATTGTCAAGTTTAACATAACTTTGACCAGGTGTCAAATAAACTCCATCTTTTTGGTTATTGTAGTACAAATCAACATTTTTGTTGTTACGAGCCATAATATTGTGAAAGGAAAGAGCAAGTATGTTAATATCTATGTGAGATGATTTTGGTTCTTCAAAATGGGTAGATGGAAGGGAATTGGTTGAAGTTGAAAGAGACTCAAAATCAGCAGATGCAAAACTCAACACATTCATCAAACACATGGTGAGAAGAACAATGAGAGATGCATAAATTGATCTACACATTGTGTTGTTTCTGTGGTTTTTCTTACTTCTCCAATGGATCAATAGAACTCTATTTCACTTGTATTCTTCACTCTCCTTCACCCAATGCTCCTTATATACACCAAGTTCTTCCAATTTCGAAAAGAAAAATGATAGTTTGACAACTCTTAAAGTTGTATACAATCCTTGATGTGATAGGTTTAAAAATAAATATATATAATAATGGATAAATTTGTACTTAAATGATATGAATTTTTTTTAAAATAATAGTATTAGAAATTGTAATGGGACTGTATAAAATTATTTATGTTTGTCTTTTCTTCCAATAGAGAACCAAAAGAACAGGTTGTAATTATTATTTATAATAATTTGAAATGTAATCATTATATAACAACAAAATTTAGAAACAAAAAATAATTAGTTATTATATTAGTTCAATTAGATATTATTTTATAAATTAAAAAACTATTAATATTTAGAGTGGTTTCTATTATTAATAAAAAATTATAAATTAATTTATATATTGATATCTATATTAGCTACTAAGATTTCAACTATTAATATTTAAAATTATAAATTAGTATTTAAAAAACTAATAAAGACTAAAGTAGAATGTAAAGTAATTAGTAACTAAAACCTTATTAACGAACTACTTTATAAGTTTTTATTAATAATATAAACTATTTTACACACCAATATTTTTTTAATTTATAAAATGGTCTCTAATTAAATCAATATAACAATTAATTATTTTGGTATCTAAACTTAATTTTTATTTAATGATTTTTTTACCATGTTTTATATATATATATATATTGTTTTATCTGTTAAAACATTAAATTTCACTCAATCAAATTAAGTAGATTAAATAAGATAGATCTTTCATTAATTATTTTAAGAAGTTGCATTTACTTTTCTTGTCATACTAGATGACATTTATATCTTCTTTAGTCTTAAAATGCCTATTTTATATTTAGTTAAAAATATCATACTCTTTATGAATTTTAAAGAATATTTGTCTCCACCGTGTTTTTTAATAAATCAAATTCATTTTTATACTATAATATAGTTGCACTACATTAAGTTTAAAAAAATATATATAATTTAGTCTCATAAATTTAGATATATTTTATTCGTTTTTTATTGAAAAAAAAAATTGATCTATAGAGTACTAAAAAAATCTATTTTTTAATTGAATCTCTTACAATTTAATTGTTTAATTTTTCTGTTATGTGTGTTATATGGGTGATATGACTATTATTCTACCCAATTACTTATCTCATATGTTAATAAATATGATTTTTTGTAATTAATATAAAATGATACTATAATTAATATAAACAATAAAAATTATTGTCATTCTACATTAATCATAATATTATATTAATCATAAAATCTCATATTTCTTAATATATGGAGACAAGTAAACAAGATAATGAGACAGAATAATAGTTAAGTCACCCAATTAAAAAAAAATTAAATGAAGGAAACTTAATTAAAAAATATAAATTTTTTAAATACTTAATAGACAAAAAAAAATCAATATCACTAATTAAAATATCCAAATTTATGAATTACTTTAAACTTAATTAAACATAAGTATATTCATATAGTATCTTACTGTTTACACACAAAAAAATAGACTAATGATTTAAATAATCATCATTCTTAACTTCATTCATTTCATTCAAGAATCAATTAATGGTTCATTAATTACCCTGATTTTAAGAGATGCATGCTATTTAAAAAGAAAATGGCAACCATAAGATAACCTACTTTCAAATGTTACATGCACTTTCTTTGGTGCTTCAGCAAGTGACTAATTACCATCAACAAGTCAAGGAGAAACAGTAGTTCTCCAGCCAGGCAGAAGCAGATTTGAGAATGCGAAGCTCACCGAATAGGAGATCTTGAGCCATTACTCTTCTAACAAAAAGACTTTCACAGAAGGGAGGGCAATGGCAAGAACCCAGTGACTGCACAACAGCATGAAAAAAAAAGAGTATATCAACGCTAAGAACAGTAAGATCTTTGAATGAATTGGAAAAAAAATGGAAAATGAAGCAAGCATTTTAATACACTTTTATATTTTGATTAGTTTAACAATCTCAAAATACCAAGGCTAATTTTCCCTGAACCGGACCAATTCTGACCTGCACCTAACGCTGCACATAACCTGCACCAAACCAATTATGACCATCCATAACACAGGAATGTCTTCCGGATGTTAAAATCCAGAAACTTTTTTTTCATTCCGGATGTGAAAATCTCGAAAACATGACAAGGACAATTTGGGGTTTTAAAAAAAATGATGGGTGCAGATCACAATTGATCTGGTGTAGGAAGAATTAGCCAAATACCAAATGTGATCAAATGGCCCAGGCCCACCCAAATGCAATTTTCTCTCAACTTGCTACTGATTCGGTAACCACATGTTTGGATATTAAAACCAATCATATAGATATATATTTAGATGAAGTCCTAAAATTTTACCGTAATAGTCTCATTGCGCTCCTCAATTAATTGGATGAATACCGATAACAACATCAAGTGTGCTTGTATCTCTTTGGTGATATCCTTTAAAGGGCGCCTAGCTAGCCTTCCATCATTTTGAGCAGCTTCCTCGACCAAATCGTCAAGTTCTGATTTTTTTCATAAGCATAAATTCCAAAGTGGTTACTGTTAGTATATCAGTTCTTTTGTGAGAAGAATTGTAACCATTATTGCATTAATAAAACTAAATAAATGTGATTTATGTGCACACTGAGATGTGTTCTTTGGTTAAAATTCAAAGTGAATACTGTTTTATGCATATAGCTTATTTAACAAGTGTGACATTTTTTGGGTGGGAAGAATTGTACGCATTATTGCATCAGTAGAACTAAACAAACAAGAGTTTATGCGCACCCTGAGATGTGGTACAAGAAAGAACACGAGCAAGCGCACGAAGTGACTGTGGAAGACCCTTCCCTTTTCCTCTATCTGACTTCACCTCCCTATGTGATCACAGCTTCTATCAGATAGCCAAATACTAGCAAGTATATTATCAGCAAAATTTTAGAGTAAAACCATACCAGGAAGTCCTACATTATCAAAAGGAAAATAAAAATATGGAAAAGGGTTCAACTGTTTGTATGCACATTTCATGCAACTGAGACACATGAAAACTCAAAATGGGTACAGGTGACAGTGCCGTGACTCAGAAAGTGAAACATGAAAAATAGATCAAAATAATATTGCAAATTAACCATTGAAGATAAATAGACGGGGATATCCATTACTTTGCTTTGCTGAAAGTAAGCACTGCATTCATGAGTAACAAGGGCAATTTGGATTCATAAAGCAAAATCATTCTATTATGTTGGTCAAATGAACCAAATACCAAGAATCAGCATACAAAAATTGGACTATATTATCTAAATGATTCTGCAAGACGAACAAATTAGGAATCAGTACAAACTTGATACTGAAGGTATTCACAGGATATGTCAAGTCCTTCATATCTTTAGGATGAGGTACAATGTTTCGATGCAAGAGCTCCAACTTCATGTCATGCAAAGGATCGTGCTTAGGTACATCAAACTGGATCTTAACCTGGGAATAGTTACCATTATCAATCAGGATAGCTGATACAATCATAAAATAGTAAAGCAACAAGCCAGAGGACCCAAAAAAATATATCAGCTGACATTCTATGGAAATTCAATTGCAAGGATATACCTGATCGTAAATGTTGTATGGAACTGTAAAACCAAAGTCCAGCACTAGAGTAGCATTTGAAAACTTTCCATATCTTATTAGGACCTAAAACCAATAAGAAAACCTCTAAACCCATGTGAAATTTTTTATAACTGAGAACCAATATGCCTCATTAAATTCAAGCAATCTATACATTAACTAAAATTGACTGAAGTCTCACAAATGAAGTTATTTGTGATAATAAGGCCACCATTCATATTACTTCAATCCATTTTTTTATGAGAAAATCAATCATATTAAAGTGGATGGTTACTTTATTAGAGAAAAAGTTCTACCTAGTTGAATGGCTACTAGTAACACAATCTGACATTTTCACAAATATCTTATACTATGTTTGTTTCCAGGTATGTGCAACAAGGAGGGAGGGGGGAGTGATTGAGTTTATTTTTAAAAATATTGGGGCTTATAATTCATAACATCCAATTTGAGAGAGGAATGTTAATGTATAGTAGTTCATATACGCATTTTGTAAATCTATCTTTATCTATCTATCTACTACATGTGCACATGTGTATGTATGGTCTGTAACCCTTTTACTAAGATAATAAAATCATTTTTCAAAATATTTTCTATCTCTTTTCTCAAATGTTATAGAGCAAACTAGGTAATGCTTGTTGTTTAATCAATCAAGGAACCAAAAAAAGAGTCAAAGGTAAACTTTTCAGGAATGATGTCACTGATTAATTCCATTGCGTAAAAGACGGGAAAAGACGAAACCTAAATTTTTTGTATAAATTCCAGCTCACAAAATACAGAAAATTATGCACCAACTTTATAATATAAATTGTTAGCACAATAGTAAATGACCTGTTCATCAGGAGCATAGTCACGATCAGCAATAATCTGCACATAATTGCAATATTAAATTAAAATTTCAAGTACATAAGTTTGAGTGTGTGTAATTGTTTCTTATTTGATTAGGCAAAAGAGTCTTATTGCAGCAGGCTTGTGCTACTCAAATACTGGACCTGATTATTATTTCATGCTTAGTATTTTTTTATTTTTTTTGTTACTCTTAAAGATTTGTATGGTAAGTAATATCACCCCATATCATATCATAATAGAACAAAGAGTGGAAATCAAAAGAAAAATTAACTGAGAGACGATTCATCATTCACACACTTCCTCTTACAACCATCTCCTCTTAGTTTTGTGCTTCTTATCATAACTAAGTTCATTATCATTCCCCTACTCTCTTCATATTATTTGTGTATCCCTTCAATCTTTTTCCTCCTTTAGGATAAACTTTTACTGTATGATCTGGAAATGTATAACCAGAATAATTGAGCATAACATGTGAGAGATACGACACGAAAACAAAATAATTATTGCCCAGGACCATAAAAATGAAAATTGACTTTTATGTTTTTGAGAAGAGGGGGTTGAACTGTTTAATAACCATTTTAATCAGGCTCCAATGACCAATGATCGATTAGATACAAGACAGGAATGTGTATGTGCAAGAGAGAGAGAGAGAGAGAGAGATCAAACTTCTGAGCATTGTTTGTCATCATCACTCATTACAATTGCTTCTGAAACTCCATCATGGTTTAAGAAATCTGCAAATGGAATCTATAAAAATATTAAAAAACTAATTATGTACCAAGCATAAAATATAAGAGAAGTCTTCATACAGTAGCAATACCAGAGCTAAACCCTTTGTGCTTCCCCATGCTCGAGAACCAACTGGTAATTCAACATTAAAGTGATCAAATAGAACTCAGAATGGGTTTCATATTCAAAACAACATAATAATAAACGAGGTTTATCAACCCCTTTCAAAATTTAGTCTGAGTAAAAGATCAGGCAAATCATAAAAGATCAAAAGACTATCAGCTACATTAATGTACCCTATAATGTGAACATACAATGAAAGCACAAACTTTTCAAGTGTTTGCTTTACCTAGTGTGCATGCATGCATGAAGTCCTTGAAAGTAAAATCTTCAAAACTTATATGGACAGATTCAAAAACCTGAATTAGGAGGATAAATTTAATATAATCAGTCTTTAAAATAGACAACTTAGTTTATTTAGCCACTCATATGAGGATAATACTTTGACCCAAATACCTATTGCATTGTAAATTAAACAATAAATTTCTTCATTCTAACAAATAAAACCTTCTGAGTTTCTATTGATAAATAAAGGTACTCATTTCATCATCTCATGACTTCACATACACCAAAAGAAGCTAACATTCTTCTGTATAGTTTTTGGGATTTTAATTGCCCTCTATTTTGTAACAAGGTTTCTTGTCCTATAATATTTCCTAAAAAGCAAAATATGTTTTGCTTTATTCCAAGATAGATAATAAAAAAACTGGAGTCAACTGCATAATTAAAATTAAAAATGAAAGTACATACTAACCTAGGTAAAAATATGTTTTAATCCCTACACCTGGCAGAAACCTAGTGTTGCATATATGATAGCTAAAAATTTCAACAATAATAGATTGAGAAACAACTTGAACATTTAAAAGTAGATAATGATGAAAAGTACTTACACGCTTGATTGTCAAAAAGTCCTTTTCAATTTGAGACCTATGGTCAATAGTTTCCTGATAAACTGAACTTGGACGAATCATTTCCAGCTCACTTTCATTCCAAAATACCTGGATGGAAACAAAAAAGTTCAAAAATCAACCCACAGTAAAGGTCTTCATGATTATTCTCGAAGTCCAAAAACTGTATACAAAGTGGCCATTAATTATTTCAAAAGAATAATTGGAATCAAAAGAATAGTATGACCTATTTCAGAACCTAAAATTGGTACATGGGCAAAGTGGCCATTAATTACAGAAAAGAGAAATGGATTCTATAGAAATATCATACATTGGAAGAACATTTTTGTCAGGAAAAAAGCACTACTAAACACTATACAATAATACAAGTAAGAAAAAGAACAAAAACTTGCCGTATTGTGCAGCTCCCTTAGCTGTGGAAGACAGCTGATATAAGGATACCATTCAGAGCCCTATCATTCAGACAAAGATGATATAGATTTAGTTTACTCTAAGCTAAACGTGACACAAGTCTCAAAGAATATATAGATTTTCTCTTTAATACATTTTTTTCAGTTTCATACTTTTGTTCAGGAGAATTTCTTATACAGCCCTATCTCTGTAGTTTTCTTTTACCCTTTGTCTTGATGCATTTCTTGTTAAATTAAAAGAACTCTAAGCTAAATATAGCTACACAAAATTACATTTTGTTTTATAAAATTTGAGCTCAAAAGCTCCTAAAATTCAGATGAAAATCATTATCAGGGCAAACTTATAACATTACCTGACCCAATTTCTTCTCAGTAAGAATAACAATAGCAAGTTTTGCAATATCTCCAACTTGCTCACCGATCAAAGATTTGATTTCAGGAGGGAGATTATCAGCAGTTATTTGCTGCAAAACCAATCATGAATACCGTCAATAGCAAGCATTCATTGCGACATGTTAAGTAGTGCCATAACATAACATTCGAGCACAACTTAGAATGCAAAGCATACCACTCTGTAAGGAACCTTTAAAATGCAATCTCCAGTTTGTATTGTCTTGGAAGCAAACAGAGACCTATCAAAGAAGATGCCAAGCGGGTCAACAAATATTATAATAAATTATAATATACCAAAATACATGTTTCAACATTCCATTCCATTTTCAGTTGTGAAGAATCTTATTATTAGATAAATATCATCTCATATAAAATTTTAGATTTTTAGTTGTAATTTTTATAAGTTGTAATTGTTTTATCAGGATCAGTTTTTTTATTATTATTTATATGTTATATAAATATAACACTCAAATAATGTAAGTGTGGAATAATTCTAGATTAATGAAATATATGATTGTCTTTTTTTCTCTCTTTTGTCATCATTCTCTAAATAAGATATATAAAACTAATATGTTAAAATATTATATCAAATCATATTTATCATCTAATAAAAAGTGACCCAAATTAATTTCCAATATCATTTGAATTTCACAGCAACAATATTGTAGGATTGAAAGAGGAACAAACCTTCCATACGAAGATTTCCCGATGAAAAGCGAGGAGGAAACTACAGAAGCAGCTTTCCGCTCCAACCATGGCCAAAACTCGAGGCAATTGGCAGAAAACTAGGGTTTGGGCGAGGCGAAAAGGATTGAGAAAAACACGAATATGATTTATCAATTTAACTGAGAGAGAGAGGAATTTGAAGCGAACCTGGTGAGGTTTTGAAAGAGCCAGAGAACAGAAGCCAAGGTGAAGAGAATGAAGAGACCACCGCAAGCTTGCAGTTGCAGTGCGAGCTCGAAACGGCATTGGTGAACTTCGAACGCGTGTGGTGTCGATACCATACGACGTCGTTTACTCAGTGCACTCTTTCTAGTTCACTCACTCTGCTGCAAATGCAATGTACTCAAAACACTGAAGAAAAAAGAAAAGGAAACCTAAATTGCTCCGTCAATTTTATAGTGCATTGATTCTATTATTCTCACGTTTATTCTTAAAAATTAAAAGTTGTGTTCTAATCATTTTCATTACATCTCCTACAATTATACATAGCAATAGTTTAAGACTATGTGATTAATGTTTTTGTGACAATAGTTTAAGACTATGAGATTAATGTTTTTGTTTGGATTAGTAAATTGAGAAGAAAGTTTAGACAAAATAAAGTAACATAAGTATAGTGAGAATTGTACCATAAGTATAATTTAATTGTTTGTAATTAAAATATTATTTTTTAGGAGTGGTCTTGAAAAAAAAATTGTATAAAATTGTTGAAACATGGAAATTAATAACAAGTTTTTTGTTCCAACTATAATATAGATATTTATAATTAAAAAGTTTAATTAGAAAACATTTTTTTATATTAAGTGAGTGAAGCATCCAAAACTTCATGTGAAGACAATAAATATTCATAATATAAAAAATAAAATTGAATATATTATTTTTTTGAAAAAAAATAATTCAATTTTTTAGTATCATATAATATTACTATCTTCCTTATTAATCAAATTTTAGTTGGAAACCACCTTAAAAAATCATTCGATGTTCTCTTTATCTTATAACAAATATATAATGTCGTGTTTTCCATGTAACTTCATATCTATGTAATTTTAAACTTCAAAATATACCCTTCAATAATATGTAACATTTTTTTTAAATATAAATATCGAATTATATAAACTGAAAGCTATTGTACAATTTAATTTGTGAATTTAATTTATAAATTGATTATATAAAAATTAGGAATGAATAAATAATATTATTTCGAACACAAAGTCAAAAGTGAATTACACAATAAAACTTTATATAAATAAAGTAAAAAAAAAAAAAAAAACCTAAAGACAATAAGCTAACACCGAATTGTATAAATCGGAATCTAACACTAGATTTGGGGTTGCCTACCAGATTATACAATCTGGTTTGTAAATTAAATTCACAAATTAGATTGTACACTCAGGTGGACAATCGGAGATCTAGTGTTAACTTTTGGTTTGTAAAGTTTAATATTTATATTTCACAGGGGAGGTGTTATGAATTGTTCAGAATAGTTCATTTGGAATTTTAAAATTACATGGAGGTGTATGAAAAACCAATGAAGATACTGAGAGAATTTGCCTATAATGTCCAAAGTCCAGATCCACATATAGAGAAGAAGAAAAAATAATTAAAGATTTATTTTAGTTCACTGAATAATATTTGGAATTGGTAAGTTCTCCATGCACCTCCATTAATTCTTCCTCCACCTCCATATAATTTTAAATTTGAAAAAAAAATACCCTTTTAACAATTCGTAACACCTCCTTTTAGAATATAAATACTAAATTATACAAATCAAAAGTCAAAATTTATGATTATACAATTCAATTTATGAATTTAATTTAATAAACTGAGTACAATCTAGACAATCCCAGATTAAATGTATAAAGCATAAACCAACATCGAACTTAAAATTTAATTTATAAATCAAATTATATAATGTGGTAGGAATCTACATCAAGTGTATGTATTCACATTTTAAATGAGAAGTGTTAGAGATTAGTCAAGAAAATATATTTGGAATTTTAAAATTATACAAATGTGCAAAAGGTGAATGGAGAAATTGCCTTAGAAGTATAAATAATTGTTCAAACTTAAAAATTCCACAAGTTACTGAAATCGTGAATTTTGAAAATAATAGAATCATGATTAGTCCATAAAAAAGTATTTATACAATTAGAAATAAAAAATAATGTATTATTTTGACTATGATATTTAATTCGTTTCGTATAAATCCTGAAGAGTAGTGAGGTATTTGTTTGTAATTTATTTAACTTAAAAAGGTAACATATTCCTATTTTCTATAAGTAAAAACTTGAAAAAATACTATTCTGATATTTTTTTTTTAGAATTAAACAATACACAATAAATGTATTTTCTTCCTTTCAATTTTTTTATTATCTTTGATACTTTTCCATTGATAGTTAAACATTTATACAACAAAACAAAGTATTTTTTTACAAGCAACAATAATTATAATCAATCACAATCTCAATGATTATCAATTAATAATTAATGGGTGAGTTTGTTTGAGATTTCTTTAGAATTATAATTTTTGAACAGAAAAAAATATATTATATACACTGTTTAAGATGTTGGTCAAAATATATTTACATGTGTTTTTTTTTCATATTATATAAGAGTGATGTAACCATAAATTAGATCACAATTAAGTAGAATTAAAAATGTGAAATTTGATAAGTTAGTTAATTGTACGGTGTGAGGATATTAACAACTTATTTAAAATTGATTTTGTGATATTATTTATATTCACTGTTGAATGTTCTGATAAAAATTAAATTTGTTGAGTTAATTATACTTTGCTTAATGAATTCGTATTAAAGTTGTCATTACATAATTTCAAATACTTTATTAAAAGAAAATAAAAATCAAACTAAATATAAGAAAAAAGTTACCCGCTTTACCTAACTTTTGAATAAGTAATTTAAGGCGAATTTCGTGAAAATAGAAAAAATATATATTTAAAAGAACTCCTACAATTTTATTTATGCATAATTTTAATTTAAATAAAAATATTATTTTTTCTTATAATAAATCTATAAAGAAGTTTGTTCAATCATATCTTATATCTAATATTCTATTCATCATATAATTAAAAAGATGTCTCATGTTTACTAAATTATATAGATAATTTACCATTAAAATTTAATATTTTTGTTTATTTTAAATATATCACGAAGACCTTCCTCTTTTAACCACAAAGTCACAAAATGCACAGAATTGGCACATAAAACCTACAAAATAAGGAATATTTAGATAAATATACAAATAATCATATACTTTCTCTTAAATAGTAAATATATAAATTTTATTAAATATTTAAAAGATAAGTTTTATCTTTTATAGTAAAATTCCCATAGAATTATTTTCGATAATATACTTCTATATTTTATGAAATAAATATAATATACACGCAAATATATAGAAAAATTCTATAAATTACACGTCTTTGTTTTATTTATTTTTAATTATAGATCATTTAGCCTATAATTCTTAAAAAGAATTTACCAAGATTTTAATTTAACATTTTTGTTATGAATGGAATAAATTATACAGTCGAAAATTAATAGTTTTTACGCATTTAAAATTCTCACGGTGTTACCTTTCATATATAATATAATCGTAGATAAATATATTCAAAGAAAAAATTTATTTAATTTAAATTGTAATGATAAAATAAATTAAGCATTTATTGATATTAATATTTTAACAAACATATTTAGGAAAAAAATTTAATTATATAAAAATATACAGTAGATGGAATGATACAGTAATTAATTTAAAAAATTGGATGGAGATTTTAACTATTTTTTTTTATATGAATTATTATAAAATAGCGTTTTTTGACAACTTGCATTATACTTTATTCTTGGTCCATTGAATGATTGAAATAAACAAAGTGATAAGGAAATTAGGTTAAAGATTGAAGGAAGGAGACAGGAAGGTCCAGTTGCGAGTGGGAAAGAACCGCACCAAAAGTCATCACTTTAAATCGGAGGGACTGAGAGCAAAAGATAGAAGATCAACAGAGGAGAAGGAGCCACGTGGAAGAAGATTACACATGGCGATAGGTTAGTTGATGCGTCACGTCGGTGGAATAGAATATATAGAAACGAAGATAAGCACCCCTTTTCAGAAAGTCAATAAAATCAGCATAAAAACGCAAACCCTAATTTTTTCTCTCTTGATAGATACACACAGAAGAAAGATAGAGATTAGAGATAGAGAGAGAGAGAAAGAGATTCCTTTTTATCTCTTTCTCGGCTCCTTCCTTATTGGTTTCCCACTTCGGTTGTTGTGTCGTGGAAGTTGCAGAGCTTGACCTCAACCCATATCAAACCAAACCCCTTTGTTTTCTTTACCCCTTTCTCAACCCACAACCAATCGGGTTCAGGTATCTCTTCGTCTTTATCACCTTCTTCGCTTTCTTCGTCAAGATCTGCCTTTTTTATTTGCCCCTCTTTGATTTGTCCGTGCCCTGTGAGTCTGGTTGTGTTTTTTTTTCTCGCCGAGATGCCGTGCTCTGTACTTTATTACTTGGGGTAGATCTGATTCCACGCCACTTGATTCTGAGATCCCTTTCCTTCGTTTCACGGGTTCTCTCGGTTCAAGGTTGTTATTCTAATTTTGCAGTTGAAAGGGGCTCTTCCTTGGGTTCTGCTTGATTTGATGAACTCGAGTGGATGTTTTCTTCATTTGATTGACTCTGTTGTGGTGAATTTTGGCCTTGTTGGTCGTTTTGGGGTGGATCTGTTCGTGGTAATTTGCTTGGATTTGTGTTTTCTGCTTGTTGTCTGGGGTTTGAGGTGATTTCGAAGTGTTTATAGAGACTGGGGTGGAGTTTGTTTGTTATGATTATGTGGGGCAGTTAGTTTTGGATCTAAGAGGGGATTTGGTTGACCAGAGGGTTAATTAAATTTGCGCACGCACACGGGCATTTTGTTAAATTGTTTTTGACTTTTATCGTCAACCAATAATCTGTTCAAGGGAGTTTATGATCTTGTGTGTTTTGCAGGTTGAAGTACTTCTTTGTCTTTGCCTTGGAAGTGAGAGTAAGGCTAGGGTTGTTTTACTTGGAAAGGAGAAGCTTTTTAGAGATAGATATGCCCACCGATGGTTAATTCAGTGCGAGATTTTTTAGCCTGCTTCAATAATTTTGTTGAGGATTTGCTATTTAATCGTAATATCTGAAGTTTAAAAGAAGGGTTTTTGACTTGTGAGCTTGTTAGAAGACTACTTTGGAGTCATGCCTGTTTCAGGACATGAAGAGGTGTTTATTTCCTTTCTGATTTACAGCTAACTACGATTAGAGAACCATGCCAATTTGTTCTTTTTTGGATATTGATTACTTGATCTTCTATTGACAGACCGGGGTAAAGTCCTATGCTGGGCAATTTAGTGGTTTAATTGCAGGTGTGCCTATCAAGAAAAGGAGATTCCCCTCGTTTCAGCCTTCTTCCTCACCTGTGTCCGAGGAACCATGTTCTCTCTCTGAAGAAACTGAGTTACAACGTAAAGAAAATTCAAGCACTTCTCAAGGATCAACTTTAACAAATGCCAGTATTGCAGGCGCACCAATCAAGAAAAGAAGGTTTCCATTTATTCAGCCTTCTTCATCCTCTTTTGAAGCTTCACGTTCAGAAGAAAGCGATGCCTTGCGGAAGGAACATTCAAGCACATCACCGGGTTCAACTCTTTCTACTAGTTCTTCTAGTTTATCTGATGCTAATGGAATCCCAGCGCTTGAAGATAAGAAAGCAAGTACTGATGTTACCAATGTTAACACGGGGCAAAGCAACTCTTGCTTCCTTATACCTAAACTTGAGGAACCAAACCTTCGTACTCAATCGTGTACTTTGGATGTCATGGATAGCAAAGAGAAGGTGATACTCGATGAAGACAGCAATAAAAAATTGGAACCCCAAATTATCAAGGGCAATCCTGAACTCTTATTGGCTGCAAAGGAAGGTCTTGCTCTTAGCATTGGAGCTGAAGTGAGCAAGCAAAATGTCAAAGATATTTGTAGAAAAGAGAGTCCTTTAGTTTCAGGAAGTACTAGTTTATCTTTAAGCTTAGAGGAACACCACTTTCAAGCTGTTGAAAGCATGGAGAATGAGAAGAATCGCCTAAAAATAGAGAAAGCGGAATCTGTCTCATTGGAATTATCTTTAAGCAAGGAAGACTGCAGTTCTCACAGTTTAAATACCGATGCTAAAACTGATAGGGACAAGACTCCTGTTCATTCTAACAGGGCAAACTGGGATCTTAATACTACAATGGATGCATGGGAAGAATCTGGGACTGAAGCGGGCTTGGTTAAAACATGTGTTGATGGGCTGAAAATTACTGAAAATTCAGTTGTTGAAAAACAGTTAATGACACGACCAACAAATCTTCTATCTGTAAAGCCAATGTGTGAAGAGAGACAGAAAAAAGATTTCACTTTTTCATCTGGATTGTGTGGACCGGAATTTAGATTTGTTGACTCGAGTAATCTATCTCTTTCTCCTTTTCTTCAGAAATTTACCGAGGAGCCCTCTAAATTGTCTGTTAAACTGAATTCTGGTAGTTCTATTACCAATGTAAGCTTATCTAGTGTGGCTTCAATCGCAGGTGATGCAAATAGTTCTAGTTTTAGGTTGGTAAAACCAGAACCGTTTGATGAGAACTTGAAGAAGGATTTGAAAGAAGCTAATACCTCTACGTCGGGTTCATTAGACAGTGTGACTGTTAAACAAGAACATTTTCAGCCTTTGGTTGTAAAATCTTCAAAGATGTCCAACGTTAGCAATTTAATGAAAGCCGATGCTGTCTCAGTTAAACAGGAACAAGATCACACAGGTAATCAGGAAAGATCCAGTGCTGCAGAGAGTAAAACGGAACAGTTAGATAAAGAAGAATTACAACAAGGATTGGATGATTCTTCTCCTTCATTGGCGATGTCTGTTTTTCCTGAGACAACACATATTTCTGCTGAGGCACCTTGTCCTCCAGTGAAACCTGTGTGTACAGCAGAGTTATCAGCCAGTGAAAACATAGTAAGCCAGATTGAAAATAGTAGTACTACGGATGGAGACAATGTGGAGAAAGTTTGTCAAGGTGCTTGTTTAAATGCTGAGCAGGTTACCATAGAAACAGTTGCTATGCCTGTGGATGATAATGGTTCTGAGCTGAAAAATCCTGGTCCGAAAATTTCTTCTGTTAGTACTGAGGAGAAAAACGCTGCCGATCGTGATGCATGCAGATTGAAACTCATGAATGAGCCTCTGGCTGCTTCCAGGGGCTCCGGTGAAGGCTGTGCAAGTGATGAAGAAAAGATAACCCTATCAGGTGATATGTTGGAGGATGATTCTTATGGTTCTGATTACGAGTCAGATGAAAATCATGCTGTAACTATTGCTGTGGATACTGAGCGATATGTTGAAGATGATGATTATGAAGATGGTGAGGTTCGGGAACCACTGGATCCATCCATAGCAGAGGACACCATATGTGAGGTAAGAGAAGTAGAGCACCCTGACTGTAGTAACTTTGTAAATAAGCAGATGGAGAAAGGAATGGTGAGCGGTGATTGTACTGCTCCATATCAGGTAGTGGAAAGTGACAACAAGACTGCAATTCAAAGTGAAATAAATAGTGAAGATGGTATGGACATTGAAATGCACGAGAGGTCTGGTAAGGTCGTTGACAAAAATGTGTGTCTGCAAGAGTCATTGGATGACGAGAAGTCCAACATTGCTGCTCATGGCAACAAACCAGTTAATGTTTTGCAAATGAAAGCATTAGATCTTTTGGAAGGGAAAAATGTCTCTGAAGCTCTGGTGACAGAATCACTTTCGAATCAAGCTACTGATGGAAGCAATGCGGTTGATGTGCACTGCGCTGATGAGGTTGTCAAAACAACTGACACTATTAAACAAACTGATCTAGAGTTGCCAAATATGGAAGTCTCTGGAAATGCCAATGATGCATCCAAAGATGTTAATAATGGTGGTAATCCAGGTAGAATTATAGATCTGTCTCGAGCTACTAGTTCTTCATCCCCTGGTAAAACTAGGTCCATTTCAGGCAGATCACAACTATCAACTCGAGCTGGAAGAGATGTATTGTCTGACACACTTGATGGGGATAAAATACACAGAGGAAGGTATACCTTTTAGTAGTATAAATAACTTATCTCTCCTTTATCTATAGTTTGTTTTCGTTTCCTCAAGTCTTATTCTTGTTTTGGTTTTCAGAGATGATGTTTACATTGATGGCCCTCACAAATTTTCAAGAGAAAGACATCAGGATATGTCCCCTAGAAACTCTAGGTTGAATTTTGGGCGTGGTCGAGGAAGACTCAATAGTCGTCTTGACTCAGTTCGTAATGAATGGGAATCTGACAGGGAATTTTCTGGTGAGTTTTATAATGGTCCAAATCAGTTCCGTGGGCCGAGGCCTAAATATGCATCTGCTTTTGCAAATACTGATCTGGAGTACAACAATGTTGCACCCGATGGCTCATATGTTGGGAATGGTCGATTAGGCAGAAAGCCATTGAGTGATGGGTCTTATATAGCACCAAGGAGGCGTTCACCAGGAGGAAGAGATGGCATCCAAATTGGTCATAGAAATCCAAGAAACATTAGCCCAAATAGATGTATTGGTGATGGTTCAGACATGGTTGGTGTGAGGCACAACGATAAATTTTTGAGAGGTTTGCCTGAGGATAACATGGATGCAATGTTCACACGGCCCCAGACATTTGAGGGAATGGATGGTCGGTTTACAAGGGGGGGGAGTAGGAATTTTCCTTCCATGCCGAGAAGGGGACTTCCTCGAATTCGTTCCAAGTCACCCATAAGATCTAGGAGTCGCTCACCCGGTCCATGGTCATCTCCAAGAAGAAGGTCTCCTAGAAGAAGATCCCCTGATGGTTTTGGTGGACATCCGGAACTAACCCATAGAAGATCACCATTTTACAGGGTGGACAGAATGAGGTCCCCTGATCGCCCTGTTTTCCCTGCAGAGAGAGTGGTGAGGAGACATGGCTCACCCTCGTTTATGTCAAGACCTTCTAATGATATGAGGGACATTGATTCTGCTAGGGACCATGGCCATCCAAGGTCTGGTCGAATTCTAATCAGGAACCGGAGGTTTGATGTTGTAGATCCCCGGGACCGTGCCGATAATGATGATGACTACTTTGGAGCTCCCATGCATTCTGGTAGGTTACTTGAGCTCAGTGGGGAAGGGAATGGTGACGACAGAAGAAGGTTTGGTGAGAGACGAGGACCTGTGCGCTCTTTCAGGCCTCCTTACAATAACAACGTTGGTGAGAATTTTCACCTTAATGCTGAAGACGGACCTAGGCACTATAGATTCTGTTCAGATGATTCAGATTTTCATGAAAGAGGAGGCAACAACATAAGGGAAAGGGACTTTGACAGGCGAATCAAGGGCAGACCAGGAAATGTGCCACCCAGAAGAACAAGAAATATGGATGAGCAGGAAGAGAATTTCAGACATGGTGGTGGTGGTGGTGGTGGTGGAGGAGGACAAGTTTGGAGTGATGACAGTTTTGATGATATTTCACGGGTGAAGAGGAAAAGATTTTGACTTGCCCCATCTTCTCATCGATAGTATATAAGCCTCCCGCGGGATGTTGGAGGATTACTATGGAATTTATATTTGCAGGTTTTTCACCTACAGAATTAGAGTTAGATTATAATAATACTAATGCTCCTTTTCCTTACTCCCTAGCTTTAGATTTTAAGCCTCTTGAATTGAAATGAAGCAGTGGTTCTAAAAGCATGCATGTGCATCCTGAAGATATTATATTATTGTAGGGGAAGAAGAAGTAATTCTGAAATGAAGGGTTGCTGAAGGAATAAACTTTAGTTTGGACCTAAGTGTGGCTCAGTGATGGAGGAAGAGGGTAATGTGCATGCGAGCCAAGCAAAATACATTTTCGTTTTTAATAATTTACTTACTGGAATGATGTTATTGGTTGGTTCTTTTCACTTTCCTGTTCCCACCAGCAACCAAGGTTTACTCAGTCTCTGCTAAATCAAGATGCCAAACAAGGCATGCTTAATGGAAGTAGTACTAAAAACAGAACAAAAAAGGTATATTAAATGCAGAAAAATAACATCAAATGAAGTTAATCAATCAATTATTGACAGCGACCTTCATTCTGTGGTCAATGGGAGAACCAACCCACCACAAAATGTTATTCATTAACGCCAACACTTATTTTCTTCCCTCCAGAACATGTACTTGTTAAAAACAGTGCAGGTTCCATGCTACTTTCTTATTTATCAATTTTTTTCAACTCAGTAAATAATTTCAATAATTACTCTTCTGTACGTCTGAAACCCGACAATCAAATCGACAGCTATTTTCCCTTGTCTTCTTCAATCTTCATAAATGAAACTATTGATTTTATAACCAATACAACAGAAGTAATTTGAATTCTCTAAATTTAAAGAATGATGTTTAATAAAAGTAAAGATAACAAAACCCATTTTAGTAACTTTTAATGGAAAAAATATTACACTATAATATTAATATTTCAAATACGATGATTTTAGTAGATTGGTAAATAAGTTATATAACAATAAAAATAATAAAGTGATTATTTATTCTAATAAAAAGCTAAAATAATAAAATAATATAACCCGGCCTAAATATACAGATCTTGATTTCTGAATTATGTGGACTATTTGATTGACGGTTGAAAATTAAGAATAAAAAAATTTCGTTTTTAAAATTATTTTTTTATCTAATATTAATGTTCTGATACGTTGAAAATTAAGAAACTATTTATAGTACGGTTGAAAAATTTAGAAAAACAAGATTTCTTCTTTAACATATTTTTTATTTAATATTAATGTTGTGATCAAGTCTGCTAAAATATGTCTCTTTAAAGTTTTATTATAATCTCAAATTAAAATATATACGAAATATTATCTCCTTTAAAATTTTGTTATGATTTTATCTTAAAAAGACCTTATTAAAAAATTTAAAAAAAATTATCTTGAAAAGACATATCAAAATATATTTTATTAAATAAAAAAGTGTATTTAAATTATTACCAGTCTCCTCAATGAGGCTTAGAAAGCAGTGTGTATCCATTGGAATTGGGAACGAAAAGAGGAAGGATGAGAGGCAGTGGAAGAAGTGTTTGGCGATTGGCAATACGACTGCGTTTTCCATTCCAACCACCCACGAACTCTAACAATACTAACACCGCCCTCTCTATCCCACGCCGCCTCTGCGCAACCACCGCAACCACCGCGTTTCGCCGCAATGCTTTCTCCTCTTCTCCCTTTCGATTCTCCCTCGGTTCGTGCTTTTCCTCTTCCATTTTCCTCGATTCTCCAATACCATGGCTCTTGATTTCTCATTCCACAGGGCAACGTAGGAGCATGTTCATCCAAACGCAGGCCACGCCCAATCCCTCCTCTCTCATGTTCTATCCCGACAAACCTATCATGCAGGTTGGGAGCGCCGACTTTCCCAACCCTCGTTCCGCCATGAATTCCCCTCTCGCTAAATCGCTCTTCGCAATCGACGGTCTCTCTCTTCCGTTTCTTCTTTCACTTTTTCTTTTTTTCTTTTTCCTGTTTAGTTTGAGATTCTATCTGTTTCCTCCCTCTTTGCCTTGCAGGCGTTACTCGCGTTTTCTTTGGATCCGATTTCGTTACCGTTACGAAATCGGAAGACGCTGCCTGGGAATTCCTGAAACCCGAAGTCTTTGCCGCTATTATGGATTTCTACTCTTCCGGTCAGCCTCTCTTTTTGGATTCTCAAGCTGCCGCCGCCATGGACACCGCCATTCACCAAGTAAGCATTTATCCATAATTCGTGAGTCACTATGACTTTATTTGGTTGCAGTTTATTGGTATTTGTTGTACCAGTCACCGCTCAGGATTAGAGTTTCTCTGGTGTTTAATTCTCGTGGGAGAACAATAACGAAATCCCTATAAAAACTGCTCCAAAATCTTATTCAATTCATCATAATCTGGGCTTTTCTTTATGTGCGGTTCACACTGTTAAGTGTTGGAATTTTGATTCTTGACCTAACTCAACTCTGGAAGCTAGTTCTTGAAAGCAAGTATTCACCTCTCATTAAGGATTGGACATCTCGAGTCCGATTTGTAGGGATGGACATATGTGGATGATCTGATTCTGGACTGGTATGTCCAACAACAATCATTGGAGAAATCTCCTTTATCATCTTTAGATTTTAAGATTCTGGTTTGGAATGCATCAAAAGTTAATACTTTCGTGTGAGAGTTCTCTTTAACTTATATACACTACTTTAGTCACATTGCTAGTAAAGATGAGATCTTTAACAAATATCTTAGCTAATCATGTTATTTTAGTGTACAATGGTTTGAGTTTCCTGGAGTATTAGATTTGCCGTTGTCTTAATCATGTAGTAGTATGTCGGAAGTTTGAGAAGGGCAGAACTAAATGGTATTTATACATGTTTCAATACAGGATGATTCCGAAACAGTTGCGATGATCAAGGAACTGCTAGAGACACGAATTCGGCCAGCAGTGCAAGATGATGGTGGGGACATTGTATATATAGGTTTTGACCCGTAAGTTCCTTTTAACTTCTTTATTTTATTTTATTTTTGGTGTTGGAACGCTTTAATGAAAATGTTGAGGAGGAAGAGCGTGAATATATTATAGACTGACTTTTGATACAACTTTTGAGTAGAAAATAGGAGAACAGATGGTAAAGGATTAACTTTATTGCATAATTCTTAGGAATCCTAAGGAAATTGGTAGTACAGAAACATATTTCTCAAGTCCCAGGAAATTCTTGAGTCATTGTGATGGCTTTCCCTCCCAATCCCTACTCCTAACCTAAAATGGTCATTCTATTTTTTTCCCTCTTTTTTTATAATTATTCCACGTCAATTGTTTTAACTAAACTAACCTACTGTCATGAATTCTCCACATAGCCGTTATTGACTATACTGTACTAAGTGTTAATATTTGGGTCAATTATCTGACTGATATTTTTACTGACTGGTATTTTATGTTGTGGATTTCTCCAGAGATACTGGAATAGTAAAACTTAAAATGCAAGGGGCATGCAGTGGTTGCCCAAGTTCATCAGTGACTCTGAAATCAGGCATTGAAAATATGCTGATGCATTATGTTCCTGAGGTAACAAATTTGGCAATATCTTTTTGTGATGAGCATAACGTATTTATTATTTTTATTATACCTGATGCTGAACTTTATCTTCCTTTAGCATTGAATTGGTTTGCATGCTCCACGCACATTCTCAAGTCAACTTCCATTTTACAGTGGTAAAGTTAAGGGGCTAATTAAATTAATTTGTAAAATTTGCTAATTGTATTGTATACTTAAGCCAACATCAACCTTATTTCATTTGATCCCACCAACTAGGAGCCTTGTCCGTTGAGTCACCCTACTAGAATTGTCAGTTGTCTTTTGTCTTTTGCCACTACTGTATTAAGCTGTAGACTATGGATTACACTTACCTGTTACAAAGATTAGCTAATCCAAAATTTCACCAATAATTTATGAGTGAAGTACCTTTTTGAGTTCAATCTATATCCACAGTCACTGTAAAAATAATTACACTAACAATCAATAAAAGAATCACCATTGATTTGACTTTTAAGACTGTTATTATACAAGTCAATAAATTTATCATGCATAGCGGTTGATCAAATGACAGTGCAAATTTGTTACATATATATTATTTGTTTTATTTTCGTAGATTGAATTTTGTAATGCATTGACTATAGTATTTATCGTTTCAAGGAGAGTTAATAAAATGATTGCAATTTTATATGAATTATTCATTTATACTATATTTTCTTAAAGCATTATTTAATGCTGCTTCCCGCGCTTACAGGTCAAGGGTGTGGAACAAGAACTGGATGCTCAGGATGATGAAGCAACATTAAGTGGACAAATGAAGTAGTTGAAGTTTTGTTGTTTTTGCTCGGCTACCTGCATTTAGTCTCGTCATGCATGCATTTGAGACTTCAAAGTACAACGGCAGTACGGTATGGAAACAAAAAGTGAGTGTATTAAAAATATATATTTAATAAGTTCTGATACATTGTGTAGTAGGAATGAAATCATCGTTCCAAGCTAGTTGGATCTTGCTGCTGACATAGGATGAAGGTAATTAATAACACAATGCACAAGGTCATTACAGAGACACGGTGTGCTGTATCAATGTTCTTTTTGGCCCTTTTAGCTATGATTCTTCGTCATTCCTTTATGTTGAGGTTGTTGGAATAGTACAAGGCATTGTTTGCCCGTTGCATGTCTCCAGACACACCTCTGTTTCATCCTTATAGTGTTCGAATATGTGTGTGTGCATATCAAGGAGAAGGAGTAAGGCATGGGACGTTGTTGTTTTATCGCCTGTTGCTGGAATTCTTGCATTGGTCCTCATACAACTCACTTGATGCTAGTTAAAACTTCGCTACTTTTCATAAGTGCTACTTTTTATCCCTTACACAATGGCCTAATTTGGTATTTCTTGTTATTTTACTCAACTAACTTATCTTTTGTATTGTGTCAATCATGCAAATATGAGTTTGGTTTGTGGATAGCAATATGAGCTGTTAGGCTCAAAAGCCAAATGACTTGTGCTTTGAAATAGCAGATAGTGGTGCTGATTCCAATATTGGGTGGGATATACCATTTACATTGTTTGATAATTGTTGAATAATGATAGTATAATGTGCTATATTTTGACATTCATGAAATAAAAAAACACTCACATGAGAACTCAAAATATTAATGTATAATATTAAAGTGGGTTGCTAAATGAGTATTTTTGTTTTTTTTGGAGGTAGACATGATGGATAAATGTTACGTAATGTACTTGCTGTAATTTTAATGTTACATGAGTAACAACATAATACACACATTGTTTCTATGTTATCAAGTGCAAAGTGAATTTTATGAAAAAATAAGTATACATAAAGAAACTTGATCCAACACCTTTTCATGGAAAAATAGTCCCTAAAAAATGTTAATTTGCTAAAACACAAATATTTAGCATAGATCTTTTCTTACGTGATTGTCTTCGAATATATATAAAAAAAAAACTAAATAGTGAACAACAATACTGTTATGTCCTCAATTTTTAACTACACAACGTAGGTTTATTCAAATTTTAAACATTTTGATTATACTTTAACACATGAAAAGAATAATGTCTATTATCTAACCCCTATAAAATTATTTATATTATATATTTATTTAAAAAATTTACATGCTATTACTGGTGAAAACACTGGCATTCACATTTTTCTTATGTCATACAAAAATATTTGTCCAATATAATGAAAATTAAAAAAAAAAATTATGAAAAAATATACTAGTGGTAGTATAATATAGGTATATTTGTATTTAATATTGTTATAGTAGTGAATATTAAAAGACTTAAAACTAAAGTATTCAATGTACGTTATGTTGTAGTGACACTAGAGTACTATGGCATGTATGTTAATGGGTTGGGTCTCCAAACTGATTTTGTGGGGATTATCCACCAACGATGCTTCTTGCTGCACCCACGTAGGTTCTTGCGACATCCCAATAATAATTATTCAATTACATTTTTGTCCTTCTTATAACATTTTGCATTATACAATCTAGAAACTTTTTAGCTTCTGGATTATGTTATTAAGAAGATACTGAAAAATGAAAACACTTCAAAAAAATTAACTATATTTACATAAAGGTATTTTTGAAATTATAAACTTTATGAGATTCTTTAAGAACTATAAATAAGACAATTATTTTGTTAGTAATTAAGACTTTGGTAGCTAATAGTAATTTAAAAATTAATTTATAAAATTTTATTAATGATAAAAACTATTTTAATAATTTATTTAGTTTATAAAATAATTTTTAATTTAATCAATAAAGTAATTAATTATTTTGATATCTAAAATTAGTTTTTATTTAATGATTTTATGTATATTTTTACTTAAGTTTGATATTATTGTTAAAAAAAAAGAGACAAAGAGATCAAACATTTTTTTAAATGTTTTCTCTCAAATGATAATTCATCACTCAAGTATTAAATTGGAGAGTTTATTAAAATATTTATTCTCTAACGATAAAATTAGTCAAATAGATAATGTTTATTAAAATATTTATTCTCTAACGATAAAACTAGTCAAAATAGATAATGCGGTGAAAAACCAACACTTGAAAAAAATGTATAAATTATTATGTCATTTAAGAGTGAACTTTAACCATAATTTATCCTCACGAAAGTCACTTGTAAATTTATGATTGTTTTCACTTATATATATAAGATGATGATTGCCCTATTTTGTTAAGGTACGTATAAATAACTTTGTGTATAAATATTTTGCTATTCTGTGTATATATATTTTGCTACTTTGTGTATGTATAAAGCAGTGCTCCTCCTGCATGTGTAAAGTAAAAATCTGAATTTTTTGTGAAATCTCTTTCCATTCTCCACCATCTTATTCCACCTATGACCTCTCCACCAAGAGTTGAAAAAATTAATGAAAGATAGAAATATAAATTGACCAAAAGAAAAGAAAAGAATAAATAAATACTGGAAAGAAAAAAAGATAAGTCTAAGGTCCTAACATGCTAATTTAATTAGGTTCTTTTATTAAAACTACGACTAAACAAAACATTAAAAACCTAATTTTGTTTAAACATTAAATCAATTTTTAATAAATATTTTTCACAAAACTTATTTTTTAATCTAATTTTTTATTTAATTATAAATTGATTTATCTTTCAATACAAATCATGATAAAGAGAGTTGCCTAAAATTAGTAATTTTGTGACAAATAAGTTCAATAACATTATTTCATCTGTCATCATTGTTTTTTCAAAATTTTGAATCTAGATATTAATGTATATTATATGATTAAAGTAAAAAAAAGTAAATTTTTAGATTTAGACTTATTACAAAGTTTCAAAAACTACACCAAATTCAGTTATTTGATTAGGTAGATTCAATTTCATATACTTCTATGGAATTTATGTGATTTTTTTCCTGTGATATAAACTCGGTGGATTTCCATAATGTATTTTTAAACATTACTCATTAATATGAAATTGAGAAGTTTAAAATCATCATATTTTAAAATTGCACAAATAAAATTATGTCCTCAGATTTTTTAACAAATGGTGCGAGGAAGGCAAAAAAAAGTGGTTTCCAAAATTGGGGATTAAGAAAAATAAAAATAAAAATAATATATATATATATATTTTGTTGTTGTTTCAAAAGATTAAAATGACAATATTTGCAATGAAATATTGCGAATGAGTTATTTTGAGTTAAATATTGCAAATGAATTATATATTGTGAACTTGTTTACAATTTTATTTTGAGTTAAATATGTTTTTAATCTTTGTATTATATTTTGAAATTGATTTTTGATTCACACTTTAAATTACTCAAATATACACTTCAAGAAAATCATGAAACTAAAATAGAGACCATTTTAAAAACTAAAAAAAAATATAATAAGTTATAAAAATAGCAATAAAAATTAATTTTTAGAGATCAAAATAATTAATTACAATAAGAACTAAAATAGAGACCATTTTAAAAACTAAAAAAAAATTGGTTTATAAATTAGTTTTTATTATTTTCTATTATTATTAAATAGTTTCTAAATTGGTATCTAATTAGCAACTAAGGTTTTATCAATTATTTAGTTTCTAAATTTGATATCAAAAAGCTTGGTTGCCAATTAGATACCAATTTAGAAACTATTTAACAATAATAGAAACCAATTTACAAATCAAATTTTTTTTAGTTTATAAAATGGTCTTTAATTTAGTTACTATTGCAACTAATTATTTTGGTTTATACAAATTGGTTTCTATTTCATGATTTTCTTATAGTGATATAATAGAAAAATATTTATTTTGTATGTGAAATAATTCTGATTTTTTTTAAAAAATTATTATATTTACTATAACTATTATAACTATTTTTGATGAATTGATGAAATAAAAACTTAAATTAAATCAATTTTACATGTTCCAATGATTTTTATATTATAAAAATAGTTTAAATTAAAAAAAATTCATCTTATATAATATAGAAAAATATATATATTAATTTCATAGACTAAATAATATAATTCTTAAATGTCAAATTTAACCAAAACTAATTACCCAAAATTGAGGATAAAAACGTAATTAAGGAAAATAAAAATAACCCTTATAGATAAAAAAAAATGGTTAATTAATGGTTAAGATAATAGTAATTGGAAAAATCAAAGGATTAGTATGAATGCATGATGTTGTGGTAGCAGCATGGGAGGACCCCACCCTCTGCACAGTCCCTTCCTGAATTCTATTTCTTCCAACTTTTTTCTCTCAAAAACACAACACAACCCAACCCAACCCCATCTCTCTCTCTTCCGGCGTTTTCGCCTGCAAAGTCCTTCCCCCTTCTTACTTTTTCAATCTCTTTTTATTCTCCGTCTTAATATTTCGTTCATATCTATCTTTCTATCTTTCTATCTATCTTGCTACTTGTTTTTTTCTTTTCTGCTTTTCATTAATTTTTCTTCTTCTCCCCAATTTCCTTCTCTGCTTCCTCGGATTCCATTCTGCTTCCTCCTTTCACCGTTTTCAGCTTTTCCCCAATCCTCTTCCCATATTTCCCCATGTTTCCACTCCTCCGATTTCTTTTCAATTTGTTAGGGTTTTTCTCGGATTTGCTTCAACTTAATTGTTAATTATGCGCGTCTGTGTTTTTCTTCCCTCATTCAGGGTTTCCGCGAGATGGCCAACGAAGGAAGTAATACTGAGACGCTAGCTCCTCCCGAGCCGCACATGTTCGAGGTAATCTACGAAGCGTGGCTCCTTCAAAACTAAGTAGTTTGGATGCTTAAAATTCATGTGAAGTTTGTGAATCAAACAGTGTTGTTTATTTAATGAGTTTGAAAATGTGATGTAGTGTTGTTGTTTAAGCTTCCTTTGAGATTTTGATCCGTATGTTACTGAATAATACTGATAGCCTGCTGCAATTGTTGTTTTGATATTTTCAACGGTTTGTAGATCGTAAGCGTATGTTTGAGGTAGTCTATGAAGCGTGGTTCCTTAAAAACTAAGTAGTTTAGATGCTTAAGTTCATGGTCGAGTTTGTGAATCAAACAGTGTTGTTTATTTAATGAGTTTGAAAATGTTATGTACTGATGTCGTTTAAGCATCCTTTGAGATTTTGATCCGTATGTTACTGAATAATACTGATAGCCTGCTGTAGTTGTTTTGAAATTTTCAACGGTTCGTAAATTGTAAGCATTTTGTTGAGAAGTTTCTTGAGCCTGTTCTATGATTGACTTGTCTTTTTGGGAAAAAAATGTTTGCTAAACGGTTAATCGTGTTTCTGCGCTGTCATAGACTATTGGTGTGAATGGATACCTATTTAGTTTCTACGCCAGAGTCTTTCTGTTTGGATGTTTTGACCTCAATGATTCAATTGAGTGTACTTTGATCACGTAAAGCATGACACACAATCTTTTTGTAGAACCGGCACGTTGATGCTGGCCAACATCATCCAACTTCCTATGCTCCCAGTACGACTGGGTCTGAAGCTGCATCATGGACTGTTCATGGCTCTACAGGAAATGGAATTTATTCTAATCCAACCTACCAGTATGATCAACATCCACAGCCGCCTGCAAAAAGCATTCAAGATGGATACAATGTATCATCCGTTGCTGGTAATTCATCAAATTTGGGAACAGCTAATGTAACCCAAGATTACAATGCATACGCATCATACCCAAGTTCTTCTAATCCATATGGTTATGGCAGCATGGGATACTCGGGCTACCATAACAACTATCAGCAGCAACCTAATCATACATATTCACAGCCTGTAGGAGCATATCAAAACACAGGTGCTCCTTATCAGCCTATTTCCTCCTTTCAGAATACTGGGTCTTATGCTGGATCCGCAAGTTATTCAAGCACTTATTACAATCCTGCTGATTATCAGACTCCCGGAGGTTACCAAAACAGCGGCGGATATGGAAATCAAGCGACTGCGTGGAACAATGGCAGTTACTCTTCTAATCCATATACTAGTTACACCCCAGATTCCAGTGTTTCTTATAGTTCTGGTGCTGCCACTACTTCAATGCAGTATCAGCAACAGTACAAACAGTGGGCAGACTACTACAACCAGACAGAAGTCAGCTGTGCACCAGGAACAGAGAACTTATCTGTCCAAAGTTCATCTGCTTTGGGTTGCCCTATTCCTGCAGTTACTAGTGGTTATGCAACTCCAAATAGCCAGCCTCCGCAATCGTATCCACCATTTTGGAGGCAAGACTCCAGCTCTTCTGCCATACCTTCTTTTCAGGTTTGAAGATTAGTTTCAGTCCAAAAGTGTGGAAAAATTATTACTACTTAGAATATTAATATTTGACCTGACAGAGTAGATAAATTCTTATTCATACGTGTCAATTTGTTGAATTCCAATTCTATATAATTTTTTTTGTATAATGGATATCTAATATTTGTTTGGCTTCAGTTTTATGAGATTGTTGTATTTGGATGATTAGTTTTTTTTGAAGTGTAGTTTCGTTAACTTATTAATTTCATGTTCATTTCTTTTGATGGTCAGCCTGCTGCAGTAAATAGTGGTGATCACGATAGTTACTGGAAACATGGGCCCCAAAGTTCTCAGATACAACAAACTAATCCTATTCAACCAAACTACCAAAGTCCTTTAGATTTAAAATCTTCTTATGATACATTTCAGGATCAACAGAAGACTGTATCTTCTCAAGGAACCAATTTGTACCTTCCTCCGCCTCCTCCTCTTCCGATGCCTCTCCCCTCTCAACAGGTGAACCTGTCACCTGTACAAAGTGCTCAATCTCCAGAGGCAAAACGGGTAAGCAAACTTCAAATTCCTACAAATCCACGAATTGCTTCAAATTTGACATTTGGACAGCCCAAAGCCGAAAAGGATAGCTCTTCAACTGGTTCAGCGCCAAAACCTGTGTATATTGCTGTTTCGTTACCAAAGCCAACTGAGAAAGTATCATCTAATGATGCTGCTAATTCCATACTTAAGGTGATACTTGAACAATAATATTCAATGAATTTTTAAATTACATAATGCATGCTAAAATATTATCATCCTGACAATTTATTTATTTCATTTCATTATTTTCATTTAAAGAAAACTAAAGATTTAGAAAACATCATTGTACTATAAGTTGATGGAAACTGAGTGTTTGGACTTGTAAGTTTGGGAAGATTTTTCCACAAAAAAAATATATTTATGAAAGGGTTAGGTGGATAAGGGGGAACACACTACAAAGAACTAATAAATTGGTGAACAATGCAAAGCTAATGATATTATTTTCTTCTAACAACAGCAACACCTTATACCATTGGGTGAGGTTGGCTAAGTATTATATGATTCCATTCAGCACAGTTAACAACTAATGTTTTGGAAAGTAGCAACAGTCTATTCCAAAGTCATAAATAACCTTGTTTCATGACTATTGGAATAGCTTAAATTGTAGCCAGGCACCAAATTTTAAATTAACTGTGTTGATGGTCAAGAAATTTATTAAATACAGGTTGTTTTAATAATTCCAAACTATTCTTGCTCACAGCCTGGTATGTTTCCCAAGTCTTTACGTGGCTATGTGGAAAAAGCTTTGGCTCGTTGCAAAGATGATAAGCAAATGGCTGCATGTCAGGCTGTCATGAAGGAGGTGAGTTTTTAGTTTTATACTGGAAGAAGAAAATATATGATGATAATATTACTTTCATGTAGTCACCAGTTCAAATCATTCTGCTCTTTTTGCATTTGCTAGATTTGTTTGCCCCTCCCTTCTAGTTTTGCATTATGGAACATGATACATTTGAAGCACACTTATGATGCTCTTGAAACCTTTAGATGATTCATGTGTGTATATAACGTTAGGATCAAACAAAACAAGGTCTCTGGTCTTGACCTTAGTTATTCAGAGCAGAAAGTATATGACTATGTAATTTTGTATAACTTGCCTTTATGTTTTATATTGACACTTGAGGCATTCAGGAAAAAAAAGAGAGTTGAGAATTGTGTGCCGCTGTGATGCACCCATAGGTTTTGTTTGTCAGTTTGCTTCAATAATCTTATCAAATTCCTTAACCGCCTTTGCAGATGATCACTAAGGCAACAGCTGATGGTACTCTCAACACACGAAATTGGGATATGGAACCACTTTTCCCAATGCCAGATGCAGATGTGGTCAATAAAGAGTATGATGTCTCTTGTTTATCTCTTGTTTTTGTTGGTTGAAATATCATTATTGTACTTGAGTGTTAATTTTGAGGTGTTTCTGGTTTTTGCTAATTTTCATGGTTTGATCAATTTCTATTTATTCTTTCAATTTTGCACCTGGTATATGTACAACCAGGAATGGAAGTAGCTTATTTCTTGTGTTTGGGAGGGCCAAATAATGAAAAGTTGACTATATTAGAATAGTTATAAAAAAACTACTAAAAGATTTGTTTTATGTGATAGTTAGTATGAGAGGAGCCGTCTCTTTATACACAATAAGAACCTATATGTCTTAAATGTTGCTAGAAGCTCATCTGTATTTCTGTTGCAGTAAATCTGTCATTTTAGAAACTATTAATCATGTCCCTTGATTATGTTTGAATATGGTCAGAGTAGAGCTTATAAAGGTTTGGCCAACCATCACCTTATGAAGTAGCTTTTGGGATTGAGTTAAGGTTGTACTAAATTCAAGATGGTAGGTTTGTTGTAGATCTGATATTTGGCTACCCTCGAGTCTAAAAATCTAGCCTTGTGCTTTCCTAGTACAATCTGCCTTGTACCTGCCTTTTACAGTGTATTGTAAAATAAAACCAGTTCTACAATCTCCACTATGCAGTTGGCCAATCCTGGGCATTAGGGTGTGTGTGTTGAGATTCCAAATCAATTATATACATGATCAAATTAGAGTTTGTTAGTGGTTAGATAATTCTCACCTCATGATCTAACTTTCAGATTTAAGTTTATACCCAGCCCAAATTCAAGAGTGATATTTAGATTCTTTAGTGTTTTTGGAGATCTCATATCGATTAGAGATACTATCAAATTATAGTATATAAGTGGGTGCAAACCTTATCTTACAAGGCGATTGTATAGGGTTAAAATAGGCTAAAAGCTACATTTTGTAAGATGGTATCTGAGTATATCTGAATTGAGGTTTGTTGGGCCTATTGGGGTGCTCAATATTAAGCCACTTTTGTATCACCATAAATATCTATTTCTACGTTGAAGATTTCTAGTCCTCGGTATAAGTGCAAATTTTATCTAAGAAGCTGATTTTGTGAGGTTGAAACTTTCTAAGAAGTGCAATAAAACACTTATTCATAAAGATGAGAATGTATATATGTAGTCTCTATCTGATACCAAAGCACATACCTAAATGCGTATCCTTAGAGCTTATGCTAGGTTTTTACTTTGTTTTACATCTGTTGAAGGTTTTGTTAATCTCTAAAGCCATTCATTAAGTAATAAAACTATTGAATGAAAACTAGAAGCATCTAATGTCTTGGGAGTCCTGATATCATTTATCTGCTTCCTCTTTAAATAATTAGGATAATTTAATGAGAAGTGATGCGTGCTGTATTTTTTTTTATTACTTTTATTCTCATTTTCATTCTTTTCGTACTTATAAACCGTGCATTGCATCTGTGTTTCATATGTATCCTATATCCTTTGATGCATTAAATTATAATGTTAATGATTGAATATTATTTTAATAAGAGATGTAATATTATGACATATTATTTGTCAATATTTTGTGCAGTAGTTCACTGTCATCAGCCCAGGATTCTTTATTGCCAAAGTATAAAAAAAGTCCTAGACGATCCAAAAGTAGGTGGGAGCCAATGCCAGAGGAGAAGCCAGTTGACAATCCAATGTTAATCACTAATGATACTGTAAAGTATAGTAGTTGGGTACCTAATGCAAAGGACAGAAAGGTATTTGTATGCTTCTTCAAGTAATTTATGGAAATTTCAAGGTTCTAGCTGGTGTCGTTCTTGTTGCTTTCTTGTCAGAAATGGAGTGGAACTGAAGTTTAACTACTTTACCCCTTTTTTCCTGTTTTCCTTATCTTTTATTATTGGTTTTGCTTCATTTCATGCCATTTTTATATCATGGCTTATGTTTGAGGCTATGCATAGGTATGATCAGGGATCTATACTATTATGATCTGGATATTAGTTGCTTTGTGATCACCATGGCACGATCCTAGTCTAAATGATTTTTTGCTTTTCAGATAAGTTTGTGGTTCACATTCCATATATCCAGTGTGCTTATTTTTATTCTACATTTCAATATCCTGCAATTTTTGTGTGGGCTTCTGCGAGTGAACTAGAATCATATGAAAATTTTATTAACGTGTCATTTGTTGGACTTATGTATTGTCATAATTATTTTGTGATGTATAAAGCTTCTCAAGTTCAATGTATTGTATTATATTTAACCAAACTAACTGTTTTACTTATTTATATTGTTGTATAAGTTGTGTCATTATTGAAATATAGCATAACTGCTATTCCTTGTTGGATCTGGAATTTGGTACCGTTGTTTACAAACACATGGATTTGTTTTTTTTGTGTCTGTGTAGCCTTATTCTTTTTGGAAGAACTTTTTAATCTGTAAAGTATTGTTCTTTTTCCTCCTAACAGAAGTGCTCTTAAAGTAGAATCACATTGAGAATGAGAAGTATGTGTGCCTATAAATTTTAAAGAATGAATGTTTCATTTACCTCATAAAATGGCATGCAGGGGTTAATGGAAAACAAGGAAAGCAAGGAGGACGGGTTGAGGAATACTAAATTTTCTCCATTACTGCAGAGAATGTCTAATAAGGCTCTCCAAAGGCCATTTAAGAAGCAGCGTCTTACAGATGCTTCTATTGTTTCTGAAAATGGTGATGCATCTAGTGATAGTGACAAGGAACAAAGTTTGACTGCATATTATTCTGCTGCAATGGCATTTAGTGATACACCAGAGGAAAGGAAGAGACGTGAGAATCGTTCCAAGAGATTTGACTTACAAGGCCATCGAACAGAAAATAACCACTCTAGGAAAAAACATGCTGGACCTGGAAACTTGTACAATAGAAGGGCCAGTGTGTTGGTTCTGAGCAAAAGCTTTGAGGATGGTGCTAGCAAAGCTGTTGAGGATATTGATTGGGATGCTCTAACTGTTAAGGGTACTTGCCAGGAAATTGAAAAGCGTTACCTGCGCCTAACTTCTGCCCCTGATCCTGCCACTGTAATGTCTCCTCTCAAGAATTTAAATTGTGTGCTGCTACTTTTCTCGTCCTTCCTATTTCCTTCACTCCCTGACTATGAACCTTATTAAAATGCTATGAACTTACAGGTACGACCTGAAGAGGTTCTTGAGAAAGCTCTAGTGATGGTTCAGAATTCCCAGAAGAATTACCTTTATAAATGTGACCAGTTAAAATCCATTCGCCAAGACCTAACTGTTCAACGAATACGCAATCAATTAACAGTCAAGGTATTTTTTCTGATGGATGGCATACTAGTATTGCTTATTCTTGATTTTATTTTTCAATTTAAGGGTGTTCCACTTCCCTGCATCTCTCTGGCGATGCTTCTTGTTCAGGAACCTCTTTAAAGATATTATAGTGAAAACATCTTGTCTCCCCACTTGTATTTTATTTATTTCAATATGTTCTGCACATCAGAATTCGTTTCTGATATAACATAGTAACATCTTTTGATCGTACCTATAGAAAAAGGCATGTGTTGGTAATTTGCATATTCTGTATAAACTATGATATATTTTCCAACTTTTCTGCCCTTGATAATAACCTTGAAACAATGATTCAGGTGTACGAAACACATGCCCGATTGACACTGGAATTTGGGGACCTGCCCGAATATAATCAGGTTAGTTCTGTATATTATCAGAGGAAAAAGGCTTTATTTAGTTTTAGGGTTTGATTACCTTTTTACTGCTTTTTCTGGTTATTTATGCATGTGTTCTGAAATCAAGGATTAACATTTTTCACTGATGGTTTTTTTTGGTTGGAGTGGAATTAGCTTTTAATTTCTATCTATCCCATTTCTCTAGTCTCTCTCCCGAACAAGACATAAAGGCAATCAATGCTATAAAATAGTTAATTATAATTTAAATCAAAGGAATTTTTTTACCATTCTTGCTCGTTTTGAAATGTGAATGATTTATTATAGAAGTTGATGATGTTATTGAACTTGTAAATGAACTTTAGATATTGATGCTATTTGTGTGAATGCAGTGCCAATCTCAGTTAAAAACTCTTTACGCTGAAGGCATTGAGGGCTCCGATATGGAATTTGCGGCTTACAACTTACTTTGTGTTATTATGCATTCAAATAATAACAGAGATCTCGTATCATCAATGGCAAGGTTTGCCCTTTTGATAATTATATTTCACCTATCAGAATTTTGTTCTATTATTATCATTATCATTGATTCATTATTATTATTATAATCTGCACTGTTAACATTTACTAGTTTTCGTCTTTTGGGAGTTCTATTCCCTGAAATGTTATTTAGAATTTTAGGGTAATTTATGCAAGTAAAGTTTAAGCAATAAATGAATTTTAATATAAAGTTGTAATATAATTAAAGTTCGTAATAACTTAATATATTTAAATATATCATTTATATTTTTGAATTTACATACAGTAAGCAATTTATATTGTGAATAAGATGGTTTTTTATTATTGATAATTTATTTTGAAAAAATAATTTAATTTGGAGAGGAAGACCAAAAGAAATAAATGAAAAGTGATAGCAAATTAAGAAATTGAAATATGTGTGTGTAAAAAGGTAGTTTCAAATGGTTGAGGAGTGAGAATGTTTTGGTTGATTGCAAAGATTGTATGTAAAACATACATCCAAAATAGATAATATTAAAAATGTTTAATTGAGAGAAAAAAGAAGTGAGTCTAGGAATGAATGTACTGGGTCAGTATTTATATTCTGAATTAAATTATAAGGGTAATTCATAATTTACACATCTATAATTAAAAATATATTAGTTAGAAGTTTCTGTTGTAGTTGTGCCCCACAGTCAATTTTGATCCATCCCTATTTGGGATCATGGGTGTAAATCACTGATTCTCAGATGCTGATGAACAATAGAGGATTAGATCAATATATGTCATTTCTTTCCATGGCTATACAGAAATATTCCACGAATTATTGTAATAAGTATAATTATAGCCTAGTCCCTCTTATGCTCTCATTATTCATACAAGGTCTCAAATTTGAACTTCTAATGTTGTCAATACCAGTTTGTCTCGCGAAGCAAAGAAGGATGAAGCTGTAAAGCATGCCCTTGCCGTTCGTGCCGCTGTAACTTCAGGAAATTATATTGCATTCTTTAGACTGTACAAAGCAGCTCCTAACTTAAACACCTGCCTTATGGGTGAGTGTTCGCAATTAACTTGTTTTCACCGTGTTAAGGGGATAGACTGAAGTGAATTTTCTATTTATTTCCACAGATCTTTATGTTGAAAAGATGCGTTACAAGGCTGTGAACTGCATGTGCCGGTCATATCGCCCAACTCTACCTGTCTCATACATTTCTCAGGTTCTTGGGTTTTCAAGTGGTGTCATAAATGGAGCAAGTGATGAAAGAGACACAGATGCTTTGGAAGAGTGTTCAGAATGGTTGAAAGCACACGGTGGTAGCATAATTACTGATAATAACGGAGATACGCAACTTGATACTAAAGTATGTTCGATCTCCATCCTTCACACTGCTACTCTAGTCAAGATGTTATGTTCCCAGGCATATTTTTTATTTGTTGAATCATCACTCAGCTTGAGCATTTTGATAGTGTTGCCTTGAATAATTGCATTGCCTTCTGCCACATTTTGATAGTTGGTTTGGACTTATTCCATGAACTGTTTAAACTGTATAAATCTAGAAATTCGTAGTCACTAATCAACTTTCTTAACCTGATTTATGGGTGGGTGAATTGATGAGACACTTTTAATTTGCAGGTTTCAGCATCTACTCTATGTATGCCCGAGCCAGAGGATGCTGTTGCCCATGGAGATGCCAATCTTGCTGTTAATGACTTTTTAGCACGAGCACCTTTATAGCCAAGTTTAATGTTTATGAGGCACAGAATGAGATGTGATGTGACGTGGGTAGCTACTACGCTAGAACAAGGGCTGTGTGATGGATGGTCCTATAACTTGTGTCAAACCTGGAATTAGTAAGTGGAATGAATATACTGTGTGTGGGAAGAAAAAAATATGAAGCCCCTAACGTTCCAATGAATACGTACATACATACAGCCTTATAAATATTGATTGATTAATTGATTTGATGCTTACTATTCTTTCCTGGAGAAAGGTCAGGACTATAGATGCCATGCAATGTAATTTACTTCTCAAAATAGTTATAAAAGCCCCCCATTTTCCTTTTCATTTTTGTACCACAATGTCTTCTTCTGTACTTTAGACCAATTTCAAAATTTCATATTTTATAAATAATAACATGCTTTCGATCCACCAAAATAGGTGAAGAAACATTTTGTCAAAGGAATGAAAATGTATATATTGTTAGACAGTAGCTGCTCATCTTTTAAGGTTTTATATATTTAGCAAAATCATTAAAATTAACGGTGAATGACAGAGTTCTTTATTAACAAATCTACAAATATCCGAAAGTTTATTAACGACATCATTTGATAAATTCTTTTTCTATGACTAAACTTTTGGAGGTACTGGTAATTTTTTAAAATATTATGGTTAAATATTATATTATTTAAATAAAAAATGTCTGCATTATTACAAGTGTATTGTTTTGACCGAGTTAATAAGTGCGACAATTAATATATTTTTCTTATTACGGAACTTTGTAAAAAGTATTGTTCAATTTGTTGATTCAATGTTCTAAAATATTAATACGAAATTAAAATTATAATTACATTTATCAATTTTGTATTAGTTTTATCATTTCATATGTATAGATATGATTTTATCAATTAACTTACAAAACAAACAGTTTTATTAATTTAACAAACAATTATCAATCTTTATCCATTACATTTATATTTTTTTTACATAAACCTTTATCTGTATGTGTTAATTTAATTAAAAAGTAGTTTATTGTAGATTAATAATTTTCCATATTCTTTTTAAAAAATATATTGTATTATTTTTTAACTCTTTGATCATAATTATTGTTGGACCTGGAGAGATACAGTGAGAGGTAAGACGATAGATGCATTCAATATCAAATAAAAACTTTTGTTTTTAGGTAACACATTAAAGAAAACTTCAATTGAAACAGATAAATACAGACGAGTGTTTTGAATGTTTGTGTCAAGGAAATATGGCAAATGATAGATAATTCCAATTTTTTATATAACTACATATTAATACTATTATTTTAATATTTTTTATATTATTTTAATTATAAATTTATTCTTTATTATATAAATTTATTTTTAAATCCATCAAATCAATAATTTTTAAGAATTCTAAGAATGGTAAAACTATCAGAAAATAATTAAGTAATTTATGGAAGCAAAGATTACAAGTTTTTACCAGACTGCGATTGCCAGCACTGCACTTGGCAAGAACAGAAAGAAATAGAATAGAGAAATTACAATAAACAAAAAAATGCAAAATTAACATTCATGGAGACGGTGAAGGTGACGACGATCAGCTCCTCTTGTTCTTGCTACCCAGCAAGAGGGAGAAGTAAAAGAGGAATCTAAAGAAGAATCCCCATGCCACTGTGATCCACAAGCAGTTCCACTTGGAGAAATCGGTCACCCCGTTCTGCCGCAAAATGTCGGAACCCGTGGTCAAACACGTGGAGGTGGTGATGTTGATTCCCAGAGTGTTGCTCATGGCGTCCAAAAGCTGAAGCTTCAGAGCCTGCGGCACCGACCCAAGAGGCGTGTTATCGAAAATCTGAACCCCCCTCACGAAGCACTTCAGCGAGTGTTCGAACTCGTTCTGCAGAACAGCTTCGTAGGGATACTTCACCAGCGACAAGTAGTGGAACCAAATCCAGTAACTGGGAATCCTATCCCTGTTGATGAAGAACCCACTGAAGAGCAAGAAGTACGCGAGAATGGCCACCACGATGGTGTAACCCAGCATCACGTGAGGCACCACACCGGAAAGGAACGTCACGAAGGAATTCCCGGCCCAGAAGGAAGCAAAAATGATCAGGAAATAAAACAAAAAGCCCGAAACTCCGCCGTCCAGGCCCACGGCCCAGAAAGTTGTTGCCGCGAAAGCCAGCGAGAGGAACGCTAGCGCCGGCAACGCAACCAGCGCGTGCGAGACCAAATACGACAACCTGCGATAAGCGTTGTAAGCGGTTTCCCTCATGAAGATGTAGCGTTCTTGGAGGAACACGGGAAGCGCGTCTGCGGTAGTGTAGAAAGTTGTTGACATGGCGAAGGCGAAGAATCCCAACCGCTCTTGCACTCCTTTGGGAGAGTCGTCGAGTTGCCAAAACATGGTGGCGAGAATGAACCCTGTCACCATCACTGCACCTAATCTGATCCCGAAAACCTCTGGCATTCTTCTCGAGTTCAGAAACGAGCGCTTCCACAGCGTCGCCATTTCGATCCAAAACGGATTTGCAGAAGTTGGCACCATAGACGACGGGTTCGGGTTCGTGTTCGTCGCGCCGGATACTAGCTTCCCTCGCGAAATGCTCGCGCTTATTGCTTCCTTCAATGATAAACCGTTCCGTTCCGCCTCCGTAGTGGTTTGGTTGTGCTTCGTCATGCTCTGCCACGACTTGTTGAACTCGACCAAGCTCTTCGTTCCGCCGGGGGAGCCTTCGAGTTCGCGAATCAGGTCTAAGGCGAACTCCGTTCTGTTGTCGGTTTCCGGTATTGGATGACCGAACTCCGAGAAGAAAACCGGTAACTGCGAGGGTGAACCGCTGTAGACGGTTTGGCCGCGTGATAAGAAGATCATGCGGTCCAGAAGCCCTAGGATTCGGTAACTCGGCTGGTGAATGGACATGATCACGATGCTTCCGCTCTGTGCGATTCTCTGCAAAACCTTCACCACCAAGAACGCGCTCGTGGAGTCAAGTCCTGAGGTTGGCTCGTCGAGGAACAGCAGGATCGGGTCGTGGATGATGTCGATGCCGATGGAAACTCTCCGCCGCTCTCCGCCGGACACTCCGCGGTGGCCTTCGTCGCCGATGACTGTCTTCGCGGCGTTCCGGAGACCTAGCTGATCAATGAGAGCCTGAACGCGCGCGCTTTTCTTCGACTTGGATAGCGTGCGCGGAAGTCTGAACTCCGCTGCGAACATCAGAGTCTCTTCCACAGTGAGCATCGGGAAGAGCAGGTCGTCTTGCATCACGTACGCGGAAATCACCTTCAGAAGACGCGATTCCAGCGTCTCCCCGTTCAGCGTCACCGTGCCTTTTAGACTTCCCTTGGCGATTCGGTTCGCCAGCGCGTCGATCAGCGTTGACTTTCCAGAACCGCTGGCGCCGAGCACCGCCATGATCTCGCCGTCGCGCGCCTCGCCGGATATATCGTTCAGCAGCGTCTTGGTCCGCCCGAACATCCTCTCGCCGGCGGCAGGATTCTCAGCCACCTCAGACGCGCCGAGGTCGCCACTCCGGCGGGGGAACATCGACGACAGGCTCATATTGCGGCGCGCCTTGACGCTGTAGGTGAGGTTGCTGAAGGAGAGAACAAACGGCAGCGAGCGAGGTCCAACTCCAACTCCGGCGCCGTCAACTATATCGAGAGCATGATGCCCCGGCGTCTCGCTTCCATCACCGGCGGCTTCCTTCCTAGCGTCTCCAACATGGTTGAGGAGCTGCCCAAGGGTGGGCTTCTCCGCCGAGACGGGGCGGCGCGTGAGGTTGTCCATTTCCATGAAGTCGATATAGGGAGTGGTTACATTAGTGAGAGACAATGAATGATCCGCAACAATGCGAGATGACATTGGTTGTTTGGTGCTTGAGAGTGCTTAACTGTTAGCAGAGAAGTTGTTGATGATTTGGAGAGGGAAGGTTGAAGGTGGTGTAGTATATAAGCATATAGTTGGGGAAGGTTTGATTTTGCTGGAAATTATTAATAGGGTTTTGACTAATGTATGGGTTTTATTTGTAGGTGTTATGGGGTGCAAGAGAGGTGACCTACAACTCCTAATTCATCAATCAAATCCTCAAACAAAAACCAATACCCAAACGTATGTATCTCTCTCTCTTCTCTTCTGTTATGTTATTCATATTGATCCGTGTTAGGTGGGGGCGTCCATCTACTGCTTTCGCCTAACCACGTTATTCTTCCTTCATGCAATTACTATTTTCTATACAACAACTTATGCCTATAACATTCACACACCAAAATTTAAGGAATTGTATTTAAACTCCAACAGTAATAATAACTATCTAACAACTTAGAAGATTAATATCTATACTTCTCTACAAACACATTCCTCCTCAAACTTCTTTGCTAACCAAATTTTTTTATAGGTATTTTTTTTTCACATTTTATCCATCGTTTAAAATAGGGCATCATTGTATTTGTTGCACTTTCTCTCTATTCACTTTAGTGTCACACTAGATGCACAAACTTTCTTTTAAAAATTGGATTTTAGAATTACGGCTTCATTGTCAGTGCAAGTGATAGAAACCCTAAACTGATTATCAGTACAAATGTCAATTTATGTATTAATTATATAATCGATAATCCTTATTATCCTTCTATTTTGAGTTAATAATTAATTATGTCAATTTTTTACGTGTTTCATAATCCATTAGTCTTATATTTTGAATTGATAATCAATTATGTGATGCATTTACATTGTGACTCATGTAAATTTGAAATATTTTTAGATTTTCCAGTTATGTAGTTTTAATGCGATTGAAATTAGTTTTAAACATTTTTTACAATTTTTAATATTAAAATTTAATTTATAAATAAAAAATTATTTTAAAGATAACCTTTCACAATGTTAAGTATTCAACTGTATAAGATATAATTTTCAAAATTTTAATTAACTAAAACCTACACAAAAATACATCATATATATCATTTTTCAATTATTTGTAAAAAAAAAAGGTAAGTTTATAAAACTTATATTTTTAACCTTTTAAAAAATTTATCATACTCGTCTCATTATTTACAAAATTTAATAATTTTTTCTCATTAATCCAGTTTATATAGCTTAATCCAAATAACCTCTGAAAAAAAAAATTGATCAAATGAGTCTTCATTTACTCTCTCGTATCCTTAAGCATTCCCTTCTTAATCAAGGCCTAAACTTTAGAGCAACTATTCATAAAACGACAGCCTATCTGAAAACTGTCGAAACAAATCCTGTAGATTTCACTGACCAACCACTTCTATTAGAACATGTATATAATATGACTAATGTTTGGCTTGTTGGATAATAATTTCCTATAATAAAAAAGAGTGCAGTGAATACTATGAATGAGTGTTACAAGATATCATTAAATAATGAGTTTCTAGAGAAATAGATGATAAAACCTTCCTCCATTTTCTTAATGCATTTCTTCCTTTTGGGTTACTTCTCCTTGTTAATCAAGGGAAAAAGTATCAAAATTCATTGACTATACTAATAACATTAATAAGTTATGCACGTAAAGCTACCCCAAGTAGGCAAGAAATATGTGTAAAACTTTCAATACTTGATGCCATGTGATGGATGATGTTAAACCGTTTTTAGATGAAATGTGGAAATTTTGAAACTAAGACTCAAGAAAATGGTAAGAAATGGAAGAAAAAGTTGGGATTATGAAGACCTAATAGAAAGCACGAGATGCAAGTAAGATGCCCTAACACCCTGGATAACTGGAACTGATACGAATCAACATCAACAATACTCTAAAACCAAACATTTTTTAACAATTAACCATTCTTTACCAATTTAAAGATTGCTGTGAATTGCAATACAAAACTCAATAATAAATATCTTCTTATCTTATGAGTTATCTTTCTTTCAAATATTTGCAAAAGCACAATATAAAATCAACGTGGACAGTTAATATTGACTACGCACTGAGTTGCAAGATAAGTGCATGTGTTTTTATCCATTAACAATTAATAAATATATTTTTTTATAAAAGTTTTCATGCATATCACTATGCAACAACAATTAATAAATATTTAATAACCACACACCTACTAAATAACCATGAGCATTGCATAATACTATTGAAAACTACAGAATACTAGTAATAGTTCTTTTGGTAGCAGAAAGATGAATTGAATAAAGATAAAGTATTATTTGCACTACATTTCATTCAAATTACTACTATATTATTATTATTATTATTATTATTATTCATGCATGTATGATATTAACATTTTCAATTGCCTGTGTTAAACCTAAAATAAGATAAATAACTAAATTCTAGTTTTTACTGTGAGCTTTTTATAGTTCTGCTATGGCTTCCAGAAAAAAACATTGCCGGCCAAAGTCAAAGAACTTTAGGGATGGAAAAGTGGTGAGAGGTGACACAGTTGGTTACCTTTTACAAATTTAAAATTGTTTTCTTCCAAATCTGTGTCTTTGATATTGCATATGATTGCACATCTATCCACTAATAAAGTTTAATCATTTTTTCTCTTATAAAAAAAAAACTTTTGATTATATTTTGTCAACCTTGGTGTCAATGCAGGGACATTGCTAGCCTTTTCAAACTCACTTTTAGTCATACAAAACAAGTTTTTCACACATGAGAAACAAATTCTCAATTGATAGGTTTAAATGCATAAAGGGTCTAAGAATAATTAATAAGTTAATAAAAAAAAATTAAATAATATATTCTTAATCATAATTTAATATATTAATTTCGATCCAACAATAACAAGATTGATCACAAACAAACAGTTCACAAACAATTGTATTAATAAATTCAACAATTAAAATAAAAATATGTTATTATTATATAATTATTACATCAAATATTAAACATTTACTTAAATTTCTTGTTTTTACACATGTTTTATGGATAAAAATCAAATACAAAGAATAAGAAGCCAATAAAAAAAAAAGCAATCAAAGAATTAATAGTAGATTCTGTGAATTCTTTGTTGAAGTCCCTTTATTGAAGAAGAGTTTCTTAAATGGATTCTCCTCATAACTTAGTATCAAAAGATTAATTACCTTAACCCTTTAATTAATTTACATAAAAAAGCAGAAACATGGTAGTTAATGCTGGTGGGCTACCATGCCAAAGTTACCAACTTGCAAGCTAACTTTTACCAATCTCTCTCTGGGTTGTGTTCCCACATAAACCACTCAAAGTCAAAACACAGAAAATGGAACCATCAATTTCTGCATGTGCACACACTTCATTCATTCTCCTTATGTGTTCCTTCAAATTATCTTTGTATTATTATGCTACACTCTTCCAATGGTGTTTGGTCATCTAGTTAACTGTCACTGTTTTATGTGTTTGGAATTTGGCTCTGTTTTATCACTTTTCTTATCACTAACTTTTTCTCCAAATTCTGCCTCGCGTCTTTCTCAACACCACCGTCAATTAGTAACCAAGTTGTGCTAAATTAGTAAGTGTTAGGTATTTTTAGAATACCCACATGATGAATTTCTATGCATTCAGATCACAATAGTTTAACATAGTGTGTAAGAATTTCTGGTCAAACATTTTTGTTCAATTTTAACTCATATTTCTTTTCTTTTACGTGCCTTTCCACGATGTCAGAAGACAGACCCATTTGAAAAAGCTTTGTCCAGGGAACAGTAGAAGATAGAGAGGTTCATTTGGATACACACACAAAAAAATGACCCTCCACCATTGCCAAAGAAGGAAAGAAGTGTTGTTGAATATTGTCAAATGTGAAGAAGAAAGTCAAAGAGCATGTAAAAGTGATGTAAGGAATGTTGGAAATCTCACATCGACTAGAGATAAGGACATTTCATAATATATAAATGGGTGCAAATCTCATCCCATGAGTCGGTTTTATGGGGTTGAGTTAGGCTTAAAGCCCACTTCTTAACATGGTATCAGAGTCATTTCGAGCCTGTCCTAGCGAGTATTTGTTGGGTTTATCAGTCCACCCGCTATCGGGCCGTTACCGAACCACCCATAACATATATCTCCACGCACGAATTGGTAGCCTCGGCGTTACGTGTGTTGGAAAATATTGCTTTAACATTATATATCTATCACTCTATAATTATTTTTTATCAATAAAGAATGAATAAATTAAAAAACATCAGGAATATTCAAACTCTTAAAAAACATACTCTTACTACATTTAATTTTCAGTTGAAAAAACTAGAAGCATCTCCAAAAGAAAAACATATCCTTAAAAAAAACATTAATGTACTATGTTGATAATTATGTATCAGATTACAACTAAGAAGAGAAACAATTTTTCTTTTCAGATTGAACAATTTTAAAATTGTATAGATTAAACTAATATGTTTCAGTTTACATGATCAAAATAACATTTTTTATTTTAAAAATAATTTATTTTAATAAAATATTATTATTTTTCTCTAATTATAATCTGTTGAAGGTTGTATCCGCCGTCAAAATAATTATAAAAATATGTTTGCAAAATATCGTTATTTATTAGCTTTTACTTTTAATTCGTGTTTCAAAGTATAAGAAAAACATTATTAGGTTTTTAGTTGTTGGTCCACTTTCAACCGCGTTAAGAAATTTGTTTTATCAATAGACCCATAATTCTCATATTTTCTAGCTTCTTTTTCAGATTTATTGCTATAACTTGTTTTTCAAAATTCAGCACATGGACTCTTTTTCCACTTTAGAATTTACCACTGAATTATCTCTAAAATGGCTAAAAGTGGATTAGAAGATTGTGAATTTGAATTACTATTATATCTAAAATATTTTGATACTATGATTTTTTAGTCTCTTTTCCATTTTTTTTTCTAATATATATACTAAAGTGGGACTTTTTTATTCGGCAATTATATAAGGTGAAGACCTTTTTATCATGTTCACATTTCACTCTCAAATATGATCCTAAAGGTTGAACTTGCAACATGCCCAAGCTTAAAATTAGTCAATGCCTTCTTTTAATAAAGATTTTAAAAATGAAAAAAAGAACATTGACATTTAAAAGTCAAAGCATTAGTATTTCATTTTTTCCCTTTTTATTTGCCAATTCATTCTAACATTTATGAGATTATCCCATCAATTTTAATCAAAATATCCTATTTATTCTGAAAAGTTCTTTCCAAAACATAGAAAAGTTTATTCACATTATATATGTTTCGAAAAATTTATTCCTAAAAACAAATTCTAAAATCATATTCTGATTTTTTTTTCTAAAAATATATTTAATGAACTCTGAAATTTTTTTTCTGAAAACATTTAAAAAAAATTCTAAAAATCATTTTTAAAAAGGATAAAACAATTTTTTATGAAATTGAAGGGTGCAGGAAGAAACACCCACATTTATGAGATAGCGTCCAACGTTAAAGCCTTTTTTCAGAAAAAAAAATTCTAGATTGTTGGGCCCATTACAAATGGGTTAGCCCACTGACATTCGTAATAATCCATATCTAGTTAAACATTTTATTAAACATTGAACGATCATATCTTATACTTTTTTTTTTATAAAATTCACAATTTTAATTTCTATTCACTTTATAATCATCGTTTTTAAATTGAATTTCTTAATTTTTCATTATCCACAACTTTATTTAACTTTCACTTTAATTATATGTAAAATAAATATTTTAAATGCGACATACTGAACTAGTCTTCAAAATTTATGATACTCTTGCTTTTCTTTTACATTATTGAAAAGAGTAATAATAATTAAACCTTAAGATATCAAAATTATATTAAAAAAATTAGGGATCAGGATTAAATATAATTGAAAATTAAAGAACTAATGTTACGGGAAAAAAATTAGGAACTAAATATATGGATTTTAAGCCATGTCATTACAAACATAGATATATTTTTATTATTTGGAAATCTCTTAATCATTACTACTCAAAAAAACAATATTTTTTAATTGTATTATAAAATTTCAAATGGCCATATATGTTATATGTTTTTTATGTGTACTAATGTTAATAACATTTTTTCCATTTATATCAGAAAATTTAATAATAATAATAATAATATTATACAGTTTAAAATACCTTTCTTCATTAATATATTTTAAAAACGTGTAAATAAATTACATACGCATTGATATTTATATTAATGTTAAACACCTTTTCTATTTATTTCACAACATTTTTATTGAAAATTTAACAACTATATTAAATAATGTAAAGACAGGTAAAGAAAGTAAAACAATGATAAGAAAATGAACAATTTATATAAAAAGAAGGTGTAAGAAAATATTTAACAAACTGTTCAAACAAATTTGAATAATAATAAATTAGATTTTGAATTTGAATTTAAATAAAAACTACTTCATTTGGTAAAATTATATTAAACTTATTGAGATTATCAATTTTAATCAAACATATAATTTATTATTGATTTAATTCAGGTTAATATTTATTGTGAAAAAAGAAAAAGAGTTTGAGGTTAATATATAAATATAGAAGTATAGTAAAAAAATGTATAATAAAAGGTAAACCGAATTTACAATAGCAGAGACGAAGCATCTTCCAATCCAAACCCTGAAATGGACGACAGAGACAAATCCGAAAAGAGAAGCAGAGATCGTCACTCCGAACGCCACCGCGACTCCGATGACCACCGCCATCGCGACTCCGACGACCACCGCCATCATCGATCAGAGAGGCATCACAAGCGCGACCCCAAATCCAGGGACAGAGACAGGGATAGGGCTTATGACAGAGAAGGAAGCAAGGAGAGAGATAGGGACAGGGATAGGGTTCACGAGAGAGAGAGTAGGTCGAAGGTGAAGCGCGATGAGGAGAGGGAAGAGTCATTGGAGCCGCGACACTCCTCGCATTCTCACAAGCGCAAAGAGAGGGAGCTCAGCGAGGAGAGGGACTTCGAGGATAAGAAAATTAGGGTTTCTGTGGAGAAGAGGGAACGAAGGAAGTTTGGGGATAAAGTTAAAAAGGAAGAACAAGAACAAAAGGTAAACGGTGATGATAAAATGGAAGGCATACCTGAGGCCAGTGTCAAGGATGAAGTCACCAATGGCTCCCATGCCTCTGCTTCTTTCGAAGACACTGCATCTATAGTGAGTTTCTTTCCTTACTTTAATGTTATGGTTTAATGTTCAGATATTTCACTGCATTTGTTTTTAGTTTTCTTGGCTGTAGTTGAATTGTAATGTGCTTGATTTCGTAGTGTTCCTAATAAATTGCAGGGTTGTCTGATTTCAGTTACTGCTTAATGAACTAGAATGGGATTGCTAGGATATATGTAATTTGATTGTTTGTTTCTTTACCTATAGGTCGGTTTGCGCTGTGTGATGTTTTATATAATGTTATTTTGTAAGCTTTTTTTGTTTTTGTTCTGTGTTTTCTGATTCCTTATTGCTCCTGTTTGTATAATTGGAGAGGAACATACATTCACTGGCGTTTTATCCTTGCTCTCTCAGGGTGCATTGGGATCACCTGCTGTGACATCCTTGGCTGTGCCTGAGACATCTTTGACCCATTCTTCTTCTTTTCCTATCAAGGTATCTTCGAATTTTACCACAAATGAAAATAAGGGTGTTAGTATTACCAGGTCTCATGAGGTTACTGGAAAATCTAGTACAGATGGGCCGTCTTCGACTGCTGGAAAACCGGGAAGCTTCTCTATTGATGCACTAGCCAAGGCTAAGAAAGCCTTGCAAATGCAGAAAGAGTTGGCGGAAAAACTGAAGAAAATTCCTCAGGTATGTTGACGTTGCACTTTCTAATTTTTATCTATTCATAAGTATTTGGTGTCAGCTGGATATTTCTCATTAATAGCTGTCGGAGCCTGACAATGCTGATACATTTTGTTGTTGCTATGCTTGTTCCTCTGAATGCATTCATTGCCATGCTTTTGGTTGTGCAGTTGAATAAGAGTTCTACCCAAGATTTGCAAGGAAGCTCAAAGTTGGGTTCAAAGGATGAATCTACAGTGCCCTCTTCGATGGCTGGATTTGCATCAATTTTCCCTTCAACTGCGTCTACTTTTGCAAATCCTCTAGCCAGTGGCACTAGCCCTACTGGTATTGCAAATCTACCCAACATTGAAGCTGTCAGGCGTGCTCAAGAGCTTGCTGCCAGGCTGGGATTTCATCCAGATCCACAATTTGCTCCTTTAATAAATACGTTTCCTGGTCACATGGTAACAGATGTTGCTATTCCACAGAAACCCACCAAGGCTCCTGTTCTTCGTCTTGATGCTCAGGGACGTGAAATAGATGAACATGGAAATGTTGTTAATGTGACTAAGCCCAGCAACCTTAGCACATTAAAGGTCTGGTGTCCTCTCAGTTGTTTCTTCCTATGCATTTTTTCTCTTTTTCTGGGATTTCTGTCTTAACTGTAGAATCTGTGTCTGAATATTTCAGGTCAACATTAATAAACAGAAGAAAGACGCATTTGAAATACTAAAACCTGTATTGGATATCGATCCTGAATCTGATCCTCATTTTGATGAAAGGATGGGTATTAATAAAACAAAGCTCCTGCGACCAAAGAGGATGAATTTCCAGTTTGTGGAGGAAGGAAAATGGTCAAAAGATGCTGAATCAATAAAATTGAAGGTACTTGAACAGAAAATGAGTAGAAAGAAAGCCTTTATTTTATTGATTGCATGTTAAACTGCGTCACAGGATTATTAGAGACTTATGCTCTCCTCAAGAATGATCAATTATGATGCCACCATTCCTAACTCAACTGCTTCTTTTATAATACGCACCTAATTAATGACTAACTAACTGTAGTCAGTTATTAGTTTTTTCTTTTTGTTACAATTTTGCAAGGCCTCATCCCATGATCCTCCTATGTCTGCTTCTGTAGACATAGGCTCCCCTAGTAGGTGGTCTCAGCTCTGTGTAATCTTTATCTGTCTTTTTTCGTATAATCTTTTGAACTGGCTTATATGTACTTATGACAGCTTTGTCATTATTATTTGGCTCATGCAGAGTAAATTTGGTGAAGCTCAAGCAAAAGAGCACAGGGCCAAACAAGCACAGTTGGCAAAGGCAAAGGCTGCTCCTGATATAAATCCAAACTTAATAGAAATAACTGAGAGAGTTATAATTAAGGAAAAACCCAAGGACCAAATTCCAGAAATTGAATGGTGGTAAGTTTATGCCAGCCTGAACTATGGCTTTCTATATATGTTCATAAAAGGGTCATGATTCTTTAAGGGTGTTATTTGAATGCTCCAAATTTTAGCAATTTGGATTCAGGAAGTATATTGTATTTGGCTGGTTTAAGACTTCAAATAGTTATGACTTTGCGTTCTTTTATTTCTGTTTGTAATGATAACTATAATCATGTTAGAATTAAATACAATGTGACAAACTGGAATAAACCAGTTGTGTAGTTTGAAAACAGACTGGTTGAATAGTTGGTAAATTGAATCTGACAATTAACATTTGGCTCTGGGAACCTATTTGTGAGTCTAGTATTGCCTCATTATGTTGTGTTCATTAACTATTTGAATTTAACAGGGACGTGCCTCTTCTGCATGCTGGAAATTATGGTGATATTGATAATGGAATCATAGGTGAAGATAAACTGAAAATGGAAAAGTTAACTTTTTATGTGGAGCATCCTCGACCAATTGAACCGCCTGCTGAGCCTGCGCCTCCACCACCTCAACCACTCAAGCTAACTAAGCATGAACAGAAGAAACTGCGGACACAAAGACGTATAGCTAAGGAGAAAGATCGACAGGAGATGATAAGACAGGGTGTCATAGAACCACCAAAACCAAAGGTCAAGATTAGCAATTTAATGAAAGTACTTGGCACTGAAGCAACTCAGGATCCTACCCGGCTTGAGAAGGAAGTCCGTAGTGCAGCTGCTGAGCGTGAACAGGCTCACATAGATAGAAACATTGCACGCAAGCTTACTCCTGCAGAGCTGCGGGAGAAAAAGGAAAGGAAGCTGTTTGATGACCCAAATACACTGGAGACGCTTGTTTCCCTTTACAAGATAAATGATCTCTCACATCCCAAGTCCCGCTTTAGAGTTGATGTTAATGCTCAAGAGAACCGTTTGACAGGATGTGCTGTGATCTGCGATGGTATTAGTGTTGTTGTGGTTGAAGGTGGAAGCAAGTCGATTAAGAGGTATGGGAAACTTATGCTTAGGCGTATTAATTGGAGTGATGTTTCAAAAGAGAAAGAAGAAAATGAAGATTCAGATGATGATAAGACTGTGAATAAGTGTGTTCTGGTGTGGCAAGGAAGTGTTGCGAAACACAGCTTCAATAGGTTCAGTGTTCATGATTGCATCACTGAAGCAGCTGGCCGTAAAGTTTTTGTGGATGCCGGTGTTCCTCATTATTGGGACCTAGCTGTGAATTACGTAGAAGATGAAGCTGTTTGACATGTCTTACAATGCTTTTGTTCTTCATTATTGGCCTTCGTGACTAAAGTCTTCTGGTGAGTGATCTGTTCTATAATTTGCATCTAGCAGTGTTTTAAACAAAATAATACACACTATAGCTGCTGGTGCTCCTATGTTTTTCCTTTGGCCAATGAAGTCTATAAATCATTTTGAATTTGCTATATAGATGAATTAGTGGTGTAAGCCTTTTCCTTTTGCTATATAGATCAATTTTGAATGCTTATAAAACTTATTCACTTAGAGATTTTAAAAACCATATAGAAAGGTAAAAATAGTGAAATGCTTATAAAACAACACAATGACTACCTTCTCTACAATTTCAACACCATTACCAAAATCATCTCTACCAACTTCCACCTTCATTTTCGTAGTTCGAGTTCAGCCTTTGATATCAAAATTCTAAAAACTGAAATCACATATTTGAAACTAAACAAAACCAGTTTTAGCTTTAATACATTTTGAAGCTTAAAACTAACGACTTCTAAGATACTGCACGTAATTTATTTATTTTTTATTTTCAAAATGCAAATGAAAGAGCAAAGTTGGTTTGAAAATGGAATCAATTATATTTGTTTTATATTTAACTTGTTTACATGATTTAACAATCAGCATTAAATATTGAACACATAATATTAGATAAATAAAGTTATTACAATAGATAATAACAATTGAGTGTGAAGAAGGGTGAGCCCATAATATTTGATAGAAAAAAAAGTTATAATAAAATGGATAACAGTTGAATGTGAGAAAAAGATTAAGATTACAATTTTGTGATAGTGATATTGTAAAAGCAGTTATTAAAGTTACACATGTAACTTTCTCTTAGAAAAAGGAGTCTGGGTCCATTTAGCTTGCCCAACAGTTTTACTATTTGCCAGTCGTCTTTAATATCTGCACCGTATTTTTAATAAAAGCCTGGGCCCATTCAGATGGCCCATCACTTTCACGATTCGCATCTCGCTTTTTAGATATGCACAACAGCGTTTCTACTATTTGCCACTCGCGCTTTCCATACATAAACCCCACCAGGCTCTTAAGGCTGGGCCTATTCGCGTGTCCAATATTTCTACTATTTGCCACTCGCGCTTTCCATATATACACCCATCCAGGCTTTTAAGGCTGGACTTATGCGCCGGGCCAACATTTCTGCTATTTGTCACTCGCGGTTTCCGTACAAACACGCCACAAGTTTTTTTAAATCGGGGTCCGTACGCTGGCCCAGCATTTCTGCTATTTGTTACTTGCGTTCTCCATGCATACATCCCATCATCATTTTTACCATTTACCACTACGCTTTTAATAACTGCACCCCTATTATTTTCAAAAGCCCAGGTCCCATGCAGCTGGCCCAACGTTTTGCTATTCCCCACTTATATCAAACGAATATATCTAGTAAAAAATATAAGAAGCGAAGGCCTAAGAAAACTTTATAAATCATTATAGATTATATCTTCTCTTTAATCTTGAGGAGTAATATTTTTTATCTGTTTTCTCTCTCTTTTTCTCACAATAAGGTTGAAGAAATTACCCTATACTGCGATAACAGGATCTGCATTGATATGGTGTTTTAAAAACAATTTCTTCTAATATTGACAAGTGTTTCTTATACATGAATATATTCTTACAAAACCTTTCATAAATTATACTGAAAACAGTTATTTGCATGTGACATTCTTTAGTGATTGTATATATTGATAATATAGTTGTGAGTATAATTGTTTAACTTGTGAATGTATTGTTACTTTTCTGTAAAGAAAGTGTTCATAGTTTCAGAAACCCTATCCCCATAGGATTTGAAGTTATTAATCTTTTCCTTATTTCTTACAATGTACATCTTTTCTCCAAAGTTTCATTAGCACAGAAGCTTTCTCTGGTTGGAATCCAAGCACAAAGGCAAATTGACAGCCATAAACTATAGGTTTTTCTCTTATATTTGGATCGATCCACCCTTATAGGTTGAGTGCAGATGCATTGTCTTGCAATGAAATCTGCAAGAATTTGATCAAGTCAAACTTGTTTAGCACATAATACAGCTAATTAACAACTTGGTTTCGTAATCTCAATCATTTGCAGCTTTGCAGGTCGACTCCATATTGCTTCAGTCAAAAGATTCTTTCTTAGATATGATTTGATATATACACAATTGACCCGAAGGATATGCATAACATGTTGCAAAACTTCTATATAAGAGTAACATTTCATGGCCATGAGAATCACCCACCATTCATCTTCAAACCTCTCTGCATAATTCTACTACTTTTGCAAACTCTTGGCTTCTGACAATGGCTACTACAAGTTCTCTCTCTGTGTTTGGCTTCAAACTAAAACTTTGTTTGGCTTTGCTTGCATGTGTTATTGGGGCTACTTCAGCTGAGTTAAACACTACTCAGTTGAACACTACATTTTATGATAAAACTTGTCCTGGTGCCCTTGACGTCATAAAGAAAGCAGTGAAAGAAGCTGTGAAAAATGAGTCTCGCATGGGGGCATCCTTGCTCCGACTCCATTTCCATGACTGCTTCGTTCAAGCAAGTCTCGTTTCACTCCCACCATCTTATATATCATGTTTGAATACATTCAAAATAATGCATTAATTGCTGCAGACATGAGATAGAATTAATACTATTCTGCATGTCAATGTTGTGTGTTGCATGTTATGTTATATTATGTTATTGAAATTGATTTTAAGCATAACTCAACATCATAAAACTGACTTATATGATGAGATTCACACTCATTTATATCCTATCAAATGTCTTTATTTCTGGTTTATGTGAGATTTTTAACACATGTATGTCTTCAATCAAAGCCTGTTGTGCATATTAGAAGTGGACTTTAAATCTAACTTAATCTCATAAAACCGGTTTAGAATGTGAAATTTGCATCTATTTATATACTATGAAATGTCTTTATATCTAGTCAATGTGAAATCTCCAACACAACACATGTCTTTATCCAGGATATTAGATATTAGTAGTGATATATTGAGGAAAAAAGTGTTAGGTGACATGCAAGTGAATGATGATAGATGTTAATTAGATGCAAAGTGAGCATGGATCTGTTTTGACACACAGGGATGTGATGCATCAGTATTGTTAGACGACACGGATAATTTCACAGGGGAGAAGAATTCATTTCCAAATGCTAACTCCCTTAGGGGTTTTGAGGTGATAGATAACATAAAATCAAAGCTGGAGAAGATGTGCAAAGGCACTGTCTCTTGTGCTGACATCTTAGCCGTTGCTGCCAGAGACAGTGTTTTTGAAGTAAGTACTTTATCTTATTCAATTAAGATTCATATACCCATTAGTGTGTGTATAATTAAATAACATGCATTAATTAAAAGAACGTAATTTGTAAGATAAGTTTATGTAAAATCTCAGCTTGGTGGACCAAAATGGGAGGTGCCATTAGGCAGAAGAGATTCAACCACAGCAAGTTTAGCTGAATCTAATTCAGACTTACCAGCTCCCACTTTTGATCTTGATGACCTCATCCGTGCTTTCGAAGAGAAAAATTTCACTGTCAAAGAACTAGTTACCTTATCAGGTAATACCCTTTAAACCCAATACATTATTAAATATATGAAAAATGTTATTTTGACAAATAAAAATCGGCTTATATATTTATGAATGGTCTGATAAGATCAAGAAACTCTCGTTAGAATAAGTTTTAAATCTTTAATACCATATTGAGAAGTGGACTTTAAGTTTAATTCAATCTCATAAAACCAATTTATAAGGGGATGTTTCCACCCACTTATATACTATTAAATGTCTTAATCTTTAATTGATGTGAGAACTCGAACATAATTTGATATATCGTTGTTAACATATCATCGCTCTATACAAAAGATATACAAAATTAGCTTGTTAAAAATGAGTTTATGAAAATTGAAATGCATTTACAACTCTGTTACCGCTATGATTTGACCAATACAATTTTAAAATTGTTTCATTTCAACCAAATTTTGTCTTTCTTTTCAATTATAATCTATTGAGAAGTGACATTTAAGCCTAACTGAATCTCATAAAATCGATCTATATATATTTATGGATGCTCTGATAAGACCAACAAATTGTCGTTAAGATAGACTTTAAAAAGCTCTAATAACATATTGAGAAGTAGATTTAAGTTTAACAGAACCTGATACTAGCTTATAAAGTAAGGTTTAGATCCACTTATATACTATGTTCATCTTTAGTCGATATAGGAACTCGAACAACATGATCTGATATATCATTGTCAACTTATCATCACTCTACACGTACACAAAAGATATACAAAATTAGCTTGTTAAGATTATTGATAAAGTATTGAATCTTAATGAATTTATATGTTGATGGTTCAGGTGGTCACTCAATAGGACTAGTGAGGTGCCGTTTCTTCAGAACCAGGATTTATAACGACAGCGACATTAACCAGAAATTTGCAAAAGAAAGACAAGTAGAGTGTCCCTTCGAAGGTGGTGACAACAATTTCAGTGCTTTCGATTCAGCCACTCCATTCAAACTCGACAATTCCTTTTACAAGAACTTGTTGCAGCAGAAGGGTCTGGTTCACTCTGATCAACAACTCTTCACCAACAACAGCACTGATAAAACCACAAAGAATCAAGTAATCAGCTACAGCAGAGACATGGGGCAATTCAAGAAGGACTTCGCAGATGCAATGTTGAAGATGAGCATCATCACCCCACTTACCGGCTCAGCCGGTCAGATCAGGCAAAACTGCAGGCTCGTCAATCCTCCTTCAACCTGATCAACTTCAGCTTCAACTTCATCATTATATATATTCAATGCAAAATTTAATTAAGCTACTTCATTTCATTCACCTTTTCTTCAAATAAACCCTTCCGCTGTAATCTAATGCAATTTGTTAACTAAAACTATGACTCCTATTCAACTACTTCCACTTATTAATTTGTTAACTCTCACTACAATAAAAATTTTGTGAAATAGAAACCACATCAAAATAATTAGTTATGATGGGAGAGATTAGAGTCTTTCATTATATATAAGTGGGTGCAAACCTCACTTCATTGAGCCGGTTTTATGGAGTTGAGTTAGACTTAAAGTCCACTACGTAACATGGTATCAGAGTCATTCCTATCCTAGCGAGTATTTGTTGGGTTTATCAGGCCACCACCCATAATATGTTATCCCGAGCTTCTATCTATCACTCTCAGCGTGAGGGAGTGTGATGGAGATCCCACATCGACTAGAGATGAGGACAATTCATTGTAAATAAGTGGGTGCAAACCTCAAATTTATGAGCCGGTTTTATGGAATTGAGTTAGGTTTAAAGTCCACTTCTTAACAAGTTACTTTATTTATTAAATTAAAAATTATTTTATAAATTAAAAAAATTAAAAAAATTATTTATATTTAAAATAATTTTTATTATTAATAAAAAATTGTAAAGTAGTTTCTAAAATAGAAATAATTAGTAAATAAAATCTTAATAACTAATGATTAGATACCAATTTAAAAATTATTTTATAATTTTTTATTAATAATAAAAAATTATTTGTATAAAATAATTTTTTATTAAAGTTAATGCTTAAGTATAATCACTGAATAATAAAATTTGTTATTGAAATAATATTTAGCGGTTATGGAATGTATAATAAAATATAATAATTAATTAATTAAATTAATAATAGAATTACGTATCTTATTATACCGATTTACTTAATGATCGATGTAACAGGAACATACAACGAAGTAATCATCAGTTCTTCAAGTAATTAATGCACTACTTATCATCATAGTTACAAAATTGTTATTGTGTTGTATTTTTTTTATCGTTTTATAATAAACCCATGTAATATTTATAACGTAAAATCATATTTCCTACAAGTAATAATAAAATAATCATAAACTTAGAAGAATATTTTAAAAATAATGTAGTATGCACTAAAATAAAATAATTAAAATGAGTTTATACATATCGTTTAACTTCTTTTCTTTCTATAAAATGCAGCTAATTTTCGTGACACTAAATTTTGAGTATATATTTAAAGTTACTCAGCGAGAGATGTTATGTATGTTATATTATATGAGTATTAGAAGGGTTGTGTATTTGTGAAGAAACGCGCTTTTGCTTAATGCAGCAACATGCATAAGCACTTTTTTTAGGACTTTGCAAGATGTTGACTTCACCAAAATTGCTTAAGCATTGGTATACGACAAACTCTAAGACCACTTGTGTTTTTTTTATTTTGCACTCATTTCTCATGTCAACAATTTCTCTTATCTCTTCTCTGTTTTATGGAATCTGAACAAATCAATGACCTATGAAATTTTTCTGTAATATATATGTATTTAAATTGTACACCCTATTTTTTTTTTATCTCAAAAGTAAAATCAGCAAGAAAAATCACTACTATTTTTTTTCTTATAGTTTTCAAACTTTTAAATATTACTTTTTAACATTCTATTTAAACTTTTCTTAATTAAACATACTTATTTTCAATATTTAGTTATTTGTAAAAAAAAAAATCTCCATTTATGTTTTACATTTTGTACCGGTAGAGTCCGCATGACCGAAACTCTGACTTCGGTCCAAACCGATCGACATGACCAACGAAACTTGCTAACGATCCAGCGCGTGTTAATCTGCTTTTATTAGGCACATTAACGACAAAACACCCACAATAATCATATAAATTAGCACAGATTCTAAAGGATCGGGACGCAATCGTCTAATACTAAATACTGAAAGTTGAGTGCTAGAGTTTGGCTTGAGTGTCAGAGTGTCTTTTATCGGTAGCATCCGAGTCCGAGTTCAAGGAAAGGAAGAGTGGAAGAGTGAGAGTTACAAAAATTCGTCTGAGAGGAAAGAGTGGAAGAGCGAGAGTAACATAGGTTCGTCCGAAAAGGAGGAGTGAGGTGTTGATCGACCGACCGAAGAGTGATTCAATCGTTCTCTTAGTTCCAATCCCGTTCGAGAATAATTTGATTAGTACCAATTCATACCATCACTTTTCAATGATTCTTTTTAACAAATCCTACTTAAAAGCACTTTTGAATTTCTTTTTAGTTTCTATTTTGAATTATAAATCGAAAATTATGTTTTTAATTTTTTTACTTATATTAAAAACATGTTGTATTAGTCCTACAATTATAAACGTGATGTGTTTGCACTAATTAAGAATAAAAAGACAGTATTGAAATGAATTGAGAAGTTTTGACCAAATAGTTAGGATTACAGTGACCTTCCATTTCCCATTCCTCCACCTACCATTCACCAACCTTCCCCTCTTTATATTCAATTTTTCTTCTTTCTTTTCACTTCACCCATCACATTCACTCACTCACTGCTTCCAAAAACCAATACCAATGTCACTCCCTTCCGTCACCGCCGTAGACGTCGACACCGTCACTTTCCCTCCCGCCGTCAACCCTCCCTCCTCCTCCGTCGCCTTCTTCCTCGCCGGCGCCGGCGTCAGGGGCCTCCAGATTCAAGACAAATTCGTTAAATTCACTGCCATCGGAATCTACCTCCAACCCGACGCCGTTCCTCTTCTCTCCGTCAAGTGGAACGCCAAGTCTGCTCCCGAATTAACGGATTCCGTCGAGTTCTTCAGAGATATAGTTACAGGTAATTACCTAACTAACTAACTACTTTTTCAGTATTTTACCAACTGGCTATAAGGATAGTGACAAAACCATCGTTTTTCAAATAATTATTATAGAATTTATTTCATTTGTCATATCTAAGTAAGAATTTTATGTTCAATTAAAAATATTTACAGTCTCAATCGATAACAAGTGTAGTGTGAGTCAAACCCTCACAAAAAAAACACTTTATACTTCATAAGATATATAATTGAATTCACAATATTCTGATATTTTTCCCTAAAATTTCCTTGTTACTAATTTTACAAAACAAAATATAAATAAAATAATTATATAATCAAATGAATGTCTAGAATGTAGCATATTTGGGTAGGTAATACTTGTCGAGATTTCACATCAACTATATAAAAAAATTTCATATTGTATAACTAGATGTAAAATTGCTCATATTTTATATCTGATCATATTAAAATTCGTCAAGAAGTACTCAGGACTATTATCATTGAAGGAACAATACTTAAATCTACAAATGTTTCAAAATCTTTTCGATTGCTTGCTTGAGAATTACGATCTTTAGTTATAGAAGTGAATCATTTTCTTGTATCCAAGAAGAACTTTTCGAATTCATAAAAATGAAGTTTAATTGGACTGAATTGGAATTTTTATTCTATTTTATAAGGTTGAGTTATGTTTAAAAGATGGTTTTGTATTGTTCAGGTCCATTTGAGAAATTTATGCAGGTAACAATGATCTTACCCTTGACGGGGCAGCAATACTCAGAGAAAGTGTCAGAAAATTGTGTGGCCATTTGGAAGTCTCTTGGGATTTACACTGATGCAGAAGCTGAAGCAATACACAAGTTTGTTTCTGTTTTCAAAGACCAAACCTTCCCACCAGGCTCCTCTATCCTCTTCACAGTGTTACCCAAAGGATCATTACTGGTCAGTGATTATGATGCCAATACTTACACTTGCAAAGTTCATTGTTGTTTTTGATGCATCAATCTCACATGAATGTTCTTTCAAGAAATATTAGTACTCATCTTTTTCATTGCTTAATTGATTTGCAAACAGATAAGTTTCTCCAAAGATGGATCCATTCCGAAAGAAGCCAGTGCTGTCATAGAGAATAAACTGCTTTCAGAGGCTGTGTTGGAGTCAATGATTGGTAAGCATGGCGTCTCTCCTGCAGCAAAACAGAGTTTGGCCTCCAGATTATCTGAGTTGTTCAAACAGGGATGATGAAAATCCTTTACCCCTTCATGTGCTACCAATAAATAATGGGGAAATTTCATATTTTATAACATATATTTAACAAACATAATAATATTTTTAATTAAAAAATAAAACAAAAATAAATCAAATATTAGTTTATTGAAGTGTGAGATTTGTGTTTTCACTATTTACAGTGTAAACATGTCAATTCTCTATTTAATAAGTCTGTCTACCACTTGTGTTGTTATCCTTTGTTGTCTAAGTACTGAATTTTGTATGGTTTTTATTATCAAAATCATACAAATATATTTTTATTTGTGTGGAACCAAATAATTATTCAGTAATTCATGTACCGTATAATTGCACATTAATATATCTTTGTGTAAATGTATATTTAGTATTTGAGGAAAATCAAACAAAGTAATATGGTAAAATTGATACTATTTTTCTTTTATAAAAGCTTTAAGATATATAACTTGAGATCTGACACTTAATAACAATAATCATTTGCTATCACATAAAAAAAATATATTAAAAAAATACAAAAATATAAGAAACTAGACCAAAATTCATATACTAACAAAAACGATACATAGGTCAATTATACATATTCATAAAAAATTCTAATAACAAACTAGATGGAAGTCTATTCTACCAATGAAATGATTCTATATGAATAAATTTTAAAAATTAGTTTATTTATCATCACATGTATTTCCTTTACGAAAAATATAAGTAACTCTAAATAATAATTATTCTATATATTTTTTATTTTTATCAGTTTTTAAAAATTATTCTATATAGAAGTAACACTTATTCTTGTGGGGGACAAAAAAATCATTAATAATTTTGATCTTGTGATGAATTTCTCAAAGGGACTTATTATACACAGTCATTCATAGTTTTAGATGCCATTATCCAACAATTTTGCACATAAGATGACTACAATTTAATCGTATAAAAAAATACAATGGTTACATGAGATTCAGTTTTTCTTTCATATTATAAAAATTAACAACTAAGAAAAGTTCTAACTTAAAAAATCTTACTCAGTGGCTACTCCACTAGATTAAAGAAATATAAAGTAGAAGAGAGAGAATCTCAACAACTACTTACATTGGATTTGGGTTTATGCATATAATTCAATGTATCAAACAAAACTAATTGTTTAATTAAAGAAATAGTGCTATTTTTTTTATAAATAAATAGCCATACAAGTTGTATTCAATGCATGTGCAAATAAATTATTTAAATTTGAACCAATAAATCTCAATTCTAGTGAACTTCACAAACTCTCCTTCAATATTCAACCCTCTCACCCTATGCAAAATCAAATTGCTGGTAAATCAAAGAAAAAACAAGATAAATTAATCCTTTTTTTTCTAGTTTTAATTACTTTTTAACATGCTCAATTTTGTGTCTTCCAGCAACAATAGTCTTAACTCTAGCAAGTTTCAATAATAATTTTATGTCTTTTTAAGTTTTACATACTTTTTTGTGTTCTTTGTTAATATACTAACTTGTAATCTATATTTTATCATAAATCTATTACACATTCATATATTATCATAAACAGAAAATTCATTCTATGTAAAATTTAAAATGTTACACCTTAGTAAAATGTATCAACCAATATACTAATATTTTTCAATCGTGCATGTAACATCTTAATATTAAAATACATATATAAAATAAAATAATAATTTTAATATACTCAGAAAAATATAAAATTAGTATAGTACATCCTAGAAATTTGAGTCAATGACCAATGAATAAATTATATAAATATTTGAGATATTATTTTTAATTTAAAATTTGAATGTAACGATGTTTATGAGTTTTCTTTCTTATATCAGTTGGTGGTTGAAAATGTTTTTTCTTTATAAACACTTCTTTTTATATTAGAATACTTTTTTAATAGTTTATTATTGTATGTGCTTGTGACTGTATACCAAACTAAATTATGTTTTTGAAGTAGCTTTTTAGAGTTGATACAAAATAGGATACATAGTTACATTATTTTATTAACTAATCATATTCCTTTATTTAAATTACATATATGTTCTCGTGGTCTATATATATATATATTTTTATGACAATATAAATACATTTTTATTTTTTAATTTATTGAAACGGATATAACTATAATTGAACACCGACTTTCAAAAAAGACAATATCTTAAATAATAATTAATCTTAATAATGATATCTTTTGAATTTCAAATCGGAATAATATGAATCACTAAAAAAAATTTTACAAATATAAGAAAATCTCAAACTCAGATTTTATTTATTTATTTGATAAACAAGTAGAAATACATGAGTAAGTTTAACAACTTTAGTGAGAAGAAAGAGAGAAAAACAATAATATTTGAAAAACTCAAGTTCATGCACTAATTTTCCTCAACTCATGTGTTCCTCAATTTTCAGACTATAATGCCGCCATTCAATACCGCAGGCAATCGTGAAGCCAAACTACGTTTCAAGTCAGGGGAGACAGCATGTTCTCCGATCATAGTCTCCAATACTGCAGCTGATACAGCCTTGTTCTCTATAACTACAGCCTCTTCTCCCGGTATCGTTGCATCTTCAGAGAAACTAAGCTGCAGGTTCATTAAACAAAACAAATATATGAGACTCAGACAATTCTCTTAAATGGTATGTCCGTGTCGGACATATGTATCGGACATTGACACTTGTACGACACTCATAGAATACAATCAATGAAGTGTCCAATTCAAAAAATTATTTGTTGAATTTCTGACGGACACATGTATCGGACACTGACACTCGTACGACAGTGAAGTGTCTAATTCAAAAAAATATTTGTTGAATTTCTTACAATTGTAGTACTATTCTAACACAATTTTAAAAAGAAAAAATACATTAATTTTTTAAAAACTTAAATTTATTGTATAAATTTTTAGTATGATTGTAAAAATAAGAAACAAATTCTTTTGAATCTGCCATGAACAACATCTTTCTGTTCAAACAAATCTAAAATATACTTGTGCAGATAAATCTTTATTGTCCATTTATATAAATTATATAATATATAGATTTCGGTCCTCATATGTTACATTTTAAAGATTATACGTATTTTTGCGTCTGTGTTCGTATTGTATGAGAGTATGTGTCAATGTCTTTCTTAATATAAGTAAAGTTTAAAAAAAAAATATTATTATTTTGGATTTGTTCAATGATTGTATAAAATATATAAGTTTTTAACCTATGGTGTTGATATTTCAAAGGAACAAAATCATATTTAGTTAGTTAAAGCAAGAAATGTAGTTTGATATACTGACCCCCAAGATTCCATGAGGTGATTGTCTGTAGAAAACAGAGGCACCAGGTGGAAAATTCACTTTCTTGAAGGCTTCTGCAAACTCTTCAATGCCTTTGGCTTCAGCATCACCATATGTCCCAACAGACTTCAAGTGTGCCACGCAGTTTTCCATCACCTTCCTCGAGTATTCTGTCCCACTCAATTGCAGAATCTTCGAACCTCTTATTAGCTTTTCAAAGGGTCCTACAAATACATATATAACAACTATATTAAGAAGTGAACTAAGTGTAACTCAACCTCACAAAATCAGTTTATAAGATAAGATTTGCACTTACTTATATATAATAAAATGTTTTAATATTTAGTTGATGTGTAGTTTTCCATATATACATTTTATACCGAAATGATGAGACAATATATTATGAATGGTCCGATAATAATCTAATAACGGATGACTTGATAAGTCCAACAAATAATTATTAAAATAAACTCAAAATAATTTTGGATACCGTATTATAAGAAAAAAGGAAAAAAAAGTTCGTCAAACGTCACAAACAAAACCATTTTACTCGCATGTATATAAATAGTATTATTATTTTTATAATAGTAACAAGCATGCTTTTGTTGACCTTTGTTTTGTCCATAATTTCTTATCACTTTATTTTCAAAACAAAAATAATCTCACTGCTTAATTTTTCAGCACTGTGTTCAATTATATGCCATAAATAAACAAGAAAAAAGGGTAATTTTATGTTTATCATAGTTTTAAAAATATTAATTAATCTACGTAAACTATAGAATAAAATTGACAATAATATTCCAGCAAAAATCCAATTTTAATTCGAGATGAATAAAACAAAACGAAAACGAGTAAAGAGAAAAAGATGGTCTTAACCTGAAATGATATCTCTGTAGAAGTCAAGAGTGTTGATCAACTCTTCCGATGGCTTACCCTTCCACTTGGTGGCGAGCGACGCCACCGCTTTATCCTCCAAGTATACTCCGATGGCCGTGAACTTTATGAATTTCCCCTCAATCGTCAATCCTCTCTCCCCTGCATCGTAATTCATTTGTTACATATCTCGATCATTTCAAATGCATAGTTCGTGTTAAACAATGATTCAAATTTTTTCAAGAGAAAGGAAGTAATTGAACCTGCGCCGCCGAGGAAATAGGTTTTGGCAGTGGCCGGTGAAGTAACCACCGCAGGGAAGTGGAGGAATTCCACCTGGACGTCGGTGATCGTTGGTGCTGTGGCCATTTTGAAACTCTGTGTTCTGTTAATAACATGAGAATGCAGGAAGACAATTAGTTATATAGGGACACACTCTTATTTTTTAATAAATAATTCTACTATATTCCATTTGCCTCTTTCTAAGTGGTGTGTTCTTTTACACATTTACCCATACTTTTTCTTATTATATATTTCATATTCCTTCTAAAACTTAAGTAGAAGGATATTAGTGAATATTTGTAGAGTTAATTCATTTATATCCAATATTGATGGAGATCCCACATCGATTAGAGATTAGAGCATTTCATTGTATATAAGTTGGTGCAATCCTCAATCTTATGAGTCGATTTTATGGGATTGAGTTAAGCTTAAAATCCACTTCTTAACAAATATATTAACAAGTTTTAATTAAAATGTTCTTATCATAATAACCTTAAAACATAAATATTAATTATAAACAAGTTAATTATTAATTAAATAAATATTTTATTTAATGATCATTTAAATGCTCTTCTCGAAATGAATATTAATAAAAAAATATATATGGAAGAAATGGTGCATTACCAACTTCTAAATTAATATAATTTTGGGTCGGTCCATGAAAGACCACTCATACCTCAGACTTGTAAAAGAAAATAACATATTTTAAACAACTACTGTATCAATCAATATACTAATATTTTTTTAACACTATATGTAACGTTTTAATATTAAAATACATTAACTAAATAATAATTTTAACCTATTCCGAAAAATATAAAATTAGTATAATACATCCTGTAAATTTGACCTGATGACCGATGAATAAAATTTATAAAAATTTGAGATGTTACTTTTAATTTGAAGTTTTAATATAATGATATTTATGACTTTTTTTCTTAGATGATTGATTTTTATATTTTATATATATATGAATTTCTTCTTATGATTAAAATATTTTTCAATAGTTATTTATTTATATTTTGTTTGTTTTGTGATTACTGTACACAAGTAAATACGAATGGAAATACAGGAACATTGGAAAGACCATGGAAATTTTGTTTGACCTCATTTTGTAAATATATTGTATTTGTATAAATTTTAGATGTGTACAAATAATATTTTGAAATACTACATACATAACAATAGACCCTCTCTTAGATAGTAAATATTTATGTCAATAAACTAATATTTTTAATTGTATATGTAACATTTTAATCTTACAATACATAAAATAAAATAATAATTTCAATATATTCGGAAAAATTATAAAACTAATATAGTACATCCTAGAGATTTGACTCAATAACTAATGAAAAAATTATAAAAAAATTAAGATATCATTTTTCAATCCAAAACTTTAATACAATAAATTTATAATTTTTCTTCTTTATATACTTTTTATCTGTTAAAGTGAAAGTATAAATTTAGAGCACACTACTTAATGAACAAGTTAATTGTTAATTAAATAAATATGTTATTATTATTATTATATATATATATATATATAAGTCATCATCACATTAGGTTTGAAAAATTTGTGGAAATGTTTTTATAAGATCAGACAATTATTTGACTAATATCTTTTAGATTTTAATAATTTTTTATTTATGTGAAATATTTGAAAAGAAAAATTATGAGTTATTAAATTTAATTAATTCCTGTGATAATACTTTTTGTATTTAATCTGTTGTTTAGTGAAGATGCCACTTCATTATTGTGTAGCACACACTTAAATTAAAAATATGTTAAAAAAAATAATTATAATACACTAACTCATCATGTTTATGTTCTTCTTTATCACCTACCCACCTAACTAGCACACCAGAAAAAAATAATAGCAAAATAAAATAAATGAAGGTGACAAAGTTGACTGAGTGGTGGGGTCATTTGACTTTTGTGTTAGAATAATCCACACATGTGCTTAGTTTACCTCACCTAACTCCTCACCAAAAACCAAATATGTGTTCTTATTTAGATTATAAATATTAAAAATTTATTTTAATTAAATACAAATGCATTACACTACAAGAAAATCATGAAATAGAAACCAATTTTTAGAGATTAAAATAATTAGTCACAATAGAAACTAAAATAGAAACCATTTTAAAAACTAAAAAAAAAAATTGGTTTCTAAATTAGTTTATATTATTAAATAGTTTATAAATTGGTATCTAATTTTAACTACCAATTATTTAGTTTTTAGATTTGGTAGCAAAAATCTTGGTTGCTAATTAGATACCAATTTAGAAACTATTTAACAATAATAAAAAATAATAAAAACTAATTTAGAAACCAATTTTTTTTTAGTTTCTAAAATGGTATCTAATTTAGTTACTATTGCAACTAATTATTTTGGTTTTTACAAATTGATTTCTATTTCGTGATTTTCTTGTAGTGAAAAAAAAAACAAATACTCTTATACATTATGTTCACAAAATTATTTTCTTAATCAGTAATTTTAAAATACTGATTATTATTCATCAAACAAAAACCCTTAATAAAAAAAACACCCTTAACCAAACCAATCAAGTTCACAGCATATTCTGTAATAATTATTCCTCACTTTCTCCTTTGGATGTATTTAGAAGAGAAAAGATATAGAAAAAATACGAATAATTAATTTTAAGTCGGATAGAAATATTAGAAAATTAAAAGATAATTTCCAAATATAAAATTTAAATTTTTCATGTTTTATTGTATTTATTTTTATGTTTTATCGTTATATATCCTTTTTTATTGCATGTATTTAAAAAAATAAATGAAGTTCATGGAATTATATTGTGAGACAGAATTTTAGATCGATGATTTGAATAATTAGTCTTTTTTAGTATTAAACATTTCATGTCATGTTATTAAAAAATAAATTTAACTAATGAGGAGACTCAACGCGAATTAACTTGTGCAGGTGATATTTTGACTTTATTTGTATTTCTAAATTTACAAGTATAACTATATTAAATATTAAAAATAAGAGTTTGTCATTAATAATGATTTAATTTAATTTAATAAATATTATATTCCTAACTAGTAAACATTTTAGGCTAAAAATTATTTTATTCAGAGAAAAATCCAGGATGTAAAACATTCGGAAAGTTGTCTACAAACTTTGATATTCATGCATACATTATAACTTATTTCGTTATAATTAAGTGAATGACTAGTTTTAGGTAATAATTTTATTTTTTAATATTATAATATAAAATTATAAGTCTATAAATATATAGTGATTTTTCAATAAATATTTACTTATTTTAATAATCATGTATTCATATTTATAATACATTTATAAATTTTTCTAATTTTTATTGATTTACTTATAAGTAGATTTTTATTTTTTATTTTCTGAATGACCATTTCTTAAGGGTTTTAACTTAGTTTTCCAAAGTTTCACATGATTCACACTCCTTGTTCGTAATAATATTTAATGTTTATGGTAGGAATTAGGTAAAACCATTATCAGACCATAACTCTTATGATATTTACCAAGAGCAAAAGTATCTTATTAATGTATTTTGCGATGGATCAATAAACCATGAATGTCCTAAAAATCCACATGAAAAAATGAGCACAATCTCTAAAATGTAATAATTGGCATACATGACAAATTTGACAAGAATCTTGAGCTCTTACAAAAGCAACACCTTGTCGAGTTGTAGGCTCTTCACGTGCACCAGGACGAACCACACACAATTTGAGCATAATTTGCAAGCACATAATCAACATACCAAATGGATCAAGTCCATTCTACCCCAACCACAAAGCATGATGGAGACGGGGATTGACTAGTGCATGATACTAGATCTTAAAATGGTGGTTGTTGATTCATGTACATAACATATCCAAGCTGGTAGTCAGTCTCAAGATGTTGACAAAATCAACAACATAACATGACCTTTAGGTTCGACTAAGAGATCCTCGACATAAAGAGTCACGAGTTTTTTTTATCAACATATGTCCTTTAAAGTTGTGCCAAATCCCCTGTTGAATGTGGATGAGACTCAACCTTGTTGTTTTTTATCCCTTCACGCTAGACATCATGAAAACCAAACTTCCTGATAAGTGGAAGTGACCTTGTATTGAAAATAATATGACGGATCATCCAATCATGAAGCACATGTCAAAGTCTATTTGATCCATGTCGGTCTGACTTGGGAGTGAATTGCAAGTCTCCCACTACCCTTAAGGGACCAATCCTAGAATAATACTACTCTCTTCCTTAAAATTCTATAGACTTATTTGACACCTTCCGTGCAAGGTTTTTAGCTCAACTTGTCGAATGCAAACCCATGGCACGACCTTGACCTCGCTACACAAGTACAAGGGGACACCAAACCTCTTCAGCAATATATGCCCAATTTGCTAAAACATTTTCTAACATCTGCGATATATATATCAAATGGTGGTTATGCACAATCTCTTAATGAGACCCAATTCAAGAAAACTCATAGATACATTATATGTCGACCCACCCACCAATATGGATTGTAAAATATTTATGTGTTTAAAATTATTATTTGATTTTGTTTAAACACAACATCACAAATTAATTTAACGCAAATACAAATATTTTGACCGAAATGAGAAAAATTGATTTTAGAATTACAAAAACAATGTAGGAGAAACTTGTGACAAATTTACATCTTTATAAAGGATATTTTTTCCTAAACTCTATCAATAATATTTGAAAAAACGATTTTACACATTCTTTAAATAACTTTGAGATTGTTTTTTTTTGGAATCTCTCTAAACACTTTTTTTATATTCCAAAAATTATTTTCTAAAATTTTTAAAATAAGATTTCTGGATGAAATTTTCAAAAATATATTTAGAAAAGAGTTTTCAAAAATGAAAATAAATTAATTAACTTATTTTAATTATTTCACCTATTTGATGGGGTGAGAAAAGAACTTTGAGGGGGTGCAGCCTTTAGAAAACTATCCAAACTGTGTAGTGTAACCAACCACACTTTTTTTAGGAACTAAATAAAAGTGGAAATCTTATTTTTTTCAAAAAAAATTGAAGATCGAAACGTCGTCGTTGAGCCTCGTAATCTTGACCCTCTGGAAAACCGAGACGAAGCAAACAACAGAGTCACAGAGAGATGGTCGGTGTTCATTGTGATTCTCCGTAACCTTCTTCTCGTTCTCGCTCCTAACATTCCAAACCCTAATTAAACTTGTTGCTTCCTTCTTCCATCCCCGAATTCCGACTCGGAGTGGCTGAGACCAATCATGTCGTGGCTGAGATCTGCGGTGAACAAAGCCGTTGAAGTCGGCAACAAGAACAACCTCACTCGCACCGTCAAGAACTACGCCGACACCGTCGTGCAGCAAGCCGGCCAAGCCGTCGCCGAGGGTGCCAAAATCCTTCAGGATCGCATTGTAAATCAATTCCTCTTTTATCTTCTCTCGTTTTAATTATTGCATCAGTGTGTATGTTAGTCACTAAACTGAGACCAATCAATAACCATCCTCTTTTGTGTGCGTAGTTCCAATCCCGATAGGATAATATTAATTTCGTGTTATGTTCTGTTATGCACACTATGCAGGGTGCTAGGAATTTCAGAAGTGTTGCGCAGACCATTAAGAGGTTGGAAGACGCTGCTATATCTTTCAGGGGACCTGAGAGAGTGGAGTTGCTTAGAAGATGGGTGGCTGTGCTTCAAGAAATTCAGAAGTTGTTTGAAGCCTCGTTGGCTGAAGGTAAAGAGAGGACTCTCGAGCAGCACCTTGCAGTTGAAGAAGCCAAGGAGAACCCAAGGAGACCATCTCTGGTTTGAATTCGAAACCTTCCTTTTTCATATGACTGATTTTGTACTTTGTAGAAATTTGGCTACACCTTTGATGACTGTGCTGCCTCTGAAATTAGACAAATGCTAGCAACACTCTCTTTAAGACACTTTTCCTAATACACTGTCTATTATTTGAAGTACAAAATCTTGCAGGTCTCCCTCGGTACTTAGTAAGTGAGTTTTGTAGTTTTCCATAGAATTTAAAAATAGTAGAAAATTTGTTAATAGGAGTGTGATGTCACTGCTTGCAATCCTCCGGATTTATGGCGTATTGATGCCATTCCCTAGCTAAGTCTAGTCTACGTCAGAAGCTGTTGCTGTTTGTTTTCCCAACTAGATTACAGGAGGAAATTTTCCCTGTTAGTAGGTAGTTGATGCCCAAATTTTTATGTTCCTAATATATTCCTCAAAAATAGTGAACATAATGGCATCCTTTTACCTTAACCGTTTGTGTTTGTTATTCTATTGTTTCTTTTCAGGTTCTTTACTATGATTCTGATGCTGGGGGTGAACCATTAAATTTTCGTGATGTTTTCCTTCAAAGTCAGGCATTGGAGGGTATAACATTATCCATGGTATGTTCAATTAATGTTGATTATCATGTATAAATATCCTGAACTTCCCATGGTATATTGGTACGTATCTTTATAACATAGATATCTATCATTTATTCTGTAAAGCATAAAACTTTAGTGTTTTAAATTGTCTCCTCTTAGCAAAAAGGGTGCAAAAAGAGAAGCTAGTTTCAATTGTACTTTTGAAGTGAGACATGACATTAACTTGGTGAAAGCCTGAGATGTAAGCTTGAATTGAATTCACTGTCTCAGACTGTAAAGGATGTGTACACACATGCAGTACAAATACCATGTTCTATATATATATTGTTTTATTTTCCCTTTTTGACTGTGGGTGGGTTTGCATTAATTTTTACTATTGAAAGAGGCACCCTTTATGTCTAAAAAAATAATTTAATGTTAAACATAATATAATTTGCTTTACTTTAACAAAATAACTTTTCGTGAATATTTTTTACAATGTCGGTTTTTGCATAATTCAACCTCAAAATCATCTTGTAAGGTGAGAGTTGTCCCCCATTTATATACTTTTTTCAGGTTCTATATTTAGGCCATGCTAGACTTTGTTTTTCCCAATAATATTCTATCAAATATATTTTGATCTAGTTGAACATACCTTTTCGTCCTTAGTTTCTCTTTGGTGTATGCAGCTTTATGTTTTACCATTTTCATTATATTGGTAAAAGAATATCATTCTGGATAAGTCAATTTGTTTTTTTTTTTGCTGATAATGGAGGTTAACCGCAGGGTTAACTCTTTTCTATTCCTCAGATTATTCACGCTCCTGATGAGGAAGAGGTTTCCCTTCTCCTGGAGATGTTCGGGTGAGTTTACTGCTTTTATATATACTGATATTTGAATCTCTCATTGTGTTTTGCCACTGGCAACTTGCGAGTCACATTTTCTTGCCATGACTTATCTTAGATCTTATGTTGACAAATGACATCTGGATGTAGCTGATCTGGGATATGAAATTCTTTGATGCAATTTTCGTGTGGTTTTAATGATCAATGTATTGTTATTGTGAAAAGAATGTCTTCGTGCCTAAAATTTTGATTTCATTTGTATCTTTGTGAGAAATTTCAATTGTTGCAGTTTTGCGGAAGATACATCTAATCTTACTTTGCTCATCCTTATCTGTATAGACTCTGTCTTACTGGAGGAAAAGAAGTTCATGATGCCATAGTAAGCAGCCTGCAAGATTTAGCAACAGCTTTTTCAAGCTATGAAGATGAAGTACTGGTAAGGATGATTTTTATTTCCCTTGTATCTATGGACAGAGGTATTGGTCAGTAGTAAATGCTTCCTCTGTTTTCTCTCTTTGATTAAATGTATTTTTGGTGTTTAGTCGTGACTTCACAAATCAATGGTAAGGCTACTACTTCTTCTTTATGCATTTAGTAAGATTGTTATATGTTTACCTTGTTCATTAGGTGAAGCGAGAGGAATTGCTTCAATTTGCACAAGGTGCCATCACTGGGTTGAAACTCAATTCTGATGTTGCAAGGTCAGTGTGAAGACATAGGTTTCCATTGTCATTTTCTTTGTACCTCTGATAGACACCTAAGTCTTGAGATAGGATCTTAAGTTCAAATGTGTCATCATGTTTCTGAAGATTTGGTCTTTAAATGAGCCAAATGGCGTCTGGCAATTCATGTAGTCACATCACCTAGTAGGATATAGAAGTGATTGTTTTTGGTCTTTTACATTGAGAAATATATATTTATTGGCATTGACTAGGAGCATATTGTTTTAAGATTTCACAGCGTGAGACCTCTCTGTCTTCCCCTTGTTATTTACTAACATACAATTATTAACTTTATTTCATTATCCTTTATGTATGTCATGATGCTTTGGATTTATGTAGTAAGCATAATCAGGCACTACAGCTCTACAAAGTTAATTGATATATTCCTTTAACTAATATCAAAGAAATATGAAATAAAATGGCAAGTTCACTTCTATAGAAGATAAACCAAATTCAATCATTTCTGTTCTTCCAGGCTTAAGCTTTTGCTATCTTGATCTATTTTTGGATATATCCACATTTAAGTAGTTGATTATATCTTTATTATAGGTCATTCATTTTATGTTAGTTATAAAATACTGTTCCATTTTAAAGTTGCTTTAATTGATAATATCTGAAATAGTCTTATTGAATGTCTAATATTACACAGCAGGATTTGTTGTTGCTTTTGGATCATAGTTATTATCAGCAGATCCACGTCTACTGTTAAAATATAATGCGAGAAAACTTCCTGCAATCTACCTCAAGTCATGTCTCGTTTTGCTTATTGACTGCAGACTAGATGTTGAAGCCTCTACTCTTAAGAAAAAGCTCAATGAGTTAACAAATTCACAGGGTCCTGTAAACAAAGTTGATTTTAAAGCTACTGAGGAAACAACAGCAACTCTAGAGGTTTGTTTCTGTCATAACTTCCGCCAAGTCATTTGTTGCCAGTAATGATTTTTTTCAGTAACTAATATAGTAATAATATGATGGAACAAGCTTATCTGAAACATTTAGAGTCAGCCTCTCACTATGCCATGTAATAATGTTTTATTAGTCAAGGATGCTGCTAGCATTCTTGCTTCTTGTTACTAGACTGTAAATTCCTTAGTTCTATTGTCCATCACTCGTCACCCTTCAACAGGAACATAACATTTATCAGATGTCAGGTTTGATCGTTTTAAATATTTAATGTTTTGGATTTTGAAGCTTTACTTTACTGTGATGCTTTCATAATTAAGCATTTTTTGTTTTACTTACCAACTATCATGACAACGGGAATGGAGCTATGATGTGGTCAAATAGAGTGCATGCATTGAATGAGTGGGTGAAGTAGTGGAATATTCATATAGATAAGTTTAGAAGTGCTCCTTCAATTCCTTTTCATTTAGCAATTCATGCTTATATGCATTTTCACTCTCTTTCATGAGAATTTGTGAAAGAAAAAAAAAGAGAAAAGAAAAAAAAATTATCGAATCTTGTAATTTGTATTGATTGCATAGATTCATTCATGTGTAGTAAGATACAAAGTCATTTGTGATTCATCTTATGATATGATGAAGTATGAGGTAGCCATATCACGTGGAAGTTTAAGATTCTAATTACTATGATGCAATGTAATGTAGTTTTATATATAATAATTTACTGTTTGTTTTATTTACGTAGACCTTTCTGTGTTAGAGAGTGGATTATAACCAACCAATCTTTTTTCAGGCTTTGAAAATTGCCCTTGCTCAAATTAGAATCTGTTCCAGACTGGAAGCATTATTGCTGAAGAAAAAAAATTTAAGCAATGGAGACTCTCCTGAAATTCATGCTCAAAAGGTACATTTCTTCCTTTATTAGTTTCTTTGGGAAGGGTAGGAGAAAGGAAAACAAGAGGTAAAAATTATATTTCCTTGTATGAAAAACTAATTTTTTGTAGCAATTAAAATTGGAATTGTTTACCTTGAGAAGAGAAACCGAAAAAGAAGTGTTTTTGAATCACTCATAAAAGTAGAGAAACCGAAAAAAAATTAGAAAGATTTTTAACATTTTTAATTTTCATAATTACCTTTCTCTCTAGTCTGTCAATCATATAAAAAAATGTTTACTAGATGTACAAATTATATTTCCTTGTATGAAAAACTGATTATGGCAATTAAAATTGGAATGGTTTACCTTGAGTTCACCAAAATAAAAATTGAATCACTCAGAAAACGGAGAGAAATTGAAAAGAAAATTAGAAAGATTTGTAGCATTTCTAAATTTCATAATTACCGTTCTCTAGTTGTCAATCGTATGAACAAAATGTTATGGTTAATTTTTAATTCTATTAATTATTTTATTCTTTCCATTAACGTGACATTATAAAAAAGTAAACATTATTCTATGTTATCATGACTCTCTATGTTATCATGTTTAGTTTTAATTGTCCCCTCACCCTCTACATTTTGTTATCAGGCTGTATTCAAATTTTTCAAAACAATACAACTACCAGGTGTCCTAGTTTGGATCTAACTATTTTTTAGTGTGAATGAAATGGTAGAAGTAGAACTTACATTTAGGGTTATTCTGCTCTGAAATGTTCTCAGTCTTATTGGACTGTTCTGATTGAATGTAGTTCCTTGGTATCTGGCCTTCTTTCTATTATTTTCCCCATATTTTTTTGGTAATATATTTTTATTGTTTTCTATCCATACTTTTGTGTTTTTAAGTAGGTTGATAAGCTGAAGGTTTTGACGGAATCTCTTGCCAACTCTGCTGTAAAAGCTGAAAAGCGTATTTTAGAAAACAGGTGTCCTGTCAAATTATTATCATCTCTTATATTCTTGTCTCTATTCTTTCTCATCTGAATTCATATTTGCTATACTCACCAGAGAAATAGGTTTTGTTGAAAGTATTTTATTTAGCATTTTGTTTTTAAAACAGTAGCTTTTATTTTCAGTTTCCGATCAATAAATCTGTTTTATTTGTAAGTGGGCTCAAACATGCCAGAAGTATGTCCATCCATTTAGAAATTGTAGTGGTGGTGGTATGAGGTATCATTCATAACTTATTAGTCAATGTTTTACAATCGAGCAGTTTTATGCTTCTACAAGTTCATAGTATGTCATATACAGTGTTGGTACACTGTCTTCACTTAGGAACAGGGTGTGCTGTTTGTCTATTTCTTGCTAGCTATAAGAACACTGCATCGTGGCATCCAGATTCTATTATCTAATGAAACTTTTGTGCTCTTAGAATCTTGTGAGAAACTTTCTGCTTGAGCTTGATATGAACCATGGTAGTCGCTTTAAGTCCTACAATGATGAGAAAATCTGTTGTTTGACCTTTTTTCTCCTCTGTCCCTGATAATAGATCCTACCAGGATTTGACTCCTCAAAAGTGAGGGGAGTGTACTTTAGAGGATACCCTAATAACAATTGATTATCAAGATGGTCACTACCTTAAAGTTTGTTTACTTGATTTTTATTGCAATCTCAACTAATTTCTTTGTCAACAACTGTAAGTGTGCTTTATCCTTTAAAAAGCATCCTTTTACTTTAGAGGAGCCAACTTTGATTTTAAAAAGCTATATTTGACAATGGTTTTGGTAAGAAAGGATTCATTGTTAAAAGATTTTACTTTGAAGGTAAGGAAATATGTAATAATGTTGGAAAAAGACTACTGAAAAATGCTTTTTATTCCTTGTATATTTCTCCTTATTTTTTATTTTACAAATTTCACACTAATTTATGATTATTTTATTCTATCAATTTCTATTAAAATATAGAAATTAGTATTTCTGTGAGTAAAATCATTTCATTTACTTACAATATGATCTCATACTTCTAATTAAAGTTTTTAAAATTTTGTAAGTATCCCTGTTGAATAATAAATGGGCAGTTATTGCATTGTAATTTTCTCATTATTGAACATTTCTAGCAAATTTTTGCCTCAGGAATCAGACATTGGTTGGTTATATGGGCAAATTTGTAGGATGGTGGTTTAGGATTTGTCTGTTTGGACTGAATTTCAGGTATTTAGCTGGGTACCACTTATGGATACAAATTAGGACATCAGAGTATATGACTAAATGCTGATGGACGAGTCCCATGAGTCACAACAGATAGACACATAAAATAAAAACAATCTGGTGGCCAGGATATAGCTCTAAGTAATGTTGTTCATCAGCTTCGTCGTCATCACTACTGCATATATAGTTGGCTGCCTCAGTTATATAGTACCTGTCAAACTTGGGGACTGAGTGTTCTACGAATCTATGACCTATTTAAATAATGATCCGCCACTAGAAATTACAAAACACAAATAGAAATTCAAACAGAGGACATCACATGAGGTAAATAATAAAATCCCACTATCCATAAAACATGTTTCAGACCCTACTGAATAACCAATTTGAAGATCCTGATTGGAAATAATTGAAGAAATATGTGTACAAAATTGAAATTGATTGATTCTGAAATTTAAAGCAATGGAATGCTGCTGTAGTCCACTATCAAATCTTAACAAGATTATCAAAATATTTGGAATGTTTACTGTAAGAGAAAATTTGGGTATTTGAGCTCATGTATGTTGAATTGTGCTGCCTGCATATTTTGGGCTATAGGTGTGAGACTGGCCTGTAATTTGGGGAGGAGGAATGGAGGTTTCATTAAGAGAACTGGTGGGCTAAAAATGAACAGGCTTATTCTAGAAATTCAATGATTGGTTGGCACTGAATGTTTGTTCAATCATATTTTTCTTAAGTGCCAGCAAAGGAGCAAATTTAATGAATATTCTACCTTCTGCCTACACTTTTAGTTCATTGTTTAGCCTTTGTAGATGATGTCACTGATTAACTGGGTTTTTTGTTATTCAATATTCTGCTTAAGTTAATGAGCACTAAACAATAGTTCTCTCTAATTTTACAGAGTACAAAAAGAGGAAGCATTAAAAGTTCGAGTAGCTAAAGATGGTGAAGCTAGTGAAAAGGAGAAGGTAATGTATTTGCTTTGGAATATATTATTTTTCAAACCAGGAAGCTAGTGAAAAGGAGAAGCTAGTTAAAAGTTCAACGGGTATCATTATGTTCATTGTCAAATATCACTAGTCTGTATTTGCTTTGGAATGTATTATATTTCAAATGGGGATTTCATGGTTGTACATGTACTTATCTATGCTGTTGTTCTAGATTCAATTTGTTGATATATTAAAATTCTTAGAAAGTGGTCTTTAAGCTTAACTCAACTTCATAAAACTGGTATGTAAAGTGAGATTTGCTCACACTTATATACTTAAGTGTGTGAGATCTAATACACTCTCTCACACCGAGAGGACTGTACCTTCCGAGCATGAGATTAGATATTTGTGGCTAATAAAATAGCGGATGCATGATAAACTCAACAGACCTTGCTAGGATAGATTCTAATACCATCCTAGAAAGTGGACTTTTAGTCTAACTCAATCTCACAAAATCGACTTATTTGTATCTACTTATATACTATAATTTGACCATATTTTAGTTGATGTGGAATTTTTAACTGAAATAATGTATGGACAATATGATCAACACTGATAAAGGCTTTATTGCATTACCATGTGAAGTTTATATGTAGCTTCCTTTATCATCATTTCAATTTTCTTCATAGTACAAGATTTCCAGAATGTGTAATTTGCATTCATAAGTAGACTTCAATACATAATTGGGGATATATATGCACCGATTATGGTTTGTTTTTTGTATTTGTTCTTTTTTAATACATTTATATATGATATGGAATGTTTTGATATATATATATATATATATATATATATATATATATATATATATATATATATATATATACACACACATATTTTTTTTT